>WJXG01000058.1_pt1 | contig 39849 bp, 27 predicted proteins | sample 9266541 | NCBI WGS metagenome assembly WJXG01 (sample SAMN12697363, study PRJNA563984) | aquatic metagenome | isolation source: water samples from a prawn hatchery tank treated with erythromycin plated on... | place: Australia | collected 2018-10-17 | reverse complement strand
TGAGTTTGACGGACGCTCTGGTTTGATTGAGTACAGTCCTGAATTTTCAGAGCTTTAATTTCAATGCTGTGATTCTAAAGAGCTAAAACTGTGGTTTTGTCCTTTTTTTGACCGCTTAGCTCTCAAGGCGTACTTTTTTGAAAAAATCTACTTGTCAGCGTTATCGGCTTTCGCTAGTATTGCTCGGCCTTCGGTAAGGAGGTCGCTAGCCTTGTTCAAAAACATCATTAAAGAGTTTTCGAGCGGCGCTGGCTCAACAATTTGGAACATAGGTGGAAATCATGTTTACAGTTCTACTTGTGATTTACCTGTTGGCAGCGGTTGGTGTAATCGGCCTAGTGCTGATTCAACAAGGTAAAGGCGCAGATATGGGAGCCTCATTCGGTGCAGGCGCATCAAACACAGTGTTTGGCGCAAGCGGCTCAGGTAACTTCCTAACTCGAATGACTGCAATTTTTGCAACAGTATTTTTCATCCTTAGCTTAGTGCTTGGTAATATGTCTACACATAAAACTGAGTCACAATGGGTAGACCCGACTCAAGGTCAGGTTATCCAACAAGCTGACGATGCGAGCGAAATTCCAGCCCCTCAAGGCGACGAAATTCCTCAATAAGCTATTTTCTAGCTGATAAATAGAATTAGCTGCCGAGATGGTGAAATTGGTAGACACGCTAGCATGAGGTGCTAGTGCCTTAGGTGTGAGGGTTCGAGTCCCTCTCTCGGCACCATTGATTTACAAACTTGTAAAACACCTTGGAGAGCGTATAATGCTCGACAAGTCGGACGCGGGGTGGAGCAGCTTGGTAGCTCGTCGGGCTCATAACCCGAAGGTCGTCGGTTCAAATCCGGCCCCCGCAACCAAATCCCTTTTCTTTTATAGAAAGTGGATTGGGACAAGTTTGCGCAATAGCGATATTGCGAGTTAAGTGGCATCGATATCACTTAACGTATCAGGGTCCAGCAACAAAAAACCCCGACTTTTCGGGGTTTTTTGTTATCTAAATTTTCTCATTGAGAATTTAGAGCTTTGCTTGGAATTTAAATTGGGCTCTGAGCCCTTTTTTTGTTTCTGGAGTGGTTTAAATGACTGGTTTAGAAAGACAACTTACTGAAATGCTTGAAGCTCCTGTAGCGGCATCAGGTTATGAGTTAGTTGGATTAGAATTTGTTCGCGCAGGTGAACACTCAACATTACGTATTTTCATCGATCACGAGAACGGTATTAATGTTGAAGATTGTGCTGAAGTTAGCCGCCAGGTTAGCGCGGTAATGGACGTTGAAGATCCAATCACAGTGGCTTACAACCTTGAAGTGTCTTCACCAGGTTTAGAAAGACCACTATTCAAAGCTGCACACTATGAACAGTTTATTGGTCACGAGGTAAGCATCGTTTTGAAGATGGCTGTAGGCAACCGTCGTAAGTGGAAAGGTGTAATCCACTCTGTCGATGGTGAAACTATCTCAGTTACTGTTGAAGGTAACGAAGAAGAGTTTGCCCTAAGCAACATCTCAAAAGCTAACCTGATCCCTAAATTTTAATTAAAGTCTTAGAGGCTATTTAAAATGAGTAAAGAAATTTTAGCGGTAGTAGAAGCGGTATCGAACGAGAAAGCGGTACCTCGTGAGCGTATCTTTGAAGCCCTAGAAATTGCTCTGGCTACTTCTACTAAGAAGAAGCACGAAATGGAAATTGATGTTCGTGTTGAAATTGACCGTAAAACGGGCGAGTTTGAAACATTCCGCCGCTGGTTGATTGTTGAAGAAGTTGAGAGCCCAACCAAAGAAATCTCTCTAGAAGCAGCGAAATTCGAAAACGAAGAGCTTGAACTAGGTGATTACGTTGAAGACGACATCGAGTCAGTAACGTTTGACCGTATTACGACTCAAACGGCTAAGCAAGTTATCGTACAGAAAGTACGTGAAGCTGAGCGCGCGCAAATCGTAGAGCAGTTCATCGACAACGAAGGTGAATTAGTTACTGGTGTGGTTAAGAAAGTTAACCGCGAAACAGTGGTACTAGACCTAGGTAACAATGCAGAAGCGGTTATCCTACGTGACGACCAACTTCCTCGTGAAAACTTCCGTCCAGGCGACCGTGTTCGTGGCCTACTTTACAAAGTGGCGCCAGAAGCTCGTGGCTTCCAGCTATTCGTGACTCGCTCTAAGCCTGAAATGCTAGCAGAGCTATTCCGTGTAGAAGTACCTGAAATCGCTGAAGAGATCATCGAACTTAAAGGTGCAGCACGCGATCCTGGTTCTCGCGCGAAAATTGCGGTTAAAACTAACGACAAGCGTATTGACCCAGTTGGTGCGTGTGTTGGTATGCGTGGTGCACGTGTACAAGCTGTTTCTGGCGAGCTTGGTGGTGAGCGTATCGATATCGTTCTTTGGGACGATAACCCAGCGCAATTTGTTATCAACGCAATGGCACCTGCTGATGTTGCTTCTATCATCGTTGATGAAGACGCAAACGCAATGGACATCGCTGTTGAAGCAGACAACCTAGCACAAGCTATCGGCCGTAACGGTCAAAACGTACGTCTTGCATCTCAACTAACGGGTTGGGAACTAAACGTAATGACAGTTGAAGATCTTCACAAGAAACACGCTGAAGAATCTCAAGCTGCAATCGAAAGCTTCATGAAGCACCTAGATATCGAAGAAGACTTTGCTCAACTGCTTGTTGAAGAAGGTTTCTCTACTCTAGAAGAAGTGGCTTACGTACCTGTAAACGAGCTTCTTGAAGTTGACGGTCTAGATGAAGATCTAGTCGAAGAACTACGTAATCGTGCTAAGAATGCACTAACGACTCTTGCTCTTGCTCAAGAAGAATCTTTCGAAGGTGTAGAGCCTGCTGAAGACCTACTTGGCTTAGAAGGTCTAGAGCGTGAGATGGCATTTAAACTGGCAGCTAAAGGTGTTGCAACACTAGAAGACTTAGCTGATCAGGGTATCGATGATATCGAAGGTATTGAAGGTCTAACCGAAGAACGTGCGGGTGAGCTAATCATGGCTGCTCGTAACATTTGTTGGTTCGGCGACGACGAATAATTTCAGCAAGGAGGAAGCGGATGACACAAATTACTGTTAAGGCACTGAGTGAAGAAATTGGTACACCAGTGGACCGCTTGATTGAACAACTTGCTGACGCTGGCATGAAGAAAGCGAGTAGTGATCAAGTTACTGATGAAGAAAAGCAGAAACTTTTGACTCACCTTAAGAAAGAGCACGGCGACACTTCAGGTGACGCGGAGCCAACTCGCTTAACATTACAGCGTAAAACTCGCAGCACACTAAGCGTTAATGCTGGTGGTGGCAAGAGTAAGGATGTTCAAGTAGAAGTGCGTAAGAAGCGTACTTATGTGAAGCGCAGCATTATCGAAGACGACGCGAAACGTGAGGCTGAGGAAGCAGCAAAGCGTGAAGCTGAAGAGCTTGCGAAGCGTGAGGCTGAAGAGCAAGCGAAACGTGAAGCTGCAGAGAAAGCAAAACGCGAGGCCGAAGAAAAAGCGAAGCAAGAAGCGGATGCAAAACGCGACGCTGAAGAAAAGGCTAAACGCGCCCAAGCTGATAAGGCTAATAAAGACATGAATGCAAAAAATGCGGAAGCTAATACGCAAGCGAAGAAAGAAGCTGACGAGCTGAAGCGTCGTCAGGAAGAAGAAGCCCAACGTAAAGCGGAACAAGAAGCGGCTAAGCTTGTTGAAGAAGCTCGTAAACTTGCTGAAGAAAATGAAGCTCGTTGGACTGAAGAAGAGAAGAAGAAGAAAGAGCTTGAAAACTCTGACTACCACGTAACCACTTCTACTTACGCTCGTGAAGCTGAAGATGCGGCTGACCGTAAAGAAGAAGGTGGCCGTCGTAAGAAGAAGAAAAAAGCTTCTAACAACGATGACCAAAATCGTGGCGGTCGTAACCAGCGTGGCGGCAGAAACCGCAACAAAGGTAAGCTAGCTAAACCAACTTCAATGCAGCAAGGTTTCGATAAGACAGCAACGGTTGCTAAAGCTGATGTTGTAATCGGTGAAACTATCGTAGTTTCTGAACTGGCAAGCAAAATGTCAGTGAAAGGCACGGAAGTTATCAAAGTAATGATGAAGATGGGCGCAATGGCGACTATCAACCAGGTTATCGACCAAGAAACAGCACAGCTTGTTGCTGAAGAAATGGGCCACAAGGTAATCCTGCGTAAAGAGAACGAGCTAGAAGAAGCGGTACTATCAGATCGTGATAATAATGCTGAATCAGTTCCTCGTGCTCCTGTTGTTACTATCATGGGTCACGTTGACCACGGTAAAACGTCTACGCTTGACTACATCCGTAAAGCACACGTTGCGTCGGGTGAAGCAGGTGGTATTACACAGCACATCGGTGCTTACCACGTTGAAACTGACAACGGCATGATCACTTTCCTTGATACTCCTGGACACGCGGCGTTTACTGCAATGCGTGCTCGTGGTGCTCAAGCGACAGATATCGTTGTTCTAGTTGTAGCGGCAGACGATGGTGTAATGCCACAAACAATCGAAGCGATCCAGCACGCGAAAGCGGCAGGTGTTCCTCTGATTGTTGCTGTGAACAAGATCGATAAAGAAGATGCAAACCCAGATAACGTTAAGAACGAGTTAGCTCAGTACGACGTTATTCCTGAAGAGTGGGGCGGTGAGAACATGTTCGTTCACATCTCTGCGAAACAGGGTACCAACATCGACGGTCTTCTAGAAACTATCCTTCTGCAATCTGAAGTTCTTGAACTAACTGCAGTTGAAGAAGGCATGGCGTCTGGTGTGGTTGTTGAATCTCGTCTAGATAAAGGTCGTGGTCCAGTTGCAACTGTACTTGTTCAGTCTGGTACGCTAAACAAAGGCGATATCGTTCTTTGTGGTCAAGAGTACGGCCGTGTTCGTGCAATGCGCGATGAGAACGGTAAAGAAGTAACGACTGCTGGTCCTTCTATCCCAGTAGAGATCCTAGGTCTTTCTGGTGTACCTGCTTCTGGTGATGAAGCAACAGTAGTACGTGATGAGCGTAAAGCGCGTGAAGTAGCGAACTACCGTCAAGGTAAATTCCGTGAAGTGAAACTGGCTCGTCAGCAGAAAGCGAAACTAGAGAACATGTTCTCTAACATGGCTGCTGGTGAAGTTGCTGAACTGAACGTTGTTCTTAAAGCTGACGTACAGGGCTCTGTGGAAGCAATCTCTGACTCACTAATCAAGCTTTCAACTGATGAAGTGAAAGTGAACATCGTAGGTTCTGGTGTTGGTGGTATTACTGAAACTGATGCCGTACTAGCAGCAGCTTCTAACGCTATCATCCTAGGCTTCAACGTACGTGCTGATGCAACAGCTCGTCGTACTGTTGAAAACGAAAACCTAGACCTTCGTTACTACTCAATCATTTACCAATTGATTGATGAAGTGAAACAAGCAATGGGCGGTATGCTTGCTCCAGAATTCAAGCAAGAGATCATTGGTCTTGCTGAAGTTCGTGACGTATTTAAGTCACCGAAACTGGGCGCAATCGCAGGTTGTATGGTTACTGAAGGTATCATCAAGCGTAACAACCCTATCCGCGTACTACGTGATAACGTTGTTATCTACGAAGGTGAACTAGAGTCACTACGTCGCTTTAAAGATGACGTACAAGAAGTTAAGAACGGCTACGAATGTGGTATCGGCGTTAAGAACTACAACGATGTTCGCGTTGGTGACCAAATCGAAGTCTTCGAAATCGTTGAAGTTAAACGTACTCTAGACTAATTGACTAACATTGCTGGCTTACTTATTGATAGATAAGCAGTAATTGGTTGTTGAATACGCCATGGGGGGCTGGAATTTATCCATCCCCCCATTCTTTCTAATAAGAGAAAAGATATGTCAAAAGAATTTAGCCGCACGCAGCGTGTTGCACAGCAGCTGCAAAAAGAACTCGCAATGATCCTTCAACGCGAAGTTCGAGATTCTCGCCTAGGCATGGTGACGATTTCTGATGTGGAAGTGTCACGTGATTTAGCATACGCGAAAGTTTTCGTTACTTTCCTATGTGTTGGTGAGCAAACTCCAGAGTCTTGCCTAGAAGCATTACGTGAGCATGAAGTTCATATCCGTATGATGCTAGGCAAACGCATTCGCCTACGTCTAACACCTGAAGTGCGTTTCCACTACGACAATACACTTGTCGAGGGTATGCGTATGTCAAACCTAGTGTCAGAGGTAGTTAACGAAGATAAGCGTAAACAGCATGATGCAGGCCGTGAAGAAGATCAGGCAGGTGAAGAGTAATGGCTCGTCGTCGTAAAGGTCGTCCAATTAATGGTGTTGTCCTTTTAGACAAGCCAACAGGCATTTCATCTAATGATGCACTGCAGAAAGTAAAACGCATTTACTTTGCAGAGAAAGCAGGTCATACCGGTGCTCTGGATCCCCTAGCGACAGGTATGCTGCCAATCTGTCTTGGTGAAGCAACCAAGTTCTCTCAGTTCTTGTTGGATTCTGATAAACGCTACCGAGTGATCGCCAAGTTAGGTGAGCGCACGGATACCTCGGATTCTGATGGTGAAGTGGTTGAGACTCGCCCGGTAGACGTTTCTCTCGACAAGCTTGAAGCCTGCATTGATAAGTTCCGTGGTGAATCTGATCAAGTGCCTTCGATGTTTTCGGCATTGAAATACCAAGGTAAGCCTTTGTATGAATATGCGCGCAAAGGTATTGAAGTGCCGCGTGAATCACGCAAAATTACGGTTTATGAAATCGTCCTGCATCGCTTTGAAGGTGATGAAGTCGAGATGGAAGTCCACTGTTCAAAAGGGACTTACATCCGCACTATCGTCGATGATCTCGGTGAAATGCTCGGCTGTGGTGCTCACGTCACTATGCTACGTCGTACAGGGGTTGCTAAATATCCATACGAGAAAATGGTGACTCTAGAGCAACTTAACGAGCTGTTAGAGCAAGCACATCGTGATGAAATCGCACCAAAAGAGCTACTTGATCCTCTGTTGTTACCAATGGATACCGCGGTAGAAGATTTACCAGAAGTGAATCTAAACGCTGAGTTAACTAACTTGGTTCAACACGGTATGCCAGTACAGGTATTAGGTGCACCAGAAGGAACGCCTCTGCGTATGACTTCAGGTGAAGAGAAGCTCTTTATCGGTGTTGCTGAAGTCAATGCTGATGGCAAGGTTGCGCCTAAGCGCTTAGTGGTTTTCCGCGAAGAAGCTGAGTAACAGACTATCGTTACTGAATACATTAAACCGAAGCTCAATGCTTCGGTTTTTTTATACCAGTGTAGAGTAATGTCCGCGTATACATGGCCGCAATAGCAACAAAGTTCATCTCATCCAGTTGTTACCCTGTTGTAAGGTTTACCAAGGCGTCGAAATCTCAAGCCTTGGCAAAGGAGTCTGGACACTAGTGTAAGATGCTACTTAACCAGCTTAGCCTCAGTCAGTGCTGCTCTCAGTGCGTCAGCGCGTTTGCGGTTAACGCCAAAATCAGAGTGACCGGTGCGAGACTCAGAGCGAACAATCAGACTACTCCCTTCTATTCTTAATTCCAAATCATCGACGAAACGCATGATCTTACTGGTAAATTCTACACGTAAATAATCAGTGTTTTTTTCTGCAGTTTTGGTTCTTGGTTGTTCTAGTACCACAGCTTCGATCTGATCTAAGGTTACGCCATCATTGAGTTCAAACGGCGCGAGGTTATGCTCTGGTCGAGTATCTTGTGTTGAAACGCAGTTAGGTTTGTCACCGCAAGGTGAAGCTGTGCGATCTGACATATCTTGTACTCCTTGGCTACAAGCGGTTAAACCCAATAGGGTGATTGAAAGGAGAGCGGCGTTCTTCATTTTGAATACCTTGTCTTACTCTAATTGAATTCAATTATATGTTTTAAATGAAAAAAGGATCCAATTAATGGATCCTTTTGTGAGTTGAGTTAAGGCTATACGTCAAGGTAATCAAGTATGCCTTCAGCAGCTTTACGCCCTTCATCAATCGCAGTAACAACAAGATCAGACCCGCGCACGGCATCTCCTCCGGCAAAGATTTTCTTGTTGCTCGTCTGGAACATAAACTCTTGATCAGATGGTGCTTTGATACGCCCCCATTGATCGAGTTCTACGCCATACGGCTCTAACCAGCTCATTTGATGAGGTTGGAAACCAAACGCCATGATAACGGCATCGGCTTCCAATACATGTTCACTGCCTTCTACAGGTTCTGGGCGACGGCGCCCCGCTTCATCTGGTTCACCTAACGCCGTTTTGACCACTTTGACACCGCTGACTTTGCCTGAGCAATCGACCTCAAGTCCTAGTGGCTGAAGGTTAAACATAAAGTTAACCCCTTCTTCTTTGGCATTTTTTACCTCACGACGAGAGCCCGGCATGTTGGCTTCATCACGGCGGTAAGCACAAATGACGTTATCGGCACCTTGACGAATTGATGTACGTACACAGTCCATGGCGGTATCACCACCACCGAGGACGACGACTTTTTGTCCTGCCATATCAATAAATGGCTGGTCACCTTCTAAATTCATTACCTTATAGGTATTTGATACTAAGAAAGGTAGAGCGTCATAGACACCAGGAGCATCCTCGTTATCTAGACCCGCACGCATATTCTTGTAAGTGCCGACGCCAAGGAAGACTGCGTCATACTCATCGACAAGCTCCTGCATTTGGATGTCTTTCCCCACCTCAATGTTGAGCTGAAACTCGACGCCCATTTCGCTAAAGACTCGACGACGATTCTCCATCACCCCTTTTTCCAACTTAAACGATGGAATACCGAAAGTGAGTAGACCACCGATTTCAGGGTAGCGGTCGAAAACAACTGGCTTGACGCCGTTACGAACTAAGATATCTGCCGCAGCAAGGCCCGCTGGCCCTGCACCGATAATGGCAACCTTCTTATCTGTCCACTCGACTTTGGACATGTCTGGTTTCCAGCCCATCTCAAACGCTTTATCGGTAATGTACTTTTCAATATTACCAATTGTCACGGCACCAAAGTCGTCGCTTAAGGTACAAGAACCTTCACACAGCCTATCTTGAGGACATACTCGACCACACACCTCAGGCAAGCTGTTAGTTTGGTGAGAGAGCTCAACGGCTTCTAGAATACGTCCTTCATTGGCGAGCTTTAGCCATTGGGGGATATAGTTGTGAACCGGACATTTCCATTCACAGTAAGGGTTACCACAATCTAAGCAGCGATCCGCTTGCGCAGTAGCTTGCTGCTTAGTAAAGGGTTCATAAATTTCGACGAACTCAATCTTACGAGTTTTAATCGGCTTTTTCGCAGGATCTACGCGTTGTACGTCGATAAATTGGTATACGTTCTGACTCATGATTCAAACATCCTCCATGAATTATTGGACTTGAACGCGCAGTTCTGCGGCACTGCGGCTTTGATGGCCCAGCAGGGTGTTTAAGTCTGCTGCTTGAGGTTTCACTAAGTAGAACTTTGGAATCCATTCATCAAAGTTCGCTAAGATGTTTTCTGCGTGAGCAGATCCTGTCTCTTCTAAGTGTTCTGCAATTAAGCCACGTAAATGTTCCTGATGAATATAGAGTTCAGATAGGGCAACTGCCTCTACTGATTCTTGGTTCACGCGACCTTGGAAGTCATCGTTTTCATCCAAGACGTAAGCAAAGCCGCCTGTCATACCCGCACCAAAGTTCACACCAGTCGCACCAAGAATGGCAACAATGCCGCCTGTCATGTATTCACAAGCATTATCGCCAGCGCCTTCAATCACAGAGATGGTGCCAGAATTACGTACACCGAAGCGCTCGCCTGCGGTACCTGCGGCAAATAGCTTGCCGCCTGTTGCGCCATACAAACAGGTGTTGCCTATGATGGTCGCCTCATTACATCTAAAGGCGGTACCTTGGTGCGGCTTGATAACAATCTTACCGCCAGCCATGCCTTTACCTACATAGTCATTAGCATCACCCGTCAGATAGAGTTCAACACCGCCCGCATTCCAGACGCCAAATGACTGACCAGCCGTACCGTCTAGATGGAGTTTAATTGGTGTTGCAGCCATACCTTGGTTACCGTAGCGTTTGGCGATTTCACCAGAAAGACGAGCGCCAATTGAACGGTCAGTGTTAATGACGTTATAGAAGAGGTCAGCACCTTGCTTAGCCTCTACAGCCGCTAAGGTATCTTCAACGATCTTTTGATTGAGTTCTGCCTTGTCAAATGGAGCGTTTGGCTCGGTCCAATAAAGCGGATGGTTTTGTGGTGACACTGGTGCTTCAAGAATACTAGATAGATCGAGCTTGCTCTGTTTGGCTGTCATACCTTCTACTGCTTCCAGTAGATCGGTACGACCAATGAGATCTGTTAGCTTTTCAACACCAAGTTCAGCTAACAGCTCGCGCACTTCATCAACAAGACCGACAAAGTAGTTCATCACCATCTCAGGTAGGCCTTTGAAGTAATCTTTACGTAAGGTGTCATCTTGCGTAGCAACACCTGTCGCACAGTTGTTTAGGTGACAAATACGTAGGAACTTACAACCCATCGCGACCATTGGGGCGGTACCAAAACCGAAGCTTTCTGCACCAAGAATTGCCGCTTTGACCACGTCTAAGCCAGTTTTCAAGCCACCATCAACTTGGAGGCGAATCTTGTGGCGAAGACCATTGGCAACTAGAGCCTGCTGAGTTTCGGCAAGGCCGAGTTCCCAAGGGCTACCTGCATATTTTACTGAGGTGAGTGGGCTTGCTGCTGTACCGCCGTCATAACCAGAAATGGTAATCAGATCGGCGTAAGCCTTAGCAACCCCTGTTGCGATAGTGCCGACACCAGGTTCAGAAACCAATTTTACTGACACCAGTGCGTTCGGGTTGACCTGCTTAAGGTCGAAAATAAGCTGAGCCAAATCCTCAATCGAATAGATATCGTGATGAGGAGGAGGGGAAATAAGGGTTACCCCTTGCACTGAATAGCGCAGTTTAGCGATTTCAGCCGTGACCTTATGCCCCGGTAACTGACCGCCTTCACCAGGCTTCGCCCCTTGTGCAACCTTGATTTGCAAGACATCAGCATTAGTTAAGTAGTGAGGTGTTACACCAAAACGTCCTGAGGCAATCTGCTTGATACGAGAGTTACGTTCAGTACCAAAACGGCGTGGATCTTCACCACCTTCACCGGAGTTTGAGTAGCCACCCAGTCGGTTCATAGCGGCTGCCAGAGCTTCATGAGCTTCAGGGCTTAAAGCACCAATAGACATCGCTGCTGAATCAAATCGTTTGAACAGTTCGGTACTTGGTTCGATTTTTTCTAGTGGTAGCGGCGTGTCAGACTTCTTAAGCTGCATTAAGTCACGCAGCATAGCGACAGGGCGATCATTGACCTGTTTGGCAAAACTCTTATAGTCGGAAGAGTCGCCGGACTTAACTGCGGTTTGCAATGTTCCTACAACATCTGGGTTGTAGGCGTGGTATTCACCACCGTGGACATATTTGAGCAATCCACCATGTTCGATAGGTTTGCGTTTCGCCCAAGCTTTGCGAGAAAGGTTGTATAGGTCTTGCTCAAAGTCTTCAAAGTTTGCACCTTGAATACGCGTTGTAACACCATTAAAGCACAGCTCGACAACTTCCTGACTTAGGCCGACAGCTTCAAATAATTGCGAACAACGGTATGAAGCGACCGTTGAAATGCCCATCTTAGACATAATCTTGTACAGGCCTTTGTTGATGCCGTACTGGTAGTTTTGCATCACTTCGCGGTAGCTCTTATCGATCGCACCATCATCAATCACTTTGCCTAAGGCTTCATAGGCCAGGTACGGGTAGACCGCGGTTGCGCCAAAGCCAAGTAGAACCGCAAATTGATGCGGATCACGCACCGTTCCTGTTTCAGCAATGATGTTAGCGTCACAGCGCAAGTTAGCTTCTATTAGGCGGCTTTGCACTGCGCCTACTGCCATCGCGGCTGGGATAGGTAACATTCCTTTGCGTAATGCTCGGTCAGAAAGAACCACGAGCACAGAGCCATCTTTTACCGCCTGCTCGGCTTGTTCACAAAGATCTAAGATGGCTTTTTCGAGATCTTTCTCTTGAGGATCGTAGTTAATATCCAGTACTGAGTTGCCATAGTGTTGATCGTTTAGCTCGAGCAACTGCTTCATATCTGAGTAAAGCAGAACAGGCGAATCAAAGGTGACTCGATGGGCGTGACCATCGGTTTCACAGAAGACATTCATCTCCTGACCAATACTGGTTGCAAGCGACATAACGTGTTTTTCACGCAATGGATCGATTGGTGGGTTGGTCACTTGCGCGAATTTTTGACGGAAATAGTCAGTGACAAGGCGCTCTTTGGAAGAGAGCACTGCCATTGGCGTGTCATCACCCATTGAGCCAACGGCTTCTTGTCCCATATCACCCAGAACGCGAAGGACCTGATCGACTTCTTCGTTGCTCATCGCAAACTGTTTTTGGTAGGTCTTAAGTTGGTCATCATCAAAGCTACGTTCCCCAACCTGATCCTCTGCCAACTGCGAGAATGGAGTAAGTTTATGAACATTGCTATCCATCCACTCTTTATATGGATGGCGACCTTTAAGATCATTATCAATTTCGCTTGATTGCCATAACTTGCCTTGGCGAGTATCCACCACGAGCAGTTCACCGGGGCCTACGCGGCCTTTTTCCGCGACTTCATCCGGTGCGTAATCCCAAATACCGACTTCTGATGCAAGAGTGATCAGCTTGTCTTTAGTGATCACATAACGAGCAGGGCGTAGGCCATTTCTATCTAAGTTACATGCCGCATATCGACCATCGGAAAGCACGATACCAGCCGGGCCGTCCCACGGCTCCATATGTTTCGAGTTGAAGTCGTAGAAGGCGCGTAAATCAGGGTCCATATCTGGGTGGTTTTGCCACGCAGGTGGAACCAGCATGCGCATAGCGCGGAAGATATCCATGCCCCCGGCTAAGAACAGATCGAGCATGTTATCTAAGCTTGATGAATCTGATCCCGTTTCATTGACGAAAGGTGCGGCCGTTTGCAGGTCGGGTAGGAGCGGCGAAGCAAATTTATAAGCACGCGCTCGCGCCCACTGCCTATTGCCTTGAATCGTATTGATTTCACCATTATGGGCGAGATACCGGAATGGCTGAGCCAGAGGCCAACGCGGTTGAGTGTTAGTCGAAAAACGCTGGTGGAACAGGCAGATAGCTGATTCCATGCGTAGATCTGCGAGGTCTAAGTAGAACCTAGGTAAGTCTGCGGGCATACACAGACCTTTGTACACCATGACTTGAGTCGACAAGCTACAAATATAAAACTCGTTATCGTCAACGATCTGTTTTTCAATTCGGCGGCGAGCGATATACAGGCGTCGTTCAATGTCGCGCTCACGCCACCCGGCAGGTGCTGAGATAAAGACTTGCTGAATATTGGGCAGTGAATCAGCCGCAATTGGGCCTAACACTGCCGAGTTGGTTGGCACTTCTCGCCAACCTGAGACAGTCAATGTCTCTTTTGCAAGTTCTTGATTAATAATGTCTTTAGCGTGCTGAGCTTTAAGAGGGTCTTGATTGAAAAAAATCATACCAACGGCATATTGTTTGCCGAGGTTGAAACCATTTTCTTCAGCGATAAGACGAAGATATGAGTCGGGCTTTTGTAATAAAAGACCACAGCCATCACCCGTTTTTCCGTCAGCGGCGATACCACCACGGTGGGTCATGCGGTCAAGTGCTGAAATTGCGGTGCGTACCAGTTTATGGCTTGGCTCACCTTCCATATGTGCAATCAAGCCAAATCCACAGTTGTCTTTTTCAAGACGAGGATCATATAAAGCCATTGCAATTCTCCCTTTGCTTCTCTGTCATCCCGACAGAACTACCAACATCAAAAGGGTTGGTATGTATGACTAACTATGCGTTCTAATTGTTATATATCGGATAGATATGCAGTAAATATTCTTAAAATATTTAACAAAATTGGACGAATTCATTTTCATCGACTTCACAACGTATAGGTTATTGTAAAAAAGGTCAAGTTCTTGGTGGAATATCACGTCAATATGCGATTTACCACTGAATGCGCTGTAATAACCTATATAATTCAGAAGCTTAAGGTTTTTATTGTTACAATTTTGCAACAAAGGGTGTTTTGGGAAAATAAAAAAGACCAGCACAATGTGCTGGTCAATCGGAAAAGTTTGGAAGGAATGATTGTTTATGCTTAACCACCTAGAATCTACTAAATGAGTTTCTTAGGTGGCTAATCGTTATGCTGAGAGCATCAGTGAGTCTGCTTTTGCTTCAAGATTCGAATTGCCCATTAGGTAATCATCAATCGCAATTGCACATTCACGTCCCTCATTGATACAACGTACCACTAGAGACTGGCCAGTACGCATATCACCGGCTGCAAAGACACCTTTTTGGTTGGTTGCAAAGCCTTCAGTTGCTACGTTACCGCGCTCATCAAGTTTGATATCAAGTTGAGCAAGTACACCTGTTGGTTCTGGGTGTAAGAAGCCCATTGCTAGGAAGGCCATATCACATGGGATAACACGCTCCGAGTTTGCTACTTCTTCAAAAGTAGGGCGCTCGCCTGGCGCTGCATCTTTCCATACGATATCAGCGATGCGTAAACCTGTTACCTGACCTTGATCGTTACCGATGAACTCTTTAGTCAGAATGTTCCAGTGACGATCACAACCTTCTTCGTGAGAAGTGGTTGTTTTCATGATCATTGGGTATTGAGGCCAAGGCATGTTCGCTGGGCGTTTTTCTGGTGGGATCGGCATGATCTCAACCTGAGTAACGCTCGCCGCTTTATGGCGATTAGAGGTACCAACACAGTCAGAACCGGTATCACCACCACCGATAACCACAACATGTTTGTCTTTGGCGTGAATTTCTTCACCTTTAAGATCCATGTCGTTGGCACGGCGGTTGTTTTGGCCTAGGAATTCCATTGCGAAATGAACGCCTTTCAGCTCACGCCCAGGAACTGGGAGATCGCGTGGAACCGTTGAACCACCTGTTAGTAGCACGACATCATATTCTTGGCGCAATTGCTGAGCATTTACGTCAACACCGATGTGTTGGTTTACTTTGAATTCAACGCCCGCTTCAGCCATTAGATTGATCTTACGATCAATCACATCCATGCCCAATTTGAAATCAGGAATACCAAAGCGTAATAGACCACCAACTTTCTCGTCGCGCTCAAATACTGTCACTGAGTGACCCGCACTATTGAGCTGCTCAGCAGCCGCAAGACCAGCTGGTCCAGAACCGATGATTGCAATAGTTTTACCCGTACGAGAGCGAGGTGTTTTAGGTTTTGCGTACCCTTCACGGTACGCAGTTTCGACAATGGTTTTCTCGATGTTACAGATAGTGATTGGATCTTGGTTGATACCAAGTACACATGCACTTTCACACGGAGAAGGGCATACACGACCTGTAAACTCAGGGAAGTTATTGGTGGAACTTAGAATGTTCCATGCTTCTTCCCAGCTATCACGATAAACGGCATCGTTAAACTCAGGAATGATGTTACCAATCGGACACCCGCTGTGACAGAAAGGAACACCACAGTCCATACAACGAGAAGCCTGAGTATTGATCTTGTCGCCAAACTCTTCGTTTAAAACGAACTCTTTGTTGTCTTCAATACGAACCGATGGGTCGAGCTTCTTTGGAAGCTCGCGACCATGTTCTAAAAATCCAGTAGGCTTACCCATTATACTGCCTCCGCCTGTTCCGTTTGTGCTTGTTCTGCTTCAGCCTTACGCTTTTGAAGTACCGCTTTGTAGTCACGCGGCATCACCTTAACCATAGAGGCTAGGCTTGCTTCAAAGTTGTCTAGGAAAGATTGAGCAACTTCACTTCCTGTGAACTCAACATGCTTAGTAAGCATCTCTTTCAATAATGCGCGATCTTCATCTTCGATTGGATCGAGGTCGACAAGTTCAGGGTTTAGCTTAGTTTCAAAGTCTTCTGACTTGTCCCAAACGTAAGCAACACCGCCACTCATACCTGCTGCAAAGTTACGACCTGTTGAGCCAAGGATAACGGCGACACCACCAGTCATGTATTCACAGCCGTGGTCACCGACACCTTCAACAACAACTTTTGCACCTGAGTTACGAACACAGAAACGTTCACCCGCCATACCGCGAATGTAAGACTCGCCTGATGTTGCACCGTAGAAACAAACGTTACCTACTACGATGTTGTCTTCAGCAACGATGGTTGACTTCGCGTCAGGGTAAAGCACAAGCGTACCGCCAGATAAACCTTTACCCCAGTAGTCGTTCGCATCACCTTCCACTTCGAACTTCACGCCCTTAGCTAGGAAGGCACCGAATGACTGACCTGCAGAACCTGTGAACTTGACGTTCATCGGTTGTGGTAGACCTGTGTCTTTGTAAACCTTAGAGATTTCGTTCGACAGCATGGTACCTGCAGAGCGATCCGTGTTGATGATAGGGAACTCAGCGTTAACTGCTTCGCCTTTTTCAAGGGCTGGGATAGCTGCTTGAATCAACTTACGGTCTAGAATTTCTTCTAGGTTGTGGTTTTGCTCTGTTTGGTTGTAGATGCCATCGCCTTCACGTGCTTGCTCAATGTGAAGCACAGGTGATAGGTCTAGGTTTTTGTATTTCCAATGTTTGATGTCTTCGCGAACTTTCAGTTTGTGCGACTGACCAACCATCTCATCGATAGTGCGGTAGCCAAGTTCAGCCATAACTTCACGTAGACCTTCAGCCATGTACTGGAAGAATGTCACTACGTCTTCTACGCGGCCATCAAAGCGCTCACGTAGAGTCTTGTTCTGGGTTGCGATACCAACAGGACAGGTGTTCTTGTGACACTTACGCATCATGATACAACCTTCAACAACCAATGCTGCTGTTGCCACGCCCCACTCTTCAGCACCTAGTAGTGTTGCGACTGCAAGGTCACGAGGTGTTTTCATCTGACCATCAGACTGAACCACGATACGGTTACGTAGACCGTTCTTGATTAGAGTTTGGTGTGTTTCCGCTAGACCAAGCTCCCAAGGCAGACCTGTGTGGCGGATAGATGACATTGGTGATGCACCTGTACCACCATCGAAACCTGCGATAAGGACAACGTCAGCTTTCGCTTTCGCTACACCTGATGCGATGGTACCAACGCCTGCTTCGGATACTAGTTTCACGTTGACGCGACCAGCACGGTTTGCGTTCTTCAAGTCGTAGATTAGCTGGGCCAAATCTTCGATTGAGTAGATATCGTGGTGTGGTGGTGGCGAGATTAGACCTACGCCCGGAGTTGAGTGACGTGTTGCACCGATCCAGTCATCAACCTTATCACCAGGTAGCTGACCACCTTCACCTGGCTTCGCGCCTTGAGCCATTTTGATCTGAAGCTCATCTGCGTTTGTTAGGTAGTAAGATGTTACACCGAAGCGGCCTGAAGCAACCTGTTTGATTGCAGAGCGTTCCCAATCACCGTTCTCTTTGCGCTCGAAACGTGTTGGGTCTTCACCACCTTCACCTGAGTTTGATTTCGCGCCAATGCGGTTCATCGCAACAGCTAGCGTTGAGTGTGCTTCGTACGAGATAGAGCCGAATGACATCGCACCTGTTGCGAAACGCTTAAGGATGTTTTCGATTGGCTCGACTTCTTCAAGTGGGATTGAACCTGCTGGGTTTTTAACAAAGTCTAGCTGGCTACGCAGTGTTGCTGCGTTATCGCCTTGATCGTCTACCGCTTTCGCGTATTTCTTGAACTGAGCGTAGTCTTTGTTGCGCGTTGATTCTTGTAGCAGTGAGATAGTCTCAGGGTTAAACAGGTGTTTTTCACCACGCTGTTTCCACTGGTAAACACCACCCACATCAAGCACTTGTACTGGGATTTCGCGCGTAGGGAAACCGATGCGGTGACGCACTAATACTTCTTTCGCGATATCGTCAATCGTTAGACCTTGGATGCGTGAAACCGTACCTGTGAAGTATTTATCGACAACGGACTTGCTGATACCTAGTGCTTCGAAGATCTGTGCACCGTGGTAAGACTGCAGCGTCGAGATACCCATCTTCGAGAAGATCTTCAGTAGACCACCGTTGATAGACTTACGGTAGTTATCAAATAAGTCACGAATATTGGTTTCAGGATCAAGCTTCTTAGTGCGCTGTAGCTCAACCATAGTTTCGATAACTAGGTATGGGTTAACTGCGTTAGCGCCATAACCAACGAGCGTTGCGAAGTGGTGCGTTTCACGTGCATCTCCCGTCTCAACTACGATGTCACACTTGGCACGTAGACCTTTACGGATCAGGTGGTGGTGAACAGCGCCAACCGCCAGCATAGCTGGAATCGCGGCGTGGTTAGAGTTAACGGCACGGTCAGTCAGAAGGATGATTGAGTAACCATCGATGACGGCATCTTCCGCATACTGACAGATACGCTTAAGTGCGCGCTCTAGCTTGCCTTCCTCTTCGCTTGCTTGGAAAACAATGTCTAGTGTCTTGGCTTGAAGGTGCTCGTTATCGATCGCACGTAGTTTCTCAAGTTCAGAGTTAGAGAGAACTGGCGACTCAAGCTCTACTTTTTGACAGTGTTCTGGAGACTCAGCAAGAAGGTTCTGATCCTTACCTAGGTAAGTGTTCAGAGACATAACCATACGCTCACGAATCGGGTCGATTGGCGGGTTGGTTACCTGAGCAAACAGCTGCTTAAAGTAGTTTGATAGATGTTGTGACTGGTGCGATAGAATCGCTAGTGGCCAGTCGGCACCCATTGCAGAAAGCGGCTCTTTACCATCTTTCGCCATAGGTACGATGATTTCGTTCACTTCTTCAGAGCTGACACCGAACGCTTGCTGCTTATGCAGCAGCTTCTCAGGTGAAGGCTGGCTGAATTCGTTGCTCGCATCTGGCAGTTTTTTCAGGCTCAGTAGGTTTTCTTCAACCCACTTTTCGTAAGGCTGTGCCGACGCAATACCATCTTTCACTTCTTCATCAGAAATGATGCGACCTTGTTCTAGGTCAGCAACGAAGATACGACCTGGCTGAAGGCGACCACGGAACTCAACGTTCTCTGGCTCAATCTCAACCACGCCAGACTCAGAAGCCATCACTAGGAAGTCATCTTTAGTCACTGTGTAGCGAGATGGGCGCAGACCGTTACGGTCAAGCGTTGCACCGACTTGTACACCATCGGTGAAACAGACTGAAGCTGGGCCATCCCAAGGTTCCATCACGTTCGCGTGGTATTGGTAGAACGCACGACGAGTTGGATCCATGTTTTTGTTTTCTTGCCATGCTTCAGGGATCATCATCATTAGCGCATGTGGCAGGCTGCGACCAGATAGAACTAGGAGCTCAAGTGCCATATCGAAGTTAGATGAATCCGAGCTACCTTCCTGACAGATAGGCAGTAGCATGTCGATCTCGGCCTGAGTGAACAGGTCAGATTCAATGATTGCTTCACGAGCTTTCATCCAGTTCAGGTTACCGCGAACTGTATTGATTTCACCGTTGTGAGCAATGTAACGGAAAGGCTGTGCTAGACGCCATTTCGGGAATGTATTGGTAGAGAAACGAGAGTGAACTAGTGCCAGCGCACTGACCATCGTTGGGTTCTGTAGATCTAGGAAGTACTGAGGGACTTGTTCCGTAGTTAGCTGACCCTTGTACACTACTGTCTTGTAAGACATAGAGTTGATGTAGAAATCATCACCAATGTTAGAAACGCTTTCTAGACATACGCGAACTGTGTAGTTTCGCAGTACGTAAAGCTTACGTTCTAGTTCTTCAGGCGTGATTGCTGGGCCGCCTGAGACAAACACATGCTCAAATTGAGGCTCAGTGCTTAGAGGATCTGCGCCGATCATTGAGTTGTCAGTAGGTAGAACACGGTAGCCAATAACGTCTAGCTCAAGGCGCTTTGCATTACGTTCTAAAATATCGCGACATTGCGCGCGTTTGTGTTCATCTTTAGGGAAAAGTACAACACCGACACCGTATTTCTCAAAAGAGGGGAGCTTGATACCAAGCTTTACCGCTTCTTCTAACAGAAATTCATGGGGCTTTTGCAATAAGATACCTGCACCGTCACCACTACATGGGTCACAACCTTGACCACCGCGGTGTTCCATACGGGCTAGCATATCAAGTGCTTGAGTAACTACTTCGTGTGATTTACGGTTTTTAAGGTGAGCAACAAAACCGATACCACAAGCGTCATGCTCCAGTTCGGGAGTATATAGACCTTGGGCATTTTGCTCTCTATCTACCATAGATACATCCTTCCAGTTCAGTAGGCGCAAATGTGCTAGTCGAAACTAGTTCTACGTCCTGTCCTTTATAGTTTTGATTCGAAGTCAGCCTAGGTTGGCGACTTTGATTCCTTTCCGTATCTCGCAGAAAAATATTGCGAGAAAAACAATCCTTGGTGGAATCCCGTTTTTTAGTATCACAATCTAGTGATTTATATAGGTGGGAGTGGGATAACACCGACGTTTCACCGAGTTTTTATGTAAGTAAAATCACAAAAAACAGCGAAATCTGTAAGTATCCTACAATTTAGTAAGGATGAAATGCAATCAAAACTCGATGCTGTTGCCCACTTTTTTTGGGTTATAAATGAATATTATGTTTAACTTTTGCGTAACAATCTGTCTGAGGCACGTTATTTTTGCATGTTTATTGATATTGGTTAATGCTTCGCCTGTTTGAAATCGCTACCTTTCCCCCTCCATTTTTTTCAGATTTGTAATTTAATTACATTGATCTTAATGAGATTCATTTCGATCTAGTAAGGGGTAGTCATGCAGCTTCATGAGTTGGTCAACACCATCGGGCAAGACCTTCAGCGTCGTTATGGTGAAAAAGTCCATAAGCTAACGTTACATGGTGGATTTAGCTGCCCAAATAGAGACGGGACGATTGGTCGTGGCGGTTGTACTTTTTGCAATGTTGCTTCTTTTGCTGACGAAGAGGCGCAGATCAAAAGCATTCATGAACAGTTAACTGATAGAGCGGGAGAAATTGTTCGAGCCAAGCGTTATCTCGCCTACTTCCAAGCCTATACCAGTACCTACGCTGAAGTTCAGGTGCTCAAGAACATGTATGAAGAAGCACTTAAAGCGGCTGATATCGTAGGACTTTGTGTGGGGACTCGACCTGACTGTGTGCCAGAAGCCGTCTTAGATTTGCTATCAAGTTACGTAGATCAAGGTTATGAAATCTGGCTTGAGCTCGGGCTGCAAACTGCCAACAACCAAACCTTAAAACGTATTAATCGTGGTCATGACTTTGAGTGTTATGCGGAGATTACTGAGCGCGCTCGTGCACTGGGGATCAAGGTTTGTACTCATCTTATTGTAGGATTGCCGAAAGAAGGCCGTGAAGACAATATCGAAACGTTGAACAAGGTGCTGGAAGTGGGGACTGATGGAATTAAGCTCCATGGGCTACACATCGTTGAAGGCAGCACCATGGCTAAAGCGTGGAAAGCGGGTAAATTAGAGGCACCGTCACTCGAAGAGTATGTCTCTATCGCGAGTGAAATGATCCGTATGACTCCCCCAGAGGTGGTTTATCATCGAGTCTCTTCGGCAGCACGAAGGCCGATGTTACTAGCGCCACTTTGGTGTGAGAACCGTTGGCTTGCAATGACAGAAATTGGCCGTGCACTTAATCGTGATGGCGCACAAGGTTCATTAATAGATCAGTCATTTACATATACAAAACCAATATTAAAGGCTGATTATTAAGCAATAAGCTGATATCTTTTATACACTTACACAAAAGCGTAGCAAAGATAGGTATGAGAAGCTGAATGGAGCAAGTATTAGTTTGGTTATGGGATACTTCCCATGGGCATGGATTTGATCTTGTTATCATTCTGCTCTCTATTATTGCGGTCGTGCTTTTTTATACCCGCACTCAAACGCATATACTCCAGCTTTTAAAAGCTAACCCTACCGCGTTAATTATTGTCGACAGTAAAACTGGTGAACTCAAGTTAGCCAACATAGCGGCAAATCAAGTTTTGGGTGTACGTAAAGTCGGTAAGAGCTATATGTTGCCAGAAATGGTGACTCCACAATTTGTCCTCTCGATTTTTTCTTCTACTCCGGACAATGCTTTCAAAGAACAGAAGCTTAGTTGGCCGATTTCACAAAGTCGCGTGATTAAGTTAAAAGTCAGCGGTCAAAAAACCACTTACCGCCAACGAACAGTGTGGCTGCTTTACTTTACTCCTTATCAAGTGACTGACCTTGAATTGAAACGAGAAGTTGATTCTCTTTCAATGATCAAAAGTGCGTTTGATAATCTGTCTGAACTGGTGTTTATAAAAAACAATCAGGGTGAAATTATTTCAAGTAACCGCGCCTTTCAACGTTTCTGGAACAACAGAGAAGAGGAAGGCGCAGCCGATATTCAAAGCGTGATTAAGGGCAGGGCGAGTAAACGCCGTTGGACAACAAACCCTGATGGAAGAAGCTGCCTGTTGGAAAGCTACCAAAGGGTGTTGATCTCTTCAGACGGTGAAAAGGTTGGTACTTTGGGGATTAGCCATGATGTTACCGATTGGCACGACATGCAGCAAAATTTGCGCGATGAAATGGAGAAGCGTAAAGACACTGAAGTGGCGTTGGCGCAAAGAGATACCATATTGCAGAACATACTAGAATCGAGCCCAGACTCAATCGGTATTTTTAATGAAAACATGGTTTACCAAGCGTGTAACCCACCTTTTGTTAAGGCATTAGGCATCTCTGATGTCGATGAATTAATTGGAAAACGTCTGCAAGATGTTATTCCTGATGAGACTTATGCTCGATTATCTGAATCGGACAAGAAAGTACTCTATGAAGGCAAATCTCTGCGTTATATCGATCGCGTAATCAGTAGCAATGGGGAGTGTATTTGGTATGACGTTGTCAAATCGCCCTTTAGAGATCCCGCATCTGGAACCAATGGTGTTCTGGTAATGGCGCGTGATGTCTCTGAACGATATCTTGCAGAGCAGAAACTTGAAGAAGCAAACCAAGAGCTAGAAAGGCTTAGCTTTATTGATGGACTGACTCAGATCTCCAATCGACGCCGATTTGATGAGCAACTGGAAACTCTTTGGTATTTGCATGTCCGGGAACAGCAGCCACTAACCGTTATGCTGTGTGATATAGATTACTTTAAAGGTTACAACGACCAATATGGACATCAGCGAGGCGATGATGCTTTGATTAAAGTCGCGGAAGTATTCCGCAACGTGTTAACCCGTTCTAGTGATTGTGTTGCGCGTTATGGCGGTGAAGAATTTGGTTTTATACTCCCCAACACAACAATTGAAGGTGCTTTGATTATTGCGGACAAAATCCATGAGGAAGTGCAAAATCTAGCGCTTGAACATGAATCTTCAACCGTCTCTGACTTAGTTACTGTCAGCATTGGTTTGGTGTCCATCATTCCACAACGTTTGGATCACAGTGATTCTATTGTTGCTTTAGCTGACAGTGCTTTGTACCAAGCGAAAGCGGATGGTCGCAATCAAACCTGTGTGCATCACACATCAGAGAATTAAGCTTTTCTTATCTAAGGATTCTTTTAGCTGTCGTTTATGAAAACAGGTAATATTTAGGGGCAGTTGATCCTACTTATATGTTTTCGTGCGGAGCTCTCAATGAAGCCGATTAAAAATCTTGCCCAATACTATGTTGATCTACTGGTTAAGTTGGGCATCCTCCGTTTCTCTATTCTTCTTGCTCTGGCCTTAGTTGCTCTGGCCGTTGTGGTTCAGGTTGGTATAACCCTTGTTTTAAGCGGCCACGTAGATGATATTGATATTGTTCGCTCAGTATTCTTCGGTCTTCTGATTACCCCTTGGGCGGTCTACTTCTTATCCGTGGTCGTTGATCAACTGGAAGAGTCACGCCAACGACTTTCGAAGTTAGTGTCTAAGCTCAAAGATATGCGCTCGCGTGACCAAGAGCTCAACAATAAGCTGCAGAAAAATATCACTAAGCTCAATCAAGAGATCGAAGAAAGGATCAAGGCGGAAGAAGCTCGCGAAGAAGCGATGAAAGATCTTGAGAATGAGGTCTATCAACGTGAAAAAACTCAAGTCGAGCTTGCAGAAAGAACCGCACTTCTACGCTCATTCATCGATGCTTCACCAGACCTTATCTATTACCGCAACGCGGACGGTGTGTTTTCTGGGTGTAACCGCGCAATGGAAGAGTTAACCGGCAAGAAAGAGAGCCAGCTGGTGGGCTTAACACCTTGGGATGTTTACAGCAAAGAGGTCGCGCAGCAAATTGTCGATACAGACCAAAAGGTATTCTCCGACAACCAAGCTCTGACGTATGAACAGTGGCTTGAATATCCAGATGGTCGCCGCAATTACTTCGAGCTGCGTAAGGTGCCGTTTTACAGCAAAGATGGTCGACACTTAGGGCTGGTTGGTTTTGGTCGCGATATTACCGAGCGTAAGCGTCATGAGGAATCGCTCGAAAAAGCGAGTCGTGATAAAACCACCTTTATTTCTACAATCAGCCACGAACTAAGGACACCACTCAACGGTATTGTAGGTTTAAGCCGTATGCTACTAGATACTCAGTTGACTGCAGAGCAGCGCAATCATATGCAGACGATTAATGTCAGTGCGATTACTCTGGGCAATATCTTCAATGACATTATCGATATGGATAAATTCGACCGCCGTAAGCTAGAGCTTTTCCCTGCGGCGCTGAATTTCGAAGAGTTTGTCGCTGAAATGGAGAGTATTTCCGCGCTTATGGCGTCGCAAAAAGGGCTGAGATTTGATCTTGAGCGCTTAAGCGAACTGCCGACCGCGATTGAAGTTGATGCGACCCGCTTGCGTCAGGTTCTGTGGAATTTGATTAGCAATGCGATGAAGTTCACTAAGGAAGGTGGTGTGGTGATGACGGTCAGCTCTGAAGTTGATGAAGAGTACGCACATATCACAATGGAAATCGAGGACAGTGGAATTGGTATCCCAGACGCTGAACTGGATAAGATCTTCGCGATGTATTATCAGGTGAAATCAGGTAAAGATAATCTTCATGCAGTAGGAACGGGTATTGGCTTAGCGGTTTCGAAACAGCTGATCAATATGATGGATGGTGACATTACCGTTTCAAGTGAAGAAGGTTTTGGCAGTACCTTCACTGTTACAATTCGAGTCCCGTTGGCAGAAGGCGAACAACCTACAGCGGAGGTCGTCAATCAGTCGCAAGAGCTGAATATCTTTATGGTTGAAGATATTGAACTCAATATTACCGTTGCTCGTTCATTACTTGAGAGTATGGGGCATGAAGTTTCCGTTGCGATGAATGGCGCGGAAGCGATGGAGATGTTCGACCCTGAAATTTATGACCTAGTGTTCCTCGACATTCAACTACCAGACATGACAGGTTTCGATATTGCCGAGTACTTCAGACGTACGTATTCTGATTTACCACCATTGGTTGCTCTGACAGCTAACGTGCTGAAAAATAAACGGGAGTATCTTGATAAAGGAATGGACGATGCCATCAGTAAGCCACTTTCAGTGACTGCGGTTCAAGATGTGTTAGCCAAGTTTACTCAGCATGAGGTGGCTGATACCGCCACAGAAGTTGTCATAGAAGAGCCGGTTGTCGAAGGAGGGGAGATATACTCACGTATACTCGACCTTGATATGCTTGAGTCTTATGTCAGCATTGTTGGTTCTCAGCCCGTACTCGATAGTATTACTATGTTTGAAGAGATGATGCCTGACTACCTGCAAGTTCTCGACTCAAATATGATCGCTAAGCATCAAGAAGGTATTGTGTCTGAAGCGCACAAGATTAAAGGAGCGGCAGGTTCTATTGGATTAAAGCACATTCAGAGCGTCGCCCAGAAAGCTCAATCGCCAGATTTACCCGCCTGGTGGGAAAATATTGATGATTGGGTTGAAGAAATGAAGAATGAATATAAAAATGATATTCAAATACTTAAAGAATGGTTAAGACAGCAGTCGTAACGTCAAAGGTGAAAGAGATGAAAAAATTAGCATTGGTATCATTAAGTGCCGCTCTACTAGCAGGTTGTGCGACAGAGCCAGTTGGTTGGCAACAAGATAATCAAGTTGTCATTTCTGAGGCGACTGTTTCGCTAAAAAGTAACCTTTGGCTGAATAAAATGCCAACCATCGGTGAGGTTCAAGACAATACCCTACATGGAGCTTTGTACCTTGAGTCAGATAAAACTCTCCCGGCGGAGCTTGATGTAGAAAGTATTTCTATTCAGCAGGGCGAAGAAACTTGGCAGATTGATGGTGACTTGCTTGAGCTGCGTACACACAATCAAAATCAGTGGGAAGTGGCGTTTGTGTGGCAGTTCCCTATTGATGCTGCAAAGCCAGTGAATGTGGCGTTAATGCTTAACAATAACGGTCAAGTGGAATGGTTAGTAGAAAAGAACGTCAAGATTGATAGCGTTTATTAGTGATCAAGCTCGTTCATTAACCACTAAGTTATTGGCAGATAAATAAAAAGGCTTGCTCCACATCGGAGCAAGCCTTTTTTCATTCAATCAGCTAGATTAGTTGCTTGCTGTCTTTAAACCTGCATTCACATCTAGTACATCTTGCTCGCTCAGAGTACCGACAGCTTGACGTAGCTGCAGTACGCTTAGGATGTAATCGTAACGAGCGTTCGATAGGTTCTTGTTCGCATCATATAGACGGCGAGTTGAATCTAGAACGTCAACGATAGTACGAGTACCTACATCGAAACCAGCTTCTGTTGCTTCAAGAGCTGACTGCGCAGAAACTACAGTTTGCTCGTATGCGCGAAGTGCACCGATTGAAGCACTGATGTTGTTGTTGAATGCGCGAACATCTTTAACAACACTGCGGTAAGTTTTTTCTAGGTCTTGGCTTGCAGAGACATAGTTAAACTCAGCTTGCTTGGTTAGCGAGGTTGTTGCACCACCAGTGTATAGCGGAACATTTAGGTTCACGCCCACTTTGAAATCATTCGTCGTTGGATCTGAAGAAGTCGCGTTGGATACATCGCTATAGTTGTAACCACCATCTAGAGTTAATTTCGGTAGGTGACCAGAACTTGCGTTAGAAATCTTATCTTTTGCGATATCTTGAGTGATTCGTGCAGAAAGTAAACTTAGGTTCTTTTCTTGAGCTTCGTTCACTAGCTCATCAATAGCAGCAGACGTTTTTTGTGCTGAGAAACGTGCAGTATCTAGAATATCTAGGTTAGAGTGCTCTTGACCTGTGATTTCGCGTAGACCTTCGTAGCTATTGACTAGGCTGTTTTGCGCTAGAACTTCATCGGCTAACACTGAATCGTATTGAGCTTGCGCGTCATGTACGTCGGTAATTGCAGATAGGCCCACTTCAAAACGCTGCTTAGTTTGCTCTAGCTGACGGCCAACGGCCGCTTTTTCTGCTTGGACAAATACTAGATTATCTTGTGCGCGCAGTACGTCAAAGTAGGCTGTTGAAACGCGCAGAATGAGTGCTTGCTGCGCTGCTGCATAAGAAGCATCGCTCTGACGAGCACTTTTTTCCGCTGTATCTAGCGTAATCCAGCTACTACGGTCATACAAAGCTTGAGAGAATGTCACACCAGCAGATAGTGCTTCGTTGTCATTATCAATTGTGCTGGTTGATTGTTCTGTTTCACCACGGGTAACGTTGTAACCAGCAGTTAAGTTAATTTGTGGCAATAGAGCTGCACGACTAGAAGTCACTGCTTCAAAGGCTTCATCACGCTTTGCTGCAGCGCTTAGTAGCGTTGGGTCGTTCTCTTTTGCTTGGTTATAAATGTCCGTCAGAGTGTCAGCGAAAGCGCTTGTGCTTAGGCTGCCTAGTGCTGCACTGATAATAAGTGGAAGCAGTTTTTTCATAGTTCCTATTCCTGCCAAATGCGAAAAATATTTGTCTTCAAGAGTTTAACTCAATTGATTGCGAATCACTCAAAAACTTTGCAAAGTTTTACACTTAATTGTCCACCCGTGCAATAAAAACAATTCATCAATTTAACTTAAACTATAAAAATTATATAAAAAGTTGAGCCATGTCCTTGGAAGTTAAGCTTTTGTCTGCGTAAACTATAAGATTCACTCAGAGAGGTGCCAAATGCAACAGTCTGACAACCAACATCAGCAGTTTACTCCCCAAGATGTGGAAATAATCTCAAAAGAAACACTGTTTCAGGGTTTTTTTAGAATGATTAAGTATCGCTTCAAACATAAATTGTTTGAAGGCGGCTGGAGTGAGCCGATAGAGCGCGAAATGTTTGAGCGTGGACATGCGGCGGCAATGCTACCGTATGACCCTGTAAGAGATCAGGTTGTTATTATCGAGCAAATTCGTGTTGGTGCGTTAGAGCACCGTAGTCCATGGCAGTTAGAAATCATCGCTGGCATGATAGACAAAGGCGAAGAAGCTAAAGATGTCGTTAGGCGAGAAGCCGAAGAAGAAGCGGGAATTGAAGTTGGGGCACTGGAAAAAGTGACCTCTTATTACCCATCTTCAGGTGGCTGCTCTGAAAAATTAGATGTTTTTGTTGGTCAAGTGGATGCGAGTACAGCGTATGGCGTTCATGGTTTAGACTATGAAGGGGAAGATATTCGTGTACATGTCGTTTCCCGCCAACAAGCGTATCAATGGGTAGTAGAAGGAAAGTTTGAAAATGGGGCCTCTATCATTGCATTGCAGTGGCTAGAGCTAAACCATCGCAGACTACAGGAACAATGGCACAAGTAGCATTAAAGAAACCGTATCATGTTGATCTTGCTGATTTGATGCGGACATACGAAACAAATTACGCCAAGCTTAACGCTCTGTTGCCTAATCAACCGAGTGTCGGTGATGTGCGCTGCTACCAAGCTGCTTATTTGACCTATCAGATTCAAGTGGTAGAAGTCACAAAGTACACAACTTTGGTCGATATTTGTCAAAGTGATGACGTTCCAGTATTTCCATTACCGACAATGTCTGTCAGGCTCTACCACGATGCTCGTGTAGCTGAAGTCTCTGCTTGCGACCATTTGAAACGTGTCAATGCCCGATATGATTACCCGAACGATAAGATGCTACAACAAGATGAGAAGGTTCAACTTAACCGCTTTTTAGGCGATTGGCTTTCGTTTTGTTTAAAGCAGGGTATTAGCCGCACTCCATTGAATATTTAGGTTTTTTTGTTTTGAAAGTAACGTCAAGTTCATCAAATAGCGACAGTATTAAGCTACTCCAGATTACTGACACTCATTTGTTTGAGCCAGTTGATGGTAGTTTGCTCAGCGTAAATACATTAGACAGCTTTCATGCTGTGGTTGCGGCGATCGTTGAAGAAAATCAAAGCTTTGATGCCGTCATCTCAACCGGAGATATTTCTCAAGATCACACCGCCGAGTCTTACCAGCGTTTTGAGCGCGGAATCGCTCCGCTGAAGAATACCTGTTTCTGGCTACCAGGTAATCATGACTTTAAGCCGAGCATGAGTTCCGTGTTGCCATCGACTCAAATTAAACAAGTTGAGCATGTTTTGCTTGGCGAGCATTGGCAAATGGTGCTACTAGACTCTCAAGTGGTTGGTGTGCCGCATGGACGCTTAAGTGATCAGCAGTTAGCCCTACTTGAAGATAAACTTTCTCAATACCCTGAAAGACATACCTTGGTGCTGCTTCATCACCATCCAATCTTGGTGGGCAGCCGATGGTTAGATCAGCATACGCTAAAAGATGCTCATCATTTTTGGGAGGTGGTTGAAAAGCACAGCAATGTTAAGGCGGTACTCTGTGGCCACGTTCATCAAGATATGAATGTGTTGCATCAGGGAGTACGTGTTATGGCGACCCCTTCTACCTGTGTGCAGTTTAAGCCAAATAGTGATGATTTTGCTCTTGATACCCTTTCCCCTGGCTGGAGAGAGTTAGAACTGCATAGTGATGGTCAGTTAACCACGCAAGTTAAACGTCTACCTTATGGCTGTTTTCAACCGGATTTCAATTCAGCAGGCTATTAAGGAAACATAATGAAACCGTCATTATTTCTTTATATTCATGGTTTTAACAGCTCACCTTTATCGCATAAAGCCAATGTGATGAAGGAGTATTGTCGAGTGAATCGACCTGATATTAAATTAGTGACGCCAGGTTTACCTTGCTTTCCACAGCAAGCCGCCCAGCACCTACTTGATATTGTTAATCAGTATAAAGATGACTACACCATTGGCTTGGTTGGCAGTTCTTTAGGTGGTTACATGTCAATGTGGCTCAATGCTCAGTTTGGCTTCAAAGCCGTGGTGGTTAACCCTGCTGTGAAGCCTTATGAGCTGCTTGCGGACTATTTAGGTGAGCAAGAAAACCCATACACCAAAGAGCGCTATGTACTCGAGGCGAAACACATCGAGGAACTAAAAACACTCGATACGCCTAAAATAACAACGCCAACCGACTTCTGGTTGTTGCAGCAAACCGAAGATGAAGTGTTAGATTATAAGCAAGCGGTTGAGCACTTTTCCGGATCAAAGCAGAGCGTTGAACAAGGCGGTGATCATAGCTTTGTTGATTTCGAACGCTATCCTGCTCAAATCATAGAATTCTTACAACTCTGACCCTCATTGAGGGAAGAGTCATAATTTTGCTTGTTACTTAGTTATCTCTCTTGACATAATTGGGTCTGTTCCAGACTATGTCTCACCAGTACTTGTGTGGGTTTGACGCCATTAGATAGTTGCCGCATGGACGACTGCCAGCAGTCATTGCTTTCTTATGTGAGCTAACGCCTTAAACTTCACCCGACAAGTAACCCTTTTATTCTTTATAACGATATTCCGTATTATGACTGAACAATATAATGCTGGAGCCATTGAGGTTCTTAATGGTTTGGAGCCAGTACGTCGCCGACCAGGGATGTATACGGATACAGCGCGCCCAAACCATTTGGGCCAAGAAGTCATCGATAACAGTGTCGATGAAGCGCTCGCCGGACACGCTTCAAAGGTTCAAGTAATTTTGCATGCTGACCAATCACTCGAAGTGATCGATGATGGTCGTGGTATGCCTGTAGACATCCACCCAGAAGAGAAAGTCTCTGGTGTGGAGCTTATTTTATGTAAGCTTCACGCAGGTGGTAAGTTCTCGAATAAAAACTATCAATTCTCTGGTGGTCTACACGGGGTAGGTATCTCCGTGGTGAACGCCTTGTCTAAGCGTGTGGAAGTGACGGTGCGCCGTGATGGTCAGGTGTATGAAATTGCATTTGAACACGGTGACAAAGTGTCTGACTTAACGGTTACCGGGACATGCGGCCGCCGTAATAAAGGTACCAGTGTTCATTTCTGGCCTGAGGCCAAGTACTTTGACTCGGCAAACTTCTCGGTTACTCGTTTAGTTAATAACTTACGCGCGAAAGCTGTCCTTTGTCCGGGCTTAGAAATCACCTTTACTGATAAGGTTAATGGCAATGACTACAAATGGCTGTATGAAGACGGTTTAAAAGATTACCTAGCGGAAGGTGTTAAAGGTTATACCGTTTTACCAGAAGAACCATTCACGGGTGAATTCTCAGCGGAAACCGAAGCGGCTAACTGGGCGGTAATCTGGCAGCCAGAAGGCGGTGAGATGATCACCGAAAGCTATGTTAACCTGATCCCGACCGCGCAAGGCGGTACCCATGTAAATGGTCTACGTCAGGGCTTACTTGATGCAATGCGTGAGTTCTGTGAGTTCCGCAACCTGTTGCCACGCGGTGTTAAGCTCACCGGTGACGATGTCTTCGACCGCTGTTCTTACGTTTTATCGGTTAAGATGCAAGATCCGCAGTTTGCCGGTCAGACGAAAGAGCGTTTGTCTTCTCGCCAAACCGCAGCCTTTGTTTCTGGCGTGGTTAAAGATGCCTTCAGCCTATGGTTGAATGAAAAACCGCAATTGGCTGAGCAGTTGGCTGAAGTGTGTATCGCCAACGCCCACCGCCGAATGCGTGCTAGCAAGAAGGTGGTGCGTAAAAAAGTTGCTTCAGGCCCAGCTCTGCCAGGCAAACTGACGGACTGTTCGGTTCAAGATTTAAACCGTACTGAAATCTTCTTCGTCGAGGGTGACTCGGCAGGTGGCTCAGCCAAGCAAGCACGTGACCGTGAGTTCCAAGCGGTAATGCCATTGCGCGGTAAGATTCTCAATACATGGGAAGTCTCTCCTGATCAGGTACTCGCCTCTCAAGAAGTCCACGATATCTCAGTGGCGCTTGGTATTGACCCAGATAGCGAGAACCTTGAAGGCCTTCGCTACGGTAAGATCTGTATCCTTGCCGATGCGGACTCGGATGGTCTGCATATCGCAACGCTACTTTGTGCGCTATTTACGCGTCACTTCCGATCTCTGGTTGAAGCAGGTCATATCTATGTAGCCATGCCTCCACTCTATCGTATCGACTGTGGTAAGGAAGTATTCTATGCCCTTGATGACGATGAAAAAGAAGGCATTCTAGAGCGCTTGTCGAAGAAGAAAGCAAAAATCAACGTACAGCGATTCAAAGGTTTGGGTGAGATGAACCCACTGCAACTTCGTGAAACGACGATGGATCCAAATACTCGTCGCTTAGTTCAGCTAACCATTGATGACAACCAAGCCACCATGGAAATGATGGATATGCTGCTTGGTAAGAAGCGTGCTGATGATCGTCGCTCTTGGTTACAAAACAACGGCGACATGGCAGAGGTTTAACGAATGTCTACAGAAATTACATTTGATGGCGTTGAACAGTTGCCAATGCGCAAGTTCACCGAAGACGCTTATCTCAACTATTCGATGTACGTCATTATGGACCGTGCGTTGCCATATATTGGTGACGGCTTAAAACCGGTTCAGCGTCGTATTATCTACGCAATGTCGGAGCTTGGTCTTTCGGCAGCGGCAAAATACAAAAAATCGGCACGTACAGTTGGTGACGTGTTAGGTAAGTACCACCCACACGGGGACTCGGCTTGTTACGAAGCCATGGTATTGATGGCTCAGCCATTCTCTTACCGTTATCCACTCGTAGATGGCCAAGGTAACTGGGGTGCGCCTGATGATCCTAAATCATTCGCGGCAATGCGTTATACCGAAGCAAAACTCTCTAAGTTTGCCGAAGTTCTGCTTGGCGAACTAGGTCAAGGCACGGTTGAATGGCAGCCTAACTTTGACGGCACGATGAAAGAGCCGCAAATGTTGCCTGCGCGTTTACCTCACATCTTGCTTAATGGTGTGACAGGTATCGCGGTAGGTATGGCAACGGACATTCCGCCACACAACGTACGTGAAGTGGCTGAAGCGACGATTCATCTTATCGACAATCCAAAGTCTGAACTTGCGGATGTAATGAACTTTGTTCAGGGGCCAGATTACCCAACAGAAGCAGAGATCATTTCGCCTAAAGCCGATTTAGAGAAGATTTATCGTACAGGTCGTGGCAGCATCAAAATGCGCGCAGTATGGCACAAAGAAGGTTCAGAGATCGTCATTACCGCTCTGCCACACCAAGTGTCTGGCGCTAAGCTACTAGAGCAAATCGCTAACCAAATGCGCGCTAAAAAACTGCCTATGGTTGACGATCTGCGTGATGAATCCGATCACGAGAACCCAACTCGTATCGTGGTGGTACCGCGTTCAAACCGCGTTGACTGTGACCAGTTGATGAATCACCTATTTGCCTCGACCGATCTTGAAAAGAATTTCCGTGTAAACCTAAACATGATTGGTTTGGACAACCGTCCTCAGGTGAAAGGACTCGTTCAAATTCTATCTGAATGGATCGAATTCCGTCGTGCGACAGTACGTCGTCGTTTGCAACACCGTTTAGATAAGGTCATGGCTCGCTTGCACATCTTGGAAGGTTTGTTGGTTGCATACCTTAACCTTGATGAGGTGATTGAGATCATTCGTACTGAAGACGATCCTAAAGCGGTGCTTATGGAACGTTTTGGTATTACCGATATTCAAGCAGATGCGATTCTCGATACCAAACTTCGCCACTTAGCGAAATTGGAAGAGATGAAGATTCGCGGTGAGCAAGATGAATTAGAAAAAGAGCGTGAAAAACTAGAGCAACTATTAGGCTCTGAGCGTCGCCTTAACACTCTTCTGAAGAAAGAAATCAAAGCTGACGCAGACAAGTATGGTGATGACCGCCGTTCGCCAATGGTTGAGCGCGCAGAAGCTAAAGCGCTAACAGAGCGTGATTTAGTTCCTAGCGAACCAATTACGGTTGTGCTTTCTGAGAAAGGTTGGATTCGTCATGCTAAAGGGCATGATGTTGATGCTGATGGTTTGAACTATAAGTCGGGCGATAAATACCTTGCCCATGCTCGTGGTAAGAGTAATCAGCAAGCTGTGTTCCTTGGTAGTGATGGTCGAAGCTACTCTTTAGAGTCTCACTCATTGCCATCTGCGCGTAGCCAAGGTGAGCCAATTACAGGTCGCTTGAATATTAGCGCAGGGACCAATATTCGTCATGTTGTTATGGGTGAAGAAGAGCAACTGTGGTTAGTCGGTTCTGACGCGGGTTATGGTTTCGTTTGTAAGGGAAGTGACTTACTGTCGAAAAACCGCAGTGGTAAAGCTTTGGTGACACTGCCGCAGAATTCTGAAGTGCTTTCACCACAAACGGTGGGCAACTTAGACGCTGACGAAATCTTAGCGATTACTAACCAAGGTCGTATGTTGCTGTTCCCGATTAAGGATCTGCCGCAGCTTGGTAAAGGTAAAGGCAATAAGATTATTAACATTCCAGCTGCGAAAGCGAAAGAGCGCGAAGAGCTTGTTTCTCACCTCATTGCTCTGCCTCAAGGGAGCTCGGTCACTCTGTATGCGGGTAAACGTAAGCTTGGATTAAAACCGGCTGACCTAGAGAATTTCCGCGGAGAGCGTGGACGTCGAGGTGGCTTGTTGCCCAGAGGTCTTCAGCGCGTAACTCGTATTGAGGTTGAGTCTGGTTCAACCCCAGAGCCTGAAAACGAAGCGTCTGAATAGAACAAAAAAACCCATGCTTAGCATGGGTTTTTATTTTTCATCGTATTTGTTAGGTCAACACACTCTAAAGCTTATTCGCGCGTATCTTCTTCAATGGTGACTTTAAGAGTTTTCTCAACTCCTTTACGAAGTACTAGCACATCAACAATGGTACCTGGTCGTAACTCGGTGACTATGTCCATCACGCTTTGACGTCCATTGATCTTCTGACCATCAATTTTCAAGATAATATCTTGAGCTTCGAATCCCGCATCTGCGGCAGGGCCGTTGGGATCAATACCTAATACTACAATGCCGCCTAGATGTTCGTTACCCAGTAGTCGTGAGGTAACGGAGTTAATATCTTGGCCATCGATTCCAATATAGCCGCGAATCACACGACCATCCGCAATGATTTTCTGCATAATTTTATTGGCCAGTGCATACGGAATAGCAAATGAAATACCATAAGTTTCCAGCTCAGTAGCTTGTTGGAATGAGGCGGTGTTGATTCCGACTAGCTCACCACGAGTATTGACCAAGGCACCACCAGAGTTACCTTCATTGATTGCGGCGTCCGTCTGGATAAACGCTTGGTGACCATCGGCGCTGATAGAAGAGCGGCCAGTGGCGGAGATAATGCCAAAAGTGGTGGTTTGACCAAGGTTGTACGGGTTACCAATTGCCAGAACAATATCGCCGACTTTCGGTGAGTATTCCGGATTGAGCGGAATGACAGGTAAGTTATCGCCTTCAACTCTAAGGATGGCGATATCAGTTCTACGGTCTTTACCGACTAGTTGAGCGGCAGCGATTCGACCATCTTGCAGCGCGACAATAATCTGATCAGCCTGTGCGACGACATGGTAGTTGGTAATAATATAACCTTTACTACTGACAATGACTCCTGATCCCAACCCTTGGGTAAGCAGCTTTGAGCGATCACTCTCTTGGTACTTACGGCTATAAATATTAACCACGGCGGGAGCCGCTTTACGTACAGCTTGATTAAATGACACCTGAACCTGAGAGTAGTCAGTTGTAGCGGATTGATTGGTTTGAGGAAGGATGTTGGACCGCAGAGACGGTACAGCGATTAATAACAGAGCAGCAGTTGCTAAGCCTAAGCCAATAGAACGCAACAAAAATTGCAGCATGCTTTCCTCGTCAAGGTCATAAAGTGGATAAGTTGGTGAAGAATAGCACTAGATGAGAAAATAATAAAAGGACAGTGAGTGTTCCCACTGTCCTTTCAAAGCGATATCGCGTTTTTTATAAATGGCGTTTATCGAATTACAAGGTAAATACTGCGTTCACCACGCTGGATATTAAGCGCAAGTACACCAGACTGCTTCTCTACCACTTTTCTAAACTCAGCGAGATTCTTAACTCGTTGGCGGTTTACGCCGATAATGATGTCATCTTTTTGTAGTTGATAAGCTTCGGCGTTAGAGCCTTTTTCTACCGATGTTACTTTCACACCTTGGACAGAGTCGCTAGCATTGGTGTTGGTTAGCTGAGCACCAGACAAGCCTTCATGTAACTTATCAGCGGTCGTCTTCATGTTAGTTTGCTCACCTAAGGTGACATCGAACGATTTCTTCTTACCATCGCGCACGACGCCGAGTGAGATCTCTTTACCTGCACCTAAGGTGGCGACTTTTGCTCTCAGTTCGCTAAATGAATTAATCGCTTTACCGTTGACAGAGACAATAACATCGCCTGCTTCAAGCCCTGCTTTATCTGCAGCACTGTCTGGAACGACTTGGCTAACAAATGCGCCTTTGCTTGATTCGTATCCTAAAGCTTCTGCTAATTCAGAGGTGATTTCGCCACCTTGTACGCCGAGCATGCCGCGTTTGACTTCACCAAACTCTAAGATTTGCGCGGTTAGGTTGGTCATCATGTTGGATGGAATCGCAAAGCCGATACCGACGTTACCGCCGTTGGGGCCTAAGATAGCGGTGTTAATACCAATCAGTTCACCGTTAAGATTAACTAGAGCTCCCCCCGAGTTACCGCTGTTGATAGCTGCGTCGGTTTGGATAAAGTTCTCAAAATTTTCTAGGTTAAGACCACTACGACCTAGTGCTGAAACAATACCTGAGGTCACTGTTTGCCCTAGACCAAATGGGTTACCAATTGCCACGGTGAAATCACCGACACGCAGTTTGTCTGAATCAGCGATCTTAATTTCGGTCAGGTTCTTCGCTTCTTCCAACTTGAGTAGTGCGACATCTGACATCTGGTCGCCACCTACCAACTCAGCATCGTATTCACGACCATCACGCAGTTTAACGCGGATTTTTTCTGCGCCGTTGATTACGTGATAGTTAGTGACAATGTGGCCTTTCTTAGCGTCAATGATTACACCGGAGCCTAGGCCGCGGAATGGACGCTCTTGGAGTTGTTCGGTCGGGAAATCAGGTCCAAAGAAAAAGCGGAACTGATCAGGAATCTGTTGTTTGGAGACTTGTGTGCCTTCGACTGAAATGCTAACGACCGCAGGGGTCACTTTTTCAAGCATTGGAGCCAAGCTTGGTAACTGTTCGCCATCAACCGTAAAAGGCAAAGCGGCTGTAGCCTGCATTGGTGTGATGATTGAACTTAGGCTTAATGACAGGACGGTTAAAGCAAGCAAAGGTTTTTTCATCGGATACTCCTAGTTGGTTAAGGACCTAATACTGACATTTGTACGAAAAATCAGATTTCAATGGTCACTTGTAGGAGTTATGACTTAAAAACCTTTGCAAAGTTCATCAAAGATAGATTTCAGTTATGACGCTTTAGCTGAAACAACGTCTTGAGAATCTAAAATTTCTTTCTTCTGTTCTTTTAGTAAACCGGTTGAACCTGACGCATAATCTTTAGGCGCTTCGCTTAACGGCTGAATACTAACATCATTGCCTTCTTCCGATTCTGCATCAGACTGCTGGGCAATTTTTTTCACGAACGGGTTATCTTGTTCGGGAATGTTTGGTAAAAGCTCTGAAGATGTCTTTGCCATATGTTGATATAGCTTAGTGTACTCTTTACCTAGTGAATCCAACATTTCCGCTGTTTGAGCAAAGTGATCTGCAAGATCTTGTTTTTGTTGCTCTAATTCAAATTTTGCGTTGTCGAGATCTTTTTGAACGCTCTTTTGCTTCTTGTATCCTGGTGTTGTCAGGCGAGAAATCGCAACACCTAAAATCGTACCAACAAGCAAACCTACGAGGGCATAAATCCAAGGCATAATTGCTCCTTATCATTGTTATTTAACATGTTTTTTACTGGTTAGTTACACATGTTCAATTGACATGGTACTATGAGAACTTAAGCCAATAAAGAAAAATGCATGTGCTCTACATAGCAGTTTGACAGTCTTCTTGAGTAGGTAAAGAAGCAATGACACCACTAGAAATCTATAACAACGATATAAAACAACATGGTTTTCAAAAGGATGCTGCACAGCTTCAAGCGGTCACGGCCTTGGATAATCTTTACCATGAATTCATCGAGTACGTTAACACGCCGGTAGAAAAGCCGAGTGGATGGAAAGCTTGGTTTAGTAAAAAAGAGCCTGAGTTGCCTCAAGCGCCGCAAGGCCTTTATTTCTGGGGAGGAGTAGGGCGCGGTAAGACCTATTTGGTTGATACATTTTTTGAGGCTCTACCCACAGACAAGAAAATGCGTGTCCATTTTCATCGCTTTATGTATCGCGTCCACGATGAGTTAAATGCCTTAGGTGATGTGAATGACCCACTGGAGTTGGTTGCTGACAAATTTAAATCTGAAGCTGAAATTATCTGCTTCGATGAATTTTTTGTTTCAGACATCACTGATGCGATGATTCTTGGCACTCTATTTCAAGCGCTGTTCAAGCGTGGTGTTATCTTAGTCGCGACTTCGAATATTCCGCCGCAAGATTTGTATCGTAACGGGTTGCAGCGTGTCCGTTTTCTACCAGCGATTGAATTGATCCAGAAAAACTGTCGGGTGTTGAATGTCGATAGTGGGATTGACTATCGCTTGCGTACTTTAGAACAAGCAGAGATCTATCACTCACCACTTGATGCACAAGCAGACAAAAATCTTCGTCATTATTATGAACAACTTGTTGGGGAAGGAAAGAAAGGGGCTCAGAGCATCGAAATTAATCATCGAGATATCAATGTCATTCAAGCTTCTGAAGATGTGTTGCATGCGAGCTTTGAACAGTTGTGCCAATCTGCGCGAAGTCAAAATGACTATATTGAGATTTCACGCATCTATCACACCGTATTGTTAGCGGATGTGCAGAAGATGGATCGCACTATAGATGATGCTGCGAGGCGTTTTATTGCTCTGGTTGATGAGTTCTATGAGCGTCATGTCAAACTGATTATATCTGCGGAAGTGCCATTGGAGGCGCTTTACGCGGGTGGTCAGTTAGAGTTTGAGTTTAAACGTTGTCAGTCGCGTTTGATTGAAATGCAAAGCCATGATTACTTGGCGAAAGAGCATTTAGCATAGCTGGTGGAAGCGAACTGTGCTCAATTGAAAAAAAATGAAATTTTCACGCGAAAAGAGGTGATTTTTTCTACTGACTTCTCTATAATCCTGCGACCCACCGTTACTGCAGACCTTATTATCGAAGGTATTTCGACATAACGGGTCGAGAGTGCCAATCACTCGAAGGGGTGTTAACTGGACTCTTAGTCAGTGGGAGCGAAAGCTCCTTAAGTGTAAATTTAATTATTGAACGGGTTATTATTAGCATGAAAACTTTCGTTGCTAAACCAGAAACTGTAAAACGCGACTGGTACGTTGTAGACGCTGAAGGTAAAACTCTTGGCCGTCTAGCAAGTGAAATTGCATCTCGCC
>WJXG01000057.1_pt1 | contig 41081 bp, 34 predicted proteins | sample 9266541 | NCBI WGS metagenome assembly WJXG01 (sample SAMN12697363, study PRJNA563984) | aquatic metagenome | isolation source: water samples from a prawn hatchery tank treated with erythromycin plated on... | place: Australia | collected 2018-10-17 | reverse complement strand
AACTTGATCACCCAAGGGCGATGACTCTCTTTGCTAATAATTTCGTTACGGAAACGAATCATGGTGACGGAGCCAAAGAAGAAAGCAAATCCAAAAATGTTCAGTAGCAAAGGCCACAACATATTGCTTGAGATAGATGGTTTCTCAAATTTTGTAATAGTTGCGCCTTGGTGAAGAGTGTTCCACCACTCTACAGAGAAGTGAATGATAGGTAAGTTCACCACACCGACGATTGCCAAAATACCCGCCGCTTTTGCTGCTGTTTTTTGGTCATCAAACGCATGGTAAAGAGCAATAACACCCAAGTAGAGGAAAAGAAGAATAAGTTCAGAAGTTAAACGCGCATCCCATACCCACCATGTACCCCACATTGGTTTACCCCAGATCGCGCCAGTTAGTAGCGCAATAAAGGTGTAGACCGCACCAATAGGTGCCATGGCAGATGCTGCCATATCTGACAAACGAACTTGCCAAACGATACCAATGAAAGCTGCGATAGCCATAGACATATAAACGCCCATAGACCAAATAGCAGAAGGCACATGGATATAGATGATTCGAAAGCTATCACCTTGCTGATAATCAGAAGGTGCGAAAGCTAATCCCCATACCGTGCCGACGGTTAAACACACCAGCGCCAGTACAGAGAACCAGGGCAAAAGCTTACCGCAAAGCTGGTAGGCTGATTCGGGCTTGGCATAAGGATGGAGCCATTTCCACATCGTCGTTCTCACTCTTACTTCAAGTTCATTTAACTTTTTCGTTAAACAATTATTAGTTTTGTAATTTATATAAAGGGGAATTTTCGTGCTTGATCAAAAACAACTAATTGACACTTACTCGCAGCGCAGCACTAATTGCAAACGGCGTGAGAGTCATTGCTCCCATAAACATCGCACCTAGAATTGCTAACTGCCCGTTGTACGCCATTCCCAGTGACGCAGCATCAATGGCCGACGTCGCAAAAATCAAAATTGGAATGTAAAGCGGCAAAACGAGCAGGCTGAGCAACACGCCCCCTTTTTGTAACCCTACTGTCAGTGCAACACCAATAGCCCCAATAAAGCTGAGCGTTGGTGTGCCGACGAGTAGCGTCAGTACCACCGCTAACCAAGTATTGAAGTCTAGAGACAGCAAAATGGAGAGTAGTGGGCTAATCAGAATTAATGGCAAACCGGTTAAAAGCCAATGTGCAATCACCTTTGAAATAACCACAACAGGCAAAGGGACAGGCATCAGCATCATTTGCTCTAGTGCGCCATCTTGAAAGTCATCACGGAACAGACGCTCAAGAGACAGTAGAGCAGAAAGTAACGCAGCGACCCACACAATCCCTGCTGCGATCCTCGCCAGCAGATTAGGCTCTGGACCAATACTTAATGGAAACAGCGTAATAACAATAATAAAAAACCACAGAGGGTTAAAAATATCGGCTTGGCGACGAAAAGCAATCAACAGCTCGCGTCTTATAATACTATTTATGGTGCCGAGCATGATTAGTTACCTAGTTTAATTTTTCTGAGTTTAGGGTTATCTGCAAACATATCTTGGTGCGTTGTAAGCATGACAATACCACCGTTCTCTGCATGCTGGAGAAACAGCGACTCGAGCACTTTCACACCTTGTTTATCAATTGCAGTCAAAGGCTCGTCAAGAATCCACAATTTGTGAGTACTTAGCCACAAACGCGCTAAAGCGACTCGACGTTGTTGCCCTGCTGATAACTGAGCCACTGGCACGTCTTCACGGCCAGCAAGTCCTACCTTAGTTAGTGCGTTATAAATGGTTTGCTTATCGACAGGCTCACGCGAATGGATGCTTAAATAGAAGCGCAGATTTTCGTAAGCAGTAAGCTCACGTTTCACACCCGTTTGGTGACCTAGGAAAAGTAGGTCTTGGTGAAAAGCATCTCGGTTAGATTCAATGTTCTCGCCGTTCCAGTAGATCTCTCCATTATCGCGATCACCTAATCCGGTGATAATACGCAGTAACGTTGTCTTACCTGTTCCGTTGCGTCCTTCGACTTGAACTAATTCACCAGAATCTATGGTAAAAGAGAGGGATTCAAAGAGAATTCTTTCATCTCTTATTGCTGTCAGTTGAGATACTTCTAACATTTGCAGTCACTAGATAAACTTCGAGCTAGTATCTTACCACAGCCTATTCCTCTCAAAATAGAATTAGACCTATACGAATCACGAAACTAAGTAAGAATCTGTTAATATTCAAACATAAATCTTAGTAACTACCACTAAATGGTTACATTCGGATATAAAAAAAGTGCCCTAAGGCACTTTTTATGCAAACCATCATTTTGCGCTTCTTTTTTTTGCTGCAAACTTTTGCCGCTGTGGGCGAGTTTCAAGCGGGGGGACTTTCTCTTTTCCAGAGATTTTGTTTTGCAAAGACATCATCAGCTCAGCTTCAGCTTTCGGTAGCTCACATTCCTCAATAAGCTCGTTAACATCGGCTCCTAGCTGAACCATTTTACTTGCTCTTGAGTATAAGCGGCCATCGCTATCCGCTTGTTCTAGTTCTGTAATCCGCTCATTTAAGTGCTGAATAATATCTTGCTGTTCACTGACTCTTTGACCAAGCCCAACCACAACTGAGCGTACTTCGAGTAGCTGCTTGTTAGCTTTTTGTAGCTCTTTGTCGAGATGACGATTTTGCTGGCGTAAATGCTCTGCTGAACGCACTTGACCGCGTTTAAGTCTAAACAGCGCTAAGCAGATAAACAGAAAAACTAACGCTATTGCTCCAGCCATAACTGGAGCACTGGTCATCCAACTACTGTCCATTATAGGTGAGCCATCTCATCCCATTCTTCATCAGTCAGTAGCTTGTTAAGATCAACCAAAATAAGTAGCTTACCATCACGGTTGCTAACACCTTGGATAAACTTAGCACTCTCATCTGTACCAACACTTGGTGTGGTATCGATTTCTGAAGAACGTAGGTAAACCACTTCAGCAACACTGTCGACTAGGATACCAATCACTTGGTGCTCAGATTCAATCACGATGATACGAGTATTATCCGTGATTTCACCTTCCATCAAACCAAAGCGCGAGCGTGTATCAATAACCGTCACAACATTACCACGCAGGTTGATAATACCGAGTACGTAGTCTGGTGCTCCTGGTACTGGCGCAATCTCAGTGTAACGAAGTACTTCTCGCACCTGCATTACATTGATGCCATAGGTTTCTTCTTCTAACTGGAACGTCACCCACTGAAGCACTTCGTCGTTAGACTGCTCTTTTCTTACTTCTACTTCATTTGTTTGAGACATACCTTATCCTCTCCAAGCCTAAATCGGCACAAATGTTCTATTTATCTAATGCTTTAACATCAAGTCCTGCATTAAGCATAGCTATCAATGCTTCAACGTGGATCAAAGCACACATTTTTTCTTTTACCATACCAGCAAGCCAAGGGCGTTTCCCTGCCGTTTCTCGCCAGCGTACCATTTCTGGATTTAAAGCTTCAGTGCCCATAAGCTGTGTTGAAGCTAGGCCCCACATGCTTGCGCCTAGCATTACTATATATTGGTACTGCTCTTTGTAACTGTCGTCTTGTAGCTTCTCAGCCATCACCCATTTTGCAGTGTCTACGACATCCAATTGCGCCTCACGGCTGGTCTGTAACCCTAAATACCAATCAGGACGGCCAATTAAATGGTTTAGCTCGGCTATTCTATGAATACCCCCAAGCTCATCAAGCGGGACCGCAAAAGTCACGCTATTGACATCAAAATAGAGCACTTGAAAATCAACATCTCGTTGCGTTGAATGCCAAACACCAAGCTCGCTGCCACCTGCCTGTGTTTCAAGGCTCTGCTCAGTTTCAATGCTGGTGTCAACTGCGACGTCTGGCTCAGATATCACTGGTTCAGCGACAACTTCATCAAGATCGGGCACATCAACCTTAAATTCTGGTTCTTCAACCACATTTTCAGGTTCTTCAACTACCCACTCTTGAATCTCTTCTTCTTCAACGGCAATTTCTGTCTGAACTTGAGCAATATCAGCCGTGTTTTGCTCCATCACCTCTTCAAGTTCGAGCTCAGCAACCGGGTTAGTGTTTTCTAACTGCTCTAAAAGACGCTCAACATCTTCTAGATTTGGCACCTCGACTTCTTCAGTTGGAAGCTGGTAATAGCTTTTTTCTTCCACTGATTGAACCATCGGCTCTAAAGCAACTTCGTCAAGTTCTGGTTCTGACACAACAGACAATTCTGGAGTGTGAGTCTGTTCTGTTTCATCCGCCTCGATAGACTCTTCCAACAATGCTGAAAAGTAGTCATCTAACGCTTGTTCACTTGAGAGCGAAGAGTGGCTAGTCATCAATCGCTAACCTCTCTAGGTAAATTAACAGTTGCTTGTATGCAAATACACCGCGACTACCCGAAGCAAAGTGAGAAACGGGTAGATGCTTCAGACTTGCGTCCCTAAACTTGGTATCTATCGGGACTGCTGACGACCATACTTGACTTGGATAGTCTTTCTTAAGCTGTTGCAAAGTCTGCAACGACGCGCGCGTACGCTTGTCGTACATCGTCGGAACAATCGTTACATTAAATGCCTTATTGCGTGACTTTTGCATTATTGCCAAGGTGCGAATCATTCGCTCAAGGCCCTTCATGGCTAGGAATTCAGTCTGAACAGGGATCAGTATTCTGTCACTTGCCGCTAGCGCGTTGACCATCATGACACCAAGAATGGGAGGGCAATCGATCAAGACGTAATCGTAACGCTCTTTGATCGCCAAAAGTGCACGTTTAAGGATCAATCCCATACCACTTCGATTTCCCATAACACGATCTAACGTCGCTAATGACATATGCGCCGGAATCAAATCGATACCTTCGATATCAGATTGCATTACAAGCGGCATGACCGTTTGTGCGGTGTACTCCTTAAGTTGGAATAAGTCGAACAGACTCGCAGGCACACCGTCGGAGTCATACCCAAGATAAGTCGTTAACGATGCATGAGGGTCGGTATCCACCAGTAAAACACGCTTACCTTGCTTACTTAACAATCCTGCTAAAGTAATTGTTGTCGTGGTTTTTCCAACCCCACCTTTTTGGTTCGCGATGCTCCAAACAATCATGGGTTACCTCTATGCTAGACCGACTTCGACTAACATACGTTCAGCAATTCTTTCTAGCGGTAGATCCTCTGTTGAGATACCCGCTTTAGCAACCGCTTGAGGCATGCCATAAACAACGCAGCTTTCTTCGTCCTGAGCCCAAATGGTAGAGCCCGCTCCCTTCAGCATACGAGCACCTTCACGACCATCAGCTCCCATACCTGTCAGCACCATAGACAGTACCTGATCAGAATAGATTTTAGCCGCACTACCAAAAGTAACATCGACACATGGTTTGTAGTTCATGCGTTCGCCGCCATCAATAATGCGCAGTTTCGCAGAACCTGGACGGCCGTCAATCATCATCTGCTTACCACCCGGAGCTAAATAAGCCACACCAGGTTTCAATGGGTCACCATCTTCAGCCTCTTTCACTTGAATCTTACAAAGTGAGTTCAAACGACTGGCAAATGCTGCCGTAAACGTTGCTGGCATGTGCTGAATCAGCACAATCGGATGAGGATAATTAGCAGGTAGCTTAGTGAGTATTTTCTGCAGTGCAACTGGCCCCCCCGTCGACGTTCCAATAGCGGTTAACTGGTACTTTTTGCCACTCGATTTAAAACGCGTCGCCACAGAAGGCTTAGCTACAGGGGCCGCTGTCGCGGGACGAAGTGACGAACGAGCTGTAGTAGGTTGAGCCGCTGGCTTACTAGGCGCTGCTGGCCTTGGCATACTACGGCGCATCATTGCACGCTTTGATGCAATTTGGATCACACGCTGCTGAAGCAAGGTTACTGCCTCATCACGATTGCGCGCGATGTCCTCAAATTTCTTTGGCAAAAAGTCCAAAGCGCCTGCATCGAGAGCATCCAGTGTTGCCTTCGCCCCGTCATGGGTTAGCGATGAAAACATCAAGATCGGTACAGGGCTTTTTGCCATAATCTCACGAACGGCAGTAATACCGTCCATGACTGGCATTTCGATATCCATGGTGATGACATCAGGCTTGATTCGTAATGCTTTATCTACAGCTTCCTTACCATTGGTCGCAACATCAATAACTTCTAAACGAGCTTCAGAGTTAATGATTTCGCTCACTCGGCGACGGAAAAAACTCGAATCATCTACAACTAATACTTTGATCGCCATATTTGTCCTTCTATATTTCGCGATTTAGATTCGAGAAGCAGCGGCATACTGCTTAAGCAAATCTGGCACATCTAGGATCAAGGCGATATGACCATCACTCGTAATAGTCGCACCCGCCATACCTGGTGTACCTTGTAGCAAGTTATCTAGCGGCTTAATCACCACCTCTTCTTGACCAATCAGTGTATTCACTACAAAGCCAACACGTTGGCTACCAATCTGCACAATCACAACATGACCATGACCTTTACGCAGCTCAACTTGACCAGCTTGAGGCGCTAGCCAGTTTTGTAGATAGAACAATGGGATCGACTTTTCACGTACGATGATGGTTAGTTGGCCATCAACAACATTGGTACGGCTTAGGTCTAAGTGGAAAATCTCGTTCACGCTTGCCAATGGAAGTGCAAATGGGTGTCCAGCAACACCAACCATTAGCGTTGGCAATATCGCGAGTGTCAATGGTACCTTGATGGTGATCTTGGTCCCTTTACCCATTTCAGAGTCAATATCGATTGAACCGTTTAAGGTGTTGATCGCTGTTTTAACAACGTCCATACCTACACCACGTCCTGAGATATCTGAAATTTGCTCTTTACTAGAGAAGCCTGGCATGAAGATAAGATTGAAACACTCTTTATCTGTCAGTCGAGAAGCAGCATCTTCATCCATGATGCCACGTTTGACCGCAATACCACGCAGCTTATCTGGGTCCATACCGCCACCATCATCAACGATAGCAAGTTCAATATGGTCACCTTCTTGCGATGCAGAAAGAATTACTTTACCTGTTTTGGATTTACCCGCAGCAACACGAGCGTCAGGCATTTCAATACCGTGGTCAACCGAGTTACGAACCAAGTGAATCAATGGATCGGCTAACGCTTCAACCAAGTTTTTATCAAGGTCAGTATCTTCACCACGCATTTCAAGATTAATGTCTTTTTTCAGGCTGCGAGCGAGATCTCGTACAACGCGAGGGAAGCGACCAAATACCTTTTTGATCGGCTGCATACGCGTTTTCATAACCGCGCCTTGAAGATCCGCAGTGACGACATCTAGGTTAGCAACCGCTTTCGACATTTCTTCATCGTTGCTGTTTAACCCCAAGCTAAGCAGTCGATTTCGAACCAGTACAAGCTCACCAACCATATTCATGATTGTATCGAGCGTTGAAGTATCAACACGTACCGTCGCTTCCGCTTGTGGCTTCTTAGCTTGCGCGGCTGGAACCGCTGCTTCTTTCTTCGCTGGCGGCTTAGGTTCTTCTTTAGGCGCAGCCTTAGCCACTGGGGCTGGTTTTGGTGCAGGAGCAGCCTTAGGTTCAGGAGCAGGAGGTGGAGGCGTAGGGTTTGCTGCCGCAGGCTTAGTTGCTGCATCTAGCTCTTCAATAGAAGGACCTTTGCCCGACCCATGAAGATCATCGAGCAGTTTTTCGAACTCTTCATCAGTCATTAAATCACTGTCACCAGCGCCCGCTGCTGGGGCAGGAGCCGAAGGTGCTGACGCCGCTGGAGCCGCTGGTGATGCTGGTGATGCTGGTGCAGCATCGCCTTTGCCAGGACCTTGCCCTGTGCCATGGAGTTCATCTAACAGCTTTTCAAATTCATCATCAGTGATATCACCGCTCATATCTCCACCGGCAGCAGGTGCAGGTGGCGGTGGTGTCGCGGCGGCTGGAGCGGCTTCGCTTGATGCAGCTCCAGGCGCACTACCTGAACCATGTAGCTCATCAAGTAATTTTTCAAACTCGTCTTGAGTAATTTCATCAATTGAGCCTGAAGAAACTTCCGCTTGAGGCGCTTCAACAGGTGCTGGCTCTTCGATAACAGGTTCTTCAGCCACAGGAGCGTCTACCGCTGCTGGAGCATCTGCCACGACTTCATCTTCAGACTCAGGTTTGCACAGTCGATGCAACTCATCCAAAAGAGACTGTTCGGCCAGAGGAAGGGGTTCACGATCTTGAACGGCTTGGAACTGCTCATTAACCGTGTCTAGCGCTTGAAGCATGGTATCCATCAGGCCTGCGGTGACGGAACGTTGTCCATTACGCAAGATATCGAACACGTTTTCTGCACCATGACAGGTATCAACAAGTTCTGTTAACGCAAGGAAACCCGCACCACCTTTCACCGTGTGGAAACCACGGAAAATGGCATTGAGGAGATCTTTGTCTTCAGGATTATTTTCCAGCTCGACCAACTGCTCTGAGAGAAGTTCCAAAATCTCCCCTGCTTCGACTAAAAAGTCCTGTAGGATGTCTTCGTCTAAATCGTAGCTCATATGTTACCTCTAAAACCCAAGACTTGAGAGTAAGTCGTCGACTTCGTCTTGTGATGAAACGGCATCATCCCTTTCTTGAGGGTTAAGGATTGGACCTTCAGGGTCCGTCGATGCTTTGTTCTTGTTATTCGTGCTTTCTTCCAGCTGACTCGAACCAAACGCTGTTAGTATTTCGACTAACCTACCTTCGACTTCGTCGACTAAGGTAATCACGCGACGGATGATTTGACCGGTCAGATCTTGAAAGTCTTGAGCCATTAGAATCTCGGTCAATTGCCCGCGAAGCTCAGAGCTGTCTCCTTCAACCTCACCGAGTAGATCATCGATGCGATGACAGAGCGCTTTAAACTCTGCGAGTTCAATTCGACCATGCATAAGTTCATTCCACTGTGGGCGAACTTGCAGCAGCCCTTCATGGAGGTTATCCGCAATAGGCATACAGCGATCGACTGCATCCATGGTTTTATTTGCTGCAACCTCAGTTTTGTCAATGACGTATTGGAGGCGATCCCTTGCATCTGGGATTTCGTCATTGGCAATTTCACTCATACGGTCATCCATGCTGAAATGTTTAATTGACTCATGTAAGTCACGAGTCAACTCTCCAATTTCTTGAAACATTGGATTCGTGTCGCTTTGGTAGATGTCTTTAACAAGAAGATCCGCTTCCTGTTGCTGACCAGCTTCCAACATCTCTACGAGTTGCTTTGCCTGTTCTAATGAAATCATTCTGAATTGGCCTTTAGCGCCTTAAGTCAATACCTTGACTTATAAACGTTCAAAAATTTTATCTAGTTTTTCTTTTAGTGTTGCTGCAGTGAATGGTTTTACGATGTAACCATTAACACCCGCTTGCGCAGCTTCGATGATCTGCTCGCGTTTTGCTTCTGCAGTAATCATCAATACTGGAAGATGCTTAAGCTCATCGTCTGCTCGAATATGCTTTAGAAGGTCAATACCTTGCATGCCTGGCATATTCCAGTCTGTCACGACGAAGTCGAACTCCCCTTTTTTGAGCATAGGTAACGCCGTTAAGCCATCATCCGCTTCTTGTGTATTGTTGAACCCAAGGTCGCGAAGTAAGTTCTTAACAATACGGCGCATTGTTGAAAAGTCGTCAACAATAAGGATTTTCATGTTTTTATTCAAAATTGCCTCCACTGAGTTCGAGATCAGTGATGTTTACTCATTATTTGTCCAAGCACTTAACTTTGTGCGTAGACGCTGCATTGACTGGCTTAGTATTTGGCTAACGCGTGACTCGCTAACACCAATCACCTCACCGATTTCTTTTAAGTTTAACTCTTCATCATAATAAAGCGAAAGTACTAGAGCTTCACGTTCTGGAAGCGATTTAATTGAATCTACTAGCGCTTTTCGGAAAAACTCATCTGCTACACCTTGGAATGGAAGGTTCTCTTTATCAGTATCTTCGGGTGAAATCGCATCTTCTGAAACGCCCAGATCTTCGATACCGACCAAACGGGAGCAGTTAATATCTGTTAAAATTGTATGGTATTGATCAAGGCTAATCCCTAAATGCTGTGCAACTTCTGCATCCGTTGGGTCTCTATTAAGTAAACCCTCTAGAGTCGATATAGCCTGACTAACCTCACGATTATGTTTATGAACAGAACGAGGTACCCAATCCCCTCGACGTATATCGTCAAGCATAGCACCTCGGATACGAATGCCAGCATACGTTTCAAAACTCGCGCCTTTGCTACCATCGTAGTTCTTTTGCGCTTCGAGCAATCCGATCATGCCCGCTTGAATAAGATCTTCTACTTGGACACTAGGTGGCAGACGCCCTAGCAAATGGTGAGCAATACGCTTCACCAACACCGAGTATTTCTCTAAAAATGCTCGTTGGCCATCTTGATTCGCATACTGTTCATAGGTCAAAGCCTTATTCACCAAATGGTTCCTCTAGCATCTCAGGTCTATTTAGTAAGCGTTCTACAAAAAACTCAAGATGTCCACTCGGTGTTTTCGGAATTGGCCATGTCAGCGCTTTATTCGCTAAGGAGCCAATTGCGAGAGCCGCCGGAGATCTTGGGAACGCGTCTACAACAATCTTTTGTTTCTTAACAGATTGTCTAACTTTATCATCCAACGGAATACATGCTACGAGCTCTAGGCTCACATTCAAGAATCGCTCTGTGACCAAGGTCAACTTTGCGAACAATTCTCTGCCTTCACGATAGCTTCTGACCATATTTGCAACGATTTTAAAACGTTGCACCTGATGTTCTTTGCTTAACAACTTAATTAAAGCATATGCATCAGTGATTGACGTAGGTTCGTCACAAACTACTACTACAACATCTTGCGCAGCTCGAGAAAAACTCACCACCATGTCTGAAATACCCGCCGCCGTATCAATCAGCAGAACGTCCATTTCATCTTCTAAACTGCCAAACGCCCGGATCAAGCCAATGTGCTGCGCGTGCGAAAGCTCGGTCATCGATTGGGTTCCGGATGTCGCAGGAATGATCCTAATGCCATGCGGACCTTCTACAATCGCATCTTTAAGCTCACATTCTCCCGCAAGCACATGGCCTAGGTTACGCTTTGGCCGAATACCGAGCATTACATCGACATTGGCCAGTCCTAAATCGGCATCTAACACCATGACTTTTTTGCCCTGGCGCGCCATTGAGATAGCCATACCCAACGTTACATTTGATTTACCAACACCGCCTTTACCACCAGTTACAGAAATAACCTTGGTTAATGATGGCTGTGTTAAGCGGCGTAGTCCGCTTGCTTGGTCTTGTATCATATCTTTAGTCATAATCGTCCGCCGCCTAGAACCTCTCCGCTTCACTATTCCAGTAGTGAGGTTCGTCATCTGTCGACTTCTCTAATAATTCGTTTGCTTTAGCGACCATGTACTTCGGTTGCGCTATTACAATATCTTCCGGAACTCGTTGTCCATTCGCTATGTAAGCAACGGGCAGAGAATTCTGTACAACTACACTGACAAACTCACCGAGACTTAGCGATTCATCCAGTTTAGTCATAATGCACCCTGATAACGGTATGCGCTTAAAGTGGTCAATGGTCTCTTGCAGTACTTTTCGTTGCGCCGTTGCAGGCAAAACCAAGTAGCTGTGAATCATTTCTCCACTTTCATGCATAAGCGTATCTAATTGTTCAGACAGCCTTACATCACGCTGTCCCATACCTGCGGTATCAACCAGAATTAGGCGACGATTTCTTAATTGATATATTACATCGGCTAACTCATTGGAATCTTTAGCGACTTTTACAGGACATCCCATAATTCTTCCGTAAATCGCCAATTGCTCGTGGGCACCAATACGATATGTATCTGTCGAAACCAGTGCCACATTGTCTGATCCGTACTCCATTGCAGCGCGCGCCGCCAGCTTTGCAACTGTTGTAGTTTTACCCACGCCAGTTGGACCTAACAGTGCAACCACACCACCACGCTTTAAAATGTCTTGACGGGAAATAGGAATCTGGTCCGAAACTAAACCAAGCAGCGCTTTCCACGCTTTAGTTGGTGGCGTATCCTCAGGAATATAGCACGCGAGCTGATCAGCAAGGTCTGAAGAGACACCCATACGTTCAAGGCGTTTAATCAACATGGCACGTAAAGGCTCACGGCGTTCTACCTCTTGCCACATTAAGCCCGACACTTGATGTTCTAGAAGCTGACGAATAGACGTCATCTCTTCTTTCATCTCTTCTAGGTCTTCATTCGATACTGAAGGGTCTTCGCGGCGTTGACGCTCATAACGAGTCGGATCAAGTTTAGCTGTTGGCCTTTCTACTCGTCGATCTTCTGCGATCAAACGCGCTAACGGTGAATCTTCTTTAATCTGGACGTTTTCACGAGATTGGTCTCGCGTTGCCGATTGCCTTTTGAGTAAGGCTGATAATGAATCAGGGTTGTCATCGCGTTCCTGCTGTGAGCCGTCTGCGCCATTGCTATACTGCTTAAGCATGTTGGCAAAACGCTTGGTCATAGAACGACCAGAATCCGCTTGGGACTGCAAGCTTACACGGTCATCATCCAATGCACGTTGGTTTGGTGTAGGAATACTTGCAGGTGCCTGTCGAGTGTTATTATGGCGAGGGCTGGAGTTATAACCGTTGCTTTGACGCTGCGCTCCTTCAGCCCCATCAACAGCAGCGACAATTTCTACACCACCTGCGACTTTTTTATTTGACATGATCACCGCGTCATCGCCCAACTCCCCTTTCACTTGGAGTAAGGCGGTACGCATATCCTTGGCAAAAAATCGTTTAATCTTCAAATTAAGTACCGTATATCAACGCATTAGACCTAGTTTCCGACAGCCTGAACAATGCGAATTTGTTTCTCGTCAGGGACTTCTTGATAAGAGAGAACTCTTAGTGAAGGAATCGTGTTCTTAACAAATTTAGCGAGTGTAGAACGCAGCACGCCAGATGTCAGAAGCACCGCAGGTTCACCTTTTAGCTCTTGCTCTTGAGTTGCTTGGCTCAATGATGATTGTAGTCGCTCAGCTAAGCCTGGCTCAATTCCCGCAGATTCCCCGCCAGAAGCCTGCATTGTCTGATGCAATATTTGTTCCAGCTCAGGAATGAGAGTGATTACGGGCAATTCAGGCTCTATCCCATTGATTTCTTGAACAATTAATCGTTTAAGCGAAATGCGAACCGCAGCGGTGAGAATGTCGGGTTCTTGACTCTTACTTGAGTACTCTGACAAGGTTTGAACAATAGTTCGGATATCTCGGATCGGAACGGCTTCATTAAGCAGGTTTTGCAGCACTTTCACCACTACACCCAATTGAAGCTGATCTGGCACAAAGCTTTCCACCAACTTAGGCGTGCTTCGACCCAGCATTTCAAGCAGATTTTGAACTTCTTCATGGCCGATAAGCTGAGAAGCATTGTTGGTCAACAATTGGCTTAAATGAGTAGCCAGTACCGTTGATGAATCCACTACGGTATAGCCAAGCGCCTGTGCATGCTCTCGTTGCTCTTCGCGAATCCAAACCGCTTCTAGGCCGAACGCAGGGTCGATTGTCGGTTCGCCTTCAATCATCCCATAGACCTGTCCCGGGTTAATGGCGAGTTCCATATCAGGTCGAATTTCCGCTTCACCAACCGCAACGCCCATTAAAGTAATACGATAGCTATTGGGGGTAAGCTCTAGATTATCGCGAATATGGACTGCTGGAATTAAGAATCCGAAATCTTGCGATAGTTTTTTACGTACCCCTTTGACACGCTCCAACAACTCGCCACCTTGATCTTTATCAACCAGAGGGATAAGTCGATAGCCCACTTCTAAACCGATGATATCGACCGGCTGAACGTCGTCCCAAGAAAGCTCTTTGGGTGTCGCCGTTTCTTGTTCGGTTGTTGCAGGAGTACTCGGTTGCTCTGCTGCTTTCTTCTGTTTGCGGTAGATCCAGTAAGCCCCGCCACCAGCGATAATCGCTAGCAGCAAGAACGCAAAATGTGGCATTCCAGGGACTAACCCCATTACACCGAGGATACCAGCAGTGATCATCAAGGCTTTAGGATTGTCGAACATTTGGAAGACAACCTGCTGCCCCATATCTTCATCAGTATTTTGGCGAGTCACCATGATCGCCGCACCGATTGAAAGTAGTAACGACGGAATTTGAGCAACTAAGCCATCACCAATCGTCAACAAGGTGTAGATTTGAAGCGCTTCTTGAAAACCTAGGTCATACTGCGCCATCCCGATGGATAGGCCACCGATAATGTTGATAAATAGGATCAAGATACCAGCGATCGCATCACCTTTTACGAATTTTGACGCACCATCCATTGAACCGTAGAAGTCAGCTTCTTTGGTGACTTCTTGGCGGCGAGTTCTTGCTTGGTCTTGGTCAATCAACCCAGCATTTAAATCGGCATCAATCGCCATCTGTTTGCCCGGTAAGGCGTCTAATGTAAAACGCGCGCTTACTTCAGAAATACGACCTGCACCTTTGGTCACAACCATGAAGTTAATGATCATCAAGATCATAAAGACCACGAGACCAACCGCGTAGTTTCCACCAATCACGACGCTACCAAACGCTTCGATTACTTTACCAGCGGCGCCTGAACCTTCATGACCATAAAGTAGTACAACACGCGTTGACGCTACGTTTAACGCCAATCGCAAAAGTGTCGAAATCAGGAGTACAGTAGGAAACGCTGCAAAATCGAGTGGTCTGCGGGTATATACCGTCACCAATAGGACAACCATCGCCAAAGCGATATTGAAGGTAAAGAATAAGTCGAGCAAAAATGCTGGAATTGGCAAGATGACCATTGCCAATGTAGCCAGTACCATGACTGGCGCGCCAATAGCTGGCATCGCTCTTTGAGGAATTGATGGTAACTTGTCCGCAAACGGCAAAGAAAACTTCATAGTTGAGTAGCTACAATAGTCGGAAAAAAGAAGAACTTGGACTAGTTATGCAATATCTAGTCCAGCTACTCTGTCAAATTAATGGCTGAGCGACGATTAAGCGTAGGAACATAGGCTTAGCAGGAATGTCGTCTTGATCCCTGCTAAACGCTGCAGTTACGGTTGAATATTGAAGGCGATCTCACCAGACCTTTTTTCCGGCGAATATTCAATGCATGTTAAACCAGAAGTTGGAAACATAGGTGGGTGAATGTCAGTGACAAATTCAGCAGTCAGATAGCCGACTAATGGAAGATGCGACACTAATAAGATAGTTTCGCATTGATGAACATCGATAAGCGCGGATACGTAATCCGCAACCTGCTCGGATTCACCGTAAGGTGTAATGTCTTCACATGTTTCGACTTGCTCAGATTGAAAACAGCTCGATATTTCTCGCCAAGTTTGCTGAGCACGAACATAAGGGCTAACTAACACTTTATCGAACTGTGAAAAACCTCTATCTGCACAAGCGCGGGCTACGGCAACAGAGGCACTTCTACCATTTTGAGTGAGCTCTCTTTCAGCATCTGATTGGGCAAAATGCTCGGCTTCTCCATGACGCATGATGAAAATTTTCATGGCATATTCCTAATACTATCCACTGTGGTTTTATGCGGATTATTGTTGTCTCACTGTTTATTCACAGCGTAATTATTATTGAGCGGAAAATTCTGAAACCGCTAAATTTTCGTTGAACTGTAAATAATTATATCAATTCTTTGAACAAAGACGCTGACTTTCTTAACACTATTTAAAGTCAAAATGTTAACTATCATTAATCCATTTTGCTCATATTTCTCAAACAGATAGTTTGCAGTCGCTCATATCCGAGTCATAATTACTCTATTGTCTATAAGACCACTTCATAAGTTCGGAGAGTGTATTGTGCACATTAGTCCAAATGATACGAACCAGTACCGTTACCTCACCTTAGCTAACGGTGTACAGGTTTTACTAATTCACGATCACAGTGCGCAAAAGTCCGCAGCTGCGTTGGCAGTGAATGTTGGTCACTTCGACGACCCCACCGATAGAGAAGGTCTCGCCCACTACTTAGAGCACATGTTATTTTTGGGCACAGAAAAGTACCCTAAAGTTGGCGAGTTTCAAAACTATATTAACCAACACGGCGGTAGCAATAACGCATGGACTGGCACAGAACACACATGTTTCTTTTTTGATGTCTCTCCTAGCGCCTTTGAACAAAGCCTCGATCGTTTTAGTCAGTTTTTTACCGCGCCTCTTTTTAACCCAGAGGCGCTAGATAAAGAACGTCAAGCGGTTGAATCTGAATACAAGCTAAAACTTAATGATGACTCTAGAAGGCTGTACCAAGTCCATAAAGAGTTGGTTAACCCTGCCCATCCTTTTAGCAAGTTTTCGGTCGGTAATTTAGAGACTTTGGCTGATAGAAATGGGCGTTCGATTCGAGATGAGATCGTCAACTTCCATTATGAACAGTACTCCGCCGACTTAATGACGCTCACAATGATTGGTCCTCAAGAGCTAGATGAGTTAGAAGCGTGGTGCCATGAAAAATTCTCGGCGATTCCTAATCATGAGCTATCAGGAAAATGTATCACTGCGCCGTACACCAACAATCAATCGACTTCTATCTTGGTCAATGTCGAACCTGTAAAAGAGATACGTAAACTCATACTAACCTTCCCAATGCCAAGTATGGATGAACACTATCAGTCTAAACCTTTGTCCTACTTTGCCCATCTACTCGGTTACGAAGGTGCAGGAAGTTTGATGCTGGTACTAAAAGATAAAGGCTGGATTACCTCTTTATCTGCTGGAGGCGGGACAAGTGGCAGTAATTATCGCGAGTTTACAATCAGTTGTGCACTCACCCCTCTTGGCCTTGACTACATAGACGATATTACTCAAGCGGTATTTAGTTATATCTCTTTAATCGCACACAGCGGATTAGATGAGTGGCGTTACCTAGAAAAGCAAGCCGTTCTAGAATCTGCATTTCGCTTCCAAGAACCCACTCGCCCTCTCGATCTGGTAAGCCACTTGGTTGTCAACATGCAGCACTATCAAGAGCAAGACATCGTTTACGGTGATTTCATGATGGAGCGCTACGATGAGGTGCTGCTTAAATCACTACTTGAATATTTTTCACCGACGAATTTGCGTACGACGCTGGTCGCGCATGGCTATGAATACGATAAAACGGCCAATTGGTACTTCACACCCTACTCAGTGACAGAGTTTACTCAGCAACAAATTGAACACTATCTTCAGCCAAGTCCACTAGTGTTTAAACTACCAGAGAAAAATCCTTTCATTTGCTACGACCTTGACCCTAAAGAGCTAGAGATTTCGCACGCGACCCCTCAAGTGTTGGAAGAGTTACCAGGATTTAAACTGTGGCATTTACAAGATGATGAGTTTCGCGTGCCAAAAGGCGTCGTTTACATCGCGATAGATAGCCCACATGCCGTCGAAAACCCTCGAAACATCGTCAAGACGCGCCTTTGCGTGGAGATGTTTTTGGATAGCTTAGCTGCTGATACCTATCAAGCAGAGATCGCAGGGATGGGCTACAACATGTACGCCCATCAAGGTGGAGTGACGCTCACTATTTCAGGGTTTAGCCAAAAACAACCCGAGTTAATGAAACAGATCCTTGAGAGGTTTGCCAAGCGTGAATTCAGTAGCCAGCGATTTAACACCATCAAACAGCAGCTGCTAAGGAACTGGCGCAACTCCGCCCAAGATCGTCCAATTTCACAGCTTTTCAATGCACTTACGGGCATTTTACAGCCAAACAACCCTCCTTACTCAGTCTTAGTTGAAGCCTTAGAGTCGATAGAAGTGGACGAGTTAGCCAGTTTTGTCGACGCAATTCTGGCCGAGTTACACGTCGAAATGTTTGTCTATGGTGATTGGACGAGAGCTGATGCACTGTCACTTGGCAACACGCTAAAAGATGCATTGAGAGTCCAAAACCAGCAATATGAAGAAGCTTTGCGTCCCCTTATCATGCTTGGCAAAAATGGTTCATTCCAGAGAGAGGTCTTCTGCGATCAAGAAGATTCGGCCACCGTGCTGTACTACCAATGTGATGACACCAGCCCAAAGAGCATCGCTTTGTACTCTTTAGCTAACCACTTGATGTCTGCAACTTTCTTCCACGAGATCCGGACCAAGCAGCAACTTGGTTATATGGTCGGTACGGGGAACCTACCGTTGAATAGACACCCAGGGATTGCGCTTTATGTTCAATCACCTAATGCGGCACCAATCGACCTTATCAGTTCCATTGACGAGTTCCTCAACGCCTTTTATATGGTGCTACTCGAGCTGAATGAGTACCAGTGGCATAGTAGTAAACGAGGGCTGTGGAATCAAATCTCTACCCCAGATACTACCTTACGCGGACGCGCTCAACGCTTATGGGTGGCTATTGGCAATAAGGATACAGAATTCAACCAGAGAGAAGTGGTGCTAGAAGAGCTTAAGGCGTTAACCCGCACAGACATGATTCGTTTTGTGGTTAACGAACTTAAACCGCGAACAGCAAATCGCCTCATTATGCATACTCAAGGTAATGCGCATCATGAGTCGGAGAAGCTAAATCTTGGTTTGGAGATAGGCTCAATTGAAGAGTTTCAATTGAGACCTAAAGATATCGAACTCGGTTAACTGCTGTCTAACTTTGTAGTCTTAAGCGGCCTGCTCAGACTCAACAATCTTTTTCAATGAATGGGGGTGAAGCTTAATGCACACCCCTTGCCATTTGAATGCCACCGTTGGGTTGTTCAAACGCTCACCTTCTCCTTTCGGGCTTGAGAGCTTGGTTTTGATACCAAGTTCTGGCAGCCTCTCCCACTGAGCCGCAAATTCAGGGAATTGGTTCTGTAGATCAGCTAGGTAATCATCTGCGGTTTGCGCCATTGAAGGCACCACAAACTCTACGTGCTCCCAGCCCTGTTTCGGGTAAATTTTCCCTTCTGCTGGATAAGGTAATTCTAAACACTCAAAACTCCAGCCATGGCTCTCAAGAGGCTTATCGAACGCGATAACCACGATAGGTCGGCCATTAATCTGCGCTTGTGAGATAACTTGCCCATACTCTTGCCACTCCTGATGAGCTTGTTTAGCTAGATCCTGCTCATTAATGCGCATTGCAATATGATCGGCTTGATAGTTAGACAAGTCTAATCCGAGCTTGTCAGCGAGAGCTTTGATTTGAGAAATGAACTCAGGCAGGGTTTGCTGCATTTGCGATGGCAAAAGAGTAGCTTGCTGTAATTGGCTAGTCATCGAACTGTCCTTTATGTACTAATGCGCGAATGTTACCGTCGAATTTTGCCTAGTACCAGCGAAGACATCATTCAAACGCCCAGCCACTTATATTCCTTACATGATGGTTGATAGTAAAACCATATAGTTCGACGTAAAACAATGACATTATCCGGACTTTAAAAACCGCGAATACTGCTATATTGCGCGCCGTTTATTTTAATCATCTATCAGTAAGGGATCATTATCATGTCTTTTAAGAAAACTCTTCTGGGCACCAGCCTAGTCCTTTCTGCTTTAACTCCATTTGCGGCCTTATCTGCACCTGGTGATACGTTTGAAATTAAAGGCGGCTACGATTACTGGTCAGGTAAATCCAAAGTAAATGACGTTAACGCAGATAAGCGTCGTACTCAGAACTCTTATTACGTCGGCTTTGAACACTTCGTTCCGTTAATTCCTAATGCAAAAATCCGCTCAACAAACGTAAAGTCTGACAACTCTGACCTATCTTATCGACAAGTAGACTACATCGCTTACTATCGTTTAATTGATACCAATATGCTCGGTCTCGATTTCGGCCTAAACATGCAGCATTTTTCTGGCGTGAAAGACAACGATTGGCAACCTGCCCTTTACGGTGACGTAGAGTTTACTATCCCAGCAACACCGATCACCCTGTACTCTACTGCTTCCGCGGGTAAATATGATGGTACACGAACGTTTGACGGTGAGGCTGGTGCGAAATGGACCATAGGAATGGGCCCACTTGATTTAGGCCTAAAAGCAGGTTACCGAATTATGGACAACGAGTTTAAACATAAAGCGACGAAGGACACTAGCTTCCGTATGGACGGCTACTACCTTGGTGCAGAGCTAAAGTTTTAGTCACTGAACTAAACTAAAAAACCGCTAAAGACGGCACTTTTGTTGCCGTCTTTTTCGTTCATGTGCTTCAACGAATTAAAACATGGGTAATTAATATGCAGAAACTCGCTTAAACCATGAATTTTATGCATAAAATCAAATCGTTCGCGTTTGGTTCGTAGCCCAGTTCTTTACGATTTGAACAGTCATTCCTCTTGAATGATTTAGTCAAAACGTTATTTTTTTCCTAATAGTAACAAGATCATCAGGAAAAGTAGTAAATTTCCCAGTTCACTCCCTATAAGAGAAGCAATAAAGTTGCTATTATGTGCGCCAAATTTATGAACTAGATCGAGATATGCATTCACTCCACTTGGTGGATATTATTCATGGTTCTTCTCGATGAATCACCCGAATGGTAAAGAATGCATAGCTAACCAATTCCCAAGAATTGAAGGAAGCGCGTGTGAATATCCAAGCACTTATTAATGACAAAGTTTCTCAGGCTTTAGAAGCCGCTGGCGCACCTGCAGGCAGCCCTGCAGCTGTTCGCCAATCTGCAAAACCTCAGTTTGGTGACTACCAAGCCAATGGTGTGATGGGCGTTGCAAAAAAACTAGGGACTAACCCACGCGAGTTCGCGCAAAAAGTATTGGATGTTCTAGACCTAGATGGTATCGCGAGCAAAACAGAAATCGCAGGCCCTGGCTTCATCAACATTTTCTTAAGCGAAGAGTTCCTTGCTAAGCAAGCTGACGTAGCTCTAGCAGATGCTCGTTTAGGCGTTGCAGCAGAAGAACAGAAAACGATTGTTGCTGACTACTCTGCACCAAACGTTGCTAAAGAAATGCACGTAGGCCACCTACGTTCAACTATCATCGGTGATGCTGTTGTTCGTACGCTAGAGTTCCTTGGCCACAAAGTTGTTCGTGCTAACCACATCGGTGACTGGGGTACTCAGTTCGGTATGCTTATCGCTAACCTAGAACGCGTACAAAAAGAGTCTGGTGAAGTTTCAATGGAGCTTTCAGACCTTGAAGCTTTCTACCGCGAGTCTAAGAAGCTATACGACGAAGACGAAGAGTTCGCCGTAAGAGCGCGTAACTACGTTGTAAAACTTCAGAGCGGTGACGAATACTGCGCTGAAATGTGGAAAAAGCTTGTTGACGTTACTATGGTTCAAAACCAACGTAACTACGATCGTCTAAACGTCTCTCTAACTCGCGATGACGTGATGGGCGAAAGCATGTACAACGACATGTTACCTGGCATTGTTGCTGACCTTAAACAGCAAGGTCTAGCGCAAGAAGATGACGGCGCTCAAGTTGTGTTCCTAGATGAATACAAAAACAAAGACGGCGAAGCGATGGGTGTTATCATCCAGAAGCGTGATGGCGGTTTCCTATACACAACCACAGATATCGCTTGTGCTAAGTACCGTTACGAAACACTAGGCGCAGATCGCGTACTTTACTTTATTGACTCTCGTCAGCACCAACACCTAATGCAAGCTTGGACTATCGTTCGTAAAGCGGGCTATGTGCCAGAAGAAGTTTCTTTAGAGCACCACGCTTTCGGTATGATGCTAGGCAAAGATGGTCGTCCATTTAAGACTCGTGCAGGTGGTACAGTTCGTCTTGCTGATCTTCTTGATGAAGCAGAAGAGCGCGCAATTAAGCTGATCGAATCGAAGAACGCTGACCTTGAGTCTGAAGAGAAAACAAACATCGCGAAAACGGTCGCTATGGCAGCGGTTAAGTATGCTGACCTATCTAAGCACCGTACCACAGACTACGTGTTTGACTGGGACAACATGCTAGCATTCGAAGGTAACACTGCACCGTACATGCAATACGCCTTTACTCGTGTTTCTTCTATCTTCGCTAAAGCAGGTATCTCTATGGATGAGTTGTCTGGTGAGATCAAAGTTACTGAAGAGAAAGAGAAAGCGCTGATTGCTAAACTTCTTCAATTTGAAGAGGCGGTTCAATCTGTTGCTCGTGAAGGTCAACCGCACATTATGTGTAGCTACCTATTCGAGCTAGCGGGTCAGTTCTCTAGCTTCTATGAAGCTTGCCCGATCCTAAGCAGTGAAGATGAGTCTGTGAAGCAAAGCCGCTTGAAGCTAGCCGCTTTAACAGCGAAAACTATCAAGCAAGGTCTATCTCTACTCGGTATCGATACGCTAGAGCGTATGTAAGAGAATCGAGAATCGAGAATCGAGAATCGAGAGAAATTGGAAGGTTGGCGTGAGAGCGTCAACCTTTTGTTTTATTTGGCGTATACTAAGCCAATCAGTTAATTACCTACCGGATTATGACATGAGTTTTGAACTGCACCCTCAACTCGCTAAAGATACCACTGTGATTGGTCAATTCCCTTTATGCCTTGCTCTACTGCATAAAGACAACGCTGTACCTTGGGTTATCCTGGTACCTAAGCGAAGCAACTTAAAAGAGTTACATCACTTGCCGATGAAAGAGCAGCAACAGTTCTTGTTAGAGTCACAAGCGGTAAGCCAAGCGTTAGAAGCCACACTCCAGCCTGACAAGTTGAATCTTGGTGCACTTGGCAACATGGTACCTCAACTGCACATTCACCACATTGCTCGCTTTAAAGATGACATCGCTTGGCCGGGCCCTGTTTGGGGTAATACAGATGGTCAATTCCGCAGCGATGAGGAGCAAGAGCAGCTTTTGGGTCGAATTAAAAATGTTCTCTCATTGAGCTCTATTTTCACTCCCGCGTAGCTGATTTCCCCTAAGCGCGTACTAAAAAGCCGTTCTATCAAGAACGGCTTTTGCTATCACAAATCACCTACATGGTGACATTCAGAGCTAAGGCATCTGCCTTGACTTTCACGTACCTGATACGAGTGACATTGTGTGACGCGTTAGTATCGACAAATCGAGAGATCTTTCCCTTTTTTATCCACACTGAGAGCATCGCATCAACACCGTCTTCACTCATAGCAAACTTCTTCGCTAACTCGCGACGAGAGATGCTCCCGCTTTGTTCAATACATTGCTTTAGCTCAGAAAGAATCATGCGGCTTGCACCTCTAAAGCTTGGCTTTGCTTGCTACCCACTGACTTAAGAACACGATAGGTCGCAAAACTCACTAACAAGATACCTGCGATCCATGCTGAACTGGTAACAGGGTGATCAACGAAGTGAGTAACTTGGTAATAAAGCGCCGCACTACCGTAAGCTAAGCCCATCGTCCATACCGCAATAAAGCGGGCATATTTCTGACCAAACTCACGTACGTAAGCACCCATTGCCGCCACACATGGTGTGTAAAGCAAGATAAAGATCAGATATGCAAATGCCGCATTGCTTGAAGCAAAATAACCTTTCAAGTTACCGAAGATAGACGCGTCTACTTCTTGCTCCTCTGCAACCGCTTGGCTGTCAGTCAAGTCACCGACTTCGATACCTAGAGGATCTGAATAGCTAAGCCCTGCTAGATTATCTGGAATTGACGTCACCGCTTCTTCAAGGCTCGCCATCAAGTCGTATTCACCACCTTCTTCTTCGCTTGGTGCATAAAGACTATTTAATGTGCCAACTACCGCTTCTTTGGCAAAGATACCCGTGATGATACCAACCGTCGCAGGCCAATTATCCTCTTGAATGCCAATAGGAGCGAACACTGGCGTAACAATTTGCGATGCTTTAGAAAGCACTGAGTTTTCGCTGTCTTGGTTGCCAAATGAACCATCTGTACCTACTGAGTTTAGGAAGCTCAGAATCGTTACAACCACAACGATGGTTTTACCCGCGCCCAAAACAAAGCGCTTCAGCTTTTGCCACGTCTTAATCACGACATTGCGCATCGTCGGCAGTTCATAGTCTGGCATCTCCATTACCAGGCTATCACTTGAGCCTGGGTAAAGTGTCTTCTTCAGAACCAGCCCCGTAAACACAGCTGCAACGATACCCAATAGATACAGTGCGAAAACAATGTTTTGACCACTTTGAGGAAAGAATGCCGCGGCGAATAATGCATAAACGGGCAGTCGCGCACCACATGACATAAATGGTGCCATAGAAGCCGCGAGTTTTCTTTCACGCTCTTGATCGAGCGTTCGCGTTGCCATAATGGAAGGCACGTTACATCCAAAGCCTAAAACCAGTGGAACAAAGGCTTTGCCCGGTAGGCCAATTTTCTGCATGACTTTATCAAGCACAAATGCTGCTCGAGACATGTAGCCTGAACTTTCGAGTACCGCCAGGAAAAGATACAGACAAGCAATCACTGGAATGAACGTAGCCACTGTTTGGATACCACCACCAACGCCGTCGGCTAATAAGGTCACTAGCCATACAGGCAGGTGGTCATCGAGTAGGTAGTGTCCACCATCAACAAGTAAAGCGCCGACACCGATGTCAAAGAAGTCGATAAAGGCACTACCGATGTTGATCGAGAACATAAACATCAGGTACATGACAATGAAGAAGAATGGCACACCTACCCATTTGTTGAGAATGACGGCATCGACTTTCTCGGTAAAACTATGGCTTAACTTGCCCTCGCTTCGACGGACTTTCTGGCACTGCTGATGAAGGAAAGTGTATTTTACATCTGCAACCAATAGATCGATATCGAGAGCGACTTTTTGCTGCTCCGCTTTAACAATTACTCGGTCAGATTCCGCCAAAGAGTTAATCACCAGAAGATCGTTTTCTAGTGCACGAATCGCCAATGCTCGCTCTGAAACTTCAGATTGCGAATTAAAAATTGGTGCAATAGTTTTAATTGCTTGCTCAAATTCTGCCCCGTAGTCTAGGCGTATTTCATTTAATGCAACCCCTTGTACCAAAGCCTTATGTAGGCGGTCCTTAAAAGCATGAACTTGAGATTTGTTGTTAGCGGAGATTGCCATCACAGGACAACCAAGGACTTTTTCGAGAGCTTTAATGTCGATAGTCTGACGTTCACGCTTTAGCGCATCCATCTTGTTAAGCACAACAACCATAGGGCGGCCAAGCTCACGCAACTGCAAAGTCATATATAAGCTGCGTTCGAGACAGGTGGCGTCTACGACATTGATAATTAAGTCAGCCGGGTGAGTTAACACCGCTCTTGACGCAATGGACTCGTCAATACTGTTACCATCATTCCCACTGTCTAATGCATAGATGCCTGGAAGGTCGGTAAGCAAGAAGTCGTCGCTAGAATGTGAGTACTTACCGGTTTTCTTCTCAACAGTCACCCCTGCCCAGTTACCAACTTGTTGTTTAGCACCTGTTAGGCCATTGAAAAGTGTCGTTTTACCACTGTTAGGGTTACCAACAGTTAGAATCTTGTATTCCATTAGTTAGTCTCCACTGTGATTGCATCGGCAATGTTAACGCGAACAGCAAGCGAAACTCCGCGAACTTCGACCTGTAGCGGGTCACCCATTGGTGCTTTTCGAATCAGAGTGACAGGTGTTTGTGGCAAAAGCCCCATCACCATCAGTTTTTTACGAACGTCGTTAGAGAGCTCCGAGAAACCAGTAATAGTGGCCACTTGCCCTTGTTGTAGCTGTGAGAGTTTCATTGCGAGACCAGTTATTTATAATGAGAAGGATTGTTATTTATGCTTACAATTTTATCTTCATCTCTTTTAGCAGATCTTGCCTGAAATCAATGTTTCCAAGTTTCGATAGATGCGTTGAGAATATCTGGCTCAATTTATCGATTAAGAAGTTATAGATAGGGATTACGCTCGCCGTTATCTATGAGGGCCTGGAAGGAGTATTAGGTAAATTACATGCTCTCTTATAAGACTCTCTTTAATTAGTAATTGAATGTCGTTAACTTGGCTGATTCCAGATAAAAACGTTAAAACCACACTCGTCAATTACGTCAAAAGATAGATTTTTCTTACCATTTAGTCAGAACAATTACTGATACAAATAAGCAGAATTTTCCATTTACTCTTAAATTACAACAAGTTAGACACCTGTCGCTTTTCTTATGTCATCTTGGCGTTAATTTTATAAGTAAAAAAAGTCCCACTCGTTATAGTTAATCACGTCAAGAGGGAATCCCTTAAGACAACATTGAATTCCAGAGGTGGCGCACCAGCGTCACTCCGGCAGCAAGCGAAGGTGTCGTTGGCACCCGTGGTATAGTCCCCCCGGCTATACCACGATATTTTTTTTCTTCCTATCTCTCCACATTCACGCAATCCACGCAATCCACGCAATCCACGCAATCCACGCAATCCACGCAATCCACGCAATCCACGCAAAAGCGATTATATCCTTTGGCCGTATCTGCAATAGCTTTTAGAAGATTTAATTCGTAGTTTCAAAACAGAGCTATACCACTAGAGGTAAATAGGTGGTCAGTTAATCGTGCAAGAATAGTAACCCGATATTTAGCTTGCTTGGTATCAGAGTTGCATTGCTAAAAGCTATCAGCTTTTACCTGTTCGGGTTGGAGTATTCGAGCTAAAGAAGTGAATGCCTGACAGCATATTATCGACTCGCTATCAGTACACTGTGGCACGCGCTGATTGCTTATTGCGGTTAATAGCGGCTTTGTTGCTCGACAAACTGAGTAGGTGACATGCCGAAACGGTGTTTGAACCTATGACTAAAGTATGAAGGATCGTTAAAGCCACACTCGAAGGCAACATCCGACACCTTTTCTCCGGCGAGCAATCGGCGGCATGCGTTGTCTAAACGCACTTCGGTCAAATACTCAGTGAAGGTTTTTTCTATTGATGATTTAAGCCTACGCTGGAGGCTTCGTTCCGATACGTACAACATCTTTGCCGCCGATGAAGTACTAAACTCTGGATCGGTAAAGTGCTCGTCAACTAATTGAATCACCTTTGATAACCATGGATCATCTTGAACAAGTTCAGCGCACTCTTCATCTGCTGGCATCACAATAGGGCTGCATTCGAACGAGACGCTCTCTTGCCAACTGATTTCCAATAGGTTTCGATCCTGTGAGCTAAACAAGTTCATCTCACCACCACTTTGGGTGACAAGCTTATGCAAGTTATCTGATGATGTAACGCTACCAGAATTGGAGTCAAAGGCATCTCCTTGATCCAGCATAGAGAAAACAACCATCCCCTCTTTTTGCACTAACTGAATCACTACCGTTTGATTGCGATAGCAGCGTCTTAAAATACCATCAAACAACAGGTTAAATAACTCATCGAGATTAAAATCATTGAGGCCAATAAATAGCTCTTGCTCAGACTCAAACTCAACAGTCACTCCCACCTTTGCTAATTCGTCTTTCCAACTACTGATCACCGAGTTCACTATCATTGTCAGATTAAACACAGGTAGAGCTTGTCCGTTAGTTGAACGAACATTGATTAACGTTTCCAGTTCTGCCTGCAAATAGCCAATAAGCTGTTCATGGGTCAACGATTGGGAAGCCGTTGTTTTGAGCCTCTCTTTTAACTCATTGACAGATTGACTATAAATCAGCCAACGAACTTCGAGCTGTTTGCGCAGCTGATTGTTGTTTCCAAGTAAAACACGGCTTTGATGACGTAGTTGATTCGTTTTGAGCGCTACTTGAGCTTTAAGTAATCGGTTTGACTTCGCCATTAAGCGTGAACGCCAGTAAACAATGCCCGCGATAACGATCAGTACCGCTAACACATAGCTGACTATCGCTATGTGACTAAAGAACCAAGGCTCAGTGACCGTAAACTGATAGCTGTTACTTTCCCCTTTTACTCGCCCATTTCTGACGGCACGAACTTCTAAGCTATATTCACCAGGCATGAGATGTTCTATGGTCAAGGTACTGCCATCCAGAGCTTGCCAGTCACTGCTTTGATTCAATCGATATTCGAGATTGATATTGCTTGCACTTGGCACGAAGCCAAATTGGAAAAAGATAGACTCTCCATAACCTATTTGTGGTATCTCTTGCACAGTGTTGGCTAATGAGAAAAGTTTTTGATTGCGTTTGATTTGGCTAAATACCACGCGGGTATCAGGTAAACGACTCACCATTAATTGCTGGGTATTCACTTTCACTAGGCTACTATCCGCGCCTAAGAAAATGGTTCTTTCGCTGTCACTGCCAAAAGTACACACTCCTGGCAAAAACTCATTGCTGATAACACCGAATGGCTCACCATAATGCTGAGTGAGTGAGCCTTGAGGTGTGTAACGCGATAATCCTGTCGATGAGGTCAGCCAGATACCATCTTGGTTGTGGATCAAGCATTTTGGTGTCACGTGCCCATCAACCATATCAATGGGCTCGACGTTATTTGTGAACAAATCTAAACGATATAACCCATAACGACTAGCCACCCACAGCTCACTTTCGGATGGCTGAACTGCATCAATCACCTCTCCAAACGGGATACTTTCACCCACGAAACGAATCTGGCCATCACGGACTAGATATATTCCGTGCTCTGTACCTAATGTGACGTAATCTTGTGAAGTCACGTACATTTGGGTTAACTGAGCAGGTAGATACTTGTCGATCATCCATTCAGAACCATACTGTGTTAGCTTGCGACTGACCAAATCGAAGCTCCACAGCTGCGTATCACTTGCTCCCCAGAGCATTTGATCATGATTGAACTCTAGAAACTTCACTGTGGTGTTTTTTAGGAAGCTGGGCAAGTCGTCTTCAATAACGTCGCCGGTATCTGCGTCAACGCAGACGATTCCTTTATCCGTTGCCAACCACAGGACGCCATTATGCTCTTCTATGTCATGCACTTTGCCGCGAAATATCGGCTTGCGAGAAGCAGATTTAACTAGATTTAACCTAAACACGCCCTTATTGGTCAGTAGCCAATAACTGTCTTGTCCTTTACTACGATAAAGTTCGACGAGCTTTTCTCCTCGGCTAACGACTGACATATCTTCATTTGAATAGCGGGTGAACTTATGCGAGTAGAGAGAAAAATAGCGGACACCGCGATCGGTGGCGACCCAGATTCCACCGGTATTGTCGTTGAGAAGAGAGTAGATCTTTTCGCCTGCTAAGCTGTTGCCTACTCCAATCCCCTGCTCAAACTTCTGAGTTTCACCTGTTAAGAAGGTATAAACAAACAGACCCTTTTCGGTGCCAATCCAGTACTCCTGATCTGTTTCGGTAATGCTCAATACATGACTACCCGCGATGGTGCGAATTGGCTCGTTCGGCTTATTAATGTTGAAAATAAGTGCGCCATTAAGTGAACCAATGATCAGTTCACGTCGCTTTTCAGAGAAGTAGAGCTTTTCGACATAGTTTTTACCAGAGCTTGAAACATGCTCAAAATGGCTCCCCTCAGAGAGATAAACACCAGCATTGGTCGCAACAACCCACTTAGAGAAAATAAACTTAGCGTCATTAATCGCGATTTGAGACGACTGGTTGTACTGATACAGCTCCATCAGCGAGAAAGTCTGAAACTCACCGCTATCAATTTGATAAGTATAAAAATTACGTTCATCAGAGACCCAGATAAAGCGTTTGGATGAGCCAATTTTTAGAATCTCTGTACCTGGCGTTAAACTAAACACCAACTCCTTCTCTTGATTAGGAACAGTACGGTAGATTTCGTTTTGGAAGAACGACCAAAATGCGTTATCTAGAAAAGCGATTTGTGACGCTTCATGATCAAGCGCCGAGCCCTTCTCAGGGAGGATATGTTGCCCATCAAAAAACAACACTTGATCGCGTACGTCCTGCAACCATATCCCTCCCTCATCAGCGAGGAATAACCGCTTGGCAGCGAATACCTTCCCCTGCGCTAAAGTTGGCAAAGGATAAAACAGCTTAGGTGACGTGTTTGCCGCGATCGTTACTCCCGAATAGAGAATAAAAAGCAGCAAAGTAACAATCTTACTCAAGATAATCCATTTCCTAGCAGCAGAGAATAAAGATCCATTCGTTGGTGCGCTGAGCCTAAAAGCTCTATTGTTATTTTGTGATAATAATTATCTAGGAAATCGGAGGATTAACAAGTAAGGAAAGGAAATAGTTGGTAAGTTTTTCGATGAGTTCACAGATAATAAGTCAGCCAAAGGCACAAACCTTTGGCTGAATGTCATATTTAACGCATTAAGCAATTACTAAAACTATCAGCAAGATTCTGCTTGAACTTAAAGTAACCACCTTCAACCGCTTCGACATCAATTCCTAACGGATCAAGTACACCTGTTTTAGCGTTGCTACCACGAGTGACAGATTCAACCACTGCTGGAGTGAATTGAGGCTCTGAAAATACACATCGAGCTTTTTCTGCCGCTAGCGTTTTACGGATAGAGATCAGTGTTTTCGCGCCTGGTTTGCGTTCAGGGCTCACCGTAAAGTAACCAAGGTGATTTAGAGGAAAATCTTGCTCAAAGTAACCGTAAGCATCATGGAAAACATAGTAGCCAGCGTCCGCAACAGGCGCTAACTGTTTAGTAATTGCCGCTTTCTGTTCGGTTAACTGCTGCTTAAACGCTTCTAGATTTTTTGCGTACTCAGCCTTGTTGCTCGCATCTAGCTCAACAAGTTTTTGCGTGATCGCTTCAGCCACTTGCATTGTCGGTTTATAGCCTAACCAAAAGTGAGGATCGTGAGAACCATGATCATGCCCGTCGTGACCATGATGGTCGTGATGGCCACCAGCAAACTCACGCAGCTCTAATCCATTGATATCACTCAATGTAAGTACATTACCTTGCTCTTTAAGGACTTTCGTTAAGAACGGTTCTAAGTCATTACCGTACCAAACTACAAGATCCGCATTTCGCAGACGCTTCACATCTGAAGGACGCAATGCATAGTCATGAGGTGAGGTATTGGAACCCAGGAGTACATCAGGTTGCGAGATGTTTTTTGTCAATTCAATTGTGATCAGCTGAATTGGTTTGATACTGGTTAGAACGGTTGATGCTTGGGCAATAGACGTACTTGCAAGTACAATCGCGCAAGCCGTTAGAAAACGTTTCATATTATGATGATTACCGACTAGTTATAAGAGTGAATAAATGTTACATTATAACATTAGTCAATTGCAAATGAGTTCCATTCATGTCGACTCTAGTCGAACTCAATAATATTTGCGTTCAATTTGGTGAACGAAAAGTACTTGATAACATTTCTCTTCGTCTTAACAGAGGCGAGATAACCACACTAATAGGCCCGAACGGAGCAGGAAAGTCTACTCTGGTCAAAGTGCTTCTTGGTCTACAAAAAACCTTCAGCGGAACAGTCACCAAGCCGAAAGGGCTAAAGATCGGTTATGTACCGCAAAAGCTTAGGCTCAATGATTCGTTGCCACTTAATGTTGAGCGTTTTCTACGTTTAGCAGGTAAATACAGCAAACAAGAATTGAACGATGCGCTGAAGTTAGTCGGTGCTGAGCACCTATTCAAGAGCAACATGCATTCTCTATCAGGCGGTGAGAACCAGCGTGTTCTCCTTGCACGAGCATTGCTTCAACGTCCTGACATTTTAGTGTTGGATGAACCTGCGCAAGGTGTCGACGTTCAAGGTCAGATTGATTTGTATGAGCTGATAGATACAATTCGTCATCGCTTTAACTGTGCCGTGTTTATGGTTTCTCACGATTTACACTTGGTGATGGCAAAGACAGATGACGTGGTATGTATTAACCACCATGTCTGCTGCTCTGGCGCGCCCGCTGATATTGCGCAGCACCCAAGTTATATCGCGCTGTTTGGTCATACTCATCAGCAACCCTTTGCCTTCTATCACCATCAGCACAACCATCACCATCATGATCTCGCTGGCGATCCCGTCGATGGTGATGCTGACAATTGTTCAAATCATTCTCACGGTCATCATCATGATTGAGTTTTTACTTCCTTCCATTTTGGCGGGCTTAGGTATCGCATTAATCGCCGGACCTTTAGGCTCTTTTGTCGTTTGGCGTCGTATGGCCTACTTTGGCGATACATTAGCTCACGCGTCTCTAATGGGGTTAGCACTCGGCTTCTTGTTAGATATTAACCTTTACCTAGCACTGACGGTTTGTTGTTTGGCGCTAGCGGTTATCTTAGTCACCTTGCAAAAACAGCAACTTGTTGCCACAGATACCCTACTCGGTATTCTTGCTCACAGTGCCCTATCACTCGGTTTAGTCGCAGTCAGCTTCCTTGATAACGTGCGTATTGATTTAATGAGTTATCTTTTCGGTGACTTATTAGCAGTAACACCTGAAGACCTTGTTTACATTTACATCGGCGTAGCTATTGTCTCTTCGGTACTCGCTCTATTTTGGCGCTCGCTGCTCTCAACCACCGTAAATGAAGACTTAGCAGCAGTAGAAGGCCACAACGTCGATTTAATGCGTCTAATCTTGATGCTCATGGTTGGTCTGGTGATCGCCATTGGCATGAAGTTCGTTGGGGCACTAATTATGACGTCTCTACTAATCATCCCTGCCGCAACCGCGCGCCGCTTTGCCAAAGCACCAGAGCAAATGGCACTGCTCGCCTCTATCATTGGTGCAATTGCAGTTCTGCTTGGTTTGAGTATGTCTTGGCACTACGACACCCCTGCTGGCCCGTCTGTGGTTATCAGTGCAACAGCGATGTTTATGTTGAGTCAGCTTTATCGGGTTAAGGGCTAAGAGCGAGAGGCGGGATGCGGGAAGCGGGAACGGACTTCGTCCTAAGGAAAACTGGAAAACTGGAAAACTGGAAAACTGGAAAACTGGAAAACTGGAAAACTGGAAAACTGGAAAACTGGAAAACTGGAAAACTGGAAATAGTTTGCAGAGCTGATGGTCACGTCAACCCTTATGATGCTGTCATCCTCAAGAGTGAGGCGCGAGCGAGTTGGGGATCTCTTTCAGCGAGCAGATAACCTTCAGAGATTCCCTACTCGTTCCTTCGCCTCTCTATAAAATGACCTTGGCGTTGTTTCAGCGAAACGAAACAACACGAAGGGTGAAGCCCGAACTCGATTCCCGAGCGAAGCGTTCTCGAAGGACGAAGTCCGTTCTCAAAACAAAAAAACCGATGCACAGCATCGGTTTTTGTCTATCTCTTGCTAACTAGCTTTCCAGCAGCGGAGCGATCCACAAGGCGAAGCCCGTTCCCGCCTCTGCTCTTACGCGCCTTCGTTATGCAGCTCTAGGTTTGCTAGGTCTTGCTGAATCTCGCGTTGTACTTTCGCGTCATCGCTGCGTAGAGACTCTAGGAAGTCTAGGTAAGCTTGGTCGATATCGCCTGTAACGTATTCGCCACTGAATACTGACGTTTCAAACTTCTCAACATCGCGGTTACCCATGCCAACTGCGTCGACTAGGTCATCGATGGCTTGGAAAATAAGCTCATCTGCGCCGATTTGCTTACAGATTGCGTCATTGTCACGACCGTGAGCGATAAGTTCAGTTGCACTTGGCATGTCGATGCCGTACACGTTCGGGAAGCGAATTTCTGGTGCAGCCGATACCATGAAGACTTTCTTCGCACCTGAGTCACGAGCCATCTCGATGATTTGCTCAGAGGTGGTGCCACGTACAATAGAGTCATCTACTAGAAGTACGTTCTTATCTTTAAACTCAGAACGAATTGCGTTTAGCTTGCGACGTACAGACTTCTTACGTTGCTGCTGTCCTGGCATGATGAAGGTACGGCCAACGTAACGGTTTTTCACGAAACCTTGACGGTATGGCTTATCAATCGCTTGAGCAATCTGTAGTGCGATATCACATGATGTTTCTGGAATTGGAATTACCACATCGATATCTAGGTGGTCGTACTCGTCACGGATGCGGTCACCGAGCTTTTTACCCATTTCAACGCGTGCGCTGTACACCGAGATTTTATCGATAAACGAATCTGGGCGAGCAAAATAAACGAATTCAAAGATACATGGGTTAAGTACTGGATTGTCAGCACACTGCTTAGTGTGTAGTTGCCCATCAAATGTTGCGTAAATCGCTTCACCAGGTGCAACGTCACGTAGGAAGTCAAAACCAACCGCATCTAGCGCTACTGATTCTGAAGCAACCATGTATTCAGTTCTGCCTGCCACTTCGCGTTTACCTAGGCATAGAGGGCGAATGCCGTTAGGGTCGCGAAAAGCTACCATACCGTGACCGATGATCATCGCTGTTACTGCGTAAGCACCACGGATAGTACGGTGAACGTTAGTGACTGCGCGGAATACATCGTCAGCCGTTACGTTACCTTTCACGGTATCAATTTCATGAGCAAGTACGTTAAGTAACACTTCAGAATCTGAAGTTGTGTTTACGTGACGACGGTCTTTCTCAAACAGTTTTTCACGGACTTCAGACGCATTGGTAAGGTTACCGTTGTGCGCTAGCGTGATACCAAATGGAGAGTTTACATAGAAAGGTTGAGCTTCAGACGCGCTTGAACTGCCTGCCGTTGGGTAACGAACATGGCCGATACCTACGTTGCCTTGGAGTCTTTGCATGTGTTTAGCTTCAAACACATCTTTGACCAAACCATTCGCTTTTCTCAGACGAAAACGATTGCTTTCTATGGTACAAATACCCGCGGCATCTTGGCCACGATGCTGCAATACCGTCAATGCATCATAGATAGACTGGTTTACAGGCGAAGTGCCCACGATTCCAACAATACCACACATGTCCTAACCCTCGATTTTGACAATGACTGGCGCGTTATAGCGCGCCAGATAAGAAACTAGATGTTGCTTGTAAGTGTTCGAAGAAAGGGGCAATGACGCGGCTAAACTCCGGCACCAGTTGCGAACCTTTCCACCACTGTGAGTCTGGAAACGATGTAAACGCATCCATAAAAAATAGCCCGGCAGACACAATAAGAACACCACGCAAACCGCCAAAGACGACGCCTAATACTCTATCTGTCCCCGACAAACCTGTTTTTTGCACCAGTTGGGCGATCACGTAGTTGACGAGAGCACCAACGATTAAAGTGGCAATAAACAAGGCTGCAATCGCGGCACCGTTGCGGAACATGTCATCTTGGATATTGGTAAAGTAGACCGCTAGTTTCGCGTAGTACTGACTCGCGATAAAAAACGCTCCAAACCAAATCACTAATGACAACGCTTCTTTAGCGAAACCACGAACTAAACTGATCAAAGCCGACAGGCCGATCACACCTAAAATGACAATATCTAACGGATTCATTCTGTACTTACATCTTAAGTTGGCGCGCATTTTAACAGAAAAAACGCTGACGCAAACGTTTTCTTATGGATTTAGTGGTTTAAATTTGAGCAACTGACCTTTTGAACCAGTAATTTTTTCCAGTTCGATGATCTGGCGCTCAAGCTTACTCTTTGAAACATCAGGACCAATAATGACTCGGGTAAAACCATTTTCGGGTTTGGTGTGTGCCTGATAACCGCGCTTTTGTAGATCCTTAACCAGATTTTTGGCGTTGTCGGCATTCTTCAATGCCATGAGCTGGACGATCCAGGCGCTATCTTGGTATTCGTTACGCTCTGGGACTTCTTTTATTACCACTGGCAACGGCTTATCTTCAGCTGCAGGTTCCTGAGTCACCGCAACTTCAATCGGCGTGTCAGGTAAACTTTGACTATCATCAACCGGATCAAGTATCTCAAAACTTTCAAGCTCGCTGTCGAGCTCTGGTTTAAGGGGGATGCTTGCGATTTCTTCTTTGTAATGGGTTTTCTTGCCATCTAATACATCTGGTAAAACTATAATCCCTATCGCGACAAGGATAATGGTACCAACGAGACGGCTCTGAAATTTGCTTGCCATTTATTCACCTTTGTTTTGCCAATGCTCTAGCACTTCACCCACAGTGTGGAAAGAACCAACAACGAGGATGACATCTTGTGGCGTTGCGTTTGTCAATGCCGCTTCAAATGCTTCAACTGGATTCGAATACTCGGCAGTCCCTGACGGCAGGTACTGACATAGTTCATCTGAACTCGCCGCGCGTGGACCAGAAAGAGAAGCTGGATACCAATTGGCAGCGATTGGGCTTAGCGCATTGAGCGTCGCTTCAACGTCTTTATCGTGTAGCATTGCCACCACGGTATGAATGTTCTCACCTTGGTATTTTTGCCCAACGCGTTCAACTAAGTACTCTGCAGAGTGCGGGTTGTGCGCAACATCTAACAAGATTGTTGGTTCTGTGCTGATCACTTGCATACGACCGGGTAATTGCGCGTTTTTAAGGCCATTCACGATGTTCACATCGCTTAGGTCTAAGTTCGCTGTCGCGAGTGCCATAAGCGCGGTTGCCGCGTTTTGTAATGGTAAGCCAGGAACAGGTAGATCGTCGAGAGTGTAGCTTCCATGTGTCCACTGCCAAATCGACTCGCTTTGCAGCTTGTAGCTGTACTGAATATCAACAGGGTAGAACTCTGCACCAATATCATCAGCGTGCGCTGCAACAGTCGCAGGCGCTTTTGGTTGACCGCAGATTGCAGGTTTACCACTGCGGAAAATACCCGCCTTCTCAAAGCCGATCACATTGATATCATCACCGAGCCAATCAACATGATCGATGGCTAGGCTAGTAATCACAGAAACATCATGATCCACCACATTGGTCGCATCTAAGCGACCACCTAACCCAACTTCAAGCAGAACAACATCTACTTTCTCTGTTTGGAAAAGACGCAAGGCAGCTAGGGTGCCATATTCGAATAAGCTTAAGCTGATTTCGCCGCGCTGTTTCTCGATAAAATCAAACGCTTGCGCATGCTTTTCATCACTAAGATCTTCGCCATTGATACGAACACGTTCGTTGTAACGAATGAGATGAGGAGAACTGTAGACACCAACAGAGTAGCCAGCATCAAGTAAGATCGCTTCCATTAAGGCACAAGTAGAACCTTTGCCATTAGTACCAGCAACAGTAATAACAGTAGGAGCAGGTTTAGTAAGGTTTGCTGATTGAGCAACAGCTTGAACGCGGTCTAGACCTAGGTCTATCGCAGAGGTATGGATGTTGGTTAAATAATCAAGCCACATCGACAGTGGAGATGTGGCTTGAGGAATTTGGCTTTGACTCATCTAACTATAACCAATTGATTGTGGTTGCTTGTTAGTGAGTTACTTTACCCTTTTTCGTCTGCTTCTGGTACAGAATAAGCAGCTTCATTTGGCGAATCGTTAACAGAAACCACCAAAGGTGATGGATTGTTGTTCATCTTCGCCATTAGGCTACCAATACGCTGACGCATTTCACGGCGGTCAACGATCATATCGATTGCACCATGCTCTAGAAGGAATTCACTACGCTGGAAACCTTCCGGTAGATCTTCACGTACAGTTTGTTCAATTACACGACGACCTGCAAAACCGATCAGTGCTTTTGGCTCACCGATGTTGATATCACCCAGCATCGCTAAACTCGCAGATACACCACCCATAGTAGGGTCAGTCATCACTGAAATGAAAGGTAGACCTTTTGCAGACATGCGCTCTAGCGCTGCACTGGTTTTTGCCATCTGCATTAGAGACATTAGCGCCTCTTGCATACGTGCACCACCACTTGCTGAGAAACACACTAGACCACAGTTTGCTTCCATCGCTGCTTCTGCTGCACGAACAAAACGCGCACCAACAACAGAACCCATTGAACCACCCATGAAAGAGAAGTCAAATGCACACGCAACGATAGGTTGGCCAAGAAGCTCACCTTTCATTACAACTAGTGCATCTTTCTCGCCACTGCTTTTCTGAGCCGCTGAAATACGATCTTTGTATTTCTTCGAGTCTCTGAACTTCAGTTTATCTTGCGGCTCAAGCTCGTCGGCAATCTCTACACGATTATCTTCGTCTAGGAATGTTTCAAGGCGACGACGCGCTCTCATACGCATGTGATGGTCACATTTCGGACAAACTTCTAGGTTACGCTCTAGTTCAGCGTGGTAAAGCACCTGTTCACATGAAGTACATTTAGTCCAAACCCCTTCAGGGATAGACGCTTTACGTGAACTAACGATGTTGCTTTTTTCTAAAATCTTTTCAAGCCAACTCATGGAAGACCTTTTCTCTCTACTCCCGCGCCTAAAGCGAGGGATACAAATTCTGAATTTACGCGTGAGGATTAAAGCATATTAAATGCCAAGTGTAGACAAAAAACTGGTTGTACCTATTTCTTGAATCAATTCCTCACACACTAAAGACCTGATTAGTTCGACAATTTACCACGGTTTAGTTCAAATTGTCTGGCAAAAATAGTGGCCCAATCGGCACTCTTGGCAATTGGAATTCTTCTGGGTAATCAACATCCACCAAGTACAAGCCTTCCGCTTTCGCCGTCGCCCCTGCTTGCTTACGATCTTTGATCTCGAGTAGCTCTTTTATCCACTCTGGTTTCTGTTCGCCTCGTCCAACGCAGATAAGGCTGCCAGTGATGTTACGAACCATATGGTGAACAAATGCATTGGCTTTAATGTCGATGACGACATACTGGTTATGACGTGTCACATTGATGTGCATCATATTGCGCCAAGGACTGCGTGATTGACAATGTGTCGCTCTAAAAGATGTGAAGTCGTTTTCACCAAGCAGGTACTGCGCGGCTTGATGCATCTTGTTTTCATCCAACTCACCGTGATAGTGACTGACACCCGATGAAAGAATACCCGGCCTGAGCGCGCTATTAAAAATGATGTAGCGATAACGACGAGCGGTCGCAGAGAAACGCGCGTGAAACTCGTCAGGCACTTCTTTTGCCCAGCGTACAGCGATATCGTCTGGCAGATTCGCGTTGGCTCCCATCGTCCAAGCGACCATTTTGCGTGTTGCTGTGGTATCGAAGTGAACCACCTGCCCTGTACCGTGTACGCCTGCGTCAGTACGACCCGCACATTGGACTTCAATAGGATGGTTTGCAACGATGCTCAATGCGCGTTCTAGCTTCTCTTGTACGCTTTTTACTTCTCGCTGGCGTTGCCAACCAAAATATTGAGTGCCGTTGTATTCGATGCCTAAAGCAATTCTCATCAGGATGTTCTCGTTGAATTGTTGCTACTAAGGTCTGGTGACCAAATCTTGGGGGCGGCAGTATATACCAAAAAACAAGGGGGCTAAACAGCAGCCCCCTTTTCACTTGATATCTAGATTAACCTAGCCCTTATTGATGGTATCAATCAGGTTCTTCGCTTCTCGGCGAATCTCATCACTTCCGTCAACGATGGCCTCTTCTAGCAGCTTAATCGCCCCTTGAGCATCATTCATCTCAACGTAGATTTTCGCTAGATCTAGCTTACCGGCCGCTTCTGCATTGGCATCAACATCTGCCGCATCACCAATATCACCAATCACATCAGGGAAGTCATTCAAACCGACATCGAGCTTAAGCTCATCATCAATCGCTTGCTCTTCTTCCGACTCGACTTCCGCCATTAACTCATCAATGGTTCGGTAGCTGTTGTCATTCGGGTTGAACTCTTCAAGCTCTGGCTGGTCTTCCCAGTTTTCATCCAGTATCTGAGCTTGTTCAGGTTGATTATCTTGCGCCCAAACATCCGCCTCATCTTCTGGAATCTCATCAGGAATACTTGCCTGCTGCTCAGGTGACAGATTGAATCCATTCCAATCCTCTCCCATTTCAAGCATGGCATCGATATCCATGCCCGCACTGTCAGAAGTGGTGGCATCTATCGGGGTATCAAACGAGAAGTTTGCTGTTTCAGGCTGTTCTTCCGATAACAGTTCATCAAACGCTTTCTCATCGTAGTCTTGATGAGCGAGGTCAATCTCTTGCGCAGATGGAGCAACATTTTCTGAAGGGATCTCACTCAGCTCTGGAAGCTCAACAGGCTCTAACTCAAAATCATCTTCTGTCAGTTCGTCACTGGTTGGTTCAAGATCATCCAGCGCGTCTTCTTCGTTATATTGAGGAAGATCGGCTTCAGCAATTTCAATCGACTCATTGCTCGGTTCCGCTACAGGAGCCTCACTGTCTAGTAAAGGTTCATCAGCAACATCAGCGAGTGCTTCTTCTTCACCAAATTCTGGTAGCTCTAACTCATCAAGCTCAAAAGACTCGTCTTCGAGTTCAGCAGTGGATGCTTCAACTTCTGGCTCAGGCTCCTCAGTAACATCCGCTAAAGCTTCTTGTTCACCAAACTCCGGTAGCTCTAGATCATCAAGCTCAAAAGACTCGTCTTCGAGTTCTGCCGTTGGTGCTTGAGTTTCTGCTTGAGGCTGCTCGACAACATCAGCTAAAGCTTCTTCTTCGCCAAATTCTGGCAATTCTAGCTCATCTAGCTCGAACGACTCATCTGCTAGTTCAGCCATTGGTGCTTCAACTTCTGGCTGAGGCTCCTCGGCAACATCAGCTAAAGCTTCTTCTTCACCAAACTCTGGTAGCTCTAGAGCATCAAGCTCAAACGCTTCATCTGCTAGTTCCGCATTTGGTGCTTCAACTTCTGGTTGAGGCTCCTGCGCAGCATCAGCGAGTGCTTCTTCTTCATCAAACTCTGGTAACTCTAGATCATCTAGCTCAAACGCTTCGTCAGCTAGTTCAGCGCTTGGTGCTTCAACCTCTGGCTGAGGCTCCTCGGCAACATCAGCTAAAGCTTCTTGTTCGCCAAACTCTGGTAGCTCTAGATCATCTAGCTCGAACGACTCGTCTTCGAGTTCTGCCGCTGGTGCTTCAACCTCCGGCTGAGGCTCCTCAGTAACATCCGCTAATGCTTCTTCCTCGCCAAACTCTGGTAGCTCTAGATCATCAAGCTCGAATGCTTCATCCGCTAGCTCAGCTGTTGGTACTTCAACCTCTGGCTGAGGCTCCTCGGCAACATCAGCTAAAGCTTCTTCTTCACCAAACTCTGGTAGCTCTAGATCATCAAGCTCAAACGACTCATCTGCTAGTTCAGCGCTTGGAGCTTCAACTTCTGGTTGAGGCTCCTGCGCAGCATCAGCGAGTGCTTCTTGTTCGCCAAACTCTGGTAGCTCTAGATCATCTAGCTCGAACGACTCGTCTTCGAGTTCTGCCGTTGGTGCTTCAGCTTCTGGTTGAGGCTCTTCAGCGACTTCAGCCAATGCTTCTTCTTCACCAAACTCTGG
>WJXG01000049.1_pt1 | contig 45327 bp, 61 predicted proteins | sample 9266541 | NCBI WGS metagenome assembly WJXG01 (sample SAMN12697363, study PRJNA563984) | aquatic metagenome | isolation source: water samples from a prawn hatchery tank treated with erythromycin plated on... | place: Australia | collected 2018-10-17 | reverse complement strand
GTCTCTCATGGTTCCCACCTTACAGAAAATAAATGCACCAGTATTACAAAATAGTGCACCAACAATCTAGCTAGATTGTTGGTGCGATTAGTAACATTTAAGCGGGTGCACTTGTCGCTGGCACACTTATGTCTGGTGCACTTAATTTATCTGGTGCAGTTATTGACTATTTATTAGTCTTGTAGTACATTTATTTTAAATCTGGTGCATTTATTTTCTGTAAGGTGGGAACCATGAGAGACAAAGACACAACCAAAAAAGAGATAGCGGACTTTTGTGAGTCTGTTTACTCGGATAAAATGCTTAGCCCTAAGCAAATAACAGACCGCCTTGGTGCGATGGTCAAGCGTCATTTAAAGGATGGCAGTATTGGCATTGAGTCAAAGCGTGTGCGTGTTGGCCAGCATAGTGAGGTGCACTATAGCTTCACCAACATCAGCAAAAAGCTAACCGGGGAAAAGCGCAAGCTGGCAGAAGTAAAAGAGGCACACCGCATCTCGAATAAGCTTCGCGAGTGGAAGGATGCGATCACTGCCCTTAATATGCCTCACCACCTTATTGAAAAGCACCTTGATAAAGCGGCAAAGAACCTGGAAGAGTACATCCCTGATTTCTCTAAATTGATGTCCCCAGACATGGACGTTTCGACGCTGAGAGACAACTGGAAAATTCTATACAAGAATGAGCGCCGAGGTCCAAACCGTGCTGCTGTAGTCAAGGCACTACAGGATATCCGCATCGAGCACCACGCCTACTATCTGATCCAGCCTATCTATGTTTGGGTTAGAAAAATCGGCACCTCTATGGACCGTGACAAGCGTGACAGCAATGTTATGAACCAGATTAAGGTTAACCCTAATTTCGCGCTGGAAACGGCGGAGAACCTGCTAAAAGAGTCCATCGAGAAGAAAGATAAGGCGAACAAGTTCGACTTAGCCGTAGCGATAGCGATTGCAACAGGCAGACGTAGAACGGAAATATTCAAGACTGCAGTGTTTGACGTTATTGAAACCACACCAGAGCAGCATGTCATTTTCAGTGGCCAGTTAAAAACTCATGACCGTGACCTATTTAATGACGTCAAGCCATACGCGATCCCATGTTTAGTTGATCGTGACTTGGTGCTGGATGGATTAAACCTGCTGAGAAAGTTGCAGAAAGACGACATGGTGACTTACCTGGACCAACGTGGGAACGAAGTAGCAAATGGCGTTTTAGACTTGCCTATCTCGGACCAATACCACACTAATGCGGTTGGTCGTTATTACTCTCACTCTGCGAACGAGCGCATCCGTACGATATTCAATACGCCATTAATGGAGTTCCGCCACTCGCGTGATATGTATAGTGAGATTGGCTATGACCGATTCAAGAAAGAAGGTGAAGGTCGCTCTGCATATCGAACCCGGGTTTATGGCCACGCTAAAGGTCAAAGTGAAACAGGGCGTTCTTATGAGAAGTTCGAGATCAGTACCGAGGTGGAAAAGGCCAGCTTTATCCGAGCAGGTGAAAAGAAAGTCTCTTCATCTCAAAACAAGCCTGTGGTCGATGCCTTGAGTGAAATGACACCTAAGATTGAAGACTGGAAGCGCAGCCCTAACGCTATACGCATTCATAAATGGCTGATTGAGCAGTTAGAAGCAGGGCTTCCGGTTGATAACATCACCGCCCACTACATTCGCAAGCACATCATGTTACCAGACGTTCAGCAGCTTAACCTGCGCAGCATCCAAACCTACCTAAGTGATAAGTGGGTGGATTGGGAAGAACTGAAAAAACTGGCATTGGATGGAACCGTTGAAGAAGAAGCAATCGATGAAATTGAAGATGAGATCGACATGATTGAGTCTGATGATGAAGACGATGCTGAGCCAGAACCGGAAGCTGAGGAAGAAGAGCTAGCCGTCACCGAAAAACCAAAGTTTGCCGCACCAAAGAGACTGGATAACGGAATGTGGCTGGTTGATATGACCTACAAAGGCATGACTTTCGACTTTACTGTTCAGGCCGATAACGCAATGCAGGCAATGCATGCTGCTTGGAATGAATATGAATTTTGCGCCAGCTTGCCGAAAAAGCCAATGATTAGCACGGTGAAGAAAAACGGCTGGTGGATCGCCCAAGTAAAACATCGCGGTACCATTGTTCTTGAACACATGGGACCAGGTAAGAAGAGCGAATATGTGAATGCGCTGCTGGTGGATTACAACAAACGATTTGCCAAATACTGGCAATAATTAAATGGGCCACCTTCGGGTGGCTTTTTTATTATGTGACTTAAAGGTCTGATATCCCTAATATGTTCGTGCAATAATTGCAACAGCGCACATAAAAAGGGAAATAACAGTGAAAAACAAAATCACATGGGCATTTGCTATTGCCGTTGGCTTATTCGTTTATCTATCTGGCTCTGGAAGTTTTGAAGAGTTCCAGGACAAAACACTAAGTGAATTTCGCCAATTAGCCACATCGGAGCGAAAAGATATTGCAGAGGAATTTGCCTCTGAAAATGACTTACCAAGCGACTCTGTTGATGGTATCTATGCATGCTTGAGTCAAATGGTTTTTACCAAGAGTGCAGATCTAAAACTTGGTGAAGTCGCTGGATGGTGTAAGACCGATTACGAGAATGGTCAGCTTGGCAAGTACATCAACTTTGATAACTTTGAGAACGGCTTCAGTAAATGGGACGGTGCATTCAGCGAGCTGGAAACTATCGTCAAAGATGCAATGAACGACAGCGATAGCTATGAGCATGTGCAAACTCGTTACCGTTTGGTTCTCGATGATAATCCAAAGGCTATTGTTACGACTCAGTTTAAAGGTAAGAATGGTTTTGGAGCTATTGTTAAAAATCAGGTTTCCGCCTCAGTTGATATTGAAACGGGAAAAGTGAAAGAGATCATCCAATAAAAAAGGCTGGGGTATCCCAGCCTTTTTCTTATCCACAGAACACGTTGAAAACCTGTTGTTACATCTCTGCAATCTTACGAATCAAGTCAACCGTTCCCAAGCAATCTGCAGTGGCATCATGCGCTCTACCGCTCCACTCTACCCCTGCATAAAGCATGGCATTAGAAAGGGATATGGTTCCATATCGGTTTGTTGACCCAAGAACAGGCACCGCAACTTTCCGCATGGCACATGTCCAATTACCGCTGTTAAAAGAGGCATCACCAAACGTTGAAGCGCAAATACGCTGGTCGAATTCTGCGTTAAAAGCGATCAGCTCTTTGCCTTGCAATATATCTTCAAGCTCAACCAAAACCTGCTCTGGTTTAGGGGCATCTTTCAGCATTGATGCATCAATACCATGAACATTATAAGCACCTTCTGAAATAGGTACTTCCGTATGAATTAACGATGAAAATAACACTTCACGTGTTTGACAACATACTGCTGATAGCTGGATGGCCACGCCATCTAAATCAGTAGTCTCGGTATCAATAACCACGGCACCTTTTTCGATCAGATTCTGACACAATGCAATAGCCCGGCCTTTAGGGCTGTTTGCCTTGCTAGTATCTGCTAATTTTTTCGCAGCTTCTGTTTGGGCTTGAGTTCTTGGCTTGGTGGTAACCTCTCTCATATTTACGCATTGGTCCAAGTTAAAGCACTCCACCATCTGCCCCCAGTGGTTTTTATAACTGTACTCACATACGGCATCTTTATGTGGTTTGACCCTGAAAATAGATTTAAGGGTACTTTTGTTGTGCATCTTGTCGTCAAGGTTCATCTTTCGCACAGCAGCTCGTCTTTCCTTGAAGCTCATATCGTTGAAGCCTTCGATACGTTCCACATAAAAATCAATTGGGTTATTCATGTCCATCACCATTTAATCTTTGCTGCTGCGCGTAAAATACGCTGTCTTGAGCGCTCCTTGCGCTCGGCTTCTTGTTCTTTTTTCTTCTTCTCTGCCGCTACAGAGAACGAATAAACATTTGTCTGACTCATGCTGACTCCTAGCCCACCAATATGTCACGAATGGTGCCTGCCCAAGCCTCTGGGTTATCTGAGAACACGTCCAAGCCCTCCCTCTGCATCAATGCCACAACATCATCAACAGGCAGCTTGTGCTTGTTCACAGCGATATTAGCCACCTGGTGCACCACTTCGCGGTGTTTCGCGCTGAGAGTGTGAGTGGCTGGAATCTGGACTTGTATCTGTGGATCTTCCTCCCTCCCCTCTATATACGCAAAGCCCGCATCACAGCTAGTGTTTGTGGCTGGTGGAAGTGATCCACCTTGCCCGATTGATTTATATAAAACTGTCGGCGAAGGTGGATCATTTTTCGCGGTCGCCTGATCATCAAATTGGTTTGAGATTTGTGCAAATGCCTGCGCTAGTTCGTCGCGTAATTCAGTCTGGCCAGCAAGCACACATTGCTTGTCCATCTTGCCGAACAGGATGTCCCAGCCCGGCTTGAAGTCGCCTTTGTTAATTGACTCGATGAACTTGTTCACGCTACGGGTAAGCACTTCCACATCGATGTTGTCGATGTCGTGCATGCTGTCTTCGATACCGCGAGTACGCATAGCAACCAGAGAGCGAACGCCAGCCCAAGCATCCTGATCCACACAGTAGGTATTCACTGCCTTACCGTTGACACGGCGCTTGCCTTTTTGAATGACAGGCACAGCAAAAGAGCGCAGGTGGTTGTTCAGCCACTGGCACGGATTCTCAAGCGTGTTTGGTGTTACTGTGATGTTTGAATACTTGAACAGGCGGTCTTTGTTCTTCTTCTGCTTTAGCCATGGGCCAAGTTCTTTATTAAGCTCTTCTGCAGTCCAGGCTTTGCCGTTGTAGTTCAACTGCTCATCAATACCTGCGATGCGTAACAGCTTTATCATGTGAGCGCGACGAATGGAAAGGTGACGCCAGCTCACTCGGCTCTCTGCGTGTTGAACGTCTTTGCTATCCAGTGCCTTAGCCGTTTCCGGTGTTACGTTCACCCACGTTAGGCGCTTGATAGAGTTAACGTATCGGTTGCGTTCTTGGTTGTATGTTAGTGAACACGTTACTGCTTCTTTCAGAGATTCAGGAAACTCGATAGGTGCATCCGCTTGGTTGAACTCGCAGTTTTCACCTGGTTGTTCGAACTCTTTGTATAGCTCTTTCGCCATAGGGAATAGCGAGTCCAGTTCTTCATCGGTTGCATCATCAAGGTTCAGGTCGTGAACCACTTTAGATTTGGCGATTTCAACAGCCGAGTGGTTTTCACCATTGGACATCATGTTGTCAAAGGCTTCGCCAATATGAACCGGAGCGTCGGCAATATCACGTAGCAATTCGCGCTTGGTGCGCTCATTGGCAAGTTCGCGGATTGTATTACCCAGCTTTTTCGCCATTTCGTTTTCTGTTACATGAATGATTTCATAGCCATCGTGCTCGGCAATTTCCAAGAAGCGAGCTTTGTAACGGTTCTTTGATACGTTGTGTTGTGCTTTAACTTCGCAGTAAAGCCACTCGAAAAGAGGGTTGCGAGATGTGTATTCGCCCGTTGTTGGGTCGATAGCCAAGACTTTCATAGTCTCAGCTGATACTTCATCGATCAGCTTGCTGTGAATGTAATCTGGGTCAGTTGGTTCGCTGCGTTCTGCCGGGTCTAGGTATACGTGGAATTCGGTAATGTTACGAGCACGGTTTAGACCTTGGTGGCCCTCTTCACTTGTGCCTACTCGGCTAGATAGGAAGCCCACTGTTTTTTCAAACTGGTGACAGTTAGCACTAATATCGAAGCCAGTACCCAAGGTTGGGCTTGCGATAATCACATCCAGATCAGGAACAACCGCATTAATGTCTTGCAGGGCCGTTGCCACATCTTCGTGATCAGTTACATCGGCGTGAACCACTAGCACTTTGCCAGCGTAGTTGCCTCGCTCGCGTTCTTGCTCAACGGCAGTCGCAATACGTTTTACTTCTGATTTTGAGTTAGCGTAAATGTAGCGTTTGCCCTTAGCCATCAGCTGTTGCATCACCACTTCGGTTAGCTGTGCTTTTGACTGGTAAACGTAAAGCTTTTTAGGGTTGCCGTTTTCGTCTTTACCTGTCTGGTACTGGTTGTCGTAAATGAAACCAGAGTTAAGACCAATGCGGTTGCAGAATGCTTTGGTTAAATCACCCAGGTGAGCATCTGCCAGTATTTGGCACTGTGAATGAGTCAGCGCAAAAGTCAGGTAGTTTAAGCAGTGCTCACCGTAGCGGTTTGTTTCTGCAAAGTAGTGACCAAGGTTTTGTTCGATTTCATCAACAAACACCACATCCCAGCGAGAACCCGCAAGACGGTGAAGTGAGTCAACAGAGCACACAAGGATATTCGCATTTCTCAGCGCCATGTTCGCATCAATACCTTTACCTGCATCCTTGATGATCAGGTCTTCGTAATACTCCACTTGGATAGTGTCGTTATTGATGCTCGAGCGTAGTGATTTAGCCAGTGCACGGCGGTGAGATACGATTAGGGTTTTTAGGTGTGGGTTCTGCTTAATGAACTTTTGAACCGTGGTCGATTTACCCGTACCCATACCAGATTTAAGCAGGTTCAAACCGTTGCGAATTTCTGCCTGCATGTAACGAGAATTTGAAACGAGAGTTTTGAAGCCACGAACATGTAGCAGCTGGTTAAGTACAGCGTTATCGCCCTCGGTGATGTAAACGTCACTCCAGTCCTTGCCTTCGGTTTGTGGAAGTGTCCAGAAACCACCAGATCGCTCGATCATTTCCCAGCCCGTTTTATCATTATCGGGTGCTGCGATGAACTCTACATCAGGGTGTTTTTCTTGAAGCAGTAGGATAATGCCTGGAATGTTACCTTCACCGATTGGTGAAATGATAACTTCGCCGCTGGCCATGTGAGCTGCGTAAGCATCGGCAAGACCACCAACCACAAAAACACGTTTGCGACCGTGGACCCAATCCGTACCAAAAGTAATAAACCCGATATCAGTTCGGGCATTTTCACTTGAGAATTTGTTTAATTTCTTAGTGCCGATTTGGATGCGCTTGTCGATGATCTTTTCGTAACCGCAGAAGTTGCCTTGGTTGAATAGTTCATCGTGAATTGGCCACGCTAGGAATGGACGGTTGTACTTGTCGTAACCTAAGCGAACGTCAACGAATTTAGCCAGGTCGGTCATCTGCTTCTCTTGCATGTAACCTGTTGGCGCAAATTGAGCCGTCCAAGATTTGAACTCGTGCTCTTCTTTTTCAAGAGCTGTCCACTGCGCTTGCTCAGCCTGTTCACGCTTTTTCTGTGCCGCTATTTTGCGCTGCTCAGACTGTGCCTTGCGTTGTTGGCGTTCTTCATCTGTTAGCTCTTGGCGCTCTGGCTTCCAGCCTGCTTCCATAGCCATGTAGATGAATGAGCCGAACGAGGTTTTGCGCGTTTTGCGGAAGTTCTTCCACCAAGCGTTGAATTCTTTCTTATGGTAAGAGCCGCCCTGTGCAGACCAGCTTTCAAAGATATCGCGAGCACTGTCGCCAAATTCGGAATAAAGCGCACGACCGATTTTAGACCAATCGGCATAAGGGAGATTGGGGTCAATCTCATTCAGTGCGTCTTCTACTTCTAAGAGTGTCAACTCTAGTCTGTTCATTGTTCCCTGCCATTAATGCAGCAGATAGCGGTGCGCTGAAAATTTGCTCAAAAGCAATTTTTCTATTGCACGCACACGCGTAGACAGCTAGAATTAAACCAAAGTTTGTTAGGGTGGTTTGTTTCTAACTGCCTGTTTACGTAAAGAAGCTCGGTCGCCACAACCGGGCTTTTTTTACGTCTGCTGTTTTTGTTTTCTTCTTTAAAATCAGTTACATAGTTTAATTTGTCTGTAAAAGTCATATTGTCACCATGCCTCTGATCGTCTACTAAGCCACAATAGTAAACGATTTAAACATGGTTAGACAAGGTAATTTAAACCTTAGTTTAAATTAATATGCTAATTTGATCCTGCTGGAACGCGCCACACCCACCACGGGGTGTATAAACTCAACTTCCTTCAGTGGAAACGTCATGCGTTTGTAACCCTGATTATAACTATCAAGGAACACGATCCCATCACGGAGTGCGGCTAATGTCTTAACCATCACATCTCCGTCCTTAATTTTTACCACGACCTCTTCGCCAGTCGCAGGTTCAGACTCAGGATCAACGAGCACAGCTTCACCCTCCAGAATCCTCGGTGTCATGCTGTCCCCTATTACTTTCAGGGCGTACACATGCTTACCTCTGGCTGGAAAGTCCACATATTCATCGCTAAAGCCGACCGGGAAGCCCAAATCAAACCATTCCTTGTTCGGGCCAGCCTGCGTATTCCCCACAATAGGGATACGATTGCTGGTTGGTGCCTCTCCTACGATTTCACCACCGTAGTAAAGCCATTCCAAAGAAACGTCCAATTTCTCGGCTATACGCGCTGCGTAGTCGAATCCCATACCCATTCCCGACTCCCATTTACTCACCATGGTCACCGAACTTTGGGCTGCACGCGCTAATTCCGACTTGGAAAGCTTTAGCTCTATTCTCCGCTCTTTTAAGCGATCACCTATCTCGTTCATATCATTATATTACCACAAGGTTTTAAACCTAGGTTTAAAAATTTGATCTTGAACATAGGTTTAAGGTAAAGTTTAAACTTAGGTTGAATAAACGGGCCAGTTGGTTAAAATGGCTGCATGAAAACTGAAACTGTTATTAATCACTTTGGTAGTGCAACTGCAGTAGGTAATGCCTGCAAATGTTCGCCGCAAGCTGTAGCCAAGTGGGGGGAGGAAGTGCCATTTCTTCGCCAATTCCAATTGGAAATCATCACTAACGGCGAGCTTAAAAGCGATTTCACTTCAACAAAGATACTCAAGGAGGGGCAGCAATGATATGTCGAGCGAACGACAGCAATTTAGCGCAGATTGTCATAAGACATACGCTTGCCTGTTTTGAAGCAACTAACGTGCGCCGTGATGAGTTCGTCAAGGGGGCATTGATTAGCAACCTGATCGAGTCCGGTGCTTTGGGTGAAGAGCCTAATGATGCTGACGCCTTTCAGCGATGGCAAAAAACGAAGTGTAAGCAGATAGAGCGGATCCTTAAAGAAGAGTCCCCGATGCCTGCTGACTTTGTTTTTGGCTGGATTGCTGCTCTGCCTGGTGAGTATCGCACTAAGTGCATGAATGACGTTTGTGGCGCGATGGGCACTTTCTACACCCCACTCTCACCTATTGGGCCAGAGTCAAAACTCACCGAAATGCAGGCATGTCTCTCAGATGTTTCTAAAGAGTTTGCTGATGTTCTTCAACATTCAGAGCCTGCTATGGACGGTGTTTACAACAGCGATGATTGTCGTGCCGGCTTACAGCAACTTTCTAATGAGTTGTACGAGCTTATTGCCACCAGCTTTGTTGAGCTGGGCGCAATTAAAAAGGCAACCGGGATCATGCCGTCGGCTTATGTGTCGATGGCAAACAGCCAGCTATTTAAGCAAGGCTAAGCGGGGTTGCAGTGCATTACAACAAAGAAGGCTTAAGAGAAGAACTTCGCCAGGCACTGCTTGTTGTTCCCCGCACTCGAGGTCAGTTGGAAGGTTTTGAGAATAACGGTTATGACAGCAAGTATGGACGGTCGCCTACTCATGAAATTGAGATTGGTGGTGAGTCCATCAAGGTGAAAGCAGAAGTGGTGAGAACGTTAGCGTGTAAGACGTTCAAGAAGTCACCAATGCCACTACCGCCACAAGCGTTTAAGTTTACGAAATTAGTACGAGCCATGAATAACGCAAGAACGTGCGTAGCAGAATGGCTTCGCTACTGCTACAGCGATGGCGCACAGCTACCATCAAGAGAGTTTTTAGTGGAGCTGCTTGCTCAGTTCTCAGAGCAGGAAGAACGCGCACTTAGAGGCTCATCTGCAGAGTTAATTAAGCATTTGGCTTTGCTGGCTTGCCAGCAGAAGCGAGATCAAATCAACGCAGGCAAGGACTTGCTGCCACAGACCAAGATTGCACAGCTCGCAGGTAAGAGCGCAGCTGCTTGGAATAAGCGCTGGGCATGCCGTTGGAATCGCCTGCTTCGGATTATTGAATCATTCGATCAGGAGGGGCTTGACCATGTGTATGAATGGGGACGCCGCGACAAAGCTACCAGAAGGAATGGAAACATGCCTTTGCAACGTTGCTCACAGGCTTCAGCCAGAAATGAAATGGTTGCCTGAGTGGCGATATAACAAGAAACACAATCTATTAAAGCTGGAGTGTCCTAACTGCAAATTTAGCACTCCAGCATTTGACAACAAGAATGCTGTTATAGCGTCTTGGAGTATGTGCAACAGACCTGGTAACGCTCACATATTAATGATGTGGAAACGTGATTACGCCAGACAGAAAGACCAAGCAGTCAATAAGGCTGCATAAGCCAGGAGATAAACATGAAAGCATTTGAAGTAAAGCGTGATAAACAAGGATTTTGGACGCACCCACAACTACCAGAATGGGGTGAAGGTACCTCTATGGAACATGCTAAAGCATGGTTTGCCAAGCACGAACTCGATTGTGACCTTGTCATTATGGATGGTGAGTTGGGTGAACAATGGGGAAATGGCGAAATTGAAAGCTGCTTAGAGTGGCAACCAAGCATTGATATTGATGGTGCTTTTCTTGTCGGCATTTGGGATACCGAAGATGGTGTGGTGGCCATGTTTGCGTTCCCCAAAAGCACTGCAAGTGTAGATATTTCCGAAGCAAGAACAATCGCTGGCCGAGCAGTTCCTAATGGGATTAATTTCTCAGGTAAGAATCGAACAATTACAGCTTATCTATCTTGTCCTGATCTTGTTTTAGCTCTTTGTGATGAAATTGAAACATTACGAGCACGTCTGAACAACTAAGGAGCCATTTATTATGCGAACCATAGCAGTCAGCAGTGAGCCTTTTACCTTTGAATCGTACTTTCAAGCAGAAACATATTTAGAAAAGCAAGGCTATCACTGTGAGAACGAACATTGGGTTCAGAGTGAAAAGCCGATTGCGACCGTGGTCGCAAAGCCCAATGGCGTACAAATCGAATTTAAGAATAGCGACCAGAACAAAGAGAACGGACATGATTTTTACTGAAGCAAGCATTTACCGCCTGTTTGAATTTAAGCACAGCTTGGAAGAGCTGAACGAAAAGCTTAGCAAGCACCGCTACTCACCAATTGGTGATGCCAGCACCTTTGCAGGTGGATTTATTAACCCTATGGATCCAGTGCTTGAAGAGCAGGCCATTCAACTCGGTCATCTTTTTGGATTTGCTTATCGCGTTGAAGAAAAGAAAGTCGCACCAGCAAAGGTCCATGAGTTAACGCGCAAGCGCATTAAAGAGCTGGAAGAAAAAGGTAGTGCAATTACCAAACAGCTTGAAAGCGATATTGAAGACAGCGCTCGAAAAGAACTGCTGCGTCTTGAAGTGCCAAGCGTGCATGTTGTCACCGGGTTTATTGACGCTAAGCAGAATTGGCTATACCTCAATACTAAATCCGGCAAGCTGTGTGATTACGCACTCGGCGCAATGCGTAAGATGATTGGATCTTTCCGCCTTATGCCTGCTCGCACTGCTAAAAACCCTAGCACTATTTTGAGTAATCACCTTTGCCGTGAAGGTGTTTCTTTAGCTAAAGGCTTGAATGTTGACTTTGAAGGCAAGTTGAAAGCGGTTGGTGAAAAAGCTTCGCAAAAAGTCACTTTTGATGGCATTGGCTTATATGAAAATGAACTTGCTGTATTGGATGGAATGGACATTATTGAGGCTGATCTCTACCTGGATAAATCGGTCGGCGAAGATGATTTTCAACGTTGGTCGTTTAAGTTCCACACCAAGAAAGGTGACCAGCCATACCAGTTGAGCAAAATTTCACACATCCCTCTAAGCCAAGATGATTATTCAGGTTTTGGCAACGGTGATCAGGATACATATTACAACGCAGACTGGCTATTAACAGCCGATCTTCTTCATTCTCTAAACCAAGCACTTGGTGACTCTTTTGGTGGTTTTAATGACTTTGAAGACAAAGAAAAACCGGAAGGTGAAAGCGTTACACCGGACAAGGATGGTGTGGTTTGGTTGTCCGAAATCCAAAAAGCAGCATCAAAAGGATTGCCTGAAGGTGTGACGGTGACTGTAGGTGAAGTTGGCCAGTCGCTTTATTCACAAGCCAAAGCATTAGTTATCAGTGAGCAACGCGCATCGGTTTCTATGCTGCAGCGTGCTTTTAAAATTGGTTACAACCGTGCAGCTGAATTAATTGAAAAAATGGAAGTGCAAGGAGTGGTCACTGCACCATCTCATAATGGCTTGCGTGAAGTGCTTATTAAGGAAGGTGAATAATGGCTAGTCGCGGGGTTAATAAAGTTATATTAGTCGGCCACTTAGGTCAGGATCCTGAAATTCGTTATATGCCTAACGGCGGTGCTGTGGCAAACATATCTATAGCCACCAGCGAAAAATGGCGAGATAAAGCTACTGGTGAGCAGCGTGAAAAAACAGAATGGCATCGTGTTGTGCTGTTCGGGAAAATCGCAGAGGTTGTTGGCGAGTATCTGCGTAAGGGTTCTGAAGTTTATATCGAAGGTCAACTTCAAACACGTAAATGGCAAGATACCAATGGCCAAGACCGATACACCACCGAGGTGGTTGTTCAGCCTTTCAAGGGAACCATGCAAATGCTTGGTGGAAAACGCCAAGAGGGATGGGGCCAACCACAGCAACCAAATAACGGGCAACCGTCTCAGCAACGTCCGCAACAATCTCCAGCACCTCAGCAGCAAGGAGGATGGGGGCAGCCTCAATCACCTCAATACAATGAGCCGCCGATGGATTTTGACGACGACATACCGTTCGCTCCGATCGGTCTTCAATACCCGGCTCTTCTGAATTGCATGTAATACCAATGCTTCAGTTAAAACTAATCGCTGGCAGCGTAATGTTCTATAGCCTCTGCGCTGCCCTACTTTACATTCAACAGGCTTGATCATGCTTCCATCTGATTCCAGTGAATTACAAGCGTATGTCATGAAACATAACCGCATGACCCAAGCGCAGGCGCAAGCCTGGTTAGATAAATGGGTACCGCACTGGAGAACGGAAGAACCCAACGAGCCTGTTGGTGTTATTGAATACAGTGGTGACGATAATGAAGAATAAGGTAGTTCACTCGGTTGATACCGAATTAAAACTCAATGACGAGAACTTTAATCGCATCTTCTCGGCTCATAAATGCACAAGTGTTCGACTTGGTAATAAAGATATTCATCCGGGCTTGGCGCATATTAAAAATGAAAAAACAGGTCAGTTGCTACCTGTCAATATTTGGTATGTAAACCATTGCCTGCTATCTGATCTTGAACTTAATGATGCAAGGCTAGATGGCTTTGAGACTATGGAAGATTTAAAAAGCGAGCTTCGTCGCTGCTATCAGCGTTCTATTAGTGATCGTGAGGTAATAACTCAAGTTCACTTTGATGTGATTAAAGAAGAGAATGTTGCGTGACTAAGAAGATCTATATTGCAGGCCCAATGAGTGGCCTGCCTGAATTTAATCGCCATAACTTTCATTTGGCTGATACGTTGCTAACAAAGGCTGGGAACGTAGTTTTGAATCCAGCCATATTACCAGATGGTTTGTCTCAGCCAGAATACATGGATATCTGTTGTGCCATGGTTCGATGTGCTGATGCTTTATTCATGCTGAATGATTGGGAGCAAAGCGAAGGTGCTATGGCTGAATATCACTTAGCCAAAAAGCTTGGTAAGTCGATATTTATTCAAGGTGAAGATGATATTCCAAAGGTAGTGGAACAAAGAAAAATTATAGTTAAGGTCTGTCAGGTTTATGGGACGTCTCATAATTACCTACCAAGCATTGACGGAGGAACTATGGTTTGTGAGTGTGGAGCTTGGAAGTAAGGGAGTATAAGGATGAATCTTCTTGTTAATTGGGCAAATCAAATTGCCATGCGCAGTAATGATGACGCTCTGCTAATGGTGATGTTTAATGATGACGTGCGTTACAAGGGGGCGCTTTATTACAGCCTGCTTCGTTTACCTAAAGAATTGATGGCGCAGTATTCAACCGAACGTACCGTGCGTGCTTATTGCCACTTAATTAAGCGTGCGCACCACCGCCAGCAAGTGGCAGTTATGACAGCTCACGCTAGTGCGCTAAATACTTTCTTGGGGCATTACGCTCAGTCATTATTGGCGATTGCAAAGCAACAAAGTACTTCGCAACGCACCCAGTAGCCATAGCTCGGTGTTCATCAAGTAGCGAGAGCTTTATTGCCAACAAGAGGTCGTGGTCACACTCACGGCCTTTTCTTTCAATAAGACTCGCTTTCCCCTCCACCAATAATTAGTGTCGTCCCTGACTTAAATACGCCAGGAGATAAGTTATGAACCAAATTAAAAACGACCAGAAGAGCCTTGTACGCCAGATACTTGAAAGCGCATCGTGTGGACCACAGAGCGCCGATAGTGTTGGTGGTTATGCAATGGCAAAAGGTGAGGCTAGTATTCCCCACGTTGCGTTTGTGATGGAGCAGCTAGCTATTGCTGGTCAGTTAAAGCAGATCCCAGACGGGCGATACATCACCACGGACGTTGGCGAAATGATGCTAGCCACACTAAACACACCATGTAGTGCCTTATCTGCAAATAAAACACAACATGTAGTTGCAAATGTCCTATAGTTAGGGTATAAATTTATCAAAGTGCGGTTTTTGCAACCGCAAGCAATTTCAAACCTCGCCATTGGCGGGGTTTTTTCGTATTTGGGCACAGCCTTGAGTACCTGAGACCTGCTTAGGCAGAGAGGGAGATGTGCATCTTCTACGGCAATGAAATGGGCGACTGTGAAGTGCAGGAACACCTCACAGCCATCTGACCTATTACGCAAGTCATACGCCAGACCAAGGCCCACCCAGCTCTGCAGAGCGGTGTGGAGTCTACACGAAAGTGAGACTATATGACAAAACTAATAGAACTGCGCTGCCCTAAGTGTGGCGCGAAACTTTGTGAATTTATCGGTACCGTTTCTATTAAGTGTAAGCGGTGCAAGTCAATTGTTAAGGAGAGTGCCTAGAGCGCCATGCGCGGAGGCACCATTGAAACATTCATTCTTTGACAATCGCGTGCAGCTGCTTAATGCAGACTGCCTGACCTACTTGAAAACCTTACCCGACAACAGCGTCGACCTTGTTTTGACGGATCCACCCTACTTCCAGGTTAAGAAAAACGCTTGGGATAATCAGTGGCCAGATGTCGAAACGTTCTTGGCGTGGTTGGATGAGGTAATGCTGGAATTTTGGCGAGTGCTGAAACCATCCGGCAGCATTTACTTGTTTTGTGGCCACAAGCTTTCGGCGGATACCGAGCTGCTTATGCGCCAGCGTTTTAACGTTCTGAACCATATTATTTGGGCTAAGCCTAATGGACCATGGCGAAGAATGAGAAAAACCGACCTGCGTTCGTTCTTCCCCGCCACCGAGCGTGTTCTGTTTGCAGAGCATTACGGATCAGAAGGTCATGCCAAAGGCGTGGCTGGGTACGCGAAGAAGTGTGCAGAGCTAAAGAAAGAGGTGTTCGAGCCTCTGATTAACTATTTCAGAAATGCTCGTGATTCATTAGGCATTTCAGCAAAAGAGATCAACCAAGCCACAGGCACTCAGATGTGTTCGCACTGGTTTAGTGCCAGCCAGTGGCAGCTTCCTAATCGTGAGCAATATGAAAAGCTGCAGGCGTTGTTCGCTGAACATGCCGGAAAGCTTGAGCGTTCTCATGATGAACTAACCAAAGAATACGATGCGCTTAATGCTGATTATCAGTCGCTAACTCGTCAATACGACGATCTCAAGGCTGAATATGAAAGCCTGCGCCGTCCTTTCAGCGTCACAAGTGACGTGCCTTATACCGATGTTTGGACGTTCACTCCCGTCGCGTATTACCCAGGCAAGCATCCATGCGAAAAGCCAGCCGATATGCTGGAACACATTCTTACTGCGAGCAGTCGAGAGGGTGATGTGGTGCTCGATGCCTTTATGGGTTCCGGTTCAACGGGTAAGGCGTGCGTGAAGTTAAACCGCCGCTTTATTGGTATTGAGATGGAAGAAGGCACTTATATGTCGACGGTTGATTCATTTAACCAGTTGTAAAAACGTAAAGCGTGAGGCTCTGATGCTAGAGAAAAAACAACTATGGCTGACCGCTCTAGCTGGAGTTGTCGCAGCTTTCTTTATTGCCAAGGGTGAAAAGGTTACCCAGTTCTTTGCAGGCTGGGTGACTGTCCTTGGTGCGTTTTCTGTTAGCGAGTGGGGTGTGATTGGCGGCTTAATGCTCGGTTTAGCTTCTTTCATTCTCACTTGGGTTTACAAACATAAGAACCACGAAGTGCTAAAGGCAAAGGTAGCCAGCGGTGAACCTCTTGAGGCACTTCTCGATGAGGACGACAGATAATGAAGACTAAAAACAAAATTGTCTGTTCTGTCATGGCCATCATCGCTCTCGTTACTGGCGGAGTGGTTCAAAGTGATTTGATGGTTTCACCAAAAGCCTTGGAGATCATAGGCAATGCAGAGGGATGTCGGTTGGATCCTTATGTTTGCCCTTCTGGTTTAATCACTAACGGTGTGGGAAATACTCATGGCGTGGATGATAAGCCGGTGACTGAAATCCAAGTCGCTGAGGATTGGGTCCGAAACATTAAATCAGCAGAAGAATGTCTCGTTGCTTCAATGGGTGATGCTCCGATGAGCCAAGGGCAAATTGATGCTTTCACATCATTCATATTTAACACAGGCTGCACGCGATTCAGGCATAACCCGGACGGCAGCGAGACACGCATTTATAAGCACATCCGCAAGGGTGACTATCCCGAAGCCTGCAATGAGTTGAAGTTTTGGGTGTATGGGGCTGGGAAGAAGTTGCCCGGCTTGGTGAAACGGAGACAGAAAGAAACGGAGCTATGTTTTGCTAACTAAGATGAACGGCATTTTTATCGTGACGCTTGGGTTGGTGATTGGTTTCTTCTCTTTGCGTGTTGATTACCTAGAGCAACAGATTGAGTCAAAAGACTCAACTATTGCAACCAAACAGGCTGAACTCGCAACCGTTAAGCTATCCATCGCAACCGTGACGCAGGTAAACACTGAATTAAACGCGACCATTGGCACGCTTACTCAGCATTTAGAGGATGAGCGAAAGGCAGTGAGTTACATGGAAAACTACACTGCGACCGTGGACGCAAGCGTGAATAAAGCGGTTGGTGAACTAAAAGGACTACTACGAGATGAAGAAGATGATTGTGGCACTAAGCGTTTGCCTCAGCCTGTCATTGACCGGATGTGGCAGCACTACCGACCTGAAGGTGGTGACGCAGACTCGTGACGTTGTAGTGCTTCCACCAGCCGCTTACCTTACACCTTGTGACATTCCATTCGATAGCCCTCCCCTTACAAGGGATGAAGCTGTTGAACGTGACCTGATTTGGAAAGGTGCACTAGAGAAGTGTGGGCAGAAGCCAGACAAGATCAAACAGTGGTATCAAGACAAGCAGGCAGATAAATAGCGGTAAGTAGCGTGAGCACTTTCCATTACTAAATCCATTGCTTTCATTAAAGCTAGCGTTTGCTGGCTTTATTTCTAAGCGGCTTTATGAGGCTGTTTAGGAATAATTGAAGTGAGCATTAACCCGGATGAGGACAAAGCATGTAGCGGCTAACTCCCAAGTGGGCGGGTAACGATAACTGAACGGGCAGACGATGCGTTCGTTACGGAAACCAATCTCATGACAGCTACTGGCTAGACAATCCACTGGCCATTAGCAAACCCGGACCAGCGATCGGAATAGTCGATAGATATGTAGGTGGTGCGCTGGATTGTGCATGTCCAATCGACGTAATGAGGTAGCTATGTTTGAAGCAATTCTGAACACCCAAGGCCAGGCACTCGAGCGTTTGATGAGTAATCAGCCAACAGCTAATCCAAAGAAGATGGAGTTAGCAAAGCAGCGCCTCGAAGAGTCGATTTGCTTGGCTATCCAAGCATCAAAGGAAGTGGCCAATGAAACTGATTGATAACTGGAAGCAGTCTGGTCAGTGGTGGACTATCAAGTGGTCTCTTGCGCTGATCATTATGAACCTAATCGTATCGCTTCTTCCTCTGCTGGAAGTTCATGTAAGCGTCACCGTTTATGCGGTGCTGAATGCACTAGCGGCAGCGGTGACCATGGTACTACGTGTACTATCTCAAACACCTAAGCCTGCCTAATGCGACCATGGTCGCAATGGGTCCTTTGGCGCTAATTAGTGGATTACGGGTGGCGAAACCTCACGGCGTCGCCCATTGAAAATTTTTTTTGATTTTGGAGGTTTCCGGTTTCCGGTTTTGAACCATGAATGAGCAACCTATTCAATCCCGACAAGAAGTTCACGCAGTCGGATATTGCAAAGCTCCTTGGTATCTCTGACAGGCAGGTCCGAAACCTTACACAGCAAGGGATTCTGCCTGCCGCCAAGGGTCGCGACGGCATGAACCCATTAGCATGTATTCACCAATACATCACATACAAGTCACAGCTAAAAAGCCCTACGCAGGAAGCGGAAACGGAGGTAGATGAGGACGAAGAACTAGCTCGCGAAGAGCAACGACTCAAGCTTGAAGACAAGCGAGAGACGATTGCTATGAAAAAAGCGAAGCGTGTGCTCTTCGAAAAGACCTACGGTCCGATAGAAATCATTGTCGATACGCTCCAGCAAGTAGGTGGTCGATTAGCTAGTCGTCACGACTCACTAATTCCTAAGATGAAAATCGCTTACCCAGACTTGCCGCAATCGGCAATAGAAGTGCTGGAGGCAGAACTCACGGCAGCAGTAAATGAGTGCACAGACATCCTCCCCGACCTCTCTGATTACTTTGAAGGCGATCCAGGCAGCGGTCCGGCGTGGCTTGTCGGGGATGAGGAGAATACTCCCGGTCTCGGGGACTGAGTGGTGCGATAAGCATTTCAGATTACCTGCAGGGTCATCACAAACTGCAGGTCAGTGGACGACTATGCCTTTGCAGGTTGTCCCATTAAATATGATGTGTAACCGTGCAATACGCTGTGTTGCCTGGCAAAAGTCAGCGCGTATCGGTTACTCAAAAGTTTTGGTTGGTTCGGTGAGCTGCTTGCAAGCTCAGTACGGGACTAACGTTGTTATATACCAGCCAACAGAAGACGACGCGAAAGATTTCACCATTGATGAAATAGATGCGGCATGGGAAGAAATGCCGATCATGCGGAAAATCTTTCCGTTTCTGTTTGCCAACAATGAAAAGAACACCACCAAGAAAAAAGTGGGGTTAGGTTGGACTCTCGATATTAAGGGCGCTGGTACACCGAAAAACATGCGTCGCATGACCAAAGGAGCAATCTTTGGTGATGAAGTTGACGGTTGGGATTGGGAGCTTGGTAAAGAGGGCTCTCCCATTAAGCTGGCTCGTACTCGTTTAGAGGGCGCAGCTTTTCCGATGGAACGTTGGGGAACTACGCCAACCGTCGCAGGCGAATCACACATTGAAAACCTGATGGCTCAGATGGATCTGACTTTTAGGTTTTATCTGCCATGCCCTCATTGTGGGCATGAACAAGTTTTAGAGTGGGGCAGTTCTGATACCAAACATGGTATGAAGTGGGACAACTCACAAACCAGCATAAATGCGAAAGCCAGAACGGCTCATTATTCTTGTGTTAATTGCCATGGCCAAGGCGAGCATCATGGCAAGATTTACTACAACCAACTGGCTCAGATGCAAAAGGCAGGTCGTTGGATTGCAGAAGACGGCACTTGGACGAAAGACGGAATTAACTTCTTTTCAGAATCGAATGAGCGAGTTGAGACACCTGAAACTGTCGGCATTCATTGCTGGGCTGGTTACAGTTTAAACCTTTCCAAAGGTTGGATTGGTTTGGTTAAAGAATTTCTGAGCTGTAAAGGCGATCCTGCCAAGCTAAAGCCATTCATTAACCTTGTACTAGGTGAGCTATGGGAAGGCGACAATCGAGATAAGCTTGATTGGGAGGTGCTTAAAAACCGCCGTGAAATTTGGTGGAAAGGTGATCGCAAGGATAACCCCGTCCCAGATAAAGCAAGCGTTTTAACAGGCGGTATTGATACTCAAGATGATCGAGTGGAAATGTTCGTTTGGGCTTGGGGGGAAGGTGAAGAATGTTGGCTTGTGGATCATATTGTTCTGCTTGGCGATTTATCTAGTGATGAGTTGAAAAAACTAGCTGGTGAAAAACTATATAACCAATACCAGAAAGCGAACGGTGAACTCATGGACGTTCGTCTATGGTGTTGGGATGCAATGGGACATAAGACGGACGATGTTTATGAAATGAGTCGTCGACATGGTTCTATGTGGGTGATCCCTATTCAGGGTGAAAACCAATATGGTAAGGCCATTGCTAATTTTCCTCGTAAAAAGAACAGCAAGAAAGTTTATCTTACCCGTTTGGGTACCGATGGTCTTAAGGCTCGTTTATATGGTCGATTGGGACTACTGCCGTCACCAAGTGGTGATGCGGTTCCTGGTTGTGTCCATTTTCCTGTTGATAACGAGATTTGTGGAGATGAGTTTTTCAAGCAGCTCTGCAGTGCATCGAAAAAGCTGGAAATCAAAAAGAATGGCCAGCGAGTATGGCGATGGGTTAAGCAATATCATCCATTTGATGAAGCGCTGGACGGTTGGAACTATGCTCACGCTGCTTTGAATATCCTAGTGCAGAGGTTTGGTTTTGTATTATCGGAACCGGATCCTGTTCCTCAGAAATCATCAAGCCAAGCGAGCAGTATTCGTGCTGCAGCTGAGCGATTAAAAGGAGGCTAAGTGTCCTTACAAGATAAATTGAGACAAGCCGAGGATGCCTATCATAAGTTACAAACAGGCACCATGGCCGTGTCCATTATGAAAGATGGTCGCCGTGTCGATTTTAATCGCGCTAACATCCATCAACTGAAAAACTACATTGATGAATTGAAAGCGCAGCTTGGCATGACCAATGTGCGCCGCCGACCACCTGCAGGAGTAATTTGCTAATGAGTATCCAACTTCTTGCAGCTGATGGCGTAACACCATTACGCGATACCATCCCTCACCGACAAAATGCTGTTTTTCGTGGCGCTGGTGCTGGCTTTGGTGGTCAACTGCGAGATTGGAATCCGCAACTGCAGTCCGTTGATGCAGCGCTGTTACCAGTGTTGCCACAGGCACAAGCAAGGGCGGATGATGTCATTCGCAATAATGGTATTGCTGCCAATGGTATCCAGCTTCACCAGGATCATATCATTGGTTCTGAATATCGTTTGAGTTATAAGCCAAACTGGCACTTGCTCGGTATTAAGCCAGATAGCGAGTTTGTTCGTGATGTTGAAGCGGTATTTCGTGATATTGCTGAAGATCCCAACTGCTTTATTGATGCAGAGCGTAAGCGAACTTTCACGATGATGATGCGTGAGTCTGTAGCGACTCATGCATACTCCGGTGATGTAATGGCAAAGCCTGAAATGATTCAGGATGCTCATTCACCATTTACCACCTGTATCCGCATGGTGGCTCCAAAGAAAGTGACCAATCCGTCTCGGCGCATGGACACTAATCAATTCCGAGCAGGGGTTGAGTTAAATAATTATGGTCAAGCGGTTGCTTACCATGTTGAACAAGGTGGTGATCGATTTGGTGTTGGTCGTTCGTGGCGTCGTGTTCCTCGGCGTTTACGTAATGGTCGAATTGGTTTTATTCATGTGTTTGAGCCGATAGAAGCGGGACAAACGCGAGGAGTAAACAAATTTTTGAGCAGCTTAGAGCAAATGAAAATGCTTGATACGCTGCAAAACACTACCTTACAAAAAGCCATCGTTAATGCGATGTATGCAGCGAGCATTGAGTCTGAATTGGGCTCAGAAGATGCTATGCAGTTTTTGCTTGGTGCAGGGCAAGGTGGCAACAAGGGTAATCCCCTTGATAACTTGTTGTTAAGTTATGGCGATTATTACGCCGTAAACAACGTTAAGTTAGGTGGTGTGAAACTGCCTCACTTATTCCCAGGGGATAAAATTAACATTCACTCAGCAGGTAATGCTGATAATGGTTTTGCCGATCTAGAAAAATCGATCATTCGCTATATCGCTGCAGGTTTGGGTTTGGATTACGCGCAGCTTTCGCGTAACTACAGCCAAATGAGTTACTCGACAATTCGAGCAGCAATGAATGATTCATGGCGTTACTTCATGGGACGCCGTAAGATCATCGCAAACCGTTTTGCCAGTTTGGTATTCGAGTTGCTGTTTGAAGAAATGGTAATTCGCAAATACATCACACTACCGTCAAAAGCACGTTATTCATTCCAACAGCGTCGCCATGCGTGGACTCGATGTGACTGGATTGGCGCAGGCCGAATGGCAATTGATGGTCTGAAAGAAGTGAAAGAAGCGGTCATGCTCATTGAGGCTGGCTTGTCCACCTATGAGGAAGAATCCGCGAAGCTGGGTAAAGACTATCAGGAGCTGTTTGCACAGCAAGTTCGTGAAACAGAAGAACGTAAGGCGAAAGGGCTACCGCCACCAAGCTATATGCGATTCGAGAATTTTGCACCTGAGCAAGCAGAAGGACAAAACAATGGTTAGAAATTTAGCGCATATTGCCAATCAGGCATTTAATCGACCAATCGCACTTGAACCCGGCTATGCCCGGGTTTTTTATTCCGTGCTTGCCAGTGAAATGGGCATTGGTAGATTGATTGATGGCGCTACAGGCGAGGTGCTGGATTCCAAAGCAATGGCGCAGGAAGCATCGGCATATCGTTCTCGCAATCAATCAAAAGCAGATGATGAGCGTGGGCGTTATTACCAATTGGTTGATGGTATCGCCATATTGCCAGTGAGTGGCACGTTGGCTCACAAGTACGGTTCTATTCGCCCTTACAGTGGTATGACAGGCTATGACGGCATAATTGCTCGCCTTAGCTTTGCTATGCAGGACCCTGCAGTCCGAGGTGTGATGATAGATTTCGACACACCAGGCGGTCAGGTGGCAGGTTGCTTTGATGCGACCGACCTTATTGCTCGATTCCGTAATGAAAAGCCTATCTGGTCATTGGGGTATGACATGCATTGTAGTGCAGGTCAGGCTCTTTCCTCAGCGTGCTCTCGCCGACTGATCACCCAGACTGGAGTGGCTGGTTCCGTAGGTGTTGTGATGATGCATGCTAACGTGGAAGAGCTGATGAAAAACCGCGGTGCGGAAATCACACTGATTCACTCGGGTGCTCATAAAGTTGATGGCAATCCGTATGAGAAGCTGCCAGATGCTGTCAGAGAAAAGCTACAAACAGAACTGGATGGGACTCGTCAGCTGTTTGCTCAGAAAGTCGCAGACAACATCGGCATGGATGTGAAAAAGGTTCTGGATACAGAAGCCGCCACTTATACGGGGCAAGAAGCCGTTGATATTGGCTTTGCAGACGAATTAGTTAATGGCTCTGATGCTATTGGCTTGATGATTGAGCATTTGGATGCTCAGGGTTTAACAATTGTCGATATGGGAGCAACCATGACAAAAGAAACAAAACAACCGGAAGCAACGGCTGCTCCTAAAGCAGCCACCTATGAACAAAATGCAGAAACACCAGTGGATGCGACCACGGTCGCAAACGCAGAACGCCAGCGTGTAATGGGGATCATTAGCTGTGAAGAAGCTAAAGGTCGTGAAGCAATGGCAACCAAACTGGCTAATATGCCAAACATGAGCGTGGATGATGCAAAAGAGTTGTTGGCAGCAGCGCCAAAAGCATCTTCAAATGACTCAGCTGCTGAAGCTCTTGCAGCTTTGACTGCTGAACATGGCGAGTCACTTGACTCGAGCGCTTCTTCTGAACAAACCACTGATAGCGATGAAGAGCAATGTGCCTCTTTGTTGGCTGCTATTGGTAAAAAACGCGATTAAGGAGCCAAGATGGAAAAGCAAACTTATACACCAGACAACTCGGTAATCAAGCAAGGTGACCACGTTCGTCGAATCATTAAAGCTGGTCAAACTTTTCCGGTGCTGACGCCTTTGATGGAAGATGCAACTGAAAAAGAAACTTTAGTTAAGTGGGATGGTGCGGCTGGTAAAGCTGTGGTCTTGAGTGCTTGTGTAGCAAGCAATCCTGCTGCAAATGAAACTAAAGCGGTCATTGTTTCTGGTATTTACCGTATCAGTGAAATCAATTGGCCAGATGGACTGACGGACGCCCAAAAGCGAGCCGCTTTCCAAGGCACCGCAATCAGCGTAGACGACGAGTAATCTCGTCGTTTTTTTTGACCTAAACAAAGAGATTACTCATGCAAACATTTACTACCCGTTCGCTTCTGATGGCAATTCGTGAAGCAGGGATTCGTAAAGACAGCTTCTTCTTGCGAATGTTCTTCCCAGAGGTATTTACGTTCAATACTGAAAAAGTCGATCTTGACCAAATCCCAAACAAACCAAAAATTGCACCGTTCTGTTCACCGCTTATCGGTGGTGTGGTCGATAAAAATCAAGGTTATTCGACTACTTCTTTCACGCCTGGTTACGTGAAATCAAAGCACGCTGTAACAGCCAACCAAACAATCAAACGCCTTGCTGGCGAAAGTTATGGTGGTAGCAAATCACCAGAAGAACGCCAAAACGCCATTGTGATGCAAAACCTCACCACTGAAGAAGAAAGTGTGGCGATGCGAGAAGAGTGGATGGCTGCTCAGATGATCCTTAAAGGTGCTTACATGGTAGAGGGTGAAAATATTCCTGAACCATATGAAGTAAGTGCTGGTCGTCGTGCTGCCAACAATATCACTCTTATTGGTGCTGAGCGCTGGAGTGAGTTGGACCCGGCAACTCATGATGTCGTTGAAGACATTGAAGCTTACGCTGAATTGTCTGATGGCGAAGTGAACATCATGGTTCTTGACCCTAAAGCGTGGGCTTTGCTGCGTAAATTTAAGTCTTTCAAAGATGCATTGGAAACTCGCCGTGGTTCCAAATCAGAAATTGAAACCACACTGAAAGACCTAGGCAAAGCGGTTAGCTTTAAAGGTCAGCTTGGCGATGTGGATATCTGGGTGCTTAATGAAGAGTACACAGATCGTGATGGCACAACCAAGAAACAAATGCCTGATTTCACTTTCTTCCTTGGTCACACAGCTGTTCGCGGTGTTCGCTTGTATGGCGCAATTCAAGATCTGCATGCGCAAAATGAAGGTCTGGATGAAGCTGAGCGTTACGTGCGCGATTGGGTGGAAGGTAATGACCCAGCAGTTCGTTACACTAAAACGGAATCAGCACCGGCACCATACATGATCGATGTGAACCATTTCGTGGTGGTGAAAGTAGCGTAATCACAGAGGGGAGGCTTGCCTCCCTTTTTCTTTGAGTAGCAACCAGGACAAAGCAATGGCCAAACAAACTAAACAGCCGTACCAAGAGCAGGTCGACAAACTCTGCCAAGAACTCGGTATTACTGAAAAACAGTACAACGCGAACACCACAATCCTAGAACTAGAAGCCATCATTGATAAGCTTGAAGCTCAGCTTCCAGATGATGTTGAGTCAGATGCAGACATTGATTCTGGCGAAGAAAATACTGAAAACCATGCCAGTGGTAATGATGAGATTGAAATTTCGATGACAGATTTGCCAGATGGCGCTGTGATTGATGAATCACCTGATCTTCAAGTGGAAGTGAGCGGTGATGATGAAGGAAATCTTGAAGTTAAAGCGGTTTCAACATTCCGCTGCCGAGTAAACGACGAGCGCATTACTGTCTTAGCTGGACAGCGTAAACTCCTGCCAGAAGATGTGGCGATGGATGCCGTCGATATCGGAGTTGCAGTGCTAATTGGTAGCGTTAAATAACCCACCTGATTGAGTGTATATAAAGCGGAGCATGTTGCTCCGCTTTTTGTTGGAGTCACTATGGATTTTGATTCGTTGTTTGATGATGCAATGCGAGTAGCCGATCAAGCTGTTGAGGACGTTATGGCATCTGAATTTCGCCTCTTATTAAGGGACGGCTCAAATTTAGATATCAAAGCGATCTTTGATGCAAAGTTGGACTCATCCAGCCGGACAGAAAACCGCCCTTTATTCATTGCTGAAGAGGGAGCATTAACGGTATTGAATAGTCGCATTAATAAAAATTTGGTAGAGGGAGCAAGCGTTCAAACTGAGTTGGGTGAACGTCATGTGGCTGATGTTTTTTACCCAGAGCCAAATGTTTCCATTCTGATCCTTAGCACTCGTGGCAGGAGTCATCATAGTGGCAATTTCCTCAAGTAATTGGGCTCAGTCTGGTGTCCATGAAAGACGGACTAACGCTGGAACTCTGACGCTAAATTTTGATGATGCGACGGCAGATTTAACCGCGGATCTTAACGATGTAGCGGATAAGGTGGCAAAAGCTGTTAACCGGGCTGTTAAGAAAACAGCTCGCTGGCTCAGAACGCATTCAATGCGAGATTTGAGTAAAGAGCTCAATATCAAACAGGCACCTCTTAAAAACCGATTTATCGTCGCAACAGACCCGAAAAAGCCAGGCGAAGCCAAAATATGGATAGGCCTGTTAGCTATCGCTGCTCATGACATAGGTCGAGCAACGCAAAACCAGTCAGGTGTGCGTGTTGGTAAGCACCAGTTTGATGGCTCTTTTTACCGGGCCGTTTATGGCTCAGAAGAAAAGGTTTATATCAGAGCTCGCCGCAATCGGATCATGCAGCACGATGTTGTTAGAGAAAACCGTCGTAGAAATTACCGCCCTTTGAGCAATCCCAAATTAAAAGGTCGCTTCCCTGTTCAGGTGGTTGGTATCGATATTCAAGAACCAGCTGACCGAGTTATTCAGCGTTATGAAGCTCGAGTGAATCAGCGTTACCGAGAGATTTTGGAACATGAACTCAAGTTTGCTATTGAGCTTGAATAGCCCAAGCGAGTTTTACACAGCTGTTGTTGATGGACTTAAAGACAAAATCAGCAATGACGTAGATGTGTTGCGTTATGCCAAGTTCAACTCTCAGGAGGTGTCTGGCATACAGCTGTATGTCGAAGTGTCTGGTTTTAGTGGTGTTGTCCGACATGCAGATGGACGCAGAGCTCAGCGTCTGCAGTTAACTGTCCATTGTTTGGTTAGTCGCGCAATTGAAGAAGCAGATTTAAAAGCTTTGGATTTGGCGAGTGCTGTAGACCGGATCGTTGATGTGAATTGCTGGGGATTGGGTGAAGCTGTCGAAGTGCCTGAAAACGTATCAGCCAATGAGGGCATGATTAGTACAGGCGAAAATGCATTTGAGGGTTGGGAAGTCGCTTGGTATCAGACGGTTTACTTGGGGGAAACGTCGATATTTGACCCTAAAGTTAAAGACGTTCTGATGTCAGTTAATCCAGAAAATGAAGATGATGGTAGCGAGTACGAGAGGGTGCCGGATGTGGGAGTTAGTTAATCAAGCCATCGCCGCTCAGCTTGAACCTTTGATGGAACGGATTTCTGAACTGGAAAGCCAGTTTGAAGAAAAGGATCGCTTATCTCGAGGTTTAATTCGTCTTGGCAAAGTTTCAAAGCACTCTGATGATAAGCGAAAAATCAAAGTGAAGTTTGGCGAAAATGAAACGCCTTTTATTAAATGGTTTTCCGCTTGCTCTGGTGAGGTGAGTGAGTATCGACTTCCCTCGATTGGTGAAAATGCGGTGCTGCTTAACATTGCAGGTGGTGATAACTCGTCCATGACATTAGCTCTGATAGGTGTGCCGAGTGATCAATACCCTTTGCCAACGAATAATCCAGATGAAACGTTGAGGGTTTACCCGGATAAGACCTCAGTCAAATACAACCATAAAACACACAAGTTAACGGTTGATGTGAAGTCTGGCGAAGCTGAAATCATTATTCCGAAGAAAACTAAGTTAGATACTAAGTTGCTTCATGTTACTGGTGACATAAAAGCCGACGGTGACATTACTGACCATACACGTTCAATGCAGGATGACCGCACGATTTACAACAGTCACGACCATCCTCATGGCGATCCTAATACCAGCGTACCTAATCAGAGTAAATGATGAACATTGATATTTATAACAAAATTCGAACTGGCGGTTTGAGTATGACTAGCCCTGCAGTGGATGTTGGTAATCAGGCGCTGAATCAAGTTAATCAGGCTGACCAAGCTTTGCAGCCGTTAGAGAATTTAGGTGTTATAGATCTTGGTGTTCTTCAAGATGCGAGAAACGCCTTGAGCTCGGCAAATAATGGTTTAACTGGCAGCGTGAGTCATATTGCTAACACCGCAAATGATAGCTTGAGACTTTCAAGCATGGCCCAACAAGTTAATAAGCTGGATGCGCTTTCTAACCAGGTACCTTCTAGTTGTTTTAACTCAGAAGCTCTTTTTGCTTCTGTTAACGGTGCTTGTGATGAGCTGTTTAATCAGATTGGCAGTGTGGCCAGCGACATATCAAGCAAGGTTGCTGATTACCTCTCTGGTGTTATCAGCATCAGCGAGTTGGAAAGTTTTTTATCTGGTATCGGTGGCATGTTAAGTGAAGCCGTAGATGGTCTCGCTAGTAAATTGGCTGCTGAAAGTGAACTACTAAACGAGATGGCGGAAAAGATTAAAGCCTCATCGTTGGCTCAGTCCATTGAAGCTCTTTGGAAAAATGAATGTACTCAGGCAGTGCTGGACACAACATTGCCACCCGATATTAAGGCGCTTTTATGATTGGCATCGACAGACGAACCGGAAAGATGCTCACAGGCTTTGACCAGTTCGTCAGCCGAGTCACTCAAGTGATGAGCACTCGAATTGGAGCTCGAGAAAAGCGGCGAAGCTTTGGTTCACGATTGCCGGAATTATTATCGCGCTCTACCTCTGATTATCTTCTTTCACTGGCTCAGACCTACGCCATGGAAGCCTTTTATAACCCAATAAATGGCATTAGTGACTTTGTTCCTAGTCGTATTGTGGCTACTCGACGAGGTGACGGTTTGACGTTGCGATTTGAGGGTACTTGGAATGGGCAGTGGGTAGAGCCTTTTGAAATTAATGTAAGTGAGTTGAGCAATGTTTCTACTTGATCGAAACCAACTAAAGCGACCTGAAGTGTTAACGGTGATGCCGTTTGAAGATCGCCTTGCAAAGTTAAAGCAAACCGTGCTCGACTCCATTCGCAAAACCGATCCTGAATTGGCTGAAGAGTTGCAGAAAACGTTCGAGAACGAAGCGGAACTTATCACCAAGCTGCTTGAAGCATTCACCATTATCTTGCAGAACCGCGACAGAGCGGAGAATGAAAAAGCCTGTCAGATGTTCGGTGTGTTTGCTGATGAGTCTGACATGATAGACGTTATTGTGAGTGCTTTGGGTGTGGTTCGACAGGTGTTAGACCCTGGCGACCCAAATGCATTTCCTCCGGTCCCTCCAACAATGGAATCAAATGATAGCGTTCTTACTCGCTATTTTTTGGCTGTACATGCTCTGGCAAGCACAGGGACTGCAAAAGGATATCAGTTTCATGCAATGACTCTGGATGGAAAACCTGTCATGGAAATTGAAAGCCCAGAAGAGGGTAAGATTGTCGTGACATATACCTACAAAGAGCATCCATTTTCAGGACAGGTTAAAGATGCTCGTTCGGTCCATGTCCGAGAGGGCGTGGTTGATGTGTTTGTGCTGAGCCATCAAGGTGATGGTGTACCTAGTGCGGAATTGGTGAATGCAGTTCAGGCTCATCTTGAGCGAGACGAAATCGGTCAAGAAACAGATTTGATAACGGTGAAGCCTGCTGGCATAGAACGTTATCAGGTTCGAGCAACGGTTACGATAAGCCAAGGACCAGATAGCGTATTAACAAAAGAAGCAGCAGAAGAAGCCGTGGCTAAATACGCAACACTGCAGCATCGTTTAGCAGGAGGTGTTGAGCAAACCATGCTTTACCACGTTCTGCACAGTGCTGGAGCTAAGAAAGTAGAGCTACATGAGCCAGCTAAAAGTATTGCAGCTGCAGAGTCCAAAGCTCCGTATTGTGAAGCTATTGATATCACAGTGGTGACAGAATGAGTGATAGCCCTTACAGCCTACTTCCGGACAACCGTTCATCACTGGAAAGGGGGCTGGAAGAGGCTTTTAGTGATTTGTTATATGAAGTACCAAGTCCTTACCCCGTTCTACTTGATGCAAAGAAAACACCAGCGCATATGCTGCCGTATTTGGCGCAAGAACGTTCGGTACCGGAATGGGATCCAGAAGACCCAGAACATATTAAACGCCAGATGGTGGATAAAGCTTGGGAAGTTCGCCGACTATCAGGAACCCGAGCAGGGATTAAGCTGGTACTGCAAACACTGGACTACGAGAGCCAGGTTACACCCTGGTTCAAAATGGATGAAAACACTAAGCCTTACACACTTGAGGTGTTGGCTTGGGAAAAAGGCAATAAGCCAGTTGATGTCGCTAAAGCAAAACGGCTTATTGCACATCTGAATGAGACCAAATCCTGTCGAGACACCATTGAGCTCGGCTTGGTTTTTGGTGTCGAAACGCAATTAGGCATGGCTGGAGCTTCTGCTCCTCCAACCAATGTAAAAGAAACAGATGGAAAGGCTACGCTTTGGCCCATGCCTGATGCAAGCATGAGCTTTGCTATTGCAGGTGCCATTCCTAATGCGATTAACGTCGCGCCATTATCTCTTGTTGCTACGGTTGTTCCTTATCAAGTGTTAGGGCAGTCAGCAGCTGCAGGTGGTGGTTATAGCTTGTCTGTTTCACCAATCACCGCGAGAGCAATAACATGAGCGATCAGTTAAAACTAATCATTACTCGGCGTGGTCTGGAAGCTGCGATTAACGCCAAAAACAAAGGTATAAAAGCGCCTTTAAAGTGGGTGAGCGCAGGTGACAGTGCCTATTCGCCAAACCCTGAACAAACCGCTTTAGTCAATGAGTTGGCTCGGGTTGAGTTTGGAGAATATAAAGACCTAGCAGGTGCACAAATGCAAGCGGTGGCTAAGTTCTCTGGACCGCAAGAATATGCAATTCGAGAACTGGGTTTTTGGCTGGAAGATGGCACTTTATTTGGCGTTATTTCTGCGCCAGGTATCACGCTGAACTACAAAGCGAAAGACGGTCACTGCATTCAGCCATTCACATTGGACTTATCAGCACTTCCAACCAACTCAGTTACTGTCATTGTTGGCACTGAAAACCTCAATATTTTGATTGATGCGGAGTTTGCCATTATGGCAAAAACGCAGGTTGATACGATGCATCGTCAAATCAAACAGGAATTTAGATTGCTCGAACTGGAAAAAGTAATTCAGTAAGGGGGGCACATGTTTAATGACAACCTCCCTTTAGTGGCAGGGACAACATTCGATTTCGAGTTAACGTGGCAGACCAAGAACGAAAGTAATCAGTTAGAGCCTGTAAAACTAATGGGCTGTACGGTTGAGTTTGAGGTTCGTAAAAGTGGCGACGATACCTTATTAGTACGCTGCACCACAGAAGATGGCAATATCACTGTGCCGGATCCTGAAACGGGTGAAATCTTCATTCACATACCACCAGAAAAAACAGCTAACCAGCTTTCAGAAAATTGGCGAGATGCCATTTGGGAGGTGGTAGTAACATTTCCTTCACTTGATAAGTATTCCATTGCTTGGGGCAGCGCCTCGCTTCGGCGAAAAGTGGTCCACAGCAATACTTAGGAGGGTGCATGGATAACCACCAAATAACGGTTAAGGTTGTTGAGCGGCAAGTGGTTCGCATGAACATTGGTCAAAGCCAAGTTATCATGCAAAGCCCTAGCAGAATGAAAATGAGCGTCGTCACCATGGGCCGTCAAGGTCCGGTAGGCACGGTTGCCGAAGATGTTCTTGCAAGAGCGATGGCAGCAGAAGCTGCCGCCAATGAAGCCAAAGCTCAATCCTCTCAGGTAGCAGACGATCAAACCACCATGGTTGATGGAATGACAATGGCCATCAATCACTATATCGGCGTGATAGGCGTCCAGGAGTAATCATGGCAGAAGCCCAAACACCCATTCAAATTATGATTGCCAAGCTCAGCGAGTTGCTTGGAGTTATTGACGGTAAGTTGAGAAATAAGCTGGATAAGTCTGGCGGTACTATTAATCACCTTACAGTCACCAACCGATTAACGGCAACCGCCGATCATGCGCATGCACTTAAAGTTGCTCGTGTGTTTTCTTTGATTGGTGATGCTACTGGTCAGGTATCGTTTGATGGCAGTGGTGATGCAGAAATTACGGTCACCATTTCAGAACTGGCCAATAAAGCGGATAAGTCGGTTACTTATACCAAAAATGAAGTTAACCAACTTTTCCAGAATCTGATCGGTTTAGCTCCAGCTGAACTAGATACGATTTATGAGTTAGCAGCAGCGCTGAAAGATAACCAAGATAGTATCGGCACCATCATTACCGAGCTTGCAAAAAAAGCAAACAGTTCTGATGTGTACGATAAAACATCTTCTGATGCCCGTTTTCTGTTGAAAGGAGAAAAGGCGGCGAATTCCACATTGTTTGATGGCAAGACTGCAGCTTATTACGCGAAGCAGACTGATTTGGATAATACGAACCAAGATTTGAGCAGTGTGATCACTCAACTAACAGCCGCCTTCCAGAACGGCACAAACTTAATTAACGGCGTATAAGGAGCACTTCATGAGTACGCAAGAAATTGGCGCTCTGATTGATTCAGTTAATGACATGACCGCTACGGTAGCGGGGAAAATGGGCGAAATAGATCAAAAGGTAGATGAAGCTAAAGGAGAATTTGATCAGTTTATTGCAACGGCTGATGACCGATATGTGACACGAACAAAAATAAGCGTTCCTGTGGGTGGAGATTCTACAAAGTTTTATCCTGTTTATATTCCAGCTCAACATGGTGGTGTTGCTCGTGTCGAAATTTCCAGATACGCGCATCAAGATGGTCAATGGGCAGGAGCTATGACAGCGGTTTTTGATGTGCAAAATAACGCATGGTCAGGGTTCCCAGACTTCTTGCTTTTTAACATGTATAGATTAGGTGTTCACCCTACTTCTCCAGAAGCGGTGAAAACCGATGGATTTATTGGTCATATTGAATCAGGTAGTTCTTATGTTTACGGAATGCTGATTTGGTTGCGTGGTGGTCATTCGTATGACGTATCATCATCGTTAATTAATTTATCAAATGTTGTTGTGCATGATGCGGAAGTCACAAGCCACGGTGTCTTTAATAAAGATATTCATGTGTTTAATTCTGGTTTTCATATCAATGCGTCAGGCATTGAGCAGCAGAAAGTACCTATTGATGCAAGAAATATGACAACTGTCCCATCAATTAATTACGTGCGAGGTTTGTAATGATAGATAAAACGCCATACCAGCAAACGAAAGAAGATGTTGACCAGATAAAATGGAATGCAATTCGTTCTAGTCGATCTATCTTGTTAAAAGAGGCTGATAATTTAGTCTCTATTGCGCTGGATAAAAATGAAGATGCAACTTTGTTCCGTGAGTATCGTCAAGCCTTGCGAGATATTCCGCAAAACTACAGCGACCCGGATATGGTCGTTTGGCCAAAAAAACCGATTATTTAACAACCGCCTCATACGGCGGTTTTTTTATACCTAAACCCAGCCATTGTGCTGGGTTTTCTTTTTGGAGTCTGTCATGGCGACAACCAAACAAACCGAACAGCGCAAAGCCTATGTGGTGAATGTGCCTTTCCCTTGGCGTGGTCACTGGACCAAGAAAGACCAAGAACTCGAACTTTTGGTATGTGAGGCGCAGGCGCTTCTCATCACTAACAAGATTTCACTGAAACAGAACGGGAGTAAATAACTATGCCTGTGATCCCGCAATTTGAGCATAACGGTATTACTATCGAGCGCAATCCACTGCCGCCACCAATGGGGCCGCTTGGCGGTCACATCGTGTGTTGGGTAGGTATTGCACCAAACAAACATGCGGATGTGCCATATAACGTGCCGTTCCGTGTAGCGAACACGCTGGATGCTGCAAAACTTGATACTACTGGTGATGAGCTTGGTTGGCTTTACCATGCAGTGTCCGAAACGCTGAAAAAAGCCCAAGTACCTCAGTATGTGGTTGTTGTGGAAGAGGGTGCAGATGCAGCTGAAACCATGAACAATATAATTGGTGGCATCGATGCTCAGACAGGACAGCGAACCGGTATTGCTGCGATTGAGCTTTGTCATGAAAAACCAACCTTGGTGGCAGCGCCGGGTTATACGCAAACCAAAGCGGTTGCTGATGAATTGGTTTCTATGGCGATGAAGCTATTTGCAATTCCTCACTTAGATTGCACCAGTACCAATACCAACGCAGCTATTGCTTATTCGGGAACGCTTGGCGGTGAAGGTACGGGTTATGATGCCGCATATTTGGTAGAGCCTCAGCCAGCCATTTACAGTAAGAATGCAGCAGGCAATATCTATGTGCCGCCATCGCTGCTTTCTATTGGTTGTCATGCCTCAATGCCAGTGCATGAATCACCAGGTAACCAAGGCACTTATGCCAAAGATGTGCAGCGCACGATCAGCTACAACATTCTGGATAAGAGCACTGAGGGTGATTTGCTGAACAAGAACGGCATTTCATACTTCACCACAACGGACCTTGGTGGCATTAGCTTGATTGGTAACCGCTCAGTTACAGGTCGCTTCATTAACCAAGTCGGTCTTGAGCAGGCAATTTGTCGTAAGCTGGCATCAACTGCTCAGCGTGCCATGGCGAAGAACTTGACCAAGACATTCATGGAACAGGAGATCACCAAGCTGAATGTGTGGCTGGCGTCTCTGAAATCTAAGGAAGAGATCGTCGGTGCTGAAGTGGTTCTTCACCCTGAATTAAATAACGTTGAAAGCTACCGCAACGGTACTTGGTACATTGCGATTCGCTATGCGGCGTTCCCACCAAACGAACACATGGTTTACCAGCTGAATGAGGATGCTGGGATCATTGAGTCATTTTTAGAGGAGATTCTGTAAATGGCAGGTCAACGTACTCGCATGCTCCAGGAAGCCACCATCGAAGGCAATAAGCTGTTTGGTGAGCTGGATTCGCATACGCCACCAGAAGTGACCAAGAAAATGGAAGAGGCCCAAGGGGGGCGCTTCATGGCTGGTCAAATCATGGTTGGTATTGAAGCCCTAAAAGCCTCTTTGAAAGTGTTAGGTCCTAGTGCCAGCGTTCTAGCCGCTTATGGCGCTAAGCAAGGTCAATACGTTCAGATTGACGTAAAAGAGTCGCAGCAAGATAAACAAGGCAATACTTTTGCTGTGCACTATTCCTACACAGGTGAAATCACCAGCGTGAAAGAAGATGAAGCCAAGATGGGTTCTAAGCCAGGTTGCACGATTGAAATCTCACCATCGGCATATAAGAAAACTGAAAACGGCAAGATCATCTACAACCTGAACGAAGAAACACAAGAGCTCGATCTAGGCCAAGGCGACATCATGGCGGAACACCGTCGTAATATCGGTCGATCTTAATCATTGCGACCGTGGTCGCATTCCTTTTTTAGCTAAAGTTCGCCCCCCGTAATGGGGGCTTTTTTTTGGAGAATTCACCATGTGGAAACCGATTGAAATCACCCTGCGCTGGCCTGTTAAAGACGATAAAGACCAAGAAATGAAACTATTGGTCTTGAAGCCAATCTCGCGAGAATCACATAAAGCGATTCTTGATGAAGTGGGTACCGAGGATGAGCGCAAAATCTTTGAAAAATTTGCTGCTGTTAGTTGTGGCTTGACAGCAGATGAAGTAAAGCGTTTGAAGTTTCCTGACTACAACAGCATGATTCGCCATTTGTCGGATTACGTGGCTCGTCCGTCATCGTTCTTCTTTGAACAGGATGGCAAAAAGCTGTGTGATGATAGTCCGGAATTGCTGGTGCCAATTAAAGGTGATAATGGGCAGACTATCTCTCTGATTGAGTTGAAAGTTCCAACGGTTCAAACGGTAGACATTATGAACGCCCTACCTGATCAGGATGCTAAAACGGAATGGCTGACCGAAGATTGTACGGGTTTGAGCAAAGCTGAACTAAATCGTCTTTCTACTCAGGATTGGAACCAACTGCAGGGGAGATTGAACGATTTTTTGAACAAAACGGCGGATTTCTTTCTAGCCGAGACGTCGAAGTAATTAGTGATTATTTGCCACTGGTTTATTCATACAGTGACGAACAGATACGCCGCATGCGCTCAGATGTAGCCATGCGGCGTTTTCATTTGGCGATTGAGAGGTTGAAGCGCTGATGAGCAATGCTAAGTACCAGATAGCGATAGCGGCAGTTGATCAGTATTCAGCGCCTTTTCGAGCAGCTTCTGCCTCTGTCGATAAGCTAACGCAGGACGTTAAAGAACAATCAGCAGAGCTCAAGCAGTTAAATGCGACAGCTCGAAGTATTGATACTTATGCGTCCTTAAAGCGTGATCTCCAAGACACCTCGCTGCAGCTCGAGCAGGCAAAAACAAAAACCGGACAGTTAGCGGTTGAGTTTAAGCAGCTTGATGCACCAACACAGGCTATGCGTGGCGAACTGGAAGCGGCTCAGCGTGAATTATCACGCTTGGAAAGCCAGTTAAAAGCCACGGACAAGCCAACCAAGGATATGCGCGATGCCGTTCGTGATGCAAAATCCGAGGTTAAATATTATTCAGAAGCACTACAGACACACGAACAGCGAGTAGAAACGGCTCGTAAAGCCTATGACACGAGCCGTCGTGATGTCAGTCGTCTAACTGGATCATACGAAAAGCAGCGCACTGAACTTCACCAACTTAAAGGAAAGTTGAATGAGTCGGGCATTCAGGCTCATAAGTTTGGTGATGCTCAACGGCAAATTCGCAAGGACATAGCTGGAGCCAATGCAGCACTAGAAGCTCAGCGTAAGAAACTGGCCCAGGTGAAAACGGCTCAAGCCAATATTGAGTCGAATCGACAAGCTCGTTCAGAACTGACTGGGCAAATGTTTGAAACTGCTATGCAGGGCGCAGCGCTGGCGGTTCCTATCAAGTTTGCGGTGGATTTTGAGTCAGCATTCGCTGATGTAAAAAAAGCCGTTAACGACGCCTCTGATGAAGAATTGGAGGTCATGCGTAAGCGAGTTATTGCTGAGGCGCCTCAGCTTGGCATATCACAGGAGGGGCTTGCAGCCATTATTGCCGAAGGTGGTCGTAATGGTATCGCAAAAGGTGAGCTGTTTGATTTTGCGGAATCAGCAGCAAAGATGTCTGTTGCGTTTGATATGACAGCCGATGAGGCTGGTGCGTCCATGATGAAATGGCGCACAACCATGAACCTGAGCCAAGACCAAGCGGTTAACCTAGCTAATGCGGTGAACTATGTTGGTGACAACATGGCTACCACGGCAAAAGACATTACCGAGGTATTGGTTCGTCAAGGCGCGGTGATCACGAATGCTGGTCTTGATGAGGTTCAGGCTGCATCTTTGTCTGCTGCGGTTTTATCTGGTTCGGCAAGTACAGAGATAGCGGCAACAGCAACCAAAAACCTGCTATTAAGTTTGACTGCAGGTGAATCAGCGAGTGGTACTCAAAAGGATGCGCTTGCATCGTTAGGTTTTGATCCTGCACAGCTTGCCAAAGATATGCAGGAAAACGCACCACAAACGGTGGAGCAGGTTCTTCTTGCTATTAAGGACCAAGATGCTGATGTTCAAACAGCATTGATGAAGAGCTTGTTTGGCTCTGAGTCTATTGGTTCTATCGCACCTTTGTTGCAGAACCTTGAGAACTTCCGTAAGGCGTTCAAGCTCGTCGAAAAAGACACAAACTTTGCAGGTTCAATGCAGAAAGAGTTTGATGTTCAGGCGGCAACAGCCAAGCGGAAAATATCAGGATTTACCGCCTCAGTGACAGGTTTATTTACTGTGCTGGGTGATAGCATGTTGCCTGTTGTTGGTGATGTGCTTGATGTTGTTACACCAGCGATTCAATCTCTGACCATGATGGCAGCGGATGCGCCTAATGTGACTGCTGCTTTAATGGCGGTACCAGCAGCGCTTCTTGCGGTCAAAACAGCGGCCATTGCATTTAAGGCTGGCAAGCTGCTTCTTGGGCAAGGTAAGAACTATGCAGACCTTGGCAAAGCCAAGTTAGGTATGGGGCTGGATGAAACTGCGGAGTCAGCCACTAGGGCAACGTCACGCTTAAACAAACTCACTCAGGCATTAGATCGAGTTGGGCAAGGTGGTGGTCGTAGCCGTCCTACTCGTGCTCGAGATGCGGCAGTGCGTGATCGTTCACGCCCAACACGCTCTCGTAATCGTCGCCGCCGTGGAGGTAAGTTAGGTCGTCTGCTTGATTTTGGTAGTCGTGCTTTGGACTTTTTACCAAGCGCCGCTCCCGTTCAAGCACCTGCAGCCGCTTTCTCCGGTAATAAATGGGGTAAGCGAGCTGCCGTTCTTGGTGGTGGTACAGCATTATCAATGATGACATCGAGTGCTAATGCGGCTGATTTGGCGTTGATGGGTGCCGATGCTGTCACAATCGCAGGTGATGCGATGGAAGCTTTGCCACTAAAAGGCATGATGGCTGGAGCTGCGGGTATGGCTGGGAAAATGTTCAAGCCATTAAATGTCATGCTTCAGGGAGCAGCACTGACTTCTGCAATCAATAACGGTAATGCAGAGGAAATTGGCTCAACTGCGGGTGATATGGCAGGCGGTTTGGGTGGAGCTGCATTGGGTGCCACAATTGGTACTGCAATTTTACCAGGCATTGGAACGGCGATTGGTGGCGCAATCGGTGGTTTAGCTGGCGGTGAGATTGGGGATTGGATCGGCAGTAAGATTGGCGGTTTATTTTCCAGTGATGACAAGCCAAAAGCAGAAATCAAAGCAGAAGATAAACTGACTATTCCGCCTGCAGTTGATAAATTGCCGTCACCTGAAAGTGTGGCTAACAAGGTGACGCAAAATAATTCACGGCAGATTGTATTTAATCCTCAGATCACAATTCCACCATCATCAGGCAACCAAGCTAACGATGAGGCAATGGTGAACAAATTGGTCGAGCGATTAAAAGCGGAATTACTTGGTGTGATGAGTGGTAACGAGATGGATGTTCGGCTTGATGCATCATTAACTGATAGGAGCGAGTTGTAGTGAATCAGTTGATTATATCTATTCCCGAAGATAACAAGCGTGAAGCTTTTGTTTTCGGGCTCGCTTCTGGTACGGCTTATGAGTCGTTAAGTCGTGAAAGCAAAGGTGGCTGGCTAAATCTCGATATCATTAATGGTTTACCAGTCAGCCAGAATACCTCGACTCCCTTGGATACGATGTCTATCCAGGGGAAGTGGTTTGGTGCTGATGGTATGCAGTCAATTAGTACGTTACGAGAGATAAATCGCCTTAAAAAGCCAGTCATGTTAACTGACACATATGGTTATAACCTGGGCATGTGGAAATTTATGCAGGTATCAGAGCGCCAGCGTCGAGTCATTGATGATGGTACTGCTATGGTCATAGAATTTTCGCTGCAGTTAGAGGAATTCGGCAATGGTTAAACAGGTTGAGACACTACCAGGTGACACCGTTGGCCGGGTTTTGTTTCGTCACTTCGGACGTGATGATGATTCGCTTGAAGAGGCGTTTTGGTTATTGAATCCGAAACTGGCCAGTAGAGGAAGTACCTATCCGGCAGGCTTGATTGTTTCTTTGCCTGACGTTCCTGAGCCTAAAACTGAAAGAGTGGTTACGCCATGGGATTAAGTTATCAAGTCGTTGCTCGAGTAACAGGGAAAGGAGCGAGTGTTATTAATCGTTTTTTGATGAACTGGCAGCTTGTTGATGCAGCTGGTTATCAATCCGATCAGTTAACACTGACAGTGGCAGCTCCTGACTTGGATTCACTTCCGGTAGAGGGTGAGCAGATTGGCTTTTCATGGGGTAATGTGGTTGAGGGTAAAGAGCTGTTGGTTGATAAAGGTAAATATACTATCACCAGAATCACACCGAAGCTTTGGCCTCACCAAGTAACCATCGTTGCTACTGCTGCTCAGTTTCAAGTTGAGGATCAAACGGAATTTAAGCGTCGTCGGAGCCAAACATGGGAGAACACCACATTAGGAAATGTTTTCCGTGAGTTAGTTAACCGTCATAACCTCAGCCCAAGAATTTCACCTGATCTTGATAGCATCCCCATTCAGCACGTTGACCAGAGTGACGAAACAGACATGGCATTTTTGACGCGTTTGGCTCGTAAGCATGATGCAGTTGCTAAGCCAATCGACAAGCTCTATGTCATGGGGCGAAGAGGGCAGTTAAAGTCAATCACAGGACAGTCTCTTGAGCCTGTTGAATTTAGTCTTCCAGTGAATAACCAGCCAACTTCCTCGAGCTTTATCAATGCTACTGTAGATTTTCCTAGTCGCCGTCGTTTTGGTGGCGTGTGGGGATTCTGGCTTGATCAAAATACGGGTGAAGAGAAGAAAGTATCCGTTGGTGTATTTCCTTTCAAACGGCTTACACAGCGGTTTGATAGTGAAGATATGGCAAAGCAGCAATGTGAAAGTGAGCTGCGGAAGTTAAGCCGGACAGGTAGTTCTGTTCGGCTTGATGTGCCTGCTAATCCCCACCTTACCGCTGAGGGCTTGATTCATCTGAATGATACCTTTCCAGCGTATATGATGGGGAAATGGTCTATCGACAAAGTGGTTACAAATGGCAGCGTCAATAATGGTACCAGAACGACGCTGCACGCCACACAACCTCAAAACTAAAGGGTCTGCATAGGCCCTTTCTCGCCATAAACTCTTTTCTTTAACTCGTTCACTGCTTGTAGCAGTGTGATGCTGCAAGTAATGCTCATTTCCTCCGTTATCACGACTCCTGGCTCTGCTGCTGCAGCCATCATTTCCAAGTCTCCGATTAGTTTTTTGATTTCCAAATTTCTCATATAACCTAAGTCCGACTAACATTAATTTATGCATTTTGCATTTGCACATTCAGAATACTTGTTTTCTGAGATGTGCAGGCTTTACTTCTTCTACACATAAGACCTTGTTTTTACTGCTCGCGCTCTTATGGCACGTTTGTTGGTTTGGATAATAACAATTTAAAGAATGTTGCAATTGATCACATACACAGATTAATGACAGCCCAGTCAATAATGACGGCTTTGCAGCGAATTCCTATCAAAATTGACGTGTAATTTATGAGCAAAGTAGATCCTATAGTCTACGTATTAAGGCGGTACAGAGAAAACAAGGGTATTTCACAGGATAAGATGTCTGTGTTAACGGGCATTAGTGTGAGCACAATTCAGAGGATTGAAAGTGGTCGTTCTGACATGAAGTTGAGCCAGTACAGGAGTTATCTTGGAGTGCTTGAAATGTCGGATATGGATGTTTCGATAGCTCTTTTTTCGCATGAGTTTGTGACGGAAAAAGATGTGGCAGCGATGGCCAGGAAATTTCCAATTCAAGTTAAACGTGTGATCGTTCGATTCCTAGATGAATTATCTGAAGTGTTAAGGCATTAACGGCACCACAGTGGGTGCCGTTTCCGTTATTTTGCCCAAGGAGGGGTAAAGTTTTCTCGTTTCCAAGGTGGTATGTAAAACAGCTCACCAGAAGCTGTTGGTCTAGTTTCACCCTGCCATGGTTGAGTAAAGAAGCCGCGGTTGTTTGGTGGTGGTTCCTGTTCTAGCACTCTCTTAAATTCGCTGTTTAATGTAGTGTTTATCTTTGCCAATACTTCGCAGGTTTCCCCCTCAAAAAACTCATCAGTGGCATAGATAAAGGCTTTTACACCACCTTCGTCTCTGGTTTCGTAATTAACCAGTAAAGCAAATCTAGCAAGTAGGCCACACTCAGTTCTGTAACCAAACCATCTTTTACTCAGTGATGGCTTGTTGATGTCAATGGGTGTCATGTCGCCCTCCTAAAAGAAAAAATGGGTAACAACAAGACCTACTGCAGTAATAGCGATGACGGCTGCTGCTTCAATCAATGATTCTTTTACCATAGTTATGCCCTTGCTAGTTGTTGGTAACAAGCTTTGGCAACGGCTTCACCCATGGCTTGGTGCTGGCCTTGTAGCCATTCAATCACCAAGTGGGCAGGTAATAGCGGCAGTTCCTGTAGTGTTGCACTACGAATTTTGTTATAGTCTTCTTTAGACATGATCGTCTCCTGGCGGATTTGGTTGTGTTGGAACCCCGGTTGCAGCCGGGGTTTTGTTTTATTGGGTGGCTAATCTTCCAATTCAGTTATATCAGTGCACTCAATCTCTGTTTCGTACTTTATGATGATGTCGCCACATTCAAATTCGGCATTGTTGTTGCCATCACCAGCCAAATGCCAAGATTTCGTTTCGTAATTGTAGCGATAGCTGCCAAAACCCTCTATATGCTTCCATCTTGCATCATCTTCCCAACGTTCTTCATAGCGGTGGAAGTTAATGGCAAGATGTTCTGCCACGTCATCAAGATCTACAAAATCAAAGAATACTTCTTTCCAGTCGCTTTCCAGAAACATTTGCTCTGCTTTTTCTTTGTCGACAAAGTTGACGTCAATCTGAAATTCAAATGTTGTTCTTAATATGGCCATTGTTATCTCCTGGCGTATTGTTAGCAGTTATCCAGCGCTTCTTTCGATAGCGTCTGCGAAATAAAGTCTTCGATAGCTTTTAGCGATTCATCTGAAACTTTCGGGATATTAATAGTGGCGTTGCCGTTCTTCAGTGCGACAGTGGCACCCATAGCCAATTCGCGAGGCTTAACTGGTTCTGGCTTTTCACCTGCAGCACCGCACTTTGTAATGAACAGTTCGACGATCTCTTCGGTGGTGTGCTTGCCCTTTTCAGGGATAAGCCATGAGTCGCAGAAGTTAACGATCTCTTCCTGCTTTTCTTCAGTCAGGGCTTTATATATCTTGTAAAGTGCCTCGCCCTTACGTGCGCTGAGCTCGTTTGGTGAAGTAAAGCTGCGAATAAATGCCTTAGGCAGTTGAGCTGTATTCACACAGCGCATCATTGCTTTACGGCTCACGCCAACCGCCTCTGCCACTTCTTCTTGTGTGGCGTTCTTTAGCATGCGCTCATAGCGCAGACCTTTTTCCCAAGCGGATGTGTCTTTGTACTGGTTGCCAACATCAGACAGGAACTGCATCTGCTGCTCATCAAGATCACCCACCCAAACATAGAAAGGCTGCTTAGTTTCTAGAGCTGTAAAGCGGCGGCGGCTACCATCAGCGATTTCTATCTGGCCACACACATCACGCCCAAAAGCAGGTACCTGCTGACCTTGGTCCTTAAAGGTTGCAATCAGGTCGCTAACCGCATGAGCATCAAGCAGGAATTGGTTGCGCTCATTGCCGAGGTAAACCATGGTGCTGAGTTCAATTTTGTCTGCAGGCACTTCCACCAGCTTGAACTTAACCTCTTTACCCATCACTTTGTGAATCATAGTGCTGCCAGCTGCTGCTTGAGCTTCCAGTTTTTGCAGCTGCTTCTTCTGTCGTTTACCCGCTGCTTGCACTGATACAGAAGCGGTTTGAGCTTCTACTTCCACATCGTTTTTCATGCTTCATCACTCCAAAATGGTTTTACTAACTCTTCCAACATCTCAGTGAACGTTGCCTCGAATATGTCATTGGCGCGTTTCCATGCAGCTGGGCTTGAGCGCTGTTCGTCGGCTTGCTCGTAAATTGAAGCCATACGGCGCTGGCCTTTGCCAACTTCATCCGTCACGCGAATGCCATTGGTAAGCGGTAAGCCCGGCCAGATTTTCATAATGTCTCGCACGTTAGCCTGGCTTGATGAGCCTACGCCGCCAAGCTTGGTCGGCAATACACGCACAACAGGCTCGTGCGTAGTCTCAAGAGGCGAGTTCTCGTCGTAGATGTCCGCGATAAGTGCCATCAGCTGTGTTGTCGAGTTGATGTCGTTCACCTCAGTGGATGTAGCAATTAGCGTTACATCAGAGGCGCAGATCATGTTCATTGTGCCCATACCAAGGTCTGGATGGCCGTCAATGATGATGATGTCATAGTTGTCCGCAATGGTTGCAATGCCAGCCTGAAGCATCGTGTGCGTTGGATATGGCACATCAGCTTCCGGTAGCTCTCGCTCTAGGCGTTGCATTTGTAGGTGGCTAGGAATGATGTCCAGCTTTGGCCATGCAGTGTTTTTCACGCAGTAGGTCAGATCATCTTCATCGCCAAGCATGAATGGCAGCACAGTGTCATTTATTGAGGTGTTCAGTTCAGGGTGATAGCCGAAATACATCGAAAGGTGCGCTTGTGGGTCGATATCAATGACCAGAACTCGATAGCCTTGTAGTGAACACCACTGTGAGAAGTTCACCGCTGTGCTTGTCTTATAGCAGCCTCCTTTACCACCAGGGATTGCCAGTGTCACTGCCTCGCTATCCTCAGGTCGGTATGGTTGGGTGCTAAAGTGCTCTCGCATCATTTCAATCTGATCTAACGTGTAGCCGGCACGGATTGGTCGAGGGTTATCACCTTTGCTGTCGATGTAATCTGCAGGTGGTAATCGCCCCTCTTTCTCTGCTTTCTCTATCGCTTGACGCGATACGCCTACATAGGCTGCTGCTGCATTAATCTTGAAGCGTCGCTGAATCTTTCGCGCCTCAGGTGAGTCATCACCAAACACTGCTTTAGCACGATTAGAACTCCAGCCATTGGCAGCTCCGATGCAGTCTCTCATTAGGGTTGATACGCTCATTTTCTCTCCTGGCGTGTTGTTGGTTGCTTTATATTATTAGTCAAACAAGAAAAAAGAGCAACTAAAAATAAAACTGACAACCTTATTTTTGATGAAAATCACATCAAAGAACGATTTTTAATTCACCTTAATTTAGCCGTTTCCTCTTTTTAATCATATAAAAACAGTAACTTATAGCCAAAAACGGCAGGACAGGAACTGTTGTTCACGTAACTGTACTCATAGCCACTTAACTTTAGCGACTGACTTTTGTTGCTGCTGGACAGGGGCGAACGGTGCGATGTTGGTGCTACAAACCTAGGCTCAATTTAAGTGCACCAAGGCGAAGTGCTAACCGCAGATAGATATAGCGCATAAGTGCACCAGATATTTAAAATAAGGATAAGGAAATAAGTGCACCAGTTTAAATTCACCTACACCCATTAAGTGCACCAGTATTACAAAATAGTGCACCAACAATCTAGCTAGATTGTTGGTGCACTATTTTGTAATACTGGTGCACTTAATGGG
>WJXG01000048.1_pt1 | contig 45704 bp, 38 predicted proteins | sample 9266541 | NCBI WGS metagenome assembly WJXG01 (sample SAMN12697363, study PRJNA563984) | aquatic metagenome | isolation source: water samples from a prawn hatchery tank treated with erythromycin plated on... | place: Australia | collected 2018-10-17 | reverse complement strand
GCTTGATGTGCGTTCGAATACATCTAGACCTTGCTGTTTTAGCCAGTATGGTAGGTCGATAAGTACCCAGTTCTCAGATAGCTTGTCGCCGTCACGGTAGTAAACGTCAACGACTTGCATGTCTGCACGAACTTCACCACCAGTCATACCTAGGAAACCACCGATTGGCGTGTTAGATAGGTTTGGCCAGCCGAAGAAACAAGAGAAGTTACCTTCAGCGAAGCGACATACGTGGCCGTTAAACTTCTTGTCTTTTAGGTTGTTGCGGAACGGCAATTGGTGCTGCTGTTGGTAGCGAGGAATGGTGTAAGATGCACCGATACCACATGGGCCGTACCAGATCATGTCTTTAGACCAGCTCTTCTCTAGTACTTCTGGTGGGCAACCCATTGCGCCGCTGTCGTTGAGTGCAGATAAGTCATCAACCATCTTGTTGACAAGTGCTAGCGTTGCTACGCCTTCTTCTGGTGCTGCGTCTTCAAACAGTAGGCCGTCGTGGTTACGAGGACCAGGGTAGACGAAGTGCTTACCTGTTGACGGCGGAAGTGGGTAACAACCCGCTTGATCCATCGCACCTAGTAAATCTAGGAATAGGCCAGTTTTGGTGATCTTGCCGTTTTCAACACAGTTAAACTCTGCGTAACGGATGTTCATGATTTTGCCTGTTGGGCGCATGCCTAGGTATTCAGCGTCGAATAGACCCATGAAGTGACCCATGCTCATTACCCAGATTTCACCAGAAGTGACTTCGTTTTCACCACCGATGAAGATGTCTTGGCGACGCTGCATACGAGTCATAGACTTCATTAGTGGCGACCAGAATACATCAGCAGCCGCTTGAGCACCTTGCTGCTCACGGAATGGGTACACGCCGCGCCATAGATAATCTTCAGATGTGTGAGCTTTAAGTACTTCCGCTACATTTTCGTGAGTCGCGTTTTCCATTGCATCGAAATAGTTGCGAACAATGCGTTTAGCTTCTTGATATTTAGACATAATAAACTCTCTGTTAGTTGCCGAGTCAGCAAGTTTGGAACAGGACTCGAAATTAATTTGTTGTGCCGACTGACTCTTCAGTCGGCAGGGTTGTCTTGATTAAGCAGTGGCAGATTGCGCTTTCTTGCTCTTATCGAACACGCCACCTTTTAGTGTTTCTGGTAGAGATAGCCATAGCAGACCTGCAACGATCCAGACGATCGGAGAGCCCCACATTGCCGTTTGTAGGTCGGTACGCTCTTGGATGAAGATAAGAACCATTGGCGCGAACATGCCGATAATACGTCCACCGTGGAATAGCGCGGCACCGAAGCTGCGTAGGTGTGGAGGGAATAGCTCTGAGAAGTAACCACCCCATACCGCAGAAGCAGATAGGCCGAAGTTGTAGATAAGGCCAAGTAGAGCCAGCATGTTTAAGCTGCCGATCATCACGTCACTAGGTGCGACGAAGAAGATTGAAACCATGATGCCCGCTAGAATGAAGCCGAATGCATTGACTTTACGACCATATTTGTCTGCGATAGCACCCCATACCCAAGCACCAAATAGTGAACCAAATGCTGAGATAGAGAAGATCAGACCGATCGTTGCACCATCAAATTGGCGGACTTCTTTTAAGTAAGTAGTAACAAATCCTGAGAAGAACTGATAACCGTAAAAGTTAAGGCCAGCAAGTAGCAAACAAGTAATGGTGAGCATGCGGTACGGCTTGCTTAGCATTTCGCCCCAAGAACCGGTTTTAACTTCTTCAGTTGACGACTCACTGGCTTGTTGCTGCTCTTCTTCACCGTAAGCGATCACTTTTTTGTCACTTGGAAGAATGAAGATCATAATTGCTGCAGCAGCAAGAGGCGGCACACCACCCACCCACATTAGGCTCTGCCATGGTGCATCAATACTTGAAATAAAGGCTGCGTAAGCACCCATAGCCATTAGTGCTACAGAGAACATTGACGAGGCGAAAGCGGTTAGCTTGCCGCGAACGGTTGGCTTAAATAGACCGATCATCATACTTACTGCGACAGTGAAGTAACCACCTAGTGAGATACCTACGATGAATCGCATCGCAGCCCATGTTGCATAGTCAGTGAACATCATGTTGATGATGGTTGCACCGCCGTTTAAGGCAGTAATGGCGATGAGTGTATTCTTTTTACCGAATTTGGTAGCAAACCAAGCACAAGAAAGAGCACCGATAAGGGCACCTAGTGATTGCCAGGTGTAAAATTGGGCAGTGTCCGACAAGCTAATACCATCATACGCTTCAACAATGTATGGGCGTACGTAGTCAATAATTACAAAGTTATAACAATAGAAAAAGTATCCGACCAGTATCGCTAGATACGCAGCTACTCTTTGAATCATAGGAACTTCGCTCATGTGTCTTTTCGCAATCATGACCGATAAACCTCTATTTATATTGGATTTTAAATGTATAAAGACTAAATAATTTGGATCTTGATTTGATCTAATCTCGTGTCTCTTCGGTGGTAATGATAATTTTATTCCTTGCTAAGGATCCGTGATCAATATCAATTTTAAAATGAATGCGTACCCATTTTGGTGTTTTTGGTGATCAAGATCCCGCTCTTGTGGTGTTTGGGCTGTTTTGAACACAAAATCATCTATATTGGTGATAATAATCACAGTTACTGCGATGTTTTGGAAATGGAAAGCCAGTTTTCAGTAGTATAAAGCCTGATTTAAGGCTTCCAGAAAATATCGGAAATCCAAAAATGGTTACGTACTCAAGTTTAGTTGTCATTGCTGCGTATATAGCAATCACCATATTAATTAGCTACTTAGTGAACAAGCGATACCGCGTGGGTGGTGACTTTTCTACTGGTGGTAAGCAATTTGGGTGGTTTACCGCGGGGGTTTCAATACTAGCCACTTATATCAGTGCGATGACATTCGTGGGTATGCCAGGTTGGGTATATAGCTCTGGTATGGAAGCGATGAGCGTTCATCTCAACTATCCGATTGTGATCTTTTTTACCGTTATCTTCTTCGTTCCGGTTTTCTATAAGCTAGGGCTAACGTCAATATATGAGTATCTCGAACATCGCTTTGGGGTCTACGCCAGAACCATCAATTCACTTGTCTTTATCGTGGTGCAGTGTATTTCTGCTGGTGTGATTCTCTATGCGGTGGCTTTGATTCTGGTGCATGTACTTCCCATTAGCATTTCCGAAGCCATTATCTATATCAGTATTTTTACTGCTTGCTACACCTATGCTGGTGGTATTTCTACGGTAATTTGGACCGACATGCTGCAGTCGGCGGTTCTAGTGGCCGGTAGCATCGCAATATTCTTTATTCTGTTAACCGATATCAATACGGCTGAGCATTTGTCGCGGGACCACCTTGACATCATCAACCTAAATTTAGATTTGGGTGTGGATACAACACTTTGGGCAGGGGTGGTTGCGGTGAGTTTCTTACATTTAAGTGTGTACGGAACCAATCAGTTGATCATTCAACGTACGCTGGCAACCAAGTGCGAAAAAACGGCGCAAAAGTCGATGTTGTTATGTGGTTATGGAGCCTTTTTCATCTACCTATTTTTTGCGTTGATTGGTGTACTACTGAGTGTTTTTTACCAAGACCAATCGTTTGAAAACAGCAATGAAGTCATTCTAGATTTTGTCTTTAATCATACGAATCCTATCGTTGTAGGTTTGATCATCTCAGCGCTGGCTGCAGCCGCTATGTCAACACTTGATTCAACCTACAACTCGATGGCGACAGTGGCGACATTCGATTTGTACAAACGCTTTGTTCGCAAAAAAGCCGATGCCAAACACTATGAAAATGTGGCTCGCAAAATGAGCTTGTTGGCAGCGGCGTTAGTGGTTGTTCCTGCATTGCTCGCGGTTTCCAATGAATCGGTACTCAAAACCATTGCGAGCTTAACCTCCATCTTTGTCGGTATTCGATTAGGCTCGTTCGTCTTAGGTCTGTTTTGGTCGAAAGCGAATGAGAAAGGGGTGATTGTAGGCAGTATTGCAAGCGTCATTGTTGTCTTTATCGCAAGGTATTTGGATATTGCTTGGCCTTGGTTTGCACCGATTGGAACGATCGCATTTTTAGTGTTTGGCGTGCTTGTCAGTCGTCGATGGGGCTCGGTGAGCGCTGAACAACAAATCTTTATCAATAATCAAAAGCACCTTTTTGCAAAGCCAACCGCTAGCCACTATGGATTGTTGGTGTTCGCTGTCGCGACCATCGCAGCTTGTGTGGTTCTTCCTGATTGGCTTTATGCTGCACTGTCGTAACGGGTAAGTTTATGCTGTCTATCTTTGATATATACAAGATCGGTGTGGGACCTTCTAGCTCTCACACTAACGGACCAATGATTGCGGGATACCATTTCACGCGCTTAATTGAATCAAACTTGGCAAAAGTGGTTCGTATTCAAGTTGATCTTTATGGTTCACTTTCACTGACTGGAATTGGTCACCATACGGATCGTGCGACGATTCTGGGTTTGTTAGGCAATAAGCCCGATACGATTAAAATTGCGTCGGCTAATCGAGCTATGCGCAAGGCAATGGATGAAAAGATATTGTCGGTTGATGGTCGTCATGAAATTGAGTTTAACTACCAAACAGACATGGTGTTCCATGAAAAGAACTTACCTTTGCATGAAAATGGTATGACGATTACTGCGTTAGATGCACAAGGTGAGCAAATTGGATTTGAAACCTATTACTCGATTGGTGGTGGTTTCATTGCAACGGCGGATGAGTTGCAAAATGGCAGTGCTACTGTACCAATTGAGGTCGAGTTCCCATTCTCCAGTGCAGACGAAATGCTGGCTCAAGCTGAGAAGAATGGCATGAGTTTAGGTGGCATGATCATGCAAAATGAGCAAGCGTTTCAAGGTATGGATGCCATCAACCAGCGAGCAGAGCAAATCTGGCGGGTTATGACTCGTTGTATGGAGCGTGGTTTCGAGACAGAAGGGATTTTGGAAGGTGGCTTGAACGTAACCCGTCGTGCTCCTAATCTGCTGAAAAAGCTTGAAGCGAACGCTGCGGTTGAAAATGACCCAATGGAAATTATGGATTGGATTAACCTGTTTGCTTTTGCGGTAAGTGAAGAAAACGCGGCGGGTGGTCAAGTGGTGACATCGCCAACCAACGGTGCGGCAGGGGTCATTCCTGCAGTGCTGATGTACTATCACCGTTTTATCAAGCAACTTGATACTAAACAGCTCAAAGACTTTCTTGCTGTGTCCGGTGCTATTGGGATCTTGTACAAAACCAATGCTTCGATTTCTGGAGCTGAAGTAGGCTGTCAGGGGGAAGTCGGTGTCTCTTCATCAATGGCGGCGGCGGGTTTGACAGCACTTCGTGGTGGTAGCAATGAGCAGATTTGTATTGCTGCTGAGATTGCCATGGAACACTCACTGGGTATGACATGCGACCCCATTGGAGGCTTGGTTCAGGTGCCGTGTATTGAGCGTAATGCCATGGGAGCGATGAAAGCGATTAACGCCTCTCGTATGGCACTCAAACGTAACAGTAAATGCCTGATCTCGTTAGATAAGGTAATTGAAACTATGTACCAAACCGGCAAGGACATGAACAAAAAGTATCGAGAAACGTCACTAGGCGGTCTTGCACTTATTCACCTCGCAGCACCTTGCGAGTAGCGAGAATAGAATGAGCTTACCATAATGGTGGGCTCATTTTATCAGTTACATCTTGTCGAATCGCTCAATCAAAAAATCAATAAACAGCCGGATTCGTTTTGGTTGGTATTGCCTGCTTAGATAGATAACATTTAAGTCTGCACCAGCCGAAGAGGTTGAGGCATTGAAGTTTTTCATATAGCCATTCAGTAGTGTCACTAAACGTTGCTGTTTGATGTCTTCTTGTACATCAAGAATCGATTTCAGTGCGATACCTGCTCCATCGAGTGCCCACTGACGTATGACTTCACCATCATCAGAAAAGCGTTTTGGAACCACAGTAATTGCGTTGTGTTTGTCTTCGTCTTGAAAGTGCCAAGTTTTGAGCTCTTCATTACTTCGCACCATAGCTAAACAGTCGTGATGGGCTAAATCTTGTGGGGTGATAGGTGTCCCTTTCTTAGCTAAGTAAGTTGGAGAGGCACAAAGCACTCGTCGACTTGGTGCTAGCTTGCGAGAGATAAGATTGCTATCTGCAAGTTCTCCATAACGAATCACGATATCCAATCCAGACTCCGCCAAGTTAGACAAGTTATCGTTCAGGTAGAGATAGGGAATCACTTCTGGATACAGTTCGCTAAACTCAGATAACATCGGTGAGATGTATTGTTTACCTATGTCTCTTGGTGCGGAAATTTTTAATGTCCCGCGTACTTCTTTGATACCCGTTTGAAGCAAGTTTTCTGTTTCTTTGACGCTGTCGATGATTTCAAGGCAAGCCTGATGATACGTAGCGCCCGAATCAGTCAGTGAGATATGCCGAGTACTTCGATTGAGCAGTTTAACGCCATAGCGATCTTCTAATGCTTGCAATCTTGCCGTCACCGTTGCTGGAGATAGGCCGAGCTCTCTCCCAGCGGCTGCTAGCCCCTGATTCTTGATAATGCTGACAAACAGTGTCATATCGGAAAACTTGTCCACCTTTCTCTCCTTTATTATTCGGTATGGCTGAATAATCAATTCAAATATTACTCAATTATCAAATTCAGTCCAATCAATATACTGGCCTCATCGAAACAAGATTGGAGCAATAAGTCATGAAAGCAGACAAAACGGTATACGTTGTCCTCGGTGGAACATCAGGTATTGGTGCGGAGCTCGCTAAACAATTAGCCAGTGATAACAGTATCGTACATGTAGCCAGTCGTAAGGCAGGACTCGATATTAGCGATGAGCAGGCGGTTTACCATTACTTCGAAACGATAGGCGCTTTTGACCATCTTATCGTCACTGCGGGATCTTATGCTCCGGCTGGCAAGGTAGTAGACGTTGAGGTTTCCCAAGCCAAGTACGCTTTTGATACTAAATTCTGGGGAGCAATAAATGCGGCAAAACACGGTGCTCGTTTTGTTAAGAAAGGCGGCTCTATCACCCTAACTTCCGGCATGTTGTCGCGCAAAGTCGTCGCCAATACCTATGTAAAAACCGCGATCAATGCAGCAATGGAAGCGACGGCAAAAGTATTAGCGAAAGAACTGGCTCCGATTCGGGTCAATGTTGTCAGCCCAGGATTAACGAAAACCGAGGCATATCAAGGCATGGCTGAAGCAGATAGAAATGCTATGTACGAAAGAACGCAACAAAGCCTGCCTGTTGGCAAGGTCGGAGACGCGAGCGATGTAGCGGCGGTTTACCAGTTTGCGATTCAAAACACCTACATGACAGGTGCCGTGCTTGACGTCGATGGCGGCGCGTTGCTGGGTTGATTCATTCCGCGAGTACTAGGTATCAGCCACTAAGAGTCGTTGGTACCTAAGTTCCCCATTCGATTTCAATAGAGATATTCCAATGAATAAAGAAAAAATGCCGCTGCAGGTATGGATCTTAACACTTGCAGCTTTTGCTATCGGCACTGCCGAGTTTGTTATTGCTGGCATCCTTCCTCAGGTCGCACATTCGCTATCCATTTCTGAGGGACAAGCTGGTTACCTGATTAGTGCATATGCGCTTGCGATTGTATTTGGTGGGCCATTGCTAACCATTTATCTCGCCAGATTCAACAAGAAAATGGTACTCGCAGGGCTTATGGTTCTGTTTATCGCGGGTAACGTGTTGTCAGCTTTTGCGCCGAATTACCTAACTCTGATGATAAGTCGGGTTATTACTGGTCTGGTTCAAGGTCCTTTCTATGGTATCGGTGCAGTTGTTGCGACGAATCTGGTTTCAGAGAAAATGGCAGGGCGCGCTGTTGGACAGATGTTTGCAGGCTTAACTTTGGCAAACGTGCTAGGTGTTCCTGGAGGGACTTGGATTGGCTTACAGTTCGGCTGGCACACCACATTCCTGACCGTGGCTGCATTTGGATTCGTCGCACTGTTCTTCATCACTTCTGTCATTAAGTCTACAGGTCACGGTGAAGCGAAGGATGTGAAGGCGCAGTTAGCTGCATTCAAAAATCCCATGCTTATTATTAGCTTAGCAATCACAGTATTTGCTTGGTCTGGCTTTATGACTCTGTATGGTTACCTAGCTCCTATTGCAATGCACATAACAGGCTTTGGTGAAAGCGCAGTGACTTGGATTCTGGTCATTGTCGGTGTGGGTTTGATTGTCGGTAACACCATGGGCGGTCGTTCGTCAGACAAAAACTTACAAAAGGCCTCAATGTTTTGGGCAGTAGCCATGATTGTATCTTTGCTGCTTGTGGGGGGGGCTGTCGAAAGCAAAGTAATGTTTGTTGCCACAGCCTTTGTGTTTGGTATCGCTTCGTTCGCCAATGTACCTGCAATGCAGCTTCGAGTGATGAATCACGGTGGTGAGGGCCAAGAGCTGGCCGCAACAGCCAATATCTCTGCTTTCAACCTAGCTAATGCATTTGGCGGATTCTTAGGAGGGATGGTTCTCGATAGTCAATTGGGAGCAAGCATGATTCCTTATGCCGCCATCATTGTTCCACTCATCGGTTTGCTGTTTATTGCCAAAGCCAACCGTGGAGAGAATCCGCAATCCGTTAGTGTCACTAATTAATCTGACCAATCCCCTCAGTAATCGCAGCCAGAACAGTTGTCTGGCTGTCCCAATGATAAGGAACTCATCATGAGTAAACTCTTTCAACCAACTCAGCTTCAATCCGTTAATCTGAAAAATCGTGTTGTAATGGCACCAATGACTCGGGCGCGAACCAGTCAGCCGGGGAATATTCCTAATCAGATGATGGCGGCTTACTATAAACAGCGCGCCAGTGCTGGACTGATTATCTCCGAAGCGACTCAAATCTCAGATGACTCGCAAGGTTACTCATTTACCCCAGGGGTTTATACCGATGAGCAAGTTGCTGGTTGGAAGCAAATCACTCAAGACGTTAAGCAGCAAGGCGCTGCAATGTTTTGTCAGCTTTGGCATGTTGGTCGTGTCTCACATCCTGTGTTTCAAAACGGCGAGTTGCCAATAGCCCCTTCGGCATTAAAGCCAGTGGAAACGCAAGTCTGGATTGCCGACGAGCAGGGTAACGGCAATATGGTGGACTGCGTTGAGCCAAGAGCTATGACGCAAAAGGACATTGATCGCGTGGTTCAAGATTTTGCCAATGCGGCGAAGCGGGCAGTTGAAGCAGGCTTTGATGGTGTCGAAATTCATGGCGGCAATGGCTATCTTATCGACCAGTTCTTGCGGACCAACTCCAATCATCGTACAGACAACTATGGAGGCAGCAGAGAAAATCGCCTGCGCTTTTTACTCGATGTTGTCGATGCAGTCAGTGCTGCAATCGGTGCAAGTCGCATTGGTGTGAGGCTGGCTCCCTTTATTACTTTTAAAGATATGAATTGCCCAGATATTGTGCCAACAATTTTGCAGGCAGCGAAACAGCTTCAACAAAGAAACATTGCCTACTTACATTTGTCGGAAGCGGATTGGGATGATGCCCCTGTGATACCAGAAAGTTTCCGTATTGAGCTACGCGAGTATTTCACCAATACCATTATCGTCGCGGGAAGTTATACCCTAGAACGCGCGAATGAAGTGCTTGAGAAAGGTTATGCCGATCTGGTCGCATTTGGGCGTCCGTTTGTCTCTAATCCAGACTTGGTTGAACGTCTAAAACACAGGCATCCGTTAGCAGAGCTTGATGGTTCAACCCTATTTGGTGGAAATGAAGTTGGCTATACCGATTACCCCAACTTACCGGGAGCCAGTATTTAATAAATACAGCGTTGAATGCACAGAGACCTTCCGTAATAAAAACAGTGCACGAGTAAAAGATCTGCCCTATCAATATCTGATAGGGCTTTTTACGCAATTTATATTATCAAAAACAGTAAATGCTATTTACGTTTAGCTGACGTAAAAGCCAAGTGCAGTATGATAGATAGTAAGGACTACGCGCTTATCCATAAGGAATTACCATGCAGTTACTCACTAATCAGAGCCTTGTCTCATTCATGGCAGCAAATAATGACCAAGGTCTTGAGGTCACAAACCCTGCTACGGGTGAAAGTTTAGGCTTTGCACCTATATCCACTGAGCAAGACATAGTTGCTGGTATAGAGAGAGCACATAGCTCTCAAAAAGAGTGGGCGATGCTACCTGCTAAGGCTCGCTCGAACTTGCTGCAACAGTGGTTCCGATTGCTGTTAGATAACAAAGATGATTTAGCAAGATTAATGACTTTGGAGCAAGGTAAGCCTATTACCGAGGCCCAAGGTGAAGTGCTATATGGTGCGAGCTTCGTCGAATGGTTTGCAGAAGAAGCGAAACGTACTTACGGTGAGACGATTCCAGCGCCTAGTCAAGACAAGCGCCTAGTGACCATCAAGCAGCCAGTAGGTGTCGCTTGCGCAATTACACCTTGGAACTTTCCAATCGCAATGATCACACGTAAAGCTGCCCCTGCTTTAGCGGCAGGTTGCAGTTTTATTGTTAAGCCTTCAGAGCTAACACCTTTGTGTGCGTTTGCGGTGGTAGAGTTAGCATATCAAGCGGGAATTCCACGCGATGTGTTGCAAGTTGTGCTTGGTTCTGACCCCAAAGCGGTGGGTGCGATCTTTACCTCTCACCCTTTGATTCGTAAGCTCTCTTTTACTGGTTCAACTCAGGTCGGTAGTATTTTGATGCAGCAGAGTGCTCATGATGTTAAGCGCACTTCAATGGAGCTAGGAGGTAATGCGCCATTTATTGTCTTTGAAGATGCCGATATTGACGCTGCAGTCGCAGGGGCAATGGCCTCTAAGTTTCGCAATGCAGGTCAAACTTGTGTGTGTGCGAACCGCTTCTATGTACATAACAATGTGTATGAGGAGTTTGTTGCTAAGTTTGATGCAGAGGTACAAAAACTAACGGTAGGCAATGGTTTGGAGTCTGGAGTCACTATTGGCCCAGTCATCAGTGAAGCAGCAAAACAGAACATCCAAACCCTGATAGATGGGGCGATTGAACAAGGTGCGATCCCTGTGACTCCATTGCAGTCGTTAGATGGTCTGTTTATTCAGCCTGTGGTGTTAAAAGGTGTCTCGCATAGTATGGATATCGTGCATCAAGAAATCTTTGGGCCTGTCGCCCCAGTGATTTCTTTTGACAGTGACGAACAATTGATAGAGATGGCTAACGATACTATCTATGGATTGGCTGCCTACTTCTATAGTCAGAATATTCACCGAGTCTGGAAAATAGCCGAAGCGTTGCAATATGGGATGGTGGGTATCAATGAAGGGATTATTTCGACAGAAGCGGCTCCGTTTGGTGGCGTTAAGCAATCAGGGATTGGTCGAGAAGGTGCCAAGCAAGGGATTGATGAGTATATGGATGTGAAATACCTCTGTTTTGGTGGTAATTAAAAGCGCCTAATTAAGATATAAAAAAACGCCCTAACCGTATGGATTAGGGCGTTTTTTTACGATCTGTTTTAAACAGTAAAGCGGTCAACCAACTCGTATAGTTCGTTCGCTCTATGGTTGAGCTCTTGGCTGCCCGAGCGGTTTTCATTGGCCAGTTCAGCCGATTGAGAACTTTGATCAGAGATCACCACAATACGTTGTGAAATTTCTTGGCCGACTAAGCTTTGTTCCTCTGTCGCAGTTGCAATTAGCGAGTTCATATCCATGATAGTGCCGATAGATTCTTGGATTTGAATCAGCGCCTGAGCCGCCGCATTAGCTTCTTCCACTGTGCTAGCGCCACGTCTTTGGCTTGATTCCATGGCTTTTACTGCATCATCAGAGGCGGCTTTTAACTGCTCAATCATTTTATGGATTTCACCAGTACTGTCTTGTGTGCGACTTGCTAGTTTACGTACTTCATCAGCAACCACGGCAAAGCCGCGACCTTGTTCGCCTGCACGAGCTGCCTCAATCGCTGCGTTCAGTGCTAACAGGTTAGTCTGTTCGGCAATATCTTGAATCACCTCAAGAGAAGACGAAATGTTTTGCACATCACCCTCTAAGCGAGAAATTACTCCACTTGCCTGCGAGACTTCTTCTGCTAGCGCTTCAACAGACTGAGCCGCTGAATTAACAATGCCTTGTGCTTCTTTGGCGTTATCATCAGCTTCTTTGGCAGAATCGGCAGCTTGGCTAGCGTTATTTGAAATTTCACCAGCGGTGGTTGTCATCTCTGTCATCGCGGTAGCGACTTGCTCTGTTTCTTCACGTTGCCCTGTTGCTAGTTCATCAACTTTTGCAGCGCGTAACGACATGTTGTTGGTCTCGGAAACCACTTGTTGTCCCACATTACTCACGCTACTGATAATGGTTTGTAGGCTTGCAACGAAGGCATTGAAGTTCTTACTTAGCTGGGAGAATTCAGGCGCTTTGAAATCATCCATACGCGCGGTTAAATCCGCGTCACCACTGGCGAATGAGCTAATCGACTCATCAAACATTTCAAGTGGTTTCATGATGGTACGGTTCACTGCAACAGCGAAGACAGCAACAATACCTGCAATGACCAAGCAGAACACAATAATGGCTGATAGTGTGGTTTGTAGCGCGCTGGTGGTCGCATTTTCCATTTCAGCGATAATCGCATCGATATCATCGGTATAGAAACCTGTCCCTATCATCAGATCCCATTCCGGAATAAAGATTGAGTAACTGAGCTTAGGTAAGGCGACGGTTTCTCCCGGTTTAGGGAAATAATAGGTGGTAAACTCGCCCGTCTTAGCATTGCGAATGAGATCTTGAATCAGATAATTGCCTTGCTTATCTTGCAGATTCCAGTAGCTGTCTCCGATCCCCTTTTCGCTGCTACCTTGGACACGACGGATACCTTTAGAATCGTAGCCAAAAACATAACCTGTTTTGCCGTACTCAAGTGTTTTTAAAGTAGGGTAAGCTTCTTCTAAGCTTGCTCCTCGGTCGAGGAAAGGTTGAACGGCAGATTTTGCCATTTGTAGGTAGTTTCGAAGTTCCGCTTTTTTCATGTTCATCATGTTAGTGCGGGTAACTTCTATCTGCTGCTCATTGAGCTGTGTGGTTTTCATATAGGTAAAACTCAGCATACCTAATGCAATGACTAGCAGCGGGACCAGTGCCAAAATGTAGAGGCGGCTACGAATAGTAAGACTCATACAAACATCCTGTTTTAGTAATAATGGCTTCCCAACTCAGAGACAAAACGTTGCGCTTAATCTTCTAAGACGAGAGCTTGGTTATTGGAATCATGCTTATAGACCAAAAGTTTATAAATATAAGATTAGCCAATTTATCGGCAAATGGCTGTGATTCTTGAAGGGTTTATAGGTCTTATGAGTTAGACGTTAGTAGAATCTAGCGAAAACATTGACCGTTGTCGCACTTAGCCTTTCCGGTCAATAACTTAGAGATCTGGTATCGATTGTCGGCGAATTTGATGTAAGCCCAGTCTGCAATGGGTCTAATCAACGGCCATCTGAGTGGAGCGTAAAGCCAGCCTTTTCCAACTAGCTTCCATGCGCAGTGAATCGCGTCGAGCCCTAAAATTAGCGTGTCTTGCTCGTCAACCGCGTGCAATATTTTCGCGGCTTTCTGTGCATCAATATCAGGATAGTTGTCGAACATAGGTGACTGTGTATCGACGAGAAGCAGTTGAGAATGTGTGTCGTACCCTTTGAGTTTGTTCATTTCTTTAACGCAAAGTGGGCATTGACCGTCGTAGAAGAGAGTGAGTGTTGGCATATAAGCTCCTTTTTAGCTTTCTACGACGTTTTCTAACTTATTGATCAGCCACTTCTACATTTAAGTAGTTGTGCCAATTTTGGGCGATGTTCTGGTATTGGAACACGCAGAAGTCTTTACGATCGGCAAGGTAGTCGTTTTCCACTTCGTCGAGCAGGTTCTGATGTTTTTCTGGGTTGCTGCCGTAGACTAAACAAAGCGTTGAAAAGTAGCGTTGCAAGTCGAAGCTGTGTTCATCTATGTACTCGCCAAACTCATAGTAATCAGGTTTGTCTTCTGACTCAAAAGCAAACATATCCGCTGCACTGATGGCGGCATCTTCACCGTTCTCAACGTATTCAATCATCATCACGGCAGCAAAGTTATCTACTGCATCTTCTTCTTTGCCCAAAATAGGGATGTTCTGATCGGCAATATAGGCGTGACCAGCTTCGTGAAGCAAGGTGTGCAGTACGGTATCTATCGCTCCAAGCTCCGCAGATTTACCGTACTTTTCTTCATATTTGTTGTTTTTAAAGTACTCTAACGCCTCTTGATAAAAGTGATACGGCATCTGCACAACATGCTTTTCCGGGTCGTATAGTGGTCCATCTTCGCTGCCATACTCTATGGTGAGTGTTTTGTTGAAAGGAAAGAGGTCGTCAGAGAGGTCAATGAGAGTTTGGTTGACGCCACTTTGCTCGATCTCTGATTTTAATTTAGCTTCCGCGTTATTGTCCGGCTGAAGATAACGAATGGTGATGTTATCTGAAGCGGAAAAAGCGTGAGTTGAGAAAGCGAGTAAAGGCAGCAGCACGAAGCGCAAAAGCATAAACATTCCTTATTGTTCTTTTACATAAATAAACTCACTTAATACTGACATAAATTCTAAGCTTTGGCCTATAGTTTGCGCACAAAGGAGTCTCAATATGAAAACTCAACCATTATTAAAGCAACCTCGGGTGCAAAACGCGTTGTTTAGTTTGAACGTGTAAACAACGCCACGATAATTCGTTCCGTGGCAATCCTAAATAATCAGAGGAATTTGTCATGACTAAAAAACATTGGTCTAGATATCAGTTACTTCATCAAGTGGTGAGTAACAAAAACATCCATGTTAAAGGTACCCACAGCTATTACAGTGATTGCTGGGATAATGGGTTTGAAGAGTCTGTTGTCCGCTACTTACATGGGGATGAGATAAGTAGACAATGGGAGCCAAGGTGGGAGATCGACCAACTTTACATCGGCGATTATGTTTGTATCGCCGCTGAAGCCGTTATCTTAATGGGGGGCAACCATAACCATCGTGTCGATTGGTTTTGTCTGTACCCGTTTCTCGAAGATGTCGAACGTTCTTATCAAAGCAAAGGTGACACTATCATTCACGATGGTGTTTGGATCGGTATGAGAGCGATGATCATGCCTGGTGTGACTATTGGTGAAGGCGCGGTTATTGCTGCGAATAGCGTGGTGACCAAAGATGTTGAGCCTTATGCTGTGGTTGGCGGTAATCCAGCTAAGCATATCAAGTATCGTTTTGAGCCTGAGAAGATAGCAAAATTGCTAGAGATGGGGATTTATCAATGGCCAGAAGAAAAGTTCTCGGCGCTACAAAACCTGTTGGCCCAAGCTGACTTTGATTTACTTGAGACTGCAGTAAATCAGTACGACCAAAAGCACGACAAGTAGATTTGAAAGATTATAATTAGGGCAGTGAGTGGGCTTGTGCTACACTCGCCGCCCTTTTCCGTTTCTATATGAGTGTAACCATGAGCCTTAAGCAAGAACTACAAAACATCCACAATCGTCTAGATAACTGCAAACGTAAACTAGAGGCAGCCAAAGGCCGTGGTGACCAAGAAATGATCACTAAATTTACCAACGATATCGACAAGCTGACGAAGAAAGCTAACTCAATGAAGCACAAGCAGAGCTACGATATGAACAAAGAGCGTAAGAGCCTGTTGGATATGCCATTTTCACGCGAGATCACCAAAGCAGAGCAAGCGGATATGGGTAAGCTAAAGAAGTCGGTTAAGGGGCTTGTTGTGGTTCACCCAATGACCAAACTGGGTAAAGAGCTACAGCTCAAAGTGATGACAGGTTACGCACCGAAAAAATTCTAATCGGGATTTGAAATTAAAAAAAGCGCCGCAATGGCGCTTTTTTGTTAGAAACCAAACTTACCATTTTGGTTCTTCCACTGAGATTGAGGAGCGATAGCTTCGATGACGTCCCAGTGTTCTACAATCTTGCCATTCTCCACTCTAAACAAGTCGTAGAATGATGTATGTTTTCCTAGGAACTCACCCTCGCTGATGGATAGCACGAAATTTCCTTGTCCAAGAATCTTATGGTTTACATTGTAAATCATTGGAGTACCAGCTTTTTCGAGCGCAGTTAGTGCTTTACCCAAGCCACTTAAACCATCAGCTACCATGGCATTGTGTTGAATATAGGCGCTATCTTCGTTGTCGATAAAGTGATTGATTTTTGCCATGTCGCCATCGATCAAGATGGTCTGAACAAAATCGGTGACGAGCTGCTTATTCTGTTCCGTTTTCTCAATATCGAGTATTTGTGTTGGTCCGTCTAGCTGAGTGCGACCACTTGGGTTCATTGGCATAATACTTTGTAAGTTATCCCAATGTTCGACGATTTTTCCGTCTTCGAAGCGGAACACATCAAAGCCAACTTTGGGGCCGAAAAAGTTGTATTCGGTGTGGGTTACAGCGTAGTCGCCATCTTCGAATGCTCGGACTACATTTGCTTTCGCACTGCCTTTCGGTAACGCTGCCAATACTTCGCCAAACCCAACTAAACCATCACCTACAGCTAGGTTATGTTGGATGTATTTGTTTGGGTTGATATAGCTAATTGCAGATTGGTCACCAGTTTCAATACTGGAGATAACCGCAACGGCTTTTTGCGTCTGGCTTGGCTCGGTTAACTCGGATTGAGTTGCGCAAGCAATTAAACTCACTGCTGCCGCAACGAGTGTTGTTGTTTTTAATGTAGTTAACAATTTCATTCTGATATACCTCAATGTTGGCTCGAGAAACATGTTAGGGATATCGAATTAGCAAATCATTGTGCATTTTGGATAAAAAATGGTAGATATCGAACCCGTGAGCTTATGGGGTCACAATTTTGGAGTTGTGTGGTACTTGGCAAATTGACTCGGTGTCATTTGGCTATGCTTCTTAAAGAACTTTACGAAGTTGCTTGCATCTTCAAAGCCAAATTCATAGGCAAGGTTTTGAGATGTTGCTTGGTTCACCACTAACCGACGTTTGATTTCGATAATGACAAATGCGTCGATCAATTGCTTTACCGTTAAGTTCGTTGCTGATTTGCAGGTGAGATTGAGAGTTTTGTAAGTTGTTCCTAGTTGATGCGCGTACCAGTTGGCGTCACGTGTTTTGTGGAAGTTGGCCTGAAGTTGTTCGAAAAAACGCGCAAACTTTGTGCTTTGTTCGTCAGACAACTTATCCTGAGGTACTTCAGGTCTTAACCGATGTAAAATGAGTGCGAGGGCTGAAAACAAATACATAACGATTAATGGATCAGGGTTAGGTTGCCTCATCTCTAGTTGCATTTGCTCTACCAATATATCTATGCGGCTTTTACTATTTGTGTCGAGATCGAGCAGAGGAGAGTGGTGCGGATTTAAATGCGTAGGCGTGTAATTGGGCAAGCGCATATTGATATGGACTTGGTCGAGAAATGCTTGAGTGAAAATCAGCATTTTGCCTTTCGGCTGTTGACTAAAATCGAAAGCCTGAACTTGTTCACGTTGGACGAACAGAATTGAACCCGGTTTAAAAGGGTAGGGTTCAAAGTCGATATGGTGAATACCAGAGCCTTTTTGAATAAAAATCAAAGCAAAAAATGCAACACGGTGAGGTTCAGTTGGATCGTGACGTAGCCCTTTTCTCTGGTAAAGGCTCTCTAGTTCAAAAATCTCTAACTCCGCATTGTTTGCCTTACGGTGGTTGAATGCAATTTCTGGAATTGTCACATGAGCCTCCCGTTACCTTACTACCAGTTTAGACTACCAAAACAGCTAATCTAATCGCGAAGCTTTGAGATGAGAAGTGAAAAAAGTCATATTTTTTAAAGTGTTGTTACGTATTGCTCTGATCTTCTTGTCTATTAGTTAAGACATTTCTACTAAGTTTCTTGGCTGCTTTACCATGGCTCGCATTTATGAAATAGAGTTAATTCTCTAAGAAAATTATCTCATCAAGTTATGAGATGTCTGGCATTTATTCAGGTTGTGAACTGATACGTTGTGCGCGTATTTGCAATAACTCAAATTCACATTTTTGTGATGTTAGCTGTGAGTTGCTGCTTTTTATGGATAAATACGCAACATTTGGAGACAGTTTATGGTCTTAAAGCACTCTTCGATCGCTCTTGCTATAGCCGTTGTATTAACGGCATGCGGAGGTTCAGATTCAAGCTCGGCTAGTACCAGTTCTACGTCTAGCTCTGCCAACTCCTCGTCATTGACCGCACGTGCAGCGGATGGCTATCTTATTGGCGCCAATGCCTGCTTAGACTTAAATAATAATAAAGTTTGTGAATCTTCAGAACCGAATGCCGTCACAGGAGACAATGGTGAATTTACGCTTACCGGGCTTTCCGCTGAGCAAATTGCAAAAGGCGTACTATTGATCGAGGTGGTCGCAGGACAAACAATCGACTCAGACAATCCAGGAGTGGTTTTAACCCAAGGCTATAATTTGACCGCACCACCTGGCTCAGATTTTATTAGTCCACTGACAACTATGCTCCAAAATGAGATGGAAAAAGGCAGTTCAATAGAAGAGGCTAAGTCCAAAATTCAGCAAAAAATTGGTACGAGTATTGACGTAACCAAAGACTATATTGCTGCAAAAAACTCGGTTGAGTTGAGTAGTACAGATAAAGCAGTCTATGAGAAGTTGCATAAGATCGCCCAAGTTACGGCGAATATCATGGCTTCGAAAACTGATTCACTAAAAGAGGTCAGCGCTGGTGCTGGAATCAGTGAGCATGAATTGATTTCTTTGATTGTCGAAGAAGTGACCATGGTACTTGAAAATGTTGTCGCAGATATATCGAACAGTGCAGGTCAGTTTGATGCTAACGCAATTGCTACTGAGATCGAACGAGAGAATATCGATCTCGATAAAAACAACCTAAGTGACAAAATCAAAGAAAATGAAGCTAAGAAAAAAGGAGTCACAATCAACCACGCTAAGGAGTTGTACGAGGAAGGAATTCATTGGCTAGCCGGTACAACTCACGCAGATAAACCGATGACATTGCAGTTTGGTTCGGTGCAGCTTAGAAGTGATGGCGGTATTCAAGAAAGTAGCAAAGTCTATGACTATACAGTTGGTGATTTTGTATTAGCGGCAGAGAAGCTACCGAGTTTACAAATGGTATTGGCAAGCAATGGTTGGCAAAGTGAAAATGCTGCTATAGAAAAGATTGAGGTGCTGGACAATCACAAAATCAAACTGACTTCGGCTGATTCCGTCTTGAGCGATATTGTTAGCATAATGAAAATCGATGTAAGCGGCGTTAATGTTCGCTCAATAGTGAAGCAGGTTGATAGTAGTGGTGCTTGGTCAAATACTTTGCCTGCCGATCTAGTGTTCCCTGACAATACGGTGATGTACAAACAGTCTCTAACTAAGAGCATTGAAGGTTACTACTCATTTTACAAAGGAAATGGCTGTCAAGGCGAAGACCGCTATGTTGAATTGAATAATTCTTGCAACGGTTTTTCTGTATTTAAAGACAATCAAGAAAAGTGGCTCACCAGTCTTGAGCAAACTAAAGCAGTGGATCAATCAGACAGGAGTGGTACGTTTAATGTTGACGGGTTGGTTCCATTCGGGGCTATGAAGCGAGGAGGTATCCGAGCCCAATTGCTTGATGGAGGTGAGGTAAAATACTACTTCTATTCTTGGTATAACGAACCTTTAGAACTATTGCCTGAGGCTGGACAGTGGCGTGATATTGTTGTCAATGGTGTCCAGCTTCGCGAAGTGTCCATGCCCGCAACGCTCATTGATGTTGCAAGTCAGGTTGCGGTGAACCCAAAAGACCGTAAGTCTTATTTATCAGTGGCGGAAGGCTTTGTACGTAATACTTGGTACATTCCTTCAGCCTCAACACGAGAAGAGTACGTTTTTGATAGTACAACACAGCAGTTCATCTTAGATAGATCTTCTCAGCCGTTAAACTTACAAGCTTGTTTAGATTCATTAGCAGACGCTAGTTATGAAAAAACGATAGGCGACAAAATTGTTTATGATGTCTCACGCACCTTTACAGGTGGCGTACCAACTTCATTGCAATTTCATTCGGAGTACCTCGGTAATAGTTTCTCATGGCTCGATGATGTTACCAATGTCACAGGGCTGCCAAGTTGGATTTCAGATTGGGCTGGCACGTTAGAAAAAACTAAAGTGAGTGAATTTGACTTACAGGGTGCGCTAGTAGGATACGAGTATGCGTATAGCACACTTGAACACTACCTAGGACAAGAAGGCTTTAACCAACACGATGAACGAATACATGGCATCGCTAAGGTTGGTTTGCCAACAGCGGTTGCTCACAATACTAAACAGCTTGGAGTTGAAAAAGTGCATGCAAGGGCAATTAATGCGCCATTAACTGCCGTATTTGATACTAGTACAGTTCCGGCTCAACTGGTTACTCACGGATTGCGTACAGCAGATACCGAAATAGCGCTGAGTGCGATAACGGATGCGTGGCATAAGTCAGTATTTGATTACAGTGAAACATACCTTGGGAAAGAGAGAATCACTGTTCCAGCAGGTACGTTTGATACATGTAAATTGATCAGCAAAACGAATTTCCCAGGAGCGAATAAGACCGATATGGCAGTGACTTGGCTGATCAATAAAGGCATAGTCAAGAAAGATCGCAATGAACCGTCAAGGAATGCGAAGATTGAAATAGAGGCTAAGTCCTTATAACTTAAAAGCCAACAGCAAATGCTGTTGGCTTTTTTGAACATTATGACCCGTCTTTGGAACTTGAATTTATCTAATAGCCCATCAATTGCAGAAGGTTTTCAGCGGTTTTAATCGCCTCTTTGCGGTTAGCAATATTGAGCTTCTGATATAGGTTACGAATATGCGTTTTGATCGTTGTACCTGCGACATCGAGTTCTTGAGCTATCTGCTCGTTGCTAAACCCAGAATAGATCAGCCCCAGCACCTGCCATTCACGCTGAGTTAGCGGGCTAGTACGAACAAGCTCTGGGATGTTTGGGTGATTGACTAGCTTTTCAACAAACTCTTCATCAAAGTGAACGGAGCTGCTGCGTTGGGTAGTCGAAATATCTTTAAGCAATTGCTGTGCGCGATGGCGCTCTAAGTCGCCGAGTTCACTTTTCTGGTTAAGTTTCTCTAAGATATGGCCAATCTTGGCGCCATCGACGAGGAAATTACCCAACATACCGGTTTGATTGGTTAACTCCAACGCGCGTTTTAGGTGTTCACGTGCAGTTTCTTCATCATCTTGAGAAACGGCAAGTACCGCTTCAACAATCAAGTTTCGGTTGGTATCAGTCAACAACTCGTTTTCTTGCGCTTGTTGCTGTAAGAATTCAAGTGTTTTGCCTGCATCTGCATATTGCTCTAGAGCGATTTGCGCGCGAGCGATATTGCGCCACTGCAGTTGAGTGAAGTGATTGCATGCCGTTTCAGGACGCACTGTGGTTTCAAGCCATTGTTGAATGGAGTCTAGATCGCCTCTAGCTTGCCAGAACAGAATCAGCGAAAGTGATGCGTTGGCGGTCCAGTCAACATGGTAAGTGGATTGTTTAAGTAAGTGAGCAATCTGCTCGATAAACTTACCCGCTTTGTCGAGTTCACCACGACCAATCGCGATACGTGCCAACATTGAGTAGCTATGTAAGTGCTTACTTGGACTGTGGTCGCCTAGAACATGTAAACCTTTGTAGGCGCACTCTTCCGCCTCATCTAAGCGGTTCCAACACCACAGAATTTGCGCTCGGACGCGAAGCAAAAATTCATGCAGAGGCACTTGCTGTAATTGGTGCTCTTCGATCAGTTTGAATGCATTATCCTGTACCTCATATGCCGCTTGAACATAGCCTTGCGCAATGAGGATTTCACTCTGCTGAAGCATTGCCCACAAGGCCTGATGATAGACCTGATATTGGCGAGCCAGCTTTTCTGTTTGTTGCATCATAGGTAGGGCGCGGCTCAGATGCCCGAGTACGTGGTTAACTTCACCGACCACTGAGGTTGCAACGATGCGACTGCGATAAACCGTACTGTCTACTTGACTCAGTGCTAGTTCAGCAAGTTCGAGCGCTTTCTCTGGTTCGTCTTGGTTAATCGCAACCTGAGCACGCAGAGCATTGAACTCTCCCTGCTCTTTAGCACTTAATACAATGTTTAGTTGCTGCATCTGCTCATCGGCTTTCGACAATAAGTCACCGACATCGTTATATCTGTGCTGGCTTTGAGCCAACCAAGCTTGCAGCATGCAGAGTTTAGGCTCGCTATAAAGTTGCTCAGGGGTGAGGGTATTGATCGCCTTTTCTAGCGTAATTAGCTCACCGCCGTTAAACATCTTCCAACCATACTGGCTTAAGATATCCGCTGTCAGTTGGCTGTTATTGGCTTCTTGAGCATGACGCAACGCTTGGTGAGGTGAAGAGAGTTTCAACCAAGCTTTTGCTGCTGTTTGATGCAGTTGTTTCTCTTGTTGAGGAATACGCGCAGTACGTTCGTGAGCGAGAAATTCTGCAAACAGGTTGTGGAAGCGATACCAGTTTTGCTCGCCCTCTAGCGGGTGAATAAACAGGCCGAATCGGTTTAGTGACTCAATCATGCTAAGGGCATCTTCACGCTCTGTCAGCTCGCAGACCAACTGATCATTGAAATGATCGAGTACCGAACATTGAAGTAAGAAATGACGCGTTTCTTTGTCGAGAAGATCAAACACCTCTTCAACCAAGTAATCCCATAGATGAGCGTGATTAAACTGAGAGAAGGATTCCGCTGATTGAGCTAAGGTTTTATGCTGGTGCTGGGCTTGCAGAGCGATAAGTTGCAATGCTGACGGCCAGCCTTCGACATAGTTGCGTAGATTACTTGCCGTCGCATCGTCAATGCCGTCCGCGACTCGTTGGTTAAAGAATCGGGTGGTCTCTTCCGTATCAAACGCGAGTAACTCGTCGCCAATTTCGATCATCAGATCGCGAACACGAAGGTTAGCGGTGCCAAGTGGTGGAGCTGCTCGGCTGGTTACAACCAAAGTGACGTTATCTGGCATATGTTTTAGGAAGAAGCGCATCGCTTCGTGAATTTCATCTTCTGAAATTAGGTGGTAGTCGTCTAGCACCAAGTAACACTCTTGATGGAAGTTCGACATTTCCGTGAAGACTTCGCCAAACAATGAGTGAAGCGACGAGAATTGACGCTTTTCCGCTAGCTTTTGTGAATTCGGGCAACTGCCATCCGTCGCTTTATTGAGCGCTTGTAGCAGGTAGTTGATGAAGCGGAATGAATCGTTATCGCTCTCATCAATACTGTACCAGCCTACGTGTGACTTATCTGATAGCCATTGGGCGGCCATCGTGGTTTTTCCATAGCCAGCAGGAGATCTAAACAAGACCAGTTTGTAAAATGGAGCTTGTTGAAGAAGGTCTAGTACTCGTGGTCGGACAATCGCATTATGTAAGCGAGCCGGGCGAGTTAATTTCGAAGGAATCCACATCTTTTTGTCCCTATGCCGTGCCCTATATTTAGAGAATCACGTAATTCCAATCAGCTTGGTACGTAATTGAGCAAATGTTGTGCAATTAAGCTTATTGGCAAGGATGTTACTTGAGAATAATCGCTACAGTTATTGATCGACGGCGGGTTTTTCGCGTAATTCACATTTTGATGCTAACTACGCCCTATTTTTGTGATTCTTGTCACTTATTGGTGGGGTTAATAATGGGATTTGATCACCCACTTGCACCAAAAAGCATGTAATTTGCATCGTCTAGCAAATCTTATTGTGACCGAGTATGCATATTGTTCAATTGACTATGTTCCTCTACACATATCTTTAATACATCAGTTATAGGTTAAATGCGTTGATGGTGTGATCCCTATCACCAGAGCTCAGACGATGTTGAATTTAAATGAGAGTTAGATCACTGAGCCCTTGGTAATACGCCCTCTACGCCCTTCGTCCTCCTCCCAAATTGCCGTGTTGTGGGAGGATGTTTTGCTGTTCATGTCAATGCACGATATGGCACAGATGGATTAGAACCAATAAGTGAGATTTCTCTAATGAAACCTACGCAACAGAAAAATTTTGATAAAGCGACTTTCCAAGCTGATGTGAAGAAGCACCTTTCAGCAACTTACGCTAAGACTGAAGAGACTGCGACAGCGCGTGAGTGGTATTTAGCTATGGGCAAAGCGCTTGCTGAACTAACAACATTTGACTTGCTTAAAACTGAGCAAGATCCAAAAATCAAAAACGCAAAAAGCGTTAACTACTTATCTCTAGAATTCCTAATTGGTCGTCTAACAGGTAACAACCTAATCAGCATGGGTCTATATGATCAAATCACTGATGCGATGGCTGAACTAGGTCAAAACCTAACGGACCTACTTGAAGAAGAGCGTGATCCTTCACTGGGTAACGGTGGTCTAGGTCGTTTGGCAGCGTGTTTTATGGATTCGTGTGCTGCACAAGAATACCCAACAGTAGGTTACGGCCTACACTACGAATACGGTCTGTTTAAACAATCGTTCGAAGAAGGTCGTCAGCAAGAAGCACCAGACGCATGGCGCGGTGTTGAAGGCTACCCTTGGGAAGTCGCGCGTCCTAAACTTGCGCAAGAAATTGGCTTCTATGGTCATGTCGAAGTAACACATGAGAACGGTAAAGAAGTTCGTAAATGGGTACCGGGTATGAGCGTAAAAGCAATGCCTTGGGATCTACCAATCGTGGGTTACGAGTCAGATACAGTTTACCCACTACGTCTTTGGGAATGTCAGGCAATTGCACCATTCTCACTAGCGAGCTTTAACAACGGCGACTACTTTGAAGCGCAGCACGCTCTTATCGATGCGGGCAATATCACTAAAGTTCTCTACCCGAATGATAACCACGAGAAAGGCAAAACTCTGCGTCTAATGCAGCAGTACTTCCACTCGGCGGCATCGGTACGCGACATTCTACGTCGTCATGAAGAAGCAGGTTTTGCGCTGGCTGATCTTCCTAAGCAAGAAACAATTCAGCTTAACGATACGCACCCAACAATTGCTATCCCAGAGCTAATGCGCATCCTTATCGACGAGAAAGGTCTATCTTGGGATAAAGCGTGGGATATCAGTGCAAATACTTTTGCCTACACTAACCACACGCTACTACCAGAAGCACTAGAAACGTGGCCAGAGTCGCTGATTCAGCGTCTACTACCTCGTCATATGGAAATCATTTTTGAAATCAACCACCGCTTCCTACAAGAAGTACGTAAGATGTGGCCTGGTGATGGTGAGAAGCAAGCGAAGCTGTCTATCATCCAAGAAGGTTTCAACCGCATGGTTCGCATGGCTAACCTTTGTGTTATCGGTTCTTACAAAGTCAACGGTGTAGCAGCGCTTCACTCAGAGCTAGTGAAGAAAGACCTATTCCCTGAGTTTAACGAAATCTTCCCAGGTAAACTGACTAACGTAACAAACGGTGTAACGCCTCGTCGTTGGTTGAAGTTCTGTAACCCAGGTCTGTCTCAGCTGATCACTGACAAGATTGGCAGCGAGTGGCCAGCAAAACTTGAGCAGTTAGAAGGTATTGCTAAGTTTGCAACTGACGCTAAGTTCCAACAGGAATTCATGGCAGTTAAGAAGCAAAACAAACAGCGCCTAGCTGATTGGGTTCAAGAGAACATGGGCATCGAGCTAGATACAAATGCTATCTTTGATGTTCAAATCAAACGTCTGCACGAGTACAAGCGTCAGCATCTAGACTTGCTACACATCTTGTCTCTGTACCACCGCATCATCAATGAACCTGGTTTTGAGTGTACGCCACGCGTATGTTTCTTCGCAGCGAAAGCAGCGCCAGGCTACCACCTAGCGAAAGAGATTATCTTCGCAGTGAACAAGGTTGCTGAGAAGATTAACAACGATCCGCGCATTGGCAACAAGCTGAAAGTGGTATTCATCCCAGACTACCGCGTAAGCATGGCTGAAATCATCATTCCAGCGGCTGACGTTTCTCAGCAAATCTCGCTAGCGGGCAAAGAAGCATCAGGTACGGGTAACATGAAGATGGCGCTAAACGGTGCACTAACTATCGGTACTATGGATGGTGCGAACGTAGAGATTCGTGAAGAAGTTGGCGATGAAAACATCTACATCTTCGGTCTAGACGTTGAAGGCGTGCAAGCGGTGAAAGCGCAAGGTTACAACCCTTACGACTACTACCACGCAGATCCTCTACTGAAAGCATCGCTTGACCTGCTTGCGGGCGAAGAGTTCACCCCAGGTCAACCAGGCCTACTTCGTGCAACATTCGATAGCTTGCTAGATGGTGGTGACCCATACCTATGTTTAGCTGATTTTGCTTCTTATGTTCAAGCACATGAAGATATGGGCAAACAATACAAAGACCAAGCGGGTTGGGCGAAGAAAGCCATATTGAACACCGCCTTGGTTGGTAAGTTCACCTCTGACCGTTCAATTAGAGACTACGTGAACAACATTTGGAAATTAGAAGCTGTTAAGCGCTAATTGATTAAAAAGCCAAGGCCATGTGCCTTGGCTCTACTCTTTTTATAATGATTAATAACCCTACATTTTGAAGGTATTAGCAGTCCTTCGGAGAGAGCGATGAAACAAGATAACGCATTAAAACAAGTCGCTGAAATGGCGAGAATTGCCGACAGCTACGTTAGCGCGTGGGGAGATGAAGCTAAAGTTGAAGACGAAACCATTCGTCACTTACTTGCGTCTTTAGGCTATGACACGACAAATGATGAAACTCTTCTGAAATCAGCAGAGAAAAAGCATAAGAAAGATGTGCTAGACCCAGTACTGGTTGTCCGCGATGGTGAACCTGTCGAAGTGGCGCTGAATCTAGGAGCGAGTGCTCGTGAAAGTGAGTTTAGCTGGCGCTTAGATACTGAGCAGGGAGAGGTACTTGAAGGCTATCTTCAATCGCAAATCGTACGCGATGAGCGCAAAGAGGGTGGCCCTTTAGTGTTTGCATTACCGAGAGATATCGCTTGGGGTTATCACAAGCTAACTATCACTCGTAAACGTCGTAAAGCCCCTTATGAGATGACATTGATTGTGACGCCAAAAGCGTGTTTCAAACAAGATGGCATCTTAAATGGTAAGAAAATGTGGGGGCCAAGTGTTCAGCTTTACACTCTTCGCACTCAACACAACTGGGGTATTGGTGATTTTGGTGACCTTAAACAGCTGGTTGCCGATATCGCATCACGCGGTGGTGATTTTGTTGGCTTAAACCCAATTCATTCATTGTTCCCGGCAAACCCAGAAGGGGCGAGCCCTTACAGCCCGTCTTCACGTCGCTGGCTAAACATTATGTACATTGACGTTAGCTCTGTACCTGAGTTCGCGCTAAGCATTGAGGCACAGCAAAAAGTGGGCAGTGCAGAGTTCCAACAACGTCTGCAAAAAGCACGCGAATCACACTGGGTGAACTACACCGAAGTCTCTGATCTGAAAATGAGTGTCTTGCCTCAGCTATTTACTGAGTTTAAGAAGCGTCACTTAGATAAAAATTCAGAGCGAGCGCAAACTTTCTTAGCCTTTGTTGAAGAGGGTGGCGAGAGTTTAGTTCATCAAGCGGCGTTTGATGCGCTTCACGCTAAACTGCACGCTGAAGATTCTAATGTTTGGGGCTGGCCTGTATTCCCTGAAGAGTACCGTAAGTTTGAAAACAGTGCGGTGCAAAGCTTCATCGAACAAAACCAAGATCAAGTTCATCTTTACATGTACCTACAGTGGGTTGCCGATACTCAGATTAAAGAAGCGCAAGCTTTGGCTGAAGAAAAAGGCATGTCAGTGGGCTTATACCGCGACTTGGCTGTGGGTGTGGCGGATTCAGGCTCAGAAACTTGGGCGGATGATGGCAACCTAATCATGGATGCAAGCATCGGTGCTCCACCAGATGTCCTTGGACCACTTGGTCAAAACTGGGGACTACCTCCGTTGAATCCACAAGTGCTGCAAGCGACTGGGTATGATGCATACATCAAGCTTCTGCGCGCGAACATGAAGCACTGTGGCGCACTGCGTATTGACCATGTGTTAGGCCTGCTACGTTTATGGTGGATTCCTAAAGGTGAAAACGCAACTAAAGGCGCTTACATCTACTACCCAGTGGAAGACATGCTAGCGATTTTGGCGTTAGAGTCGCATCGCTATCAATGTAGCGTTATTGGCGAAGATTTAGGTACTGTGCCTGATGAAATCGTCGAGATTCTGCGTGACGCTGGTGTTCACTCATACAAGGTATTCTTCTTTGAAACGTCAGAAGATGACGGCGGCTTTATTTCACCTGCTCATTACGCAGAGCAATCTATGTCTGCCCTGTGTACTCACGATATGCCAACGCTCCGTGGTTTCTGGCACTGTGAAGACCTTAAGATGGGTGAAGAGCTTGGCCTTTATCCTGACGCAGAGCAGCTCAAAGGTCTGTTCGCTGACCGTCTAGAATGTAAGCAAGGTATCCTTGACTCAGTGGCATGGCATGGTTACCTACCAGAAGGTGTGGGCCGTGATGCGCAATATGTACCAATGGACTCTTACCTAGCGGAAGCACTTCAACTTCATGTTGCAGCAGGTTCTTCGACACTTCTCAGTGTCCAGCTGGAAGATTGGCTTGAAATGGACAAGCCAGTTAACATTCCTGGCACGGTCGATGAGTATCCAAACTGGCGTCGTAAACTGTCGATGAATCTCGACGAAGTGTTCGCGCATGAAGGGGTTAATCGCATTGCTCACAAGCTCACCGAAGTTCGAGCGAAAGTAAGCAAATAGTCGTCTAATTGCAGTTCATACATAGAAAATTTTAGGTTGTATCACTCTATGTAGAGCCGGAATTCGGTAAACTGTCATAACGCTAATTAAGCCCGCTGCATAGCGGGCTTTTTGGGTCATTTGACCTGTCAATACGACAACTAATCTTATTTGGATTATGAAAGTTAGGTTAGGGAGAGAAGTAACTTGAAAACAACAACGTTAGATAAGGCAACAAAGATTTATAACCGGCTTTCACACGCGACATTCGCTGACCCATTTTCGTTTATCGGGCCTTTTATCGATCCAGAGCACGGTGCTTTGCGTGTATGGATGCCAGGCGCTGATAAAGTTGAATTAGTGATCGACGATCAGCGAGTAGAACTTGAAAGGGAAGATGCCTCTGGCTTTATCCTTAAACAAGAGCAAGATTTACACTTAACACACTACCTGCTTGCCGTCGATTGGAATGGCACCGAGCAACTGGTTGATGATCCTTATCAGTATCACAACATCTACGCTGAATATGATGATCTGCATACGCCTAAAGAAATGTACAAGCATATGGGCGCGCAGTTTATGACGCTTGAGCGTGGTGGCAAACAGATTTCGGGTATCCGTTTCTTGGTATACGCACCGCATGCTTCTGCGTGTAGTTTGGTGGGCGAGTTCAACCAGTGGGATGGACGCCGCACGCCTATGCAGCGTCTCGACTATGGTATCTGGGGTATCTTTATTCCAAATCTCCCTGAAGGTACTCAATACAAGTTTGAGTTAAAAGGACCAAATGGCGAAGGCTTACCTCATAAGGCTGATCCTTGGGGCGCGTTTGCGGAGCAGTATCCTTCTTTTTCTTCAGTGACTTACGATCATAACCGTTACCAATGGCAAGATGATCAGTGGCAAAATCGTCCAGTGACGGAAAAGCGCAAAGAAGCGCTCTCTTTCTATGAGCTGCATGCGGGTTCTTGGCGTCGTGGTGCGAACGGTGACTTCTTAAACTACCGTGAGTTGGCTGAGCAGCTAATTCCTTATCTTGTCGATATGGGCTACACCCACATCGAGTTGATGCCTGTTTCCGAGCACCCATTCTATGGCTCTTGGGGCTATCAGCCAGTGGGTTTATTTGCGCCAACCAGTCGTTTTGGTACACCAGATGACTTTAAATACTTCGTCGATCAGTGTCACCAGGCCGGTCTAGGTGTGGTACTTGATTGGGTGCCAGCGCACTTCCCATCAGATGATCACGGCTTAGCGAATTTTGATGGCACGCCTTTATTCCACGACCCAGACCCTCGTCGCGGTTGGCACCAAGATTGGAACTCATACATCTACGATCTAGGCCGTGAACATGTAAGACGTTTCTTAGTTTCTAACGCACTGTATTGGTTTGAGCAGTTCCACATTGATGGCATTCGAGTCGATGCTGTCGCGTCTATGTTGTACCTCGATTACTCACGTAGCCATGATCAATGGATTCCAAACGTTGATGGTGGCAATGAAAACTACGATGCGATTGCCACGCTGAAGTGGATGAATGAGGAAGTGTACAAATACTTCCCGAATGCGATGACCATAGCTGAAGAATCGACCGCATTCCCGGGAGTGTCTGCACCTACCTTTATGGGCGGCTTAGGCTTTGGATTTAAGTGGAATATGGGCTGGATGCACGACTCTTTGTCTTACATTCAAGAAGACCCGATTCACCGTCAATACCATCACAATACGATTACCTTCCCATTGGTTTATGCCCACAGCGAGAACTATGTACTGTCGCTATCACACGATGAAGTGGTTTACGGTAAAGGTTCTATTCACAATAAGATGCCTGGCGACGAGTGGCAGCAAACGGCCAACTTGCGTGCGTACCTTGGTTACATGTACGCACAACCGGGTAAAAAGCTTAACTTTATGGGCGCAGAATTTGGTCAGACAGCGGAATGGAACCATGACGATCAACTGCAATGGTTCCTACTTGATTTTGAACGCCATCAAGGGGTTCAGGCGTTGACTCGCGATCTCAATAAGCTATACAGCAGCGAGAAAGCAATGCATGAGCTAGATTGCGAACCGCGTGGCTTCGAGTGGCGATTGCAAGATGCTGCTGAAGCGTCGATTTTGGCTCATGAGCGCTTGAGTGATAGTGGAGAGCGTATTCTTGTCGTGACCAACTTTACTCCTGTCCCGCACGAAGAGTTTAGATTGGGCGTACCGCACAAAGGAACCTATCAATTGCTGCTTAACACCGATGACAACAAGTACCACGGTAGTGGATTTGAAGTACTAAACTCGGTGACGAGCGAAGAGGTAGCAAGCGAGGGCTTAGAGCAGTCGATTCACCTTCGATTGCCGCCGTTAGCGACTGTATTTTACAAGTTAGATTAGTAATATAAGCCCAGTGAAAACTGGGCTTTTTTAGCTCTGACATTTGATGACAAAGCCTTACAACATCCATATACATTAATAATCAATGGCTCAATAAACTATCCATAAAAATAATGAATGGTTTTGGAGCTGAAATTGAAACCCTTAATCCCGCTATATATCACCGTTATCGCACTCTCAGGTTGTCAGTCTTCAAAAGATAATCTTGCTCCCTATGTCTTCCAGTCGCAATGCCAAGAAGCAGATGAGTATGATTTCGAGCCTCTGACTTTTACTGTTGACTCCTCATTTGAGCAGGCGCGAGTGAATGGTGTTATCTGCTCGGGGTCGTATACCGCATTTGAACAAATGACTAAACGGTACCCGAAAGTAAAGCTACTGCGATTAAAGGAGATCCCAGGCTCTGTCGACGATGAAACCAATCTTCGCTTATCGAAAAAGATCCATCAGATGGGGATCAGTACTTACTTAGGCGAGAATGGCATCGTGGAGTCAGGTGGGACGGATCTGTTTCTTTCTGGAGTGACCAGAAAGGCGGAAAAAGGCGCGAAAGTTGGCGTTCATTCGTGGGCTTTCGAAGATGATGATGGAAAAGTGGTGGGTGGAGTGAACCTACCAAAAAGCAGCCCAGAACATCAGCCCTATATTGAGTACTACCAAGATATTGGGCTAAGCAAACCTGAAGAATTTTATTGGTTTACTATGCATGCGGCGTCTGCGGAGGGAATCTATTACATGTCCCCACAACAGCTTGAACATTTCGGCTTTAATACCCCAAGCTTTGCATTCTAGGTTAGCGGGCTTCTATCACTCTTTGATATTGGGGTGCGCACTGCCTTGGTAGTTAGGAAGTTGTTCTCGCAGTCCCATAAAGGTATTGCGAGCGCTTTCTTTAGCGAGTTTGTTGGCCAGCCAATCAGGCAGAGCGCCGCCAGGATCAGCGAAAGCAACGTATTCGATAAGAGCACTACCATTGGTGAGCTTTTGCAGCGTCCATGTGGCTTTTACTGAGGTAATGCGGATGTAATCCTCTTGCTCGGGCAAACTGGCTGGAGGGGCGTCTTTGATGTTGAGTGTAAAACCTATCTCATCGACGGAATATTTTGAGTAAGTGACCATATCGCGGTCTTTCGCAGGCCAAGGTGCGGCAAATTGTGTGTAGACAATGTTTTCGTTGGATGAGATTTGCTTTATAACGCGACTGTGACTGACATTATCAATCCAGTTCGGCACATTAGCGGTATCTTCCAGCAACAACAAAAACGCGCCGTAGCTGGTGGGGGCGAACATTCTTGCTCTAATTTCGACCAGTCCATCACTGTGTTCGCGAGAGTAAATGGTAATGCCGTTACCATCGCTCTCAAACTTCCAGTTAGCAACAGGCTTTGCCCATACAGCGCTTGAGGCGATTAAACTGAAGATACAAATACTTTTCCCTAAGTTTGTCATTATCTTACCTGATTCCTAACCGTCCTTGTTTTAGTCTACATGACACTGAGCTTAATGCTTAATTCGCCCTCGAAGAGACTTGGTCTGCGATTTGATGTTTTTACTTTTCAGCCGTCTTTCTTTAGATGCGCGGGTTGGTTTTGTCTCTCGACGTTTCTTTTGCACCACCATCGCTGAAGTGATCAGTTCAGCGAGCCTGTTGAGCGCATCTTCTTTGTTTTGCTCTTGAGTTCGAAATTGCTGAGCTTTTATTGTGATGACACCGTCTTTTGAAATACGAGAGTCACGCAGGGCAAGAATTCGTTTTTTATAAATGCTAGGTAAACTAGAGTGCTTAACATCAAACTGAAGATGAATAGCACTCGAGACCTTGTTGACATTCTGCCCGCCCGCCCCTTGAGCTCGTATTGCTGTGAGTTGGATCTCCCAAGCTTGTAGAGTGACGTTGTTGGATATCTTAAGCATTCAGTACATGTGATTTAGGCTATGAAGAGTCATTGTAGCCTGACTGAAGCGCTTCGCCATGGTTTTATAGCAGGTTCTCGCCGAATTTTTGGCATACGAGTAACGATCGAGCAAAACAAATGGGGTTCATAGTAGGTTGACGGCTATCTATCCCCCCTTTTGGCGAGGATGTTACTGACTCGGCATCAAGAACACTTCTCTCATAGCGGCCACTTGCTTGGTTAATGCACCACCGACATGTCCACCACCCTCTACTTCAAACAGTATCGCTCCTTTTTGGGTCAAAAATGTGCTTTCTTCAGCTGATAACCCACCGAGCTGTTCATCATTGTTAGCGAATGTGAACCCTAGGTTACTTAGGTCGTCATATTGGTCAAGGATAGAGACATAGCGTGGAGTCGCAATGGCAGCGTTTAGTTTGTCCATGTTCTGCTGTAACTCAACGATACTTCGCTCACTGTTTGATGCACAACTATCCAAAGCGATATCTAGGCGCGGCTGACAGGACTCAAGCCAATAGTCGGTGTGAATGATTAACTCACCTTCTTGAAATGCACTGTTGTCATAGACGAACCCCGCGCGTTGGTTTGATTTAAATGCATCTATCAGCGCTTCAGGTGTATTGAGGCGAGATGACTGAACAAGGAAAGCGTCCGCCGCTTGGGGACCGTATTTAGCCAGCATTGCGAGCACGACAAACCCACCATGTGATGCGCCTTGTACATAGACTGTTTTGCCTTGTGATTTATAGTATTTCGCCACTTGATAAAGAATATCTGCCGACTGTTGGGCGTCTTGCTCTATTAAGTTATAGGCTCGGGTCTGAGCATAATTTTGCGTTTGTATCATCTGGCTTTGTTTCACATAGACAAAGGCAATATTGGTAAAGTCGATTTTTTCACCATTCTCGTCATCAATCTGACTAATGAAGCCAAATGTGTCGTCATCGGCATACGATAGTGGCCCTCCGTCAGAATAGAGTAAGACGGTTGGCATTTGCTCGGGATCGCCATGTTGTATTGATATATATGGCTCTATATTGGTCGTTTCTGGAGTCATTGATTCCCCAAGAGCAGGGGTATCACCCGAGCCGCCACCACAGCCCCAAAGGCTAAGAATAGAAAGTAAGAAGAAGCCTGAAACCTTTGCTTTAGGTCGCTGGGAGTAGAAAGATTGAAACATACGGAAAACCTTTGTATCGCCTCCCTGCCGTAAATTATTTAGCCATTGTCCTAAAGGCTGCCTCACGTTAGTGCGCTTTGCAGGAGCAGAATAGTATGGAGTGATGTATGTCTTCTCAATGTTAGGGAGGTGTTTTTCATATGAATTAATGCTGTGAATGAGTGCTTTTTAGAAAGCACTCTGTCTTTAAGGTTATGATATGTTTGGTTTTTTATCTTTTTTTAGATGTAAGTAAGGGAAAGGTGATCTTTGCGTTCAGCAAAAACATATTAGGGAAGTCTGGAGAGCGTTAATGAGCTTTATATTGATAATTAAGATGAATTAACGAGTTGGACTATTCACCTATCTAATAGCGTTCACATAGACTTCGAGCTCTTTCCAAATCTAATGAGAGCAACAATGAAAAAGACAATCTACAGTGCAGCAGTTATGGCTGTATTGGCGTGTGGTGCGGTACGTGCTGAAGGTATGAGCGATAACTACAACTTTTTATCGGGTGGTTATCAACAGTCAAATTACAGCCAGTCGCTTTATTACGGTTCTAGCTCATCAAACGCCGACATAGACGCAAAAGGTTTTTATCTTCGCGGTAGTTTCCACTTTTATGACAATTTTTTCGCTGAAGTTCGCAAAGATCGTACCTATTACACGCATTCGGGCTCATTGGTTGAAAGTGATTGGACGCTTGACCAAAACTTGTATGCACTAGGTTACTACTACCCAATTAGCCCGGCTTGGTCTTTGTACGGCACTGTTGGTTATTCAGATTTAGAATTAGCAGCAGAAGCGCCAAACCTAGCTCCAAACACTAAACTAAGCTACAACATGTCGGGCCTTAGTTTAGAAGTGGGTGCGAGAGTTGAGTTGTTTGACTTCTGGCAAATTGAGCCAGCGATTCGTCATGCTAACTACGACTTCGCAATGTATGAACTGCGCTTGAACAATGCTTTTTCGGTGACAAACAATTTGTCTCTAGAGCTTAATGCATTGCACCGAGCATTTGAGACTCAGCACACCACTACGACGGAAGTCGCGGGTCAGGTTGGTGTGCGCTATTCTTTCTGATATTAGTATGCGAAACCTGCCGACTGTTTGGCAGGTTTCTGCGTATCTTTACCAGTTGGGAGATATTAGATAGACTTGCCGACGTTTTGCAGCGTAGTATTTGTCCATGAGTGAAAAAACACAAACACTGACCTTTTCTGGTTATGAGCTTAACCTCAGCTCAAGGACTCTTTGCCGAGTCGGCAATGGTGAAACTGTTCGCCTTTCTCACTCCGAGACACTTCTTCTACAGACACTGGTAGCGGCTCCTGGAAAAACCATATCGAGAGAGACATTGCTGGTTCAATGTTGGCCTGGACGTATCGTTACACAAAGCTCGTTAAATGTTGCGGTAAAAAATTTGCGCCAAGCATTTGAAAAGTTAGGTGGTGATAGTCTTATCACAACTGACCCCGGTAAAGGCTACTTACTACGAAGTGATGAGCGCTCTGCCGCAATAGAGTCAAAGCCGTTAGAAGCGATTTATGAGGCTGGCTTAAATGGTGATGAGCTGATTAAGTCAAAAAAGTATCTATTTTTCGGGTTGGCGTTCGTATTGGGTGCATTGGTGACCTTTTATACTCTTTTCATGTACATCGAACTGGTTGAAATCACCGAAGTGGATGGAGTGGACGTTTACTATGATGGTTTTCCCATTAAACCTGATGTACTACCTAGTCAAACATCGCCAAATGCGTTGATGCTTGTATATCCTAAAGGCGGTTCAGTGAATTGCTATCAAGTGGTGAGCTATTCTGATTCAGAGTTTGTGGAAGAGTCATTAGGTGAATGCCGTGATAAATAAGTCTATTTCGTATTTCTTGAAAGGTATATTGTTTACTCTCATGGCTTGTTTGCTTTGGGGCATTGTATCGGCTTTGTTAACAGAGGATAGGTATAGCCTTAAGACCTCTCATCCTGATATCTCTAACGAAACACTCACTATCACACTTAAACATGGGCAAGCTAAATCACACTTCGTTTCTAGAGCAGTGAAAACGACTCGTACTATTTCTTATGACATGCATGGCTTATTTCTTCGCTATGGCAATCACTATTTGCTGCTAACGACCGACGATTCAGATGATGTGCATACCCATGGTTTTGCGGTAAGAAAACTGTTCATTAAAAAGGTGAGTGATCATCAGGCATTTTTAATTACTGATCGCCGAGGTTCATTTACCCTGAAAGACGGTAGAGTTGTTCATCTTAACAGTATTTTTTCGGGTACTTATCAATAACAACTAAGTGGCTTTTGGACCAGATATTATAAGCCATTTGCGTTGACCCCAACGGCTTTTTCACCATCCATTACATCTCACTTATTCAGCCCTCAACCTCGAGCAATTGGTAGTACAAGTTTAGTGGACCCGCTAACATATCTAATGTGAGCTCACTGCTAGGCTGGCAGTTGAGTGCCAAAGCGAAACCGTGCAAGTAATCGGCAAGGAGGTCGATAGCGTTTTTAGTGGTTTCTGGGGTAAGTCCAAGCGGTTCTATGATCGTTTCGTAGCGTTCGATAAACACATTCGCTGGGCTGATAGAGTCCATTTTGAGTAGCGTTTCAAGTAATCCAGGGTAGCGATGCAAAAGTGATACGTAGCTGATGCAGAGCTGTGATAATTGCGTTTGCCAATCTTCACTTGCGTCAGGTTGGTAGATGTCTTCAATCAGAGAAATGACGATCGATTCCTGTAATGCATTCTTGTTGCGAAAGTAATGATATATCGCCATTGCGTCAACGGACAACTCGGTGGCTAACCCTCTGACACTTGGCATTTTATTGTCTCTAAGCATCAACTCTTTTGCTTTGCTAAGAATGCGTTCAGCATCCAATTGGCTTGTTTGGGCTTGGGGGCGTCCTCTACGTTTTTGCTTGACAGACATCTTAGGATCTCATTAATCTAATATTAATTCTACAGTGTAGAATTAATTGTAACTCAGTGTTGTATTTTGTCCAAACTCGCTTATCGGAGAACCTGACCATGGCAAATATCGTATTTATTGCAACCAGTCTTGACGGTTATATCGCAGACAAGGATGGGGGACTCGATTGGCTGCATTCGATACCTAACCCAGACAATATTGATATGGGATTTGTGCCCCTGCTTGAGCGTGTCGATGCGTTGGTGATGGGCAGAAATACCCTTGAAGCCGTATTGAGCTTTGACGTTGATTGGCCTTACAGCAAGCCTGTTTTTGTGCTGAGTAATACCCTAAAAGAAGTTCCAAGTGGCTATCAAGACAAGGTGTTCTTAGTCAGCGGAGATTTGCCTGACATCGTTAAGGAGCTTAATGCTCAAGGCTATCAGGATTTGTATATCGACGGTGGGGTGACAATTCAAAACTTTTTAAAGCTAGATCTGATTGATGAACTTGCTATCACCACTATTCCTGTCGTTCTCGGTGGTGGCGCAAAACTGTTCGGTGAACTGGATGGTTTGCAGAAATACAATTTGGTTGAAAGCAAGGTCTATTTTGATGCGATTGTACAAAGTCGCTACCTGCGTCAGCGATAGTTACAAGACCCTCTGATAGTCGAGAGGGTCTACTAAATCTTCTTTAACCCCTTACTGTAAAGGTTGAGGCTACAGGCTTATGGTCACTCACGTTGTCAAATCCTTCATCTAAGACCTTCGTTTGCAAGTCTTTAAGATTCCCAGTTTTGTTGGTCAATCCAGTGTTGTCCAGTTCGCCAAAGTCTGGACGATCTCGGCCTTCTTTATGCTTGATCTTGCCTGTTGAATCAAGCTGCATGTAGGTATGGCTATTAAGAGCCTCAAACTTAAATCCATGCTTCGCTAAATGAGTGTCATCGTGTGATACAGGATCATACATGGTTCCATCGTCTAAAAGCTTTTCACGCTCATTCAAGTCACCGGTAATTAGAACTTCCTCATTGGATTTAATTCCAGCCATAAGTTTGTTGCCTTCTAATTCACGCTTGGCCTCTTTGTTGGAGTCTAGGTGTGCGGAAATAGCGGTAATATCTTGTCCATTGACCTCTAAGGAAGTTTTAACACCCCCTTTATTGCCAGTAATGCCTAACAAGAACTCCATATTCTTGCCTCCCCAACCGTGTCGGTATTCAGACTCTCCTTTTACTTTAACGTCGGCACCATCTTTGGCAAATACAGACATAGACGTGTAGCTGACGCCTTCACCAAGTCCTTTGGTCATAACCTTCATCTTGTTTTGGCTGAGTAGGTTCATGCCCTCAAGCTCTAGATCTTTGGCAAGCAGTTTAGATTCTTGCTCAGCAAACAGTACGACATCATAGTCACCACTTTTGATTAGGTTCTGGAAATAGTTTTTTGTTTCTTCCGGCATTTTTTGGTTTGCCTGATTGTAGGTAACGGTGAGTACTTTCGCTTCACCGATTCTTCCTTTGTTGTGTAGCTGTTGATTCATCTGATTGAGCTTCAAGTCATTGTTTTTTGTTGCATCAGACTTGTTGAAAAAATGGCTAAAGAAGCTTTTGCTCTCTTTCTGTTTTAAGCTTATTTCTCCATCGCTATTTTTGGTAACGCTATATTCTTTGCCAAAAATAGAGCCAAATTTAACGGTATCACCTTGTTTGGCTTCATTTTTTAATCTGTGAATATCAGCAAGATCTAAATTACCTCTATGCTGACTATTAATATGAATGGTTGACATGATTTTCTTCCGCTCTTGATTTAATAATGGAAAACAATTAAATGAAAATGCCTGAGTTCGGTCTTTCTATAGACTCAGTAGATGTTTCAACTTGTTCAATGAACTGATGCCATTGTTCGACTTTATCGAGCAACTGCTGAAGTGTGTTTTGGACATAGCCTTGAGGTTTGTTGGATAGGGCTATTATCTTGTAAATGCTTAAACGACGGCTATCGGGTATGAGACCAACACCGAACCCGCCTCGAAAAGGCTCTAGCGCCTGCTCGCCTAAAGCAACAGCTAGTTGATCTGGCATGGGAATAGGTAGCTCAATAGGGCTAGTAATAGAAACATGTAGGTTGATTGTGGCTTCATTTTTGAAAATAGTCAGAAAAAGAGCTTCGTCATGAATGCCGCTTTCTGGTGATAACTCACACTGAAATAATCCGTTGTCATCGAATTCAACATTATTGCCTAAAAAACTAATACTCTCTTGATAGATATCCATTACTACACCTTTACCTCACTAATAATCTTGGTATGTTTTTTTATTATTTAATTGCGAGGAGTTTATAGCGCTTATGGGCGAAAGGAATATTAGATATGGCTGTGATTTTTTATGATTTACATATTTAGATTGATGGCTTATTTGCCTGTATTCCACCAATTGAAACTTGAAAGGGCGTTGTACTGACTGGAATTGTTGAAGTCCTGCGCTAGTTTTAAAGAGTCATTCGCTCAGGTCTAGGAGGAACATGCAAATGAATCCGGTTGGTTGGTTTGAAATCTATGTCGACGATATGTCGCGTGCGAAAGCGTTCTATGAAGCAGTGTTTGAAACGTCGTTAGAGAAACTTGATGGTGACGCTAAGATGGAAATAGAAATGTGGCTTTTTCCATCCTCTATGGAGCAGTATGGCGCAGCGGGTGCGTTAGCAAAAATGGAAGGGGTTTCTCCAGGTGGCAATAGCACACTGGTCTACTTTTCTTGCCAAGATTGCGTTAATGAGCAGTCAAGAGTCGAAGGCGCTGGTGGCAAGGTGGTTCACCCTAAATTTGCTATTGGCCCACACGGTTTTATCTCTATGGTCTCCGACACTGAAGGCAATATGATTGGTCTTCACTCGATGGAATAACACCGATGACACATTTTAAGTTGGCCCCCCAACCTGTGTGCGGGGGGCTCTTTGGTTAGATAAGTGTCGCTGCGGTTTGGTCACCCATTGCAATCAGAGTATCTAAGATCTTCTCGCCATCAGCACGTAAACCGTTGTGCTCATATTCATTCGTAATCCAAGCTTTGGCATTTGGCATCTCTGCCAGTGTTTCTCGGCTGATATCCATCTCAACAAACATGTCATCGGCATAGACAGCGCAGCTTACTGGTACTTTATTGTTTGCTAACTGTTTCATATCGTATAACGGTTGCCAGTCTTCTTTCGCTGCGAGTAACTCAGCGGCGGCTTTTAGTGGTTGCAAGTTCTTGTATTGATCAAACATCCAAGGGAAGACCATCTCACCAGTAAAGTAGAAAGGTTTGTCTTTATCGTAGTTAAACGCTGGGTTTTGCTGACGAACTCTATGAGCACTCCAGTTTGAAGCAAAGCCTTGGCAGTAGATTGATTCATGCAAAATGGCATAGATCGGATTCGTCTGGAAACCTTGCTCTATCAGCATGCTGCTCAAAAACTCATAGCGCAGTTCGGTTTTTCCATTAACCTCAATAAGGGCGTTTTCTAGTGCGTAGTAGGTTGGCAAGAAAGTATCACTCATACCGAAGTTAATTCCAATCTGCTGGAATTGCTCAACGGTAAATCGCTGTCCGTTGGGTAGGTATTCTTCGTTATCGATCAAGTGATCGGCAATCTGTTTACACAGCTGTTGAGCTTTAGGGAACTGCTGGAAGAAAGCTTGGTTCTTCTCCATCGTTCGTTTAAAAGTCGCCTGATATACATCGTCTGGGTGACGAGAAATCGACGGGACACCGCCAGTAATAAAGCTGCGAGACAAACTCTGAGGAAAAAGTGATAGATAGGTGAGTGAACAGAAACCACCGAAGCTTTGACCGAGAATGGACCACTGCTCAACCCCAAATTGCTTGCGAATAAACTCGGCATCGCGAACGATGTTGTCAGCACGAAAGTAGCTTAAATACTCCGCTTGCTCTTCAGGTGTTAGGTGCGCCAGAGTTTGGTGAGAGATCACTGAACTATTGCCCGTTCCGCGTTGGTCTAACAGTAAAACACGGTAATCTTGCAGCGCGCGCTTTACCCATCCGCTATTGCCATTTTGACGAGGAGAGGGGAAGCCTGGGCCGCCTTGAAAGTAGACCAACCAAGGCTTTGCGCTGTCACCATCTGAAACCAAGGATAGCTCGCGAGCAAAAACGGTAATTTCACCTTGCGTAGCGTCTGAGTAATTTAAAGGGACTTGAAAGTAATGCGGAGTGTATTTTACTCCTGCATCAATAAATTGCTGAGCGGTATTGATCATTATTAGTACATCCGTGACGTTGAGATGCGGTATCTTATCGTGTTGCCATGCGGATACCAATGCCAGTTTGGGTTAGTGTGGACTGAGCGATGGCAATGATAAATCTCAGTGACCTGAGTCATCTTTACCCTTATCCTAACCTTGGACTAAATCATAGATAACCAAAAGAATGAAATTATGAATGTTTTTGACTCTCCATTTGCAGGCAAACCGCTGACCGAGCAGGTAACCAACCCCAATATTATTGTTGGTCGTCATAGCTACTATTCGGGCTATTATCATCGCCATGGCTTTGATGATTGCGCGCGTTACTTAAATCCGGATAGAGACGATGTCGATAAACTGATCATCGGTAGCTTTTGTTCGATAGGCTCGGGTGCTGTGTTTATGATGGCAGGGAATCAAGGGCACCGCAGCGACTGGATTTCGACCTTTCCTTTTTTCTATCAAGAGGATGAGAACTTCGCTGATGCACAAGATGGATTTTCCCGCGCAGGAAACACAGTGGTGGGGAATGATGTGTGGATCGGTTCTGAAGCGATGATTATGGCGGGGGTAACCATAGGAGATGGCGCCATTATTGCCAGTCGCGCTGTTGTGACCAAGGATGTTGCACCCTATGAAGTCGTGGGCTCAAACCCAGCAAAACACATTAAGTATCGCTTCTCAGAAGGTGAGCGAGAGAAGCTAAATGAAATGCAATGGTGGCGCTGGCGTGACGAGCAGCTTAAAGGCGCAATGTCATTACTCTGTTCGGGTGATGTGGATGGGTTGTATCGCTACTGGCAGCAACACATCACTTATTAAAATTGAGACAAGGCACAGATATTCACTTCTGTGCCTTTGTTTTATTTGTGATCACCTTTAGGGTCATAAAGTAAAAGGAATACTCACCCAACAAGGCTTTGCTATGGATCTGCCCAGTCACTCTAACATTCACCCCTATTTGCAAGGGGCCTACTTCGCTGATACACACAATATCGAGTTGCCATATAACGGTGAATCCGCACTCGAAGTCTACTTTACGATGGTGAATAAGACACCCCGCTGGGTCAATGCGCTGATGGATTTACGCAATCGCATTGTTTCTAAACTATGGTTGAAACACCTAGGGCGTATGGCGGATCTGGATGAAAACAAGCCGATAGGCGATTATCGAGTTGGCGATCAAGTGGGTATATTTTCGATTGTGAGTTTAAGCGACAACGAACTGCTAGTGGAGGATTGCGATAAGCACCTCAATGTTCGGCTCTCTTTTCTTATTGTTCCTGATGGCGACACAATGACATTACATGCGACAACGGTTGTTGATGTTAAGAACACGTTCGGCAAAGTGTATATGTTTTTTGTGGCCCCAGTACACAAGCTGATAGTACCCACCTCTTTGAAAACACTCGTGCTCGCTTAAATCTCATTGTCGTTCGAATTATTCGAACGACAGGCTCTAATCTCTCCGCTCAATTTACTCTTCAAGGTCAGTAAACTGTCTTCATTCCTTCATGGAGCCAAACTAAGGGGAGACAGCATGAGTGTAACCAGACAAGTTAATCAAGTAATCCAAGTTCATCCTACCTCAGATGGTGATGGGGTTAAGATACAGCGCGTGGCTGGGTTTAATAATGCGCAGTTTTCTCCATTTCTAATGGTTGATGAGCTTAAGTCGGACCAACGTTCAGATTACGTTGGTGGCTTTCCTCCTCATCCTCACCGCGGAATCGAAACGCTAACCTATATGCTCAAAGGTCATTTTCAACACAAAGATCATATGGGCAATGTTGGCGAGCTGAGAAGTGGTGGGGCTCAGTGGATGGCAGCTGGCCGAGGAGTTATCCATAGTGAAATGCCTATTATGGAAGAAGGTGATTTACATGGTTTCCAAATTTGGATAAATCAACCTGCGCGAGACAAAATGAAGCCAGCTCAATATGTCGATTTTCAGCCAGAGACGATCACTGAACATAGTGACGAGCAGCTTGGTCTAGTCCGCGTACTGGCCGGAACGATCAATGCCAATGAAATGCAGCTTAAAGGTCCGTTAAGTAAGACGGGTGTTGAGCTTAGCGTGTCTGATTGGCGCGCCGAAATTGACCAGCAAGTGAGTGTGTCAGTACCTGAGCAGTTCAACATGATGATCTTAAACTATCAAGGTAAGGTTCAAGTTGGTGATTACACACTCAAGCAGGGTGAACTTGCGATGCTAAGTAAAGGTGAGCGAGTTGACTTGAAAGCGCTTGGGCAAAGTGGCGTGTTAATTTTCGCTGGCGAACCCATTGATGAGCCGGTTGTTCATTACGGCCCGTTTGTCATGAATACAATGGATGAGATAAATCAAACCATACAGGATTACAATTCTGGTGTGTTTGAAACTTATTAAACAACTTTAGGAGTTCGTCTTGAGCTTCAATTAACGCAAAGCGAACTATTCACTGCCAGTTCTTTTTGTTTTGCCACACCTTAGCGTGTGGCTTTTTCCGTTTTTACACGCCTGCAATATCGTTCAATAACTCTTACTTCTCTTTGGCTAGGCTAAATGGCTAGTGAAGGAGAACAAAATGAATAGTCTAATTATTGCGATGTGGGCGTTTGCATTTGTGGGCGCCGCCACACCCGGGCCGGTGAATCTTTTGGCGACGGCCACTGCCGCTCAGAGGGGTAGTCGAGAAGCCAGTAAGTTGGTGCTAGGGGCATCATTTGCTTACGCCTTAGTTGTGCTCATCTCTGGCAGTGTAATGCATGAGTTGGTTGAGTTTTTACCCTTGTTGGAAGCCGCATTGAAGTGGATAGGCAGCGCATTTTTACTCTACCTCGCGTACCAGGTATTTACTGCACCTGTGGCTGAGTTACAAGGGCAAACGACGCTGACTTCAGGCTGGTGGATAGGATCGCTTACCCAATTGCTTAATCCAAAAGCTTGGTTGGTGGCGATGTCAGGAGTCAGCTTGTATGTGGTAGGACAGGGCAATACCGATTACTGGCTTTGGGTTTTTACTCTGGTGTCGTTAGTTTGTTGCTTAGTGGGTGTTGGCTTATGGGCGATGAGTGGGCGTGCTTTATCTAGTTACTTATCTCAGCCCCAAAAGCAGCGCATTTTTAATCGAATGATGGCGATAACCTTGGCCGCTTCTGTTAGTATGATTTGGTTATAGTTTTGCAAACCTATACAGCGCAAGGAGCTGCGCATGAAAAAAGATAACAGCGCGAACTTTAAGCAAAGTACGGTATTGCCTTGGATTGAGATGAGAATCGCAAGCCAAAGTACCGCTTGTTATGCAGCGCATTCTCACGATGAGTTTTCATTTGGGATTATTCAACAAGGCAAAGCTGACTATCGTAATCACAGCTCGACGCATCATATCGGTCGCGGTGACATAGTGACGATTAATCCTGCCGATGTTCACTCTTGTAACCCAGAAGCGGGAACTTGGTCTTATAGCATGCTGTTTGTTGATACCAAACAGATGGGGGCGATTCAGCGAGAAATTCTCGGCCAATCTCAGGCCGGGTATAGTGCAGACTACACACCATTTCGTCACGCATTTGAGCGCAGTGAGCCAATTAGAAATCACTATTTGGCTCTGTTTAACGATCTCCAGTCAGAAGCGAGCCAATTACAGGTGCAAACTCGACTGTATGACTTTATTGAATCTGTTCACGTACAGAGCTCAATGGAGGTTAAGCCATCCCCCTCTTCATCACTGAAAAGGGTGCAAGAAAAACTGCTTGATGACGTTAGCCAAATTCATCAATTGGATCATTTAGCGCAAGAAGCCCAGATGAGCCGTTACCAGCTCCTTAGAGCGTTCAAGCACTACTACGGTCTTCCTCCTCATGCCTATTTGATGGATGAGAAAATTAAACGTGCCAAGGTGATGCTTAAATCCGGTCAGGAGATCGCCGAGGTAGCTCAAGAGCTTGGTTTTTCTGACCAAGCGCATTTTCAGCGTCAGTTTAAAAAGAAAATTGCCGTTACCCCTAAGTTCTATCAATCACACTTTGTAGATTGAGCAGCAATAAAAAAGGAAGCCGAAGCCTGTCTCTTGATCACAAGTTTCCGTGTTCAAGAGACATCGCTAGCTCATAGCCTTCGAGGATGGTTTGTAATTTAAACCATCCTTTCCATAATACTCGGACGGAGGCTCGCCCTGTTCGTTTGGTGTCTTTCCATCCTCCCAGCCTAGCGAGGTTTTCATAAGCCCAGTGGATATCTGGTACTTGACTAGGGAGAGG
>WJXG01000045.1_pt1 | contig 48331 bp, 57 predicted proteins | sample 9266541 | NCBI WGS metagenome assembly WJXG01 (sample SAMN12697363, study PRJNA563984) | aquatic metagenome | isolation source: water samples from a prawn hatchery tank treated with erythromycin plated on... | place: Australia | collected 2018-10-17 | reverse complement strand
TCGAGCACAAGAACGGAAGCATCCAGTGTTATCGCTAAATGGCAAAATGCAGAAACGGGTGAGAACGGTGTGGAGCGAGCTGGTAGTGGTGAGCCTGCTTTTGAAATATCTTACCCATACCCAACACAAGCAGAAGCACTCGCAGCTGCAAAAGCGAAAGCCGATTCACTAAGTAAAAGCAGTGATTCGTTTAACCTCACTACTGAAGCTACTCATAAACTCATTAAAGCATTTGCGGAAGGTCACATAGAACCGAAAGGTTGGAGAAGTGAAATCAGCGATCGCAAGTGGAATATTAAGCAGATAGACAAAAAGCTATCTAAAGGTGGAGGTTTGACTATAAGCATTTCCTCAGAAGCTGCTTAGTCAAACCTACCAAAATTTTCACAACAACGCTTCGCCACCTGCTTATGCAGATGCGTTGTTGTGCTCTTTACTTGTTAACCTTCTCAATTCGTCAGCGGCTTGCTGTAATGTAATGCTGCCTGACCTACACATCTCACTTGTCAAAACGACTCCTTCACCAGAAGCGGCTGCTGTTGATAGCCATTCCAGCCTTCCAATTAAATCCAATTCACTAATTAATGATTTGCTCATATACCTAGCTCCTACTAACATTTTTATTATTAGCTTATAGCCTGCTTTTGTATCAGGTCTATACAGCCTGTTGTTTAAGACGTTGTTTTAAATGACTTCATAGCGTCATTGGGCAATATATTACCAATAACCATTATAAAAGAACTGGTAATACCACGGTTTTATCTATGAATCCGTCATTAGTGGCGGTTTTGATGTAATAAAGAGCCAAATTTGACGTGGTGAAAATGAAAAAATGCGATCCAATCGTGTCAGTATTGAGACGGTTTAGAGAAAACCGAAAGATTTCTCAGGGGGAAATGTCCAAAAGGACAGGGATTCCTCTCAGAACTTTGCAGCGTGTGGAGTCTGGAGAAAGTGACATGAATCTTTCTCATTACCGGAAGTATTTAAAAGTACTTGAAGTGGCCGATATGGATGTATCCATAGCTCTTCATTCGCATGAATTTGCAACGGAGCTTGATGTTGCGGCGGTGGCTAGAATGTTGCCTCCAGACATAAAGAAGTTACACCTTCAATATATGCTTGGCCTTGTTAAGCTGGTTCAAAACCAAGAGAAGAAATAAGAAGGCACATCTGGTGTGCCTTCTTGCTTTTTTATCGTGCTAGTTCTTGGTAACAAGCCTTAGCTACGGCTTCACCCATGCCTTGATGTTGATTCTCTAACCACTCAATTACCAAGTGGGCAGGTAAGTGGATTAAATCGGCTAGTTTTTGCGAACGAATAAAGGTATAGTCTTCTTTAGACATAGTCATCTCCTGGCGGTTTTGGTTGTGTCACACAAACCCACTGTTCCCGCAGTGGGTTTTTGCTTTTTATAGATCTAATTTAATTCAGTAACATCGGTACATTCTGTTTGTGACTCGTATTTGATGATGATATCGCCGCACTCAAACTCACCGTTCTCGTCACCTTCACCAGCCAAGTGCCAAGTTTTAGTATCGCTGTTGTACTTATAGCTCCCAAAGCCTTCAATATGCTTCCAACGCTCACCTTTATCCCATTTCTCATCGTATTGATGAAAGTTAAAGGCTAAATGCTCTGCTACATCATCAAGGTCAGTGAATGTATAGAAAACATCTTTCCAATCGCTTTCTATAAACATGGCTTCTGCCTTATCTTTCTCTATGAAATTTACGTCTATCTGGAATTCAAATGTTGTTCTTAATGTTGTCATAATTAATGTCTCCTAGCGGTTCTAACAGTTATTTAATGCTTCATTTGACAGGGTTTGATCAATAAAAGCTTCAATGGCCTTTAGTGAGTCATCTGAAACCTTTGGAATATTGATCGTAGCGTTGCCGTTCTTCAATGCGACCGTGGCCCCCATTGCCAATTCACGAGGTTTTACTGGTTCAGGCTTGCTAACACCACACTTCTTGATAAAGAACTCCACCAATTCCTCAGCGTTATATTTTCCTTTCTCTTTGCACCACTCCTCAAAGAAATTTATTAACCCATCTTGTTGTTGCTCATTTAACTTTTTGTATAACTTGAATAGCGCTTCCCCTTGTCGGGCGCTCAAGTCGTTAGGACTCGGTAAGGCTTTGATAAACGACTTCGGTAGCATTGCGGTGTTAACTTCACGCATCATTGCACGACGACCTTTACCTACAATCTCGGCTGCTTCCTCTTGGTTCTTGCCGCTATTCAATAAACGTAAAGCCTTTTGACCTTGTTCATATGCCGAGGTTGGTCGGTAATTGTTGCCGACTTCGCTCAGGTAATTCATCTGATCGTCTGATAGGTCGCCAACCCAAATATAAAAGTCACTCTTTGCTGTTATGGCAGTAAAACGACGTCGGCTACCGTCAGCCACCTGAATAACACCGCACTCTTCACGGCCAAAAGCAGGTACCTCTTGTCCATACTCTTTAAACGTTGGCAAAATATCTGAAATGGCAAATTCATCGAGTAGCTCTTGATCACGTTCGTTCTCTAGCCAAACCATGGTCGATAGGTCGACTTTTTTGGCAGGAATCTTCTTGAGCGTAAAATTAACTTCGACGCCCTTAACAGGCTTAGTGAGTGTGTTTCCTACTTGTTCGTCTAGCTTTTCAGATACTTTTACAGGTGCGCTTTTGTCGCGCTTACCTCTGATTCGAGCCGTTGAGACGCTGGACTCTTTTATTTCAACTTCGAGATCGTTTTTCATGTTATTCAGCCTCCCACATCGGTTTTAAGATAGTGTCTAGAATCTCATTGAATGGTGCGTCATAAATTGCAGTTGCACGTTTCCAAGCCGCTGGAGAGCTTCGCTCAGATGCGCCATTTTGCTCGTAGATAGTGACGCCCTTGCGTTGACCTTTCCCCACTTCATCGGTGAAGTAAACGCCGCTGTTTAGTGGCATTCCGCTCCAGAATCGGTGCATGTCCTGCACGTTCTTTAGGCTTGAGCTGTGTTCAGCACCTAGTTTGGTCGGTAATACGCGCACATATGGCTCGTCTAGCTGCTCTGGACCGTTAGGCTGGTATATATCTCGAATCAACCCCATAAGCTGGCAAGTCGAGTTCATGTCGTTCACTTCGGCAGATGTTGCGATAAGTACCACATCGCTTGCGCAGATCATATTGGTTGTACCTAGACCCAAATCAGGGTGGCCATCAATGATGATAACGTCGTAGCTATCTTGCACAGTCATTAGACCGGCTCGTAACATTTGATCGGCTGGATATTCGATATCCGCATCAAGCAGTTCGCTTTCGATACGCTGCAGCTGCAAGTTGCTTGCGATGATCTCTAGCTTTGGCCATGCAGTTTCGTTTATGCAGTATGTCAGGTCGTCTTTCTCGCCTAGCATGAACGGCAGCACTGTGTCGTTTATATCGGTATTCAGCTCTGGATGGTATCCAAAGTACATAGAACCATGCGCTTGTGGGTCGATGTCAACGAACAGAACGCGATAGCCTTTTAGTGATAACCATTGTGCCAGGTGAACGGCTGTCGAGGTTTTCCAGCAACCACCTTTACCACCAGGAACAGATACCGTGACTGGGTAGGTTTCCATTAGCTGGTAAGGTTGCTTTTTAAACACATCACGCATGTGGTCTATTTGGCCCAGAGTGTAACCCAATCTGATTGGGCGAGGTGAGTTGGATTCCTTGTATTCCGGTTGCGGCAGGCGACCTTCTTTCTCGGCCTTGCGGATAGCTTCACTTGTAACACCAATCATGTCTGCAGCTTCATTTATACCAAAGCGACGATTTAGAACTCTGGCTTGTGGCGAGTCATCACCAAACTTCTTCTTGGCTCTTGCTCTTGACCAGTCGTTGAATGAGTCGATGCACGCCTGCATCTGCTCAGAAAGTGTTTGTGACATTTTGTATCTCCATATTTAGCGGTTTGCACCAAATATAATAGTTTGCTCTTTTTATGTAAACTACTTTTATTTTTGCAAACTGTAGCGATGCGCTTATTGTGATTTAACTCTCATAAAATGGTCAGAATTAACCATTCATCATGTTGTCTTTGTTTCTCTAACAATCAAACCTTTGCTATTTCCGCTTTTGTTTTCTTTTAAATCAATTACTTATATTGAAGTAGGAATAGAGGAAATAGAAGCATGAAATCTAAGTAACTAGATAAAAAGGCTAGTTTTTGATGATTGGTATCTCGTAACACAAGATTAGGCAAAAGTAGGACGCAAAAAACGTTACTAAATGATAAATGTAAGTAGATTAAAGTAAAGCACAATAAAACGTTACACTTTTATAATGTATCGTCATTTATAGATATGTAACGTTACACATCACTAAGTATTTACGTAAATACTTAGTGATGTGTAACGTTACATATCTATAAATGACGATACATTATAAAAGTGTAACGTTTTATTGTGCTTTACTTTAATCTACTTACATTTATCATTTAGTAACGTTTTTTGCGTCCTACTTTTGCCTAATCTTGTGTTACGAGATACCAATCATCAAAAACTAGCCTTTTTATCTAGTTACTTAGATTTCATGCTTCTATTTCCTCTATTCCTACTTCAATATAAGTAATTGATTTAAAAGAAAACAAAAGCGGAAATAGCAAAGGTTTGATTGTTAGAGAAACAAAGACAACATGATGAATGGTTAATTCTGACCATTTTATGAGAGTTAAATCACAATAAGCGCATCGCTACAGTTTGCAAAAATAAAAGTAGTTTACATAAAAAGAGCAAACTATTATATTTGGTGCAAACCGCTAAATATGGAGATACAAAATGTCACAAACACTTTCTGAGCAGATGCAGGCGTGCATCGACTCATTCAACGACTGGTCAAGAGCAAGAGCCAAGAAGAAGTTTGGTGATGACTCGCCACAAGCCAGAGTTCTAAATCGTCGCTTTGGTATAAATGAAGCTGCAGACATGATTGGTGTTACAAGTGAAGCTATCCGCAAGGCCGAGAAAGAAGGTCGCCTGCCGCAACCGGAATACAAGGAATCCAACTCACCTCGCCCAATCAGATTGGGTTACACTCTGGGCCAAATAGACCACATGCGTGATGTGTTTAAAAAGCAACCTTACCAGCTAATGGAAACCTACCCAGTCACGGTATCTGTTCCTGGTGGTAAAGGTGGTTGCTGGAAAACCTCGACAGCCGTTCACCTGGCACAATGGTTATCACTAAAAGGCTATCGCGTTCTGTTCGTTGACATCGACCCACAAGCGCATGGTTCTATGTACTTTGGATACCATCCAGAGCTGAATACCGATATAAACGACACAGTGCTGCCGTTCATGCTAGGCGAGAAAGACGACCTGACATACTGCATAAACGAAACTGCATGGCCAAAGCTAGAGATCATCGCAAGCAACTTGCAGCTGCAGCGTATCGAAAGCGAACTGCTTGATGCGGATATCGAATATCCAGCCGATCAAATGTTACGAGCCGGTCTAATGACTGTGCAAGATAGCTACGACGTTATCATCATTGATGGCCACCCTGATTTGGGTCTAGGTACAACCAATATGATCTGCGCAAGCGATGTGGTACTTATCGCAACATCTGCCGAAGTGAACGACATGAACTCGACTTGCCAGCTTATGGGGTTGATTCGAGATATATACCAGCCTAACGGTCCAGAGCAGCTAGACGAGCCATATGTGCGCGTATTACCGACCAAACTAGGTGCTGAACACAGCTCAAGCCTAAAGAACGTGCAGGACATGCACCGATTCTGGAGCGGAATGCCACTAAACAGCGGCGTTTACTTCACCGATGAAGTGGGGAAAGGTCAACGCAAGGGCGTCACTATCTACGAGCAAAATGGCGCATCTGAGCGAAGCTCTCCAGCGGCTTGGAAACGTGCAACTGCAATTTATGACGCACCATTCAATGAGATTCTAGACACTATCTTAAAACCGATGTGGGAGGCTGAATAACATGAAAAACGATCTCGAAGTTGAAATAAAAGAGTCCAGCGTCTCAACGGCTCGAATCAGAGGTAAGCGCGACAAAAGCGCACCTGTAAAAGTATCTGAAAAGCTAGACGAACAAGTAGGAAACACACTCACTAAGCCTGTTAAGGGCGTCGAAGTTAATTTTACGCTCAAGAAGATTCCTGCCAAAAAAGTCGACCTATCGACCATGGTTTGGCTAGAGAACGAACGTGATCAAGAGCTACTCGATGAATTTGCCATTTCAGATATTTTGCCAACGTTTAAAGAGTATGGACAAGAGGTACCTGCTTTTGGCCGTGAAGAGTGCGGTGTTATTCAGGTGGCTGACGGTAGCCGACGTCGTTTTACTGCCATAACAGCAAAGAGTGACTTTTATATTTGGGTTGGCGACCTATCAGACGATCAGATGAATTACCTGAGCGAAGTCGGCAACAATTACCGACCAACCTCGGCATATGAACAAGGTCAAAAGGCTTTACGTTTATTGAATAGCGGCAAGAACCAAGAGGAAGCAGCCGAGATTGTAGGTAAAGGTCGTCGTGCAATGATGCGTGAAGTTAACACCGCAATGCTACCGAAGTCGTTTATCAAAGCCTTACCGAGTCCTAACGACTTGAGCGCCCGACAAGGGGAAGCGCTATTCAAGTTATACAAAAAGTTAAATGAGCAACAACAAGATGGGTTAATAAATTTCTTTGAGGAGTGGTGCAAAGAGAAAGGAAAATATAACGCTGAGGAATTGGTGGAGTTCTTTATCAAGAAGTGTGGTGTTAGCAAGCCTGAACCAGTAAAACCTCGTGAATTGGCAATGGGGGCCACGGTCGCATTGAAGAACGGCAACGCTACGATCAATATTCCAAAGGTTTCAGATGACTCACTAAAGGCCATTGAAGCTTTTATTGATCAAACCCTGTCAAATGAAGCATTAAATAACTGTTAGAACCGCTAGGAGACATTAATTATGACAACATTAAGAACAACATTTGAATTCCAGATAGACGTAAATTTCATAGAGAAAGATAAGGCAGAAGCCATGTTTATAGAAAGCGATTGGAAAGATGTTTTCTATACATTCACTGACCTTGATGATGTAGCAGAGCATTTAGCCTTTAACTTTCATCAATACGATGAGAAATGGGATAAAGGTGAGCGTTGGAAGCATATTGAAGGCTTTGGGAGCTATAAGTACAACAGCGATACTAAAACTTGGCACTTGGCTGGTGAAGGTGACGAGAACGGTGAGTTTGAGTGCGGCGATATCATCATCAAATACGAGTCACAAACAGAATGTACCGATGTTACTGAATTAAATTAGATCTATAAAAAGCAAAAACCCACTGCGGGAACAGTGGGTTTGTGTGACACAACCAAAACCGCCAGGAGATGACTATGTCTAAAGAAGACTATACCTTTATTCGTTCGCAAAAACTAGCCGATTTAATCCACTTACCTGCCCACTTGGTAATTGAGTGGTTAGAGAATCAACATCAAGGCATGGGTGAAGCCGTAGCTAAGGCTTGTTACCAAGAACTAGCACGATAAAAAAGCAAGAAGGCACACCAGATGTGCCTTCTTATTTCTTCTCTTGGTTTTGAACCAGCTTAACAAGGCCAAGCATATATTGAAGGTGTAACTTCTTTATGTCTGGAGGCAACATTCTAGCCACCGCCGCAACATCAAGCTCCGTTGCAAATTCATGCGAATGAAGAGCTATGGATACATCCATATCGGCCACTTCAAGTACTTTTAAATACTTCCGGTAATGAGAAAGATTCATGTCACTTTCTCCAGACTCCACACGCTGCAAAGTTCTGAGAGGAATCCCTGTCCTTTTGGACATTTCCCCCTGAGAAATCTTTCGGTTTTCTCTAAACCGTCTCAATACTGACACGATTGGATCGCATTTTTTCATTTTCACCACGTCAAATTTGGCTCTTTATTACATCAAAACCGCCACTAATGACGGATTCATAGATAAAACCGTGGTATTACCAGTTCTTTTATAATGGTTATTGGTAATATATTGCCCAATGACGCTATGAAGTCATTTAAAACAACGTCTTAAACAACAGGCTGTATAGACCTGATACAAAAGCAGGCTATAAGCTAATAATAAAAATGTTAGTAGGAGCTAGGTATATGAGCAAATCATTAATTAGTGAATTGGATTTAATTGGAAGGCTGGAATGGCTATCAACAGCAGCCGCTTCTGGTGAAGGAGTCGTTTTGACAAGTGAGATGTGTAGGTCAGGCAGCATTACATTACAGCAAGCCGCTGACGAATTGAGAAGGTTAACAAGTAAAGAGCACAACAACGCATCTGCATAAGCAGGTGGCGAAGCGTTGTTGTGAAAATTTTGGTAGGTTTGACTAAGCAGCTTCTGAGGAAATGCTTATAGTCAAACCTCCACCTTTAGATAGCTTTTTGTCTATCTGCTTAATATTCCACTTGCGATCGCTGATTTCACTTCTCCAACCTTTCGGTTCTATGTGACCTTCCGCAAATGCTTTAATGAGTTTATGAGTAGCTTCAGTAGTGAGGTTAAACGAATCACTGCTTTTACTTAGTGAATCGGCTTTCGCTTTTGCAGCTGCGAGTGCTTCTGCTTGTGTTGGGTATGGGTAAGATATTTCAAAAGCAGGCTCACCACTACCAGCTCGCTCCACACCGTTCTCACCCGTTTCTGCATTTTGCCATTTAGCGATAACACTGGATGCTTCCGTTCTTGTGCTCGAACTGTAACTGTAATTACTACAGCTCAACTTATGGATAACGTGCGTTGGTAACGTTTTTGTACCAGATGCGTTCTTACCTTCACCCATTTTCAAGAACAACCAGTTCTCGTTGGCCACTTTACTGATTGCGCCATATTGCCTTGCTAAACGGTTAACAAGAGCCATATCAGACTCTGCTGTTTGGTCTTCGTGCTCGAGCACAATAGCACCTAGCTCTTCATTTACTATCGGGGTCAACTTATTGCGCTTGGCCACCGTGTTTAATAAATCGCTTATGGTGGTATTTTCCCAACTTTGAGTGCGTTGGGTTTGAATATTGGTGGGCAACTCCTTCCCTCCCATTGGGATAGAGGTCGCTTTGATTGTCACTACTTCAGGAAAACCACTGTCTGAAATGGAGCTGACATAGAATACGCCTTGTTTATAAAGCTTATGGTTAAAGCCTAATGCTATTTGGAGTGCAGCATTCTTCTTCGGCAGCTTTCCTATTCGGCTACCATCAAGCGAAATTGTCAGTGTATCGGCTTTATTTCCACTCACATCCGAGATGGTAATCTCTTTGAAAGACTTTTTGATGGCAGTGGTAATATCACTGCCATTGGCGAGGATCTGAAATTGAGGTGTATACGTTAGCTCCACAACATATCCTCTTCTTCTTCGGCTGGTGGCGTGTAATCTGGCAGCACTATCTCAACACCTGCTTGGTATTTAGTACCGAGTTCTGAGAGATGTGGATTCGCCTCCAGTACTGTAATGATCGCTGCCTCGGTCCCATACTCTGCATAACAAATACTGTCCAACACATCACCTGCGCTAGTTCTGTAGAGTTTTGCCATAGTATTTAAGCTCCAAGTTGAAAGTTTGCTTGGTTGGGATACCCGCCACCATGTGACGAGCTTCAGTTTCTGTAAAGCTAGTCATTACCCAGTAGCCAAGTACATCACCGACACCAGAGATAATAAGAATAGGCTCTGCATCGTTACCAAGGCTCTCCAAAGCCTTTAACTGATCAACGCCTACGTTATTGAACTCGGGATAAACGGTACCAGGTAATGTCATGGTTGGGTTTTCTGGTCCATTGAATTGCAATGAATCATACTGACCAAAGCGCTTGCTTGAGGACCAGACCCATCCAAAGGTCTTTGTTAAAGATTGATAAGTCGCGGTATGAATTGAGAACTTAAAGCCTCGCTTCGAGTTCTGTAGCTTCATCATTACATGTTCAGCCATTAATCCCCCATAGCGAGGTCAAACATCGCATCTTGTTCTCCACCTAGTCGGCTAGCCACTTCTTTACCAATATCTTCAGAGGATTGACCAGGCGCAGCGTGTATTTCGATTTTCTCTACTTTCTGGTGAACAGTATTACCACCAGCTGCAGCATACGTGCTTTGATTTGCGGCCTGCGCTCTTGCTCCATAACCATAAGAACTTGGTGTGTTTTGAGTATGGCCACCGTAGTAGCCCGTAGAGCCTTGAGAGGAACCTTGGTCACCTTCACCAAAACCCAAGAAACCAGTCACGGACTTGAGCATGCCTTTGGCTTTTTCGCCAAGCTCAAGGAAACCTTGCCACTTAGCCTCGAACCAACCAAAGAACGGTTCAAACCACTCTTTAACAGCATCCCAATTTTGATAAAGAGCAACACCTGCAGCTGTCAATAAACCCACTGCAGCAGCAACAGCACCAATAGGGTTTGCTACCATAACGGCATTAAGACCCAACATAGTGGTTTTAGCAGCACCAAGCGTGGTGATCATTGTTCCGATACCAGAAACAACACCTGCAACCCCAACAACCATCTTGCCAGCCATTAAGCCAGCGACACCTGCAGCAACAGTCTCCCAACCACCAAAGACTTGGACAACATCATTAACCGCACTACCAAGCGTGAATACGCCTCGCGCGAACGCCAATGAACCTTCAACAGCACTGCTTAGAAAATCGATGATCTCTGCTCTGTTCTCTCGAACAAAAGAGCTAACAGTTATCGATAGATCATCAAAAACAGGAGCAACTTCACCACCAACAACACCAGCAACATCTTGCCATGCTGTGTACATCGATTTTGTGACTGAATTTAAAGCGGTATTGTACTTTAACGCTCCGTCTGCACCTTCTTGCGTCAGATTGTTTATGGCTTTCTGAGCATCAAGAAGCTCATTGAGGCTTTTGCCCGAGTTCTTGATGTAAGTAACAACCTTGTTACCCTCACCACCAAACAACATATCCGCTAAAGATGCGGCTTGCTGAGCATCACCTACTTTCTCAAGGCGACGCATCACAAACTCAAACTGTTCGGCTGCTGACAGGCCATCCATCATGGCTGCATCAATACCAAGCGACCCAAACACATCTGATACCGAAGATTGCTCACCAAGCGCTTTAAACTCACCAAATTTATTAGTCAGTTCTTCAACAAGATCACCGGTATTCTCTGCATTAAGCCCTGCCTGAGTTGCAATACCTCCCCAAGCATTAAACTGCTCAATGCTCATGCCATAGGCTTTTGCAAATCCTGCCTGCTCTGCTGTGGCTGCGTTCGTCGCACTGGTTAATGCGATGACGGACCCAGTAACACCAACTAAGCCTGCAGTTGTCGCAGCAGCATAAGTGGCGGTTGACTTCAAACTACCTTTTAAATCGCTGGCGGATTGAAACCCTTCGGCACTTCGACTAGCTTGGTCTATTTCATCACCAAGCTTGTCGTACCGTTTCGTTAAAAGAGAAACATCGGCACCGGCTAACTTAGCTTTCTTGATTTGTTTAGTGAGATTCTTCTGCTCACGCTCAAGGGATTTTACTTCTTTGGTGGCGCTACCGAGGTGTTTATCCACCTCACTAGCCATATTTTTAAATGATGGGTCCACGGCCCCACCGAGCGTGACCACCGATTTTAGATGTTGGGCTGCGCTCATTTAGTCGCCTTCTTTGGCATTTGTTCTACAAAAAAGAAAAAGCGCTCCATATCAAGCGCTTCTATCTCTGAGGGTTGCCAGCCAGTATGAGTGGCTAACTTAAAAATCAATCCGTCTCGGTCTTCTGATCTGAACTCGCGGAGGGAGTCACGCACCCGAGATAGAACTTGCGCAACTTTCCCCAATCTTGCATATCCAACTTACCGATAACTTCTTCAGACACGTCCGTAAGACGGGCGTAAAGCTTGTAGTCTTTCTCTACATCGGCAAGTCGTTTACCTTCTCGCAAAGCTGCACTTTCTTGATGCTCCAACCAAATATGGTCACGCACTTTAGGTCGACGAATTTCTAACTCTTTGATTGTTTTTTCGTCATGTTGTACTGGATGGGTTAATTGAATGATTTCCATAATTTTATTCGCCACATTAAAAAGCCCCACCGAAATAGGCAGGGCTAATATTGAAAGAAAAGAGATTATTTACCGAGAGAAGCTCGGGCTTTAGCGAGCTGGTCCACGCCATTAATGATGCGAACCATGTTAATTGGGTCGAGTTCCCAAATGACTTTACCACCCGATTCGTACTTGTAATACATAGGGCGAAGCGTCACAGTGGTTGGTGAAAAACTACCGGCTGTTTTAGTCCCCATATCAATAGAAACCACTTTACAGCGAAGCTCTTCAATAACCGTTTTCTGTTCACCTGTGATGTCATTTTCCAAGTGAGAACGAATGAAAATAGGTACCTGTTTGCCCTGCTTGATACCAAACAATCCTAAGATGTCTGGATCTTCACCTATGGTAAAACTCGATTCGAGTGCTTCCATCCCCATGTCCATAGAAATGGGCATATCCATGCCACCAGCACGAAAATCTTCCGTAATCACGGTAGGTACTGGTGGGGTGTATTCAAGTAGGCTTGCGATTTTCTCTCGACCATCAGCATATAAGCCTTGATATTTACGAGCCCAATTAGACATTCGCAATCACCTCTTCTAAATAGCCATTGTTGAGGCGAGAGCGGAAGATCAAGTGCTCTGCCGGATAGTAGACACCAAAGTCAAAATCAAAGTAGTAAATACCCTGAGCCATAAGCTCTGGTGTGTTGAGTTCTTTATCGAGCCATGCGCTACCGCCCGGAATAACACCTTCGTTTTTCAACTGACGAAGGTAAGCATTGATACCACCAAGCACATCTTGCATGTATTGAGTGGTACCAGGCTCATCGACTGCCCACATGTGGGCGCGTTCAATGCTGTCATTAATCATGTCAGCAACGCGACGAGTGGTTTCAAACGTCCACTTCTGATCAATAGCGCAGGTACGGTTGCCCCAATGACGGAAACCGCCTTCACGAATCGTAGTGCTCACTCGGTTTTCATTGAGAATGTTGGCCAGTGTGCTCAAATCATTTAATGAGAACTCAACCTGCTGATTGGTCGCCACAACGTTGTAGATGTCTTTGTTCGATTTAGATACGTGAACACCGCGCTCTTCATCAATACGCACACGCAAACCAGCTGCAGATACCGATTTAGGCATTGGCACATTCGTGTTTAGGTCCGTATCAAACACCACATCCTGTGGCCACATAATTTCCACACGATCATTGTATGATTTCACGCGCTTCATCGCATCGGTGAACGTGGCAGCAACATCCATATCCAGATAGGCAACACCACGAAGCTTAACCGCTGCACTTTCCAATGCCTTACCAACGGCATCGTCGTGACTGTAACCAGGTGCAATCGGGATACGAGGCGTATAGCCTACTTCTGATTTCGAATCTTTAAGCGCATCAATAGCTTTGATGATATTGGACTTTTGAGTCGCTTCATCGGCTGAGGTTTCAGCGCGAACCACAACAACCACAGCACCATACTGCTCCATAATTTGCTTAATGTACTTGTAAGCCTGAGACGTAACACCGAGACCTTCAGCATAACGCTCATTACCAAGCACCAAAGTTGGCTTGTAAAGTGGGAAGGGTTCGTTCGCACCGCTTGCTAAGAACTGCTTATTAATTGCTGAGGGAATTTCAGCTTTATCCGCTTCTGTTGAAGTACTAATAAGTGCTTTGGCCATCGCCTCTGGCACTGCTTCATAAGCAGTCACTACATCGGTGACTTTGCTAATGGTATCGCCTTGTGCGTCGGTTCCAAGCGTGATGGTAATTGCATCGCCAGCCACCGCCACAACAATGTCCTGACTCACTTCAGTCGTTTCAGCAATCGTAATATTGATTTTATTACCGTCTTGGCCAGCAGCTTTAGCGGTAAAGGTAAGGTCATCACCCAAAGCAGAAGAGCCAAGCGTTAACGTCGCAGCTACTGCGCCTGCTGCCATCGCTGATTGCACCGCAATACCGATAACCGCCATTTTGACCGTTGAGATTGAGCGCACACCGTCATTGACTTCAATAACTTCTGCGCCATGGAGAAATCTTGCCATGTTGGTTTCCCATTGGTTAGAAAAAAGAAAACCTCGCCAGAGCGAGGTTTGTGAATTGAATAAAAAAGCCTGCTGAGTGAGCAGGCTTTAGTTAGTTGGTGGTGTTGGCCACGGGTTTTTAGCTTGAATCAGCTCGACGGCAGCATCAGCTTGCTGTCTAAAATCTGTTGCTTCATCAACCAAGCCTTTCGATTCTTTACGCCATGCTTCCATGTACAGAGGATCACTCACTTCACGGTAGGCAGAACGACGAGCACTATCTACTTGGTCATATTCAGCCATGTATTTATTGCCTTCGTTTGTTACCCAATCCCCACCAATTCGATCGTCAAATTCAGTTAACGGCTTATCAGGTGTGAAACCCTCTTTGATTGGCCCAAGTTCAGAAATTACTTCCGACTTAGTACAATCAGATTCATCATAAATTGAAGTGCCTCGATGGTCTTCGATATACTCTGAATCAATAGCCTTTCCCGAATCATCTAGAACCGCTACCACTGCAAAGCCCTGCTTTGGCGGTAAAGGTTCTGATTGCAGTGCATCTCTCGGTATGTGATACATACCACCTCGATATTCAGCCTTAACAGGGGATAGGACTTCGTTAGTTTGTTTATCTATTGGGTAGTAATACTTAACTTTTTTACTCACACATCCCCCTTAAATTGCAATTGCCATTGGGCGAGCCACGTTAGAAGGTCGAGAAACACCACCTACAAAACCATCAAGAGTTTCTTGATAAATAGAGTTAAGGCGATAAGGAATTGTTGGTTCACTTTCTAATCCACCCAGTTGTTTTAGATCAGTCGAATAATCCCCAACTCTCAATTTATCAAAGCCTAATCGTTCTCTCTTCGTAGCGTGTGACACTCCCTCACCAGCACACAACGTCAACATCCTATCGTAATTTGTATCTAGAAAAGACTCGGCAATAGTTAACGAGCCTATCTGGTAACTACCAACACTACGGTTTTCATCTATACCACGACCTTGGTCGAGAACTCGTAGAAACTCAGCTCGTATTTCACCAGTGTTAATAACACTACCATTGACTAAATCTGGATAACGACGCGCCAAACGCCAATAAACCGCTATCGGTAAATCAACATTGATTTCCATAACAGCCCACTCTGGCGCAGAGACATCTAGCCAATAAAAAGGCATACCAGCCTGATCGCCCGTGTATGGCACCCAATAAAATGGCTTGGTATTATCTGACCAGCCCACATGACGGTTAGCCTCTAGTAGTGGTGATTTACCAGCAAGCGATTCAACGTTTGAGTACCACTGCCAATATTGAATTTCATTATTAGCTAATGTGTAACAAACATCCCCTGTTTTATATTTACGAGTAGCGTTGTACTCAAGAAACTGACCACTATCAAAAAGCTTTTCTTTTAAGAATTTGGTTCTGTTCGCTAGTTGGTTCGGTGCAAGGTTTGGTACACCACCTGGGCCACCAAGAACAGTATCCGTTGTTTCAACTTGGCGAATACCCTCTTCCCAAACTGCTTCTTCTGGTAAAAAATTATCTGCCACTATGTTTCTCCATAGGTATATTGACCGTCATAACTGATTGCTCCGTCATACAAGAAGGCTGCAGTTTCATAATGCAAACCTTTGAGAATACAATGCAGTGGTGCGGTGGCAATGATTAATCGTTGAACTTGTTTAGCTTGTCCCTCGGTTATTGGACGAGGTAGATAAATTCGATACTCAGCCCAAGCTTCCTCAAATCCGTAGTAATAGTGACCGTTGTAAGTTGCGCTACCGTCATAAGTAAGGTCACCCGTACCTTCGACGATTTGAGCATCAGGATAGCCAGCATTCCTCAGTATTCGCTTAATTGAATCAGGCGTACCTTTGTAACAGTGAACTAAATAAGCATCGATGAGTGTCTGACGTTTATTCGCCTCACTCCATTTCTCATCCCATTCATCAACCTGAAATACGATGGCCAATACCCAAAGCAACTCCAATGGACATAACAACGGATTCCAAAGATGCCTGATAGGCGAGCTCATATCAGAGATCATGACCTGCTCTAATGAGTGCTCAAAACTGGTCGCGTTAGCAGGAAGAAGGCTCATGTTTGTACCTTCCGACTAATTGTTATTTGAGTGCAGTAAGGCGCTGTACTTTCATCTGTCGTGATGTTGGCAAAATCACCTAAGTTCACATCCTCAACTCCCTCGATATGAAGAGCTGCATTTAATGCTGAGTAACTTACCAATGATTTAAGATGATGAACCTTATCGACATACGCTTTAACATTGATGAATGCTTGATTGAGAATACCTGCTTCCAGCGAAGATTCTGGAATATCCAAAATCGCCGTAATGGTGTAGTCCTGAATAATGGCTGCTGCCACTGTATTCGTGGAACAAAGCTGGCGTATGTTTTCTTTGCTTAAATGTGTTCTTACTGCGGTGAGGATTTCTTCGGTTGGCGTACCATCACCATCATGTGAAAGCACATAAGTAACCGTGATACCACCTTTGATTCGCTTGCCTTTCGCATCTTTAACTTTTGGATGTGCATCTCGTGCATGCGCTTCATAAGAACTTGGTGTGCCAGCATTGGTTAATTTGCTCCATGCGAGCAAACAACGCTGAAAGAGTGATTCGTCAGACTCTTTAATTTCTTCCAGAGGTGGTGAAACAGTATCGTCTGCTTCTTGAATCGTTTCCCTTTCCAAGTTGAAGTTGGCTGCTAAACCATCTAAATCTTCACCTTTGGCCCACGGCAACATCACAGAAGTAGCCGCTGAATTAACACGCTGGCGCTCATTAACAGAGTTATAAGCCTTCACTTCTAGGAGCTTCACTGCCGTATCAGATTCAACATCTGCATTCCACGTAGGCTCTAACTCTTTTAGCTTGTCTTTGTTGCGTTGTAGCTCTGTTTCAAAATCCAATTCCTCTTTAACGAGAGGTGGTGGTAATGATGAATAGTCAGTGATCATTGAATTACTATCCCCTCAAGCTTAATCGGATTCCCATCAGGTAAGTAATTACCCGTCAAATCTATTTCAATGCGAGACTTCCCATCTAGGTAAGTGTGAGTAATCTTCACGTTCGTCGGTTCGAAGCGCGTCTCCCAATTAAGGATGGCTTCAACCGTTGCTGCTATCATTTCAGTGCGAGTGTCTTCATTAAACGGCTCATCAATCAAATCAGGTAACCGGCTACCATAGGTTCGACGCATCACTCGTGAACCAATGCGAGTCGTCAGAATATCTTCCACACTTTGCCAGAGATGATCGATGCCACTGAGCCTGCGCCCAGTTTTTCTGTTCATGCCTTGCATAATCTGCCTCTGAAGAACTAGTTCATTAAGATGGTGGGTGGTTCAGGACGAGCGTTGTGATGATGACCGTTGTAAGTGGTACGAATTGCGACCATGGACCCAATCGAATCCGACACCATATTACCTATGATATTTCCGGTGGTTGTGATGTTGCCTTCTTGGTCAAAATCACCCACTTGAATGATGTCACCATTCACAAACAGATCAGCGTTAAAGGTGAACATCACACCATTGAAGGTTGCACTGCCGCCACCCAATGAGATGTCCCACTGGCTAGAGGCGCGATTAAAAGCAAAGGTACTTCCATCTTCAAATTTGATTTGATGAACGCTGCTATCGCTGCTAATGGGAGGTTTATTGGTTGTGTTTAAACCGAGCAAGACTACGCCCATTTTCAGCACGCCTGAAGGCGATAATATGGTGCACTGCTCTCCCACTTTGGGTGGGTTCCACGTTTGAACAAAACCTTGCCGCTCTTCAAAGTAACGAAGCCAAGCGGTTAATACTGGCTTCCCGTTGACGTCTTTGTCATATTCCACTTTGACCCGTGGTGGTGAATCCTGAACTTCAGCCACACGACCTATGCGGATAAGGTTGCTAATGCGCTGCTCCATCCGACTTAGAGTGCGTTGAATTTCAGTTAGAGACATCACTCACCTGTTTCATCATAAATCGTTTCGTAATCAGCCTCATGAGCCGCGCCAATCTTCGGTGAATAACCCACTTTTGATGCGCCACCTGTGAAAAACTCTTGAGCCGCTAACGACTCATGGTTGTTACTGGTCAAAAAGCGTTGATTGGCTGAGATTGCATAGACAATGTATTCATCCAGTTCTGTCGACAGTGCGTCATACTCACAAGATGAGACGACGACATTGCCCACTGAACCTTTCAGATCGAACCGTGATTCGTCCAAATGTGTGCAAGCGGCCATTGCCAAATCACGCAGCAATATCTGCAAGTCTGCACCCGTCTTTTCTGGATTATCTTCATCAAGATTGTTTATCCCAACATGAAAAGTTAGGCTCAAATTCCACGCCTTTTGGCCACCAGCAGGTTGTTCGCTGTCTTTGTCCCAATCACCAACGGAATAGAGAAGAAACGGTGTGGTAAGCTTGGTGCTTTCTTCTGGATAGCGATCGATCAATTTAAACCAACTAGAGAGCTGCTCATGGCCTTGCAGCCACTTCTTAATAGCCTCGTGGTATTCATGCATGTTGATATTCATTTTCTAATCGCCACCCGACCTTTCAAATCTGTAGTGAAATGCTTAATAAAAATCTCTGGTATCAGGATAAAAATCTCGTCTTCTATCGCCACATGAATTTCATCACTGATATCAACCTTGGCTTCGGTAATATTCCACTTACCTTTTCCTGTTCGAAGATAGATAGATCGAGGGCCATTCAACCGAGCTATAAAGCCCTTGTCGTAAGTTTCAGCCTTTAGTGATGAAGATGAGGGAGAGAAGCTTGCGCCATTGGGCGAACGCTTAGTACCAATACGCTTAATGCGCCCTTTAAGAGAGCTCACTGGTAACGGATTCAAACCGTACCAAAGCTTAAGCTCATCAAGATTATTACCTGTCGCTTTTATCTTGAACTGCTTCAACCTGTTTCGAATCACTTTGGCACTTTTTGCCTGCAGTTCTTCTTTAAGGTGTTTGGAGCTAAGCTTTCTAACTGTTACCGCTGTTCTCGCCAGGGCCCGACCATAGGCTTTCACCATTTCTTTTGGTGTTGCGCCTACGCTTTTACGAATTGCTTCAAGCTCATCTAAATCAATATCGAATAGTTGATGTTGGTTGCTGAGCATTAGCGTTCTCTCCATCTACTTTGAGATAAGCAATCATTTCACCGTCTTTGTTATCTTCGGTATCCATGACCCGATAAAACTCGCTGCGACCATTAGAGAATTTAATTTCGACCTTGGTTCGTCGACCAAGGTGACTCGCTTCTGAGGCTTTCAACGATACTCTTGCTGAGTACGTTGATACCTTTCCACCATTATCAAGAGTTGCTATCTGCTGCTCGGCATCGAAGATCCCACGAATCGAATCAACGCCTTGAACTAATACATCCACATTGCCAAATGCGGACATGATTTCTTTATCTGCTTCTGCAAGCAGGCTGTCAAAATCATCAAACATAGAAAATCCTGATAATGGCCCTCAATGTGAGGACCATGAAAGTTTAGTCTTCTTGCACACCTAGATTTTTAGCTAGGATTTCTTTGGCATAAGCAGCACCAAACTGGTGTGTTTTGTCACCTTCAAGAACGACACGCTCACCATTAACAACAAGTTCAACATTCACACCTTTGTTAAGCTTGATATTCCAAACTTCTTCCACGTCAATGTGACCTTGTTCGCCTGTTGCACCTGTGATTTCACCAGAGCCTTCACCTGAACCACCTTCTCCGTCACCTTCAGGTGGCAGTAAGGCTTCCAAACGCACGATCTCTTCTTTGAGCTGATCTTCTGTGTTGTCTTTTTCAGTCAAGTTATTCGACTCAAACGTCACACCTTCAGCTTTCAAATCACTTTCAAGCCCAAGGATGACCGCTATTAAATCTTTTTTCGCCATGAGTATTGTCCAAATAAAAAAGCCGCAATCTAAACTGCGGCTTTTGATGGGTTAAATGTTTGCTTAACGCACTGCTGCGAAACAGAAGTCATCTGCATCAAACATGACAGGCACTGGCGCTGATTGCATCTGCAGCATTTCTACCGATGGGTTATCTTGGAACCAGTTCGACGGATAACGCTCTGTTTCAACAATGCCCTGAGCATTCGCTTTGACGTCTTGAATACCGCCATAAGCCATGTAGATCTCAGCAGCCGATGAACCAACTAGAACACCATTATCTGGGAAGTACTTCGTATCCACACCAGCGTCGTTTTCATACGTACCATTGGATACATAAATTTCATACTCACCAACCGTCGCAACCCACTTAAATGCTTGGTTATTTAGTGGGCCAAGTTCACCGTTAGACTTAGAACCACGACGAGTCTCCATGATGTCTTTGACACACTTAAACTGCTTTAACAATGACCAGTTCGATTTGGACATTGCAACGTGATCGGCCAGTGAATTACAGTTATCAGCCCAAGCTTCAATGTCTTCGAGAGGCTTGGTGCTGGTCTCTTTATCTAGCTGATCCCAACAATCAGCACCAATCAACGTCACTTGGTTTTTAGCACTTCGACCATAGTCGATTTCTACTGCTTCAAAGTCTGGACCTTCAAGCACTACACGACCAGTGGTAAGCATTTGAACAAGCATCCACTCTTCACGTCGTTCAATGGATGCATCAAACTCCATAAGCATATCTGAAATGATAGCTTCACGACGTTGAGTTGGCGTTAACTCACCCAGTGGACGTTCACCAGGCATGCGTTTCATTAAGCGATCAGATGTCACTGCATCTGTTGGCTTAACGTAAGCTGGCGTAATGGATTGTTGAACTGCTGATTTCGCACGTTGAGGTTTACCAGAAACCATTGGTGAAACTAGCGGAGCTAGCTTGCGGCCTTTCTTGATCTTGTCGAAAAGCACTTCTGAAGTGTTAAAAGTGACAATGCCTTTGACGTAGAACTTCTTTAACGCTGGCTCATATTGAGGTGGTAGCGTTTGGTGCAGTGCAATCAACACTGCGGTAGCAACAGGGCTATACATAAAAATAGACTCCATGAAAAAAGCCGCTCAAATAGCGGCTTTTACTTTTAAGAAAACAGTGGCAGAAAGATTAAACAGCTTGCTGCTCTTGCACGTTAATTGGCGTACCAGCGAATACACCTTCTTTTTTCTCTTCAGCCAAACCATCAGGCCAATTAACTGCAGAAGGAGTAATAGCAATCGCTTTGATCGCTGCGTGAGATTTAGCACCGCTTGTCGCATCTACAGCGAACGCTGATAAATACTGAGCATTAGATTCAGCGCCAGTCATTGCTTTGAAGTGACCGCTCGCTGAATCAAACTTTAACGGTGTAAACTGAGCAACATTTTCACCTGCTGCAATCGTAACCGTTGCGTGCTCGATGTTAGTGTCGCCACTGATATGGTGAGCATAATCTAAAGTCGTTTGAGTCATGATTTATAACCTTTCGCTGCTTGGTGAGATTTTGCCATGCGCGCAGCGATAGCTTGAGGTGATTCATCATCCTCGTCTTCGTTCGCGTCATCAGCATCGGAGGATAAATTCGGATGTTGCTCGCTACCCATTGCCTGAGTAAAGCCATCGACTTTAGTTTCAGGAGTTTGAGGAGCAGTACCTTGAGCTCCCGAGGCCGCAAGAATTTTTACTGCTTCTTCTTTCGACATATCCGTTTCATAAGCAAGGTACTCTGCAAGTTGTCCCTTACCTTTCGCTTCTTCACAAGCAGTGATCGCTTTAATGCGAGTTCGTTCGTCTTGCTTTGAAGCAGTGATCTCTTCGTTTGTTACTGACATAGTGATACCTGCTAAGTTGGTTTTATCCTGCTTACGCAGGTGTTCAATGAATTGTTGAGTTAAATCGATACGGTTAACGACGGATTCAGCCAAACCAATATCAACGGCGTGTTGCCCTGTGTAGCACTGCGCTTCTGTTTCCAGCACCGCTTCAAGGGTCATTCCGGTACCTGTTGCGACCATGGACGCAAACTGCTGTCGAATCTCTTTGCACTCTTCTTTCAAAGCGACTTTGACTTTTTCAGGAAGCTCTTCAAACGGGTTGCCATCCACTTTATGCTCACCATCAAAGATCATGGTGACTTTGAATCCATGCTCTTCATACGCCTTTGACATATCGACATGAGTGATTCGTGCGCCAATGCTGCCGAGGCCAGCAGATTGCGTAACAAAGCGTCGTGTACACTGAGAATGAAGCCATTCACCAGCCGAGTAAGCCATGTCTTCGCTCAAGCCCCAAACTGGCTTGTCTTTCCCAACACGAGCAATTAAATCCCCTGTATCAGGACAGCCATGGACGGTGCCACCTGGTGTATTGAAAAGCATTAAGATGCCTTTTACATCAGGGTCGTGCCATGCGTAATGAAGCTTACGCTGGATAACGTCATAGCCGGTTGCGTATGAGCTGCTCCATCCATAGTTATGGATCAGAACGCCCTCGGCTTTAATAATGGCAATGCCATCTTGAAACGAGTAAGGCTTATAATCGCTAGAGGTACTCAAACCCGTTCTTAAAGCTACCGCTTCAGGTGTTAAGCCTTTAGTGCTGACTACGGGAATATGATGCACATCCATCACATGGCGTGAATCAATGAGTACCGCTCGGTTGTTAAACTGACTCAGGTGTGGTGGTGGCATTGTTACCTCCGTTTTGTTCTTGTTCAGGTTGTTCAGGAGCAAAAGCTTCTGCATTCATCCAGCTAGGTGGAGGCAAGCCTTTCTCTTTACGGATAATCATCTCTCGATGTTGCTGCTCAAAGATTTCAATGTAATCTTCACCCATCTTGGCCAACTCAATTTCATAAGTGGAAAGACCGGATTCAATTTTAAGAATCGCCTCTTTAATCTCTTTCACGCCATCAATGGACATTCGGCCAGAGCCAATCCAATCCGCACGACAAAGAGCTGAGCGAGCTTCCCAAAAATTAGTGCCGCTAGGCAGCTTGATCACACCTTTGCTTACCGCCTCTTCTAGCCACAATGCAAAGATGGTGGTAGCGAATCGACTGGCGATCACTTTCCGCTTACCCATAAAGTAACGCCAACCTTCGTTAAGCGAAGCTCGAGCGCTGGAGTAATTGGATTTTTGGAAGTTGTAAGTGAAGAGTTCTTTCGGTAAGCCTGTGCCTGCTGACATGTATTGAAGAAATGAATCTTCTAGTTGATTGAAACCATTATCCGCATTGCTAGGACGCTGCAGGTTTAGTTTCTCACCAGACATTAGGTGCGGTATTTTCACACCATCCAGACGAATGTTGGCACCAGCATGATACTTATTCACCGCTGCCATCCATTGCCAAAGCTTATCTTGCGAATCTTCACCGCCTGCAATGAAATCAAAAGCAGACTGAGAGTCTAGCTCTGACTCGATAGTGGCTGCATACATCGCATTGACTATCGCATTTTGTAACTTGGTTTGTTGCAGCTTATCCAACATGTGCATTTGCTGCATGACAGCCATTAGGCTTGAATGTCCACGGCTTTGACCATCATCTTGAGCATCAAATACGTGAATAAACTTAGGTCGACCCCACCACGTTTCTCGCGGTACATAGCGAAAGTTTTGCTTAATATTCGCTAATGGAAGTAAGTATTTGTGGTCCGAGACATAATAGCCTTGAGCATTACCGTGACGTCCGTGTTTGATGCCTCCGCGAACCTTCTCATTCAAGAAGTTATTGCCATCAGGGTTTCGCACTCGTTTAGGCGATATCATTTTGATAGCAGTGTTAAAGTCAGAATGACGACGACTGATCCACTCGGCAGCAGCCATTGAATCGCCATAAGTAAAATGCTGAGCACAAGCCGCTCTAACCAACATGGTAAATGTTCGCTTGCGTTCTGCATCGATAAAGCAGCGATCATCTTCAGCAAACTCTAACCAAGCCTGCTCCACATCCGTTTTAATCTTGCGGTAATCTTCCTCCTTCCAACCTAACCGTTTCCACATTGGCTTCCAGTTAAGTTTGAAAAGGTGACCAACAATGTTGTCTAAGTGGAGTCTTAATCCACCTGCAGCGTAGCCATTGTTACGAACCAAATCATCAGTTCGCGCCTGTGTTAAATCGAGGTTAGGAAGCAGTGCCGCATCATTGGTCATTAACTGAGGCGCCCAGTTAGCCATTTGACCACCAAAGCCTGCACCAGCTCCTTCAAAGCCGATTACCTCTCTTGCAGGTCGGCCACTGGGATGCAAAATTGTAACGTTTTTCACTAAAACAACCTCGCTGGCCGACGACGAATCGAAGTGTTATTCAACTTCATTTCGAGACTATCAATTTCCGCTTTCAAGATATGCCGCTCCGATGGGTTGTATTCCACTCGACGACCATCTTTTTGGATAACTTTGGCTTGCTTACCAAGCACTAATTGTTGATACGCTTTTCTGAGTTCGGCTAGGAACTCAGCATCCGATAATGCAGACATTAATTCGCTCCCATTTGTTCGCCGAGCTTACTAATGTCGACTTTCTTGGTTGTTTTTTGTTTTGGCTCTGACTCTTCTAGTTTCAAGCCAAACTTTGATTTAGAAATGCGCAAGGCAGCTAAGGCGTAAACCAAGCAATCAAGCGCTTCGTTCCGTCGACCTTCGTTATCCCATCGCATGACACGCTTACCATTCACTCGTTTTTCGACAAGCCTCTCTGAGGCGATTTGCTGACAAATCACTTCATCACAGATTTCATCGTTCAACGGCAAGTGCATTACACCTGGTCCACACTTTTCGTCTGGCACGTTAAGCATCTGCATATAGAGCAAATCTTTCGCGGTATCAGTACCCACTTCGGTGTGGTAAACACCATCTTTGTTTCGCTTGCGAGGGAAGTTAGCTATGGGTTTGCCATAAGCACTTGCACCTTTAATCGGGATCACTCGGAAGATGCCATGCTTCTGGCTTCGTTTATCGACTTTCTCTCTATCGATACCGCCTGTATCCCAACACCAGCGACCAACTTCCATCTTGGTGCCATCTTTTTTGGTGTAAGTTTTGTTAATGACATCATCAACTCGACGCAGTGTTTCTTCTTTGTCGTAATCACCCATAACCACTTGGGTATCAATGAGCCACTTCTCTTCACCAATGCCCCAACCCCATACGAAACATTCGTAACGGTTGAGCTGGCTATCAATGCCTCCTGTAAGATAAAGAACACCTTCAGGAACTTCTGCATCGTAGGCTTCTCGGTTTTCCACCAAGACCTCAGAATCTAGCTTTTCACCTTTGTTCTCTTCGTAATCCTGACCGAGAACGGTGTTGATAAACGCTTTTTCATCAAGCGGCTTACCTTTGGCTTTAAGCCATTCCGCTACCAGCTCTCCCCAACCATCTAAGTTCAGGGAATAGAGCGCGTTGATTTCTACGCCAACATGCTTTGGTGGTGTAACTCGGAAATTCTCATGGTTATAAAAGTCGTTGCCGTTTTTAGTCCAAGTCAGATCTTCAGCAATCCAACGACCATCTAACTGCATCTGAGTAAGGTCGTTGTAATAGAAAGATTCACCGCAATCTTGATTGCAGCAAACGTAATGGGCGCTGCGCGCTTTTTTCTCGACGGTGTCTAACTCGTCATCCCACTGTAAGCCATAGTCTTTACGGCCAGCTTGGTCCTCTCCAAACTCTAAGGTTTGCTCCACGCCACAATGTGGACAAGGCAAGCAGAAGCGAAATGTTAAATCAGCATCTGACACCAAATCAGAAATGTGTGATTCACCAGCCACTGTTGGTGTTGTACCAAATACAGCTTTTGGAAAACTCGCACCTTTCAAACGCTGCAGCGCAAGTTTGATAGGGTTACCTTCACCTTTACCAGCTTTACCCACTTCTCGTGGCCAGCCATTGATTTCATCACCAAACAAGCACTGCTTGGTCAAACGACGAAAGTTACCTGGTGAAGTTGCACCACGAAAATCTAACGTGGCACCTTGGAATACTTTCTTACCTGAGTTGTTCTTTTCGTTCTTCGTTGACCAGTCTGGAAATACCTTTTGGATAATAGGCATTTCGGCAATCACTGGGTCGATTTCATCAACCACGAACTCGTCGGACTCATCGTCGACTGGCTGATAGATAACACTCGAACGTTTTTTGTGTTCAGCCATATAGAGCATGGCTGCAACCATAATCTTGGTGTAACCCAAACGGGCAGACTTTTTGATGGCCACGATCTTTATCGTGTCGTTGGTCATCATATTTAGCAGAGCCACCTGCAAAGGCTGAGTGACCCAAGCACCGGCTATCTGAGAACTACCTTCAGGAAGGCGAAAATATTTATCCGCCCACTCGACTCCTGTCATTGGTATCGTGATCTTCAGAGGACTCAAAGCTCGCGAAACCGCTCTCGATATCGCTGTCTTCATAGTCTGAGAGATCGACTTGTACTTCTGAGAGCTCATTGACCACCATTGCTATTTCTTTTCTTAAAAGCTCAAGCACTGGCATGGGGATGTCTGGGCAAGCCATCTTTATCTTCGGAAGCCATGAGTCTGTTCGCGTTCTTATCGACACGGCCACAGCTCCTACGACATCATCAATGATTTCAATCGGTGCGTATTTTTTCTCTAAGACAAGACGTTTAATTCGGTTCAGAGCAATGCGCTCCTCCCGTTCATCATTCTTGAGCTGCTGTTCTCGTTTCTTTTGATCATCTTCCGCTTCATACCCTTCGTTTTCCGCTTCATCTTCAGCTTTTCTATGCTGAGATTTGTAGGTGATATAAGCATGAACACAAGCCAATGGGTTCATACCATCTCGACCTTTCGAAGCTGGCAGCACCCCTTGTTGGATAAGGTTTCGCACTTGCCTGTCAGATTTGAGTCCGAGCAAAAGTGCGATGTCCGATTGAGTGTATTTCTTTTCTGAATTAAACAACGACATAAAAGATTCTCAATAGGAAACCGGAAACCCCAAAAAACGGAAAATTTTAAAAACGAGCGACTTTCTGCGAGTATCCAACCCTCGGGCTTTTCCAGAGGCTAGGAAGGACCCATTAAAGTTTTGGGTCCGTGGTCCCATCAATATCTTGCGTGAGGATACGGAGTAGAGCTATCGCTGCACCACCCAGTGCGTTAAGTGTTGCGTAAAGCGTTGCTGGAATGTGGACCTGATAGATCGCCAGCAATGCCATGAATAAATTAACCAAGACCAAAGCAATGGCGGCTCGGATAGACCAGAGCTTTCCCGACTCTTTCCAATTATCAATCAATTTCATGCGTACACTCTTTGATAGGTTTGGTGACCTTTATAGGGAACATAGGGTCAAGCTCGGGATTGATAGTGGTTGCTGCGATGCAGTAGCAATCAAACATCGCTTGAAACAAATCTAATAACCACTCTGGCCACCAGTTACGAACGCACACTGCGTTGTTATGGACGTTGAAGTAGATAGGCACAATGCAAAACAAATAAGCATAATGCGTATATTCAGATTCAATTTCTTCCTGAGATAAATGATGCTTAACTAGAAATGCCATCAGTAACCTCGCGTGAAGCTTGGGTTGCTTTGAGCACCGCTTCTTCCAAGAGTTGCTTTGCTTCATCCATCAGCTGAGGATTAGCTGTAGGTTGGTTGGTCATTAAAGATTCCATCGCCTGAGCTTGGCTCTCAATGACTGCTTTGAAATACTCTTGAGTCTGACTCATGTTAACCTCGTTAATTGAATTATTGCTAAGGGCTATCTGAGAAAGCACTTAGCAATAAAGCGTCGAATGGCCATGCACAATCCAATGCGCCACCTGCACAACTATCGACTTTTCCTTGTATGGCTCGGGTTTGTAGCAGTCCGGTGGATTGACCAGGCTGTTACTGTCATGAGGTTGATTTCCGTGACGAACGTATAGTCTGCCCGTTCAGTTATCGTCACCTGCCCACTGGGGAGTTAATGACTACATAAGTTGCCCTCGATAGAATCAATACAAAACGGTGTGGTAATTCATTGCTTAACACTCTCGTGAAAACACTAAGCAATAAAAGCCCGACAATTAAGTCGGGCCGAAAGAAAGCAATGGTTTTTATCCTTACATGAGCAAGCCGATTAGCTATTTGTCAGCCTGCTTGTTTTGGTACCACTGTTTAATCTTGTCGAACTTCTTCGCGCAAACTGACATCGCTGTCTGCCATGTTAAGTCTCGCTCGGCTGATTCCAGCTCTGAGTGAGTACGCGGTGGCTCTGTGTAAGGAATGTTGCAAGGACTGAGGTAAGCTGGTGGAGGAATAACAAATCGCTCTTTAACCTGAACCACTATCTCCTTTTCCGGTTCCGTAATGCTGGAGCATCCGGTCATAGATAGAAGGGCTATACTGCTCATTGCAACCATCAGCACTGTTTTTCGCTTCATCATCGAATAGTTTCCCTAGGTCCAAGATGGATGTTTTAAGTTTTGCGTCCATGGTCGCATTCAATTGTTGTCGCCACTCTTCAGCCATCATGCCTTCATCGAGTTGCTGGACTAACGAATCAACCGTGGTGGTTAGTGACTGATTAAAGGCTACCGCGATGCCGAGCTCAGCTTCCTTTTTACCTTTCGCGATATTCGCTTGATCAAGGTCAGATTTAAGACCCGATATCGTGTAGGTTTGAAAGAGAATAAAACCAAGAAGAATGGCAATGGCAACCACATGGAGGTTGTCGAGAATCTTTTTTACGAAAAGCAAAGTTCCATCTCCTTTCCTCGTCGCTTAATCAAGCCGTTCAACTTCTTACCACCGCCATAAACCCAGAATTTAAGTTCTTGGCAGGCTTCGGTGTAGTAACCGGCTTTAAGCTTTTTATAGATGCGTGTCTCGCTACCGTCCGAGTTATGCCGATATCGTGTGCAGCCCACGTTAAAGATAAATGATGTGAAGGCATCAATCTGGCCCTGACTCAATGCAGCAACATTCGTGGTGGCAGCAAGACAATCCTGTGCGGACTCAATGTTTTGAGCCCAGTCTTTAGCGACTTGTTCTATGGTGATGGGCTTATCTGTAACACCGTGTGTGTTACCTATCCCGTTAGTAATAAGACCAGCAGGACAAATGTATGGAGTTAATCGGCACTCTTCAGCATTACCAATCAACTCCAAGCCTGCAGGTGAAACGATGACATTGTTAGGAACGACACCCGTAACAATGAGCGCGATGGCTGCGCCAACTGAGCAAACTATCTTTTTAACGTGTTTCATCAGCCTTCTTCCTCGGTGATAAAGGCCGTCGCTGAATTTCCGCTTTGAGCGTTCTTTTCCAAAACGGCTAAAGCTTTACGCTTGTAGATGATGTTTACCACGTTAGTAATAACGAAAGTCAGCAAGGTACATGCGATACCAATGATCATTGACCATTGGCTCAAACCAAGAGCGCCCATCGTGGCAGTTAAACTACCGATAGCCGCAGTAATTTTGTCACCTTTAGCAACAATGAAAGCTACAACGACTCCAGCTAGAGCCGACAGCCAAAACTTTTTCTTCTCTAGCATGGAGTCTTACGCGAAATGCGCCCTATAACTTATTAAATGATTCTACTGTCTGAGAGTAAGTGCCTTCTTCCATCTCAATACCAATGAACTTACGATTCAAACTCAAACAGGCTTTACCCGTTGAACCTGAACCCATAAACGCATCAAGAACAACATCACCCTCACGGCTACTTGCCGTAATAATGTGCTCCAGCATATCGGCTGGCTTTTCGCATGGGTGTTTACCCGGGTAATACTGAACAGGTGCAAATGTCCAAACGTCGGTGTATGGGACTTCGCTGGTAACTGAGAAAGGACGACGAAGGTTTTCATACTCCGCTTTCAAGTCGTCATATTCTCTGCAGAGTGTTTGATACTCCTTATTGAGTGAATCAAACTCCTTTGTCAGATCTTCATGTGAACGACCTAATTCAACCGCTCGGCTATTGAATAACGCCTGCAGCTTTTCGTATTGCTCTTTATTGGGCAGTTGCCATTGGCTGGCGCTGAACCAATGCGAACACATTTGTGTGCCTGTGGCGGCATTAATATCTTTTGCAGAAATGCCAAGTGATTGACGAGCAGTTCTGAAGTATTCAATCAGTGGTTCGAATACTTCTCTTTTTAGCTCGGCACACTTCGTAGCGTAACCAGCAACGCCTTTAGCGTGACCGTCAGCTCCGTAATGTTCTGCAAATAAAATTCGTTCTGTTGCTGGAAAGAAAGAGCGTAAGTCTGTCTTTCTCATTCTTCGCCATGGACCGCTTGGTTTAGCCCAAATGATATGGTTTAGAACGTTGAAGCGTTGACGCATAAGCAGTTCAGTATCAGCTGATAACTTATGGCCACAGAAAAGATAAATTGAACCAGACGGTTTAAGCACTCGCCAAAACTCTAGCAGCACCTCATCTAACCAGGCTAAGAACGACTCAACATCTGGCCACTGGTTATCCCATGCATTCTTCTTTACTTGAAAGTAGGGTGGGTCCGTTAAAACGAGATCAACGCTGCTATCTGGTAGCGTTTTAAGGTATTCAAGACAATCAGCGTTAACCAGCTGTACTTGTCCATCTCGAAAAGATTGTTTCAAGTGTGCCTCCTAAATCGGCACTCTTGGCACTCTTATCTCTTCACAATGTTTTTGCACCGGCTGCATTTCACTTCAACCGAGCCTGAATGTCTGCACAGCAGCTTGTTGCAATGCGGACAGCGTAATTCTTTAAGTAATGTCATAAGTTCCCACTTTCGTGTAAACTCCACCGCGCTCTGCAGAGCTGGATGGGCCTTGGTCTGGCTTATGACTTGCGTAATAGGTTAGATGGCTGTTAAGAGTTGCACCTCTTAACAGTCGCCCATTTCATTGCCGTAAAAGATTCGCAGCTTCCTCTCCGTCGCCAAACGGGTCTCTGGTACTCAAGGCTGCGCCAAATACGAAAAAACCCCGCCGAAGCGAGGTTTCTGTTCAATACTAAGAGGTCTCAAGTCTTATTATTGCTGTTGATGGGTTATAAAAACCGCATCTTGGTAAAACTATATACTCACAACCCTACCTTTGCAACTACATATTGATAAAAATCTGACAAATTACGCTACATATTGTGTTACTAGGCGAATGTGTAGTTCGCCTTGTTGAGTTGTAATTAGCCTTTTATCTCCGGTATAAGTCATACACCCTGATACCAATAGCTGCTCAACAACAAATTCCAAATGAGCTCGGCCTGCTTCCTCAGTCTCTTTGTCCCAAAGCAACATAGAGTCGATAGTAGTAGGGCCACAGTTAGCACTTTCAAGGATACTTAGCACTAAATTCGCTTGTTCTGGTTTTACGTTCATTTTTAACTCTCCTGGCGTTTAAGTCACTTCCGACACTAATTACTTGCCGAGAGGAAAGCCAGTCTTATTAACGGTTAAACGTTGGTGTGTGACACAGAGCTGGTTTGGCTATTTAAGCGGCTACCACTGACCATTCCAAGCACCTCTTGGGTTGCCTCTTGCAAGAGAATATCCCTTTTATGCCAATGTCTAAAAATTACAGGCAGGTGCTCTTGTCGTACTATCTTCTTGCCTAACTTTACCGCCCAATGAAACTCTGCCGTAGCACCTTCGCTCATACTCCAACGAGGAAGCAAAACGACCACATCACAAACCTCAAGCATGGCATGGGCAAACTTCATGTATTCCGGTTCACTCATGCCTTTTGGTAGTAGGGAAGTGTACAGGGCAGCATTACCCGAATCGGTAATCTGATCAGCAACACTTTTGAACGCTTCAACGTTGTGATTAGGCTGGCCACTCACTGGGCCAGCAATATAGAACTTTGTAAGCAAAACTACCCCTTAACCAACACTACGCCATGCTCGCTCTCAATAGCACCCGTAATAACGGAACCGCTCTCATCACGAACTAATCCAAACTCTTCTGCAGCCTGAATTGCTTCACGCACCATCATAGTGACACTAGTTAACTTATCTTGGCTTTGAAGTGCATTCTTGCCAATTCTCGGTTTTCCGTTTGGTCCTTGGTCTTCACCAAGCTTCGACATAACAACAAAAGACTGACGCTGAATTGCTTCAACCTGCATCAGCAACCCAAGGATCAAGAAGTTATTATTTTTCACCGTTTGAGCCTCAAACGACATATCCTCAGCGATGTTCAGAGACTTGGTCATGATCTCACCGCGAACTTGTTCCATTAGTTCTTCAAGTTTCCAGCCTGCTGGGTTATCTCTACTCATTAAAACAGGAGCTTTTTCAGCAGCCTGCTGTTGAACGGTTTCTATGATGTGCCTTACATCATCTATCTCGAGACCAGCATCTTCAATCATCTTTGCGATAGTTACATTCATATTTATCAATCCTTAATTATCATCGGCTCGTAATAGCCGTTGTATTCATTTTCACTTAACCACTGGCGACGACGTTTCTGCACTTTCGCCACCTTAGCCCATTTGTATGGCAGCTCGCGTTCTTCCCACTTGGTTGGCTCACCGTTCTGTCGTAGATGGACTTTGCATGTAATTCCAAACCAAGTGACAAGATAAAACTCACCCTTATCAATGGCATTTGCACAAGCACCCAAATTCTTAGCAAGCCAAGGAATAAGATCATCCCTGACGCCACTACCGATAAGAAAAGGGTGCTCGACTCCATATAGACGGAAATAAACCTTTCCACTTTTAGAACGCCAGAAGGAGCTGATTTTTCCTTTAAAACCTTCCATCTAGCTGTTCCTTTAAGCGGCAATCGTATTTGAAAGCGGCTGACCAAAGTTAGCCTGAACTAAAGCCTTAGCTAGAAGAGGTGGTACCGAGTTCCCCACCTTGGCTACTTGCTCTTTCTTCGATAACTTTTTGCCTGAACTGTTATGGCCAATGATGTAATCATCACGAAAGCTCTGAGCCTTAAATAGCTCATGTGGCTGCAACATCCTTAGACCAATATCAACAATCATGTACGGATGACCTTTAACAACCACAAGGGCAAAACGATCTCTCGTCGTTATCGTATTCAGGGGAGTATCCAACGCTTGCATGTTGTCGGTACCGTAGTAAGCAATCAGGAAAGCTGTAACAACACCAAAGTGGTTGCCTCCTGAGGTAATGGTATGAAGCGGTTCATTCATTGAATGCCCTACATTACCGTTACGAAGCTTAACTATATGAGCCGTTACCAAAGCAAAACTTCCACCCTTTGGATAAGCGGTAATGGTCCTCAAAGGCTCATCAATTGGCATATTGCGTTGGCTGGAGGCGTTAGCACACTCAGTAATGAATGGAATAATTGTTTCGCCAGGTGCAATGAATGGTTCTTCACAATCAATAACGAATCGCTGTATACCCTTAGCAATTCTGGCAAGAGTCTTTTCTGCTAACGGTTTTTTTCGGCCAAAAATAGACATAACCGGAAGACTCCAATCAATACTGTCTGCAGCTGTAACATAAGGCATTAGATCTTCGCCATGTGTTGGTTCAGGCCAGATATTTTTCCCACCATCTTTACGCGCTATCATGAAGAATCGCTCTCGCGTTGTTCCTGCACCATAGTCACAAGCTGCCAAAACTTTGTGTTCAAGCTTGTAGCCAAGGCCATTACGAAGTTTTATTTTTGCTTCTCTGTCATTTTCAATATTGAGAGCACTACAAACTTCTGACCAAGCAGGATGGTAAGGAGACAAACCAGTGGTGAGCACTTTGATAAAAGCTTCAAACGTTTCACCTTTCTTTTCTGGGTCAGGCTTCCACTTACCATCAATCTTTTTTAATGGTCCCCAAGTGGTAAACTCTTCAACGTTCTCCAAATGAAAGCCTCTCATATCAGAGAGAAGCGCCCATCTAACAACTATCCATGCCAAGCCACGAATTTTTTGATCCACCGGCTTATCACCTTTGGCTTTTGAAAAGTGAGTGCAGTCAGGGGAAAACCAACCAAAACCAACAGGTCGACCTTGGCAAACTTTCTTAATATCAACATCCCAAACCGATTCACAAAAGACCTTAGTGTCTGGGTGATTTAGGCGATACATATCAATCGCAGCAGGATCATGGTTAACAGCAATGTCAGCACTACGCCCCAAAGCCATACGGACCCCTTCACCAGCACCGCCACCGCCAGCAAAGTTATCGACCACTAATTCATGAGGGAGAATCTGATACATCACGCCACCCTCGCTTCTTCAACTACATTAAAAAGAACCTGAGTGACAACTTCACGCTCTTGTAGTGGTCGTTGATAGCAACGGCGCAACTCCGCTTTTAAATCTTCCATTGTGTCGAAGCCATCAAGCCTTGCGTCATTCAGTTCTAGATCCGATAACAGGCAATGGTTAACAAACCAAATATCGACCAGAATCTTTGCTTGGTTTTCATCGTTAACCAAGAAAGCAGGACCAGGTGAAATATCTTTGTTACCAAGACGAATAGTGCTCAACTTCTTATCAACACTCGCCTTATAAAAATTTTCAGCGTTCAGCGTAATTTCGGGAATTTGTTTATTCATTTTCATATCCATCTGAGGCGCCATCGTAATAAATAGTGCCAACGCTCTGTGGAGGTGGTTCCGTTCTCCACTCTGGCACCCATTTATCTAACCAACCCATAGCCTGCGGCTGAGACATTCGGTTGTGCTTCATTACATAAGCTACGAGTTGGTTCGAGTCAGGCTGCATGTTTGACCTTATGAACAGGCGTAAGCAGTGCGAGCACCGCGAGCAAAGGTATCGCGGAATGGAATATCATCATCGAAATCCATAGGCGGCTCGTTGTATTGCGGTTGCGCTTGTTGTGGCTGAGATTGAGCAGGGCCACGCTGTGGTGATGGTTGCTGTGCTGCTGGCTGTTGAGGCTGACCCCAACCACCTTGATGAGGGTTGTTAGGATTACCACCAATTAGCTGCATTCGACCATTTGGATACTGAACCACTACTTCAGTGGTGTAGCGGTCTTGCCCGCTTTGGTCTTGCCATTTACGTGTTTGAAGTTGACCTTCAATGTAAACCTGAGAGCCTTTACGTAAATATTCGCCTGCGATTTCTGCAACCTTGCCAAACAGAACAATGCGGTGCCATTCGGTTTTTTCGCGTGGTTCTCCAGTCGCTTTATCTCGCCACTTATCGCTGGTGGCCACCGTAATGTTCGCTATTGCTGTTTGATTATTGGTGTATCTAACCTCGGGATCTTGACCAAGGTTACCCATGATGATGACTTTATTAACCCCACGACTCGCCATTATTCAGCTCCTTCTAACAATGCTTTAGCGTCTTCACTGATGTTCTCTTCTGTCACAGACATCAATTGCGCTTCTTTAAGCTGAGCAACGGATTCTTCGCTTTCACGATTGGTCACGGTTCTTCCACCAAATGATTCATTCAAGGAATAAATGATTCGATTTAAACGATCAGCAGTAATAAGCCAGTTAGCATTGAAGTCTTCATCAGACATGCTGAATAATCGGTCGGCTAAGGGATCGGAATTAGGGATGGGTTCGACAAAACTGAGAATATAAAAATGCTTATCGCGCTTAGATACGATGGTGATAGCCCACGTTTCATCTTCGTTAGCACAAAAAACAAGGCCCATCTGAGTAATGCTCTTTCCTTTAAGAACTTCACGTTCTTCCTTGCCGATTTTGATCCCTTTAAAAGAGACTTGCTTAGTTGCTTTGTCGCCAACAGCCTTTATTTGGTCGTAATAATCGACACGAAGAAAATCACTTAACTTACGCTCGCCTTGCAAAGCTCTTGATAAAGCATCCGACGGTTGATATTCAGTATTAACAGGTAGAGCAACAAAAGAACCCAAACTGCGACGTAGAAGTTTTAATAACTGTTCACAGCGTTTCTCGCTCTTGTCATTAACAAATAGATAGCCTGAGTCGGTATCAATAAATGCTGTTACATAATTAACGCTTGGTATTTCAAGACGCAGCATTTCTTCTTTAACTTGACCGTAATACTCATTTTCCAATTTGGCCTGATCAAGGTCAGGCTTTTCTTCCATGATTTTACTTACTCGTTGACTAACAACTTCCTTAACTTTTGATGGGGAGATTTTCTTCTCTTGAATTTTCAAGCGAAATCCATACAAGCATCCAAGCTTAATAATTAAATCATCTCGGCTAAGGTCCATTGGACTAACAAAGCCCAATGATTCTGTTCCTGTATCTGAAAGAGGCGTGGCTCGAAACTCTTCAAATCGCTTTTCAAGCGTATCTAGGCTGTAAGCAAATGCTGGCAAATAGTAAGGAGTACATTGTTTAAATTGCATAAGAGACTCTTAATGTTGAATTGGTTTAATTTGGACACCGTTGTCGGTTGGGACCACGGACACAATTGGCTTATCAGCATGGACCCATTGTTCTTTTTCACAGTGGTAGCCTTGTTTTTCTAAGTGAGACTCGGCTTGGAAAAAGCTTTCAAAAGTGAATGGGATGTCGGTTGTGTTCGTGGTTTGCATACTTCCTCTCAAAGATGCTTATATTCGTAGGCATCATCTGATGTAAGTTCATCTTCATCGTTGTTAACCAACACAAGAAGTTCGCGACAACACTGGGAGACATGCACTTCTTCGAAGTGAACATGAATTACACTTAACTCTTCACAATCGACTGCAGAGCTAGTGTCTCTATATTCAGTTATTGCTTTTGTTTCCCCATAACACTCACCACATAAAATTACTGGGTGCGTTTTTATTGCCTCTGGTTTTAATTTATGTTCACCAATTTTCTTTAGTTCCATTTATGCTCTCTCCTGGCGTAAGTACTGTGTTAAGTACTCTGGTACTGGGTAATGTGCGGCATAGTATTTAGCCCAATTGCTATACACATGCTCGTCACCGTGTCGGTTTAACAAGGCCCAACTTGCAATAGCGGCTGGCTTGTTATCAAAAGGCCCAACCTGATATTTGCAGTTGGGACAATACAAAATGAATTTCTTGGTGGTGCGGCTGTATCCCCACTCAGGCAGCCACGTATTCTCTGGCTGCAGCCCGAAGTACAGATTGCATAGGCACGTCGGCATGTCTTCTGGCAGCTTTTCGGCTGCGTCCTCGTTCATGCACATGGTCTAAGCCCTCCTTATCGAATCGGTTTAAAATGTCGATCAGGCGGTTCCAACGTTTAGCCCATGACTTTTCCCATGCTTTCTGTTTCTTCTCAGCTAGCTTCGCAATCTCCACCTGAGTTAATTGCATTCTGCTGGCGTTCAGCGCATCGCGCTTCTGCATACAAGCGAGTAGGGCAAGGTGCTTGATCAATTCCTTCGAATCATCGCTAAGGCTTTTGGATTCCTCTTCATAGAAGAAAGTCAGCAAGACACTTAGCAAAACTTTTGTAGGGCATTGAGCGCCTTCGCTATAACAGAAGCGAAGCCAATCCCCGATATGCTCCGGTGCGCTGTTCATGTCTTGCACCAATTTCGCATGCTTAAACGCTTGTGGTGGTAGTGGCATAGGGGAACGCTTAAACTGTTTACATGCCAACGTGGTAACCACTTGCGGTTTAACTTTTGCCAATTCTTCGCCGTTCTCACCCACTTCAGTGCGGTAACTACTGCGCTGAAACCTTGCATCGCTACTTCCATTGTTTTCAAAACCATCCAACTGACCTTTGGTTCTGGGAATAACTAAAAGCGCGGAGCGAAGCTCTTCTCGTAGGCCTTCCTCGTTATACTTCACACGCATAGCCATCCCCTTTAATCAAACAAAGTGCTGTTTCGGTACGCTTTGACTGAGGCAGGTTCAATTCCTGTCGCTCGGTAAATTGCACCAAGCTCAGCCATTAAAATGCCAATGCACTCGGCTATCTCATTTGCGTAATGAAGAACTTCAACGGGATCATCGCTAGGCGTGAAAACGCCATCCATTGCAGGGTTTGATTTAATGAGGATGTCACCCCATTCTTTTGCCATTTGTGGCAAGTGCGAGCGTGTTTCGTTGTTTTGGGTCCGTGGTCCCATGGCTGTTAAAGCAACAAAGAAAGAACCTAGCATTCCACAAAGCTCATTCTTCAATGGCTGCTGGTACTCGCTAGGAAGGCTGGAAATAAAAGGAAATACCCAGTTCACTGACAATTGGTTTTCACCGTCGATGTAGCGAACAAGACGACGAGATTGGCTTTTGTACCACTTCTCTACGTCTGTCTCAGGTTCAAAAAGTTCTCCAGCTTTGATTAGCTCAGGTAAGACGCGAGTTCTTGTGTACTTCTCTACGGCAATACCTGTGCCTTCCAAATAGCAATTGATATGGCGAATCACTATCGCTGACAATCTGTTGTCGTTTATTCGACGTTTCATTACTACCACCTACTGACTATTCTTTAGTTATATCGAAATCAGGGAAGCGTTCTGGGTAAATCAAATGCTCTAGGGTTAAGCCATAGTTTTTGTATCGTTCAAGCACTTGAAAACAAACTTCACCTGATGGGTTTTTAGATATCCCTCTTTCCAAACGACTCAACGTTGAGTCACTCGAACAACACTCTTCAGCCAATAGTGTTAAGGAAATACCTTCTTTTTTCCGGCATCTATATAAGGGAGTTTTCATATGTCGACTCTATTTCATATTTGACACAAAGTAAAGTATTTCACCTTTGTATCACCAATGGTTCTGTCAAATATGAGATAGCGGACAATTTTTCATATATGAAAGAAAAAGGCAGCTCGATGGAATTGCATGAATTAATAAAAGCTGAGCGAACAAAGAGGTTTAGCCTTGATGAGGTTGCAGCCACATTTAAGGAGTGGGGAATTGACTGTTCTTCATCCACGCTCTCAAGAGTCGAACGTGGCGCGATACCTAGCTGGCCGATCGTTGATGGTTTTTGCAAGTTATTCGGCTGGTCTTTATCCGATCTGGAAAGAAAGCTCGGAAGAACTATCGGTAGCGAACAACCATCAGAAACCAAGGAATCACCAAGAAAAAGACATGTATCGTCTGCTATTGGGAGAGAAATTCCCATTGTAAGTTGGGTGAATGCTGGCGGCTGGGCGGAAAGCCCATGTATTGAAAGCTACAACCAAGACAAAAAATTTGTTACTGGGAAAATGCCTAAGAACACTTTCGGCTTGGTTGTGTCTGGGAACTCAATGGAAAACTGTGAAGCTAAAGAGACTTTCCCAAATGGAAGTTTGATTCTAGTCAACCCAGATAGAGATCCCGAGATAGGCGACTATGTTGTGGCTGTAGATGAAGCGACTCAAGAAGCAACCTTCAAGCAATTACTTGAAGATTGTGGTAAAAAGATGCTGGTTCCACTTAATCCTCAATATCAAGTGATGGACGTAACAGAAACCACTATGATAAAAGGTGTAGTATTTAGAAATATTGTCGACAAGAAAGTGTAAGTAACATATTTCATGTCATATTTGACACAAATAAATTAAATCAAACATTGCCCATTTATGCAAAGATCGTTTACTATTGTGGCGATAGATAACGATCAAGGCATGGTGGGCAAAGTGATTTTTAGAAATAAAAGAAATGCACAACGCTATGTTGTTGATTTAAAAGAAAATTCAAGAACTACAGATACAAAAAAAGCCGGTTGTGGCGACCGACTTTTCTTATGTGATAGGCAGCTAGAAACTAACCATACACCTCAAATTGTTGGTTATAATTCTAGCGGCCTATTCGTGCATACGCAATAGAAAAAGTTAACTAACCGTAACTTTTTTCTTTTGTGGTATCTGTCATCGAACGGAACGAAGATGGCTAATTATATACAACTAGAATTGCATGAAGCCGAGGAAGCTCTCGGTTACATCTCTCCAGACTTACCTTATAAAGACTGGTCCAAAATTGGACGTGCGCTTTATGCTGAATTTGGCGATCAGGCTAGAGACATATTTGAGTCCTGGTCTGCCGCTGGCAGCTCATACAATAAACGTGGCTTTAATAGCTGGTGGAAAAACTTCCGTAGAACCAAACGTACTGGCTTTGGTTCTTTCATCTATGAAGCAATGCAAGCTGGCTGGAAACCTCAACGACAAGACCGTTCTGAGGAAGAGCAGCTGCGCATTTTTGCGGAATATGAGAAACGCAGAAAAGCAGCAGACAAGAAAAGAGCACAAGCCGAAAATCAACAATGGGAAGAGCTAAGAAAAGAAGAACAGCTTTTCCAAAGCTGGCCGTCTCAGTTCTCACCAACTCAATACATGCTGAAAAAGCAGATGGCTGATATCAACCGTTTTGTTGATGTTCGCTTGGGTAGAGACCGCTTTAATAACCCATGCTTGGTTTGGCCTATCTACGAACAGTTATTTAACCAAGGCCGCTTCTGCGGCTTTGAGCGTATTTTAGATAAAGGCTTTAAAGTTGGTGAACGTACCATCAACAAAGTTTCAAGCGATAACGCTCGCACTGATATTGGTTTTTGCACCTTCGGTAAGTTTTGCGACCATGGACCCAAACGTGTTTGGGTTGTGGGTGGTTTCGCTGATGCTTACTCTGCACACGTAGCAACCAACGAAGTTATCGTGACGCCAATTGGTGAAGGTAACATTCCACACCTGATTGAACGCCTGAAGTCTGAACATCCAGACGTCCAATTCATTGCTGCACCTGATAACGATAAAGCAGGTATTGAAATGATTAACCGCGCAGGCGGTTACTGGACACTTCCACATACAGACGGTTACGACTGGAGTGATACTTTCGTAAATCTAGGGATGGATGCAGTTTCTGAGCAGTTGAACGATATCAAAGGCTTTGAAACAATTGAGTCAAACTCTCGCTATCTACAAGCGGAAATCCGCAAAGGTCTAAACCTGATTGACTCAGATATGGGTACAGGTAAATCGACCACCGTTAAAAACTTCATTCAGAAAAACCCACATTTAAAAACACTTGTTATCTCGCACCGTGTTGCGCTGGCTAAATCTCTAAAGGCTGGCCTGAAAGGTGATAATGTTTCCGTTGAGTTTTACCAAGACCTTATCATCAAAGATCCGGTACCAGGTACTGATGCAAACATGGCTCTGCGTAACGCGCATATTCTTGTTTGTTCTGTGGATTCACTATGGCGCCTCGCTGGTTCTAATTGGGATGTGGTTTTCGTTGATGAATTTGAACAAAACCTTGCGCAGTACTATGCGAAAACAATCCAATACGGTGAGCACTGCCTAAACTACCTGCAGTTTGTTCTTACGAACAGCCAAACGCAAATCTTAGCCGACGCGCACTTGGGCGAGCTGGCGTTCGACTTCTGTCATTACATTGGCCTGCATTCTGGCGTGTATTTCAAAAACAGTTATCAAGTTGCTCAAGGCAAAAAGATGTTTGTCTATGAGTCAAAAGATCACCTGCTTGAAGAAGTCATGCAGCAAGTCATGGCGAAAGGTAAACGCTACATTTACGCCAACTCGAAAGAGCAAGTGAAAGCGATTGGCACGGCCATTGAGCAGGAAAGAGAGCGTAAGCACTATGACGGTTCGGTGTTGGTTGTTCATGCAGATGTAACTGGAACAGATGAAGTAAAAACAGCACTAGAAGATATCAACGCTATCGTTCCTAACCTTGACGTTCTGATCGCTTCACCAACTCTTGGTACCGGATTTGATATTAAATCTGACGCTCACCAGTTTGATAAAACCATCGGCTTTTTATCCTCTCGCGTTGGTACAGCAGAAGAAGGTCACCAAGGTCTTAACCGAGCGCGTGATGTTCAAGAGTTTCATGTCTACCTAGACAACGCTGAGAGAAGCGAGCCAACAGACCCTGTTTACATTCAAAACAAGCTGGTGGAAGAAGTCTCTGCAGAGACAATGAAAGTATTATCAATCGATCCGACGACTGGCGACTTCACGACTCGCAACGCTTTATACGAATGGCTTTTCTGTAAAGTGAAAGCCAAACAAAATGAATCATCTAACCGCTACCGTTCTCGCTTTTTAGAACTGGCAGAGAAAGGTGGCTATGAAATCATTCAAGTGGCCAAGCAAAAGCTGGCGGCTGAGTTTGGTGCAACGGTAAGAGAAGAAGCAAAGGACCGAAACAACCGTATCGACCTGCAAGATATACAAGACGCTCCTGTTCATATCGGTGAAGCTTTCCAAGCAGTAATGCGAAATGGTGAAGATTACACTGCAACTGAGATTGCGAAATCAAAGGTTAACTTCGACTTGCACCTCGATGCTGCAAATGAAGACCAGCTCGATTACCTGCTTCCTTTTGCGCAAGAGGTTTACGAAAACTTTGGTCACGATGGTGCTAACGCTAAGATTAATGATGTGGACAGCGCACTCACAATGCCAGAAAACAAACGTGACGCAGTTCTAACCGCTCTAACTTACAAGCAAAGCAAGCAGCGCTTTGTTGATTCAATCAAAAAGCTTTCATGGGTTAATGTAGACGCTCACTCGGCTCAAGCGTTCGACATGAAAGACGTTCAACACGCAGAAAGCCGTGTTAGCTGGCGTCACCTTTCTATCAAACGAGCGCACTTGATCAAACTTCTTCAAGTGGCTGGTATCGATGAGCAATTGAACTACAACGGCAAGCAATGGACCGCTGACGAACTAAGACCGGCTCTTTATGAATGGCTTCGCAAGCAATCCACTAAAGACCGACTATTCAAATATTCAGGCATCTCTGTTTCTGCAAATACCTTAGCGAATCCAGTGCAATGGTTTAACAACCACTTGCGCTCTTTTGGTGTGCCTGTTGAATCACGCAAGAAGCGCATAGGTTCAGGTAAAACGGTCAACTCTTACTTCGTACACCTGCCGGAATGGGAAGCAGTGAAGACACTTGTTTCGCTACGTTCTCAAGGTATCGAAGAAAGCCTACAAGACGCAGAAACACTTGATATCGACACTATCCAACGCCAAGTCGCATCGTTTATCAATGAATTAAGCACAAGCGAATTTAAGCAAGGCTACAAGGTTCGCTTCGACAAGCTAGATGAGCAATGCCGCTTAACTGGCCTGGTGGATTTACGCGACGATTTAGCAGCAGCATTCGCGCCATTCATGCAAGAAGTCAAGGATCAGGTAGCGCCAAAATATGATCCACCTTCGCCATTGTTTATTAATAACAAAACTGCGCAGGGTGGATCACCAATTCAAGCGCAAGATATCAGTAATGACGGGGCTTTAGCGTACATTGAGGGAGGGGAGGAGAGACCTTCTTTTGAGTTCCCAGAAAAAGCCACCAGCATACTCAGCCATGATCACCGCGACGTAGTTTATGAAGTAGCTAACATCGCCGTGAATGAATACCAGCTCGACGCTGCGAAGGTCGTGAAGGTCATGCTTGAATATGGGTTAGAAAACATTAAGAACAGCGCACAGGCTTGGGCTGGCTCTGTTAAACAGGCTATTACGGAAGGTATTTGAGTATGAGTTACGAGTTTAAATACACAAAAGAGAACGGCTACCAGCAGGTTCAAGTGTCAAAGAAAGATCACAATGCCATGTTCGAATATCGGCAAATAAAGTGGTATCAAAAGTATGAGTACTTTTTAAATGAGGAACGTGGTCACTTTGTCATGATTTGTCTTACCAGCCTCCCTGCTAAGCTGGTTAATATACTGGGCTACCCTGTCATGGTTCTTCTTCATGGTTTGGCTAATTACAAAGAAATAAACCAAGAGATTAGCGATCAATGGCATGAGAAAGAGAGAGGTCATTTTTCTGGTGATGATTCTTATCGTCGCCAAGAAGGTTGGGATGAGCTCATGAGTGTAGTTAAAAAGTGTTAGTCACACGTTACTCACTTTTTCTGTGGACAAAAAACAAACCCACCAGGTGGTGGGTTTATCTTTAAATTAACTGACCGCGACGGCCTATCAACGGCATTATACAACCACCATTTTCAGTGATCTTAAACTGTACCTTTACAGTTTGGTCTTTCTCTAGGTTAAACAATTCTTTATCGTCGTTCATGGTAATTTCAACATCATAAGTGATTGTTGATGGTTTCATTTTGAGACGAAGAACGTCGCCATTCACCTCTGAAACAATGCCATCCCACTGCACATATTTGTCGTCGTATTTATCTTTGAATATCGAGTCAATTTTTGCGTCACTGTATTTGCTACCGCATATCACTTCACTTTTCATAGCGAAGTAATCAATATCGTTGATCTCAATTTCTTTGCTGGTTTCCGCTGATGGTACCAAGATTAGCACCACAACGAAGATTGCCACTAAGCCACCTAACCATTTAAAAGCAGTTTTCATCTACCTTACCTCCATTGTTTTGAGGCAAGATACTACCATATAAGGTGTAAAACTATTTGTATGAGCTATTTGTTTGATATAGATAAAAAAGAACCCACCAATTGGTGGGCTGTGATTAGCTTTCTGTTTCGGTTAAACGGGAGAATTCATCCCAGCCGACATAGCGCCTATCTACTTGATGCAAGTAAATAGGGAAGTCCGTGTCTCGCTCTTGGTCTGCATCTTTGCTAGTCTCTGATTCTGACATTTTGATTGCTCCTTAATTGAAATGTCCGGCCCCTGTTGCAGCAGGGGCCACCTTGCGACCATGGTCGCTAAATCTTCAAGTCTCGATATAGAGCAAGAGTAGAGTCCTTGCTGGCTTTCTTGCTAGGCGTCCAAACCTCACAGATAGCTTGTCCTTTGATCATGATTCGGGAGTACCACATTCCTGCATCTTTGGTAACTAAAGGAGCAGGTGGTTTTTCTGGTAGAGCTCTGCGGAACTCGAACTCATTCCAAGCTAATCTGAATGCTTCCATAACGTTTTTAGGCTCTTTACCTACACTAATTTGCCAACTGTCATCTTCAATCGTCACATCCACTAACCAAGTACCATCATCTTCTTTATGGCCCTTCATCTTAGGCTTGAGCACTGGCTCGCTACTTTTATCGGCAGGCAGTTCCACCTTCGGTTTAGCTTCTTTTTCAGGTTTCTCCTCGGCTTTTGGCTTGGAGTGTTCTTCGGCTTTTCGTTCCATGATTGCGTCAAGAGAGTGGTCAATTTTTAGCGCATCCTCCACCACTTCAAGATACTGCTTCACCATGGTGTAGTTACGAGTTTTCCCATTGTTATCCTTGCGAATATCAATTGGTTTAATGGTGCGCCATGGGTCTTGTTCTAGCATCTCTATGACTACTTTATGTAGGCTAGAACGGCTTTCTCTTGCCGCTATCCACTCATTCTCACTCATCGCCTTCATAGCGTTGATGCGTCGCTCTGGTGAGTCATCCACTACTGGCTCCCACTTCGCGCCAGCGTTGTGGATTTTGAATTGCATATAGTGGTTTTGGGCGTCGGTATCGTGGTGGCCAAGTAGCTCCTGATAGAACATGTTTTCGTCTTTTTTCGCCCATCGTTTGTCGTCTTTGAAGAATAACTCAAAGCAAGTTTTGGCATACATAGCGCGAGTGTCTTTGAATACCCAATCACGACGGTGACCTTCAAGAGTGATCGGGAATCGGTCAACCAGGTCACGCATGAACTTGTTAAGTGGTCCTGCGGTTCTGTTGCTGACTAACTCGTTCACGCTGTAATGTCGTTCCGCTTTTAAACTAGCTAGTGAAGCGATGTTAGAGAATGAACGCAATCTCGATAGAGCTTTGAGCACCACATTGGCATCGGCTAGTGAGTAGATTTCCATTTCGTCACCTGTAACACCACCACGCTTTTTCGCTTGGCCAGTGAACTTTAAGCGGTTGTTGTCTATCTTTTCGAACTCACCCTGGAACAACACTTCAATCGCACGACGACCCGTGGCCATGGCTACACCAACTGCAAGAGCTTCCCATTGGTGGGCAGAAGAATCACTGAGGAGTAATGACATGAGCTGCATCTGTTTGGTGTAGTCGATGTTGACTACGCCCTCTTTCTTAAAAATCAGGTTGGCCTTGTTCTCAGCCTGTTTGTTGTCTGACGAGAACGAATCTTTCGTTAGGTGGCGCATTACCTCATGGTCAATTTTTAGTTTGTCTAGTGCAGGATAAAAATCGCGAGTCTCTTCAAAGATTGCTTGCAACCGCTCAATAGCATCGGCTCGGTCCTCTTTTTTCAGCGTTTTTAAAGACTCGATTTCATGCGACCAAGCAGGGAAATCTTTCGCCATTTTGTTAACTACAGTGGCGTAGTTACTGATTTCAGGGGATAGCTTTTTAAGTTGTTTTTCAACTCGTACTACGTGAGTGATCTTCTCGCGTAGCTTACTCCAACGCTCCCGTGTTTCCCTTAGTGGATAGCCGTCGATTTCATCTACCAAATAGCTGCAGTGTGAGAAGTTATTGCGTAGGGATGAAATAGACTTATCGAAGCTGTGGTGCATCGCTCCTGTATCTGTGACAGCGTTGCGAACCTTTGTTAGTGCTTTAGATGCACCATCCAACGACAAAGAGTTACTGCTTTTTTGTTTTCGCTTCCCATACAAAGCAGTGATCACTTTCTTAGCTGCGCGACTGTAAGCCATCGTTTTGGCACTTTGCGTTCGGTCACTAGTCTGAATTGCGCCAAGTTCATCCAGAAGGTCGATAATAATCTTGTCTAGATTCGTCTTTCGATTGCGCGTCTCAATGGACTTGTTATCAATATAACTCTTGGAACTTATAACTATCTCTTGCCTGTTCATTTTCATCACCTACCATTACTAACAATGTTACTTAAATATAAATGTTACACAAAACATTGTCAAACATTACACAGAAATAAATATCAATTCAATGTTACATATCTATAAATGAGATAGTGATACATTTAGTTTTATGTAACGTTACATATAACTAAGTATTTACGTAAATACTTAGTTATATGTAACGTTACATAAAACTAAATGTATCACTATCTCATTTATAGATATGTAACATTGAATTGATATTTATTTCTGTGTAATGTTTGACAATGTTTTGTGTAACATTTATATTTAAGTAACATTGTTAGTAATGGTAGGTGATGAAAATGAACAGGCAAGAGATAGTTATAAGTTCCAAGAGTTATATTGATAACAAGTCCATTGAGACGCGCAATCGAAAGACGAATCTAGACAAGATTATTATCGACCTTCTGGATGAACTTGGCGCAATTCAGACTAGTGACCGAACGCAAAGTGCCAAAACGATGGCTTACAGTCGCGCAGCTAAGAAAGTGATCACTGCTTTGTATGGGAAGCGAAAACAAAAAAGCAGTAACTCTTTGTCGTTGGATGGTGCATCTAAAGCACTAACAAAGGTTCGCAACGCTGTCACAGATACAGGAGCGATGCACCACAGCTTCGATAAGTCTATTTCATCCCTACGCAATAACTTCTCACACTGCAGCTATTTGGTAGATGAAATCGACGGCTATCCACTAAGGGAAACACGGGAGCGTTGGAGTAAGCTACGCGAGAAGATCACTCACGTAGTACGAGTTGAAAAACAACTTAAAAAGCTATCCCCTGAAATCAGTAACTACGCCACTGTAGTTAACAAAATGGCGAAAGATTTCCCTGCTTGGTCGCATGAAATCGAGTCTTTAAAAACGCTGAAAAAAGAGGACCGAGCCGATGCTATTGAGCGGTTGCAAGCAATCTTTGAAGAGACTCGCGATTTTTATCCTGCACTAGACAAACTAAAAATTGACCATGAGGTAATGCGCCACCTAACGAAAGATTCGTTCTCGTCAGACAACAAACAGGCTGAGAACAAGGCCAACCTGATTTTTAAGAAAGAGGGCGTAGTCAACATCGACTACACCAAACAGATGCAGCTCATGTCATTACTCCTCAGTGATTCTTCTGCCCACCAATGGGAAGCTCTTGCAGTTGGTGTAGCCATGGCCACGGGTCGTCGTGCGATTGAAGTGTTGTTCCAGGGTGAGTTCGAAAAGATAGACAACAACCGCTTAAAGTTCACTGGCCAAGCGAAAAAGCGTGGTGGTGTTACAGGTGACGAAATGGAAATCTACTCACTAGCCGATGCCAATGTGGTGCTCAAAGCTCTATCGAGATTGCGTTCATTCTCTAACATCGCTTCACTAGCTAGTTTAAAAGCGGAACGACATTACAGCGTGAACGAGTTAGTCAGCAACAGAACCGCAGGACCACTTAACAAGTTCATGCGTGACCTGGTTGACCGATTCCCGATCACTCTTGAAGGTCACCGTCGTGATTGGGTATTCAAAGACACTCGCGCTATGTATGCCAAAACTTGCTTTGAGTTATTCTTCAAAGACGACAAACGATGGGCGAAAAAAGACGAAAACATGTTCTATCAGGAGCTACTTGGCCACCACGATACCGACGCCCAAAACCACTATATGCAATTCAAAATCCACAACGCTGGCGCGAAGTGGGAGCCAGTAGTGGATGACTCACCAGAGCGACGCATCAACGCTATGAAGGCGATGAGTGAGAATGAGTGGATAGCGGCAAGAGA
>WJXG01000044.1_pt1 | contig 49378 bp, 52 predicted proteins | sample 9266541 | NCBI WGS metagenome assembly WJXG01 (sample SAMN12697363, study PRJNA563984) | aquatic metagenome | isolation source: water samples from a prawn hatchery tank treated with erythromycin plated on... | place: Australia | collected 2018-10-17 | reverse complement strand
TCCAGTTTTCCAGTTTTCCAGTTTTCCAGTTTTCCAGTTTTCCAGTTTTCCAGTTTTCCAGTTTTCTGTAGGACGAAGTCCGTTCCCGCATCCTAGTATCGTTGCTCAACACAACGGCCGACCTTCTATCATTGCGATATCTGTTACATAACAGCGAGGCTTATAGCTGCGCCAGTCATCACCTTATGCGCTGCACTTTCAAGCATTATCGTCATCAAGCTGCGTAAATCGATGATGAAACCTGTCACGGAAAATACTCAAAAATAGCTTTGGGTTACCTATGATCCAAAAGCTCTAGATACTAAAAAGGCAGCTTGGTTAGCTGCCTTTGCGTTATAGATGTTTCCAAACCCTACTCTTGCTCTGCCTCTTTGCTATCGGAGTCCATCTCTTTTTGGGCAAGCTTAGCCTTTTCAATCATTGGCGTAATGGTCGAGCCTTGAATTAAGATTGAGAACACCACTACTGAGTAGGTCATGACTAGGACAATCTCTTTTACATCGATCAGTTTATCTTGAATAACCCAGATACCAGAGGGAATTGACAGTGCCATTGCTAATGCTAATCCGCCTCTTAGCCCACCCCAAGTAAGAATCTTGACTGACCAAGGGTTATATTGACGAAAACGCTTAAAGCCAATGTATGACAAGAAAACACTTAGGTAGCGAGCTGACAAGACTAGAGGTACTGAGAAAGCCATTAGAATCCAGTCTTCTTTATGGAATTCAAACAATAGCATCGACATACCAATCAACAGGAATAGAACTCCGTTAAGGAATTCGTCAACGAGTTCCCAGAAGTGATCGAGGTGATCTTCACTCTCTTTGGAGAAACCGATAAATCTGGTCCAGTTACCAATCATAATGCCAGATACGACCATAGCTAATGGTCCAGAAACATGCAGAACTTCGGCGAAGGCATAGCCTGCTGTTGGTATACCGATGGTTAGCAAGAGCTCCATTGAGTGATCGTCGGTAGAGCTGATTAGATAGTGGAACAATAAACCCAAAGCAAAACCATATAAGATGCCGCCTAGTGCTTCTTGGATAAACAGCATGGTAACACTACCAACCGTAGGCGCTTCGGTACCAAAGGCTATGGTAAAGATAGTGACAAAGATAACTAGGCCAAAACCATCGTTAAATAGAGATTCGCCTTCGATTTGAGTAGAGATGCGTTTAGGAGCGTCGAGCTTTTTAACGATAGCCAGTACAGCGATTGGGTCGGTTGGTGAGATAAGCGCACCAAACAGTAGGCAGTAAACTAGGTCCAACTGAATACCGATAAACTGACAGAAACCATAAAGGACAAAGCCAATAAAGAAGGTCGAGAATAAAGTCGCTCCCAGAGCTAAGGCTGTGATTTCCCATTTTTGATCTTTGAGGTTGGGTAGCTTGATACCTAGACCACCGGCAAAAAGGAGAAAACCCAATATGCCTTTAAGTAGGAAATCTTCAAAGTTAATGCTCGCCACTGTGTTTGAAGCGATTTCTGTTAAATGAAACCAATCATTTTGGCCTGCTACAAGAATCAACAGCGACAGCATCATCGATCCAGCAGTGATTGCGATAGTGGTTTGCATTTTACCTATCTTGCTGTTTACAAAAGCAATCAACATAGCTGCAGCTGATAGGAAACAGAGCGTGTAATAGACCGACATTAGATTCTCGACATGTAACAAATTATGAATGGGAATTTTCTGCCTACTATGTACAAATAGCAAACATTTTTTTGTCATAACTAAGTCATCAATTAAGTCTTTTAGACGTCTAGACTCCTTTTTAATGTGTGATAGGATGGAGTGATAACTAAAGGAATGAGGCTGTACCGTGGGAAGTAATGTAAGGCAACAGATTGAAGCTCAATTAAAACAACGTATCTTGCTGATCGATGGTGGTATGGGCACCATGATTCAAGATTACAAATTAGAAGAGCAAGATTATCGAGGTGAGCGCTTTGCTGACTGGCATTGCGATTTAAAAGGTAATAACGACTTACTCGTTCTTTCTCAGCCTCAGCTTATTAAAGATATCCATTCTGCTTATCTAGAGGCAGGTGCAGATATCCTCGAAACCAACACCTTCAACGCAACCACTATTGCAATGGCTGACTATGAGATGGAAAGCCTAAGCGAAGAGATCAACTTCGCCGCAGCCAAACTCGCACGTGAGGCGGCTGATGAGTGGACGGCAAAAACGCCAGAAAAACCTCGTTACGTTGCAGGTGTATTGGGCCCAACCAACCGCACATGTTCTATTTCACCCGATGTAAACGATCCCGGCTATCGAAACGTTAGCTTTGATGAGCTCGTCGAAGCGTATTCAGAGTCGACTCGCGCTCTGATTAAAGGTGGCTCAGATTTAATTCTGATCGAGACCATCTTCGATACCTTGAACGCTAAAGCGTGTGCCTTTGCGGTAGACACTGTGTTTGAAGAGTTGGGTACCAAACTGCCAGTGATGATATCGGGCACGATTACCGATGCTTCAGGTCGAACGCTTTCCGGTCAAACAACCGAAGCTTTCTACAACTCCCTTCGTCACGTCAATCCAATCTCATTTGGTTTGAACTGCGCGTTAGGCCCTGACGAGCTACGTCCGTATGTAGAAGAGCTCTCACGTATTTCAGAGACATTTGTTTCGACTCACCCTAATGCGGGTTTACCTAACGCCTTTGGTGAGTATGATTTATCGCCTGAAGATATGGCGGTGCATGTTAAAGAGTGGGCTGAGAGTGGTTTCTTAAACTTGATTGGCGGTTGTTGTGGTACGACTCCAGAGCATATCCGCCAAATGGCTATTGCGGTAGAAGGAGTAAAACCGCGCGCATTACCAGAGCTTATTACGGCTTGTCGTCTATCTGGTCTTGAGCCACTTACGATTGAAAAAGAAACCCTGTTTGTTAACGTTGGTGAACGAACTAACGTAACGGGTTCTGCTCGATTTAAACGTCTTATCAAAGAAGAACTTTATGATGAGGCGTTAGAGGTTGCACGCCAGCAAGTCGAGAACGGCGCACAGATCATCGATATCAACATGGATGAAGGCATGCTTGATGCTGAAGCATGTATGGTGCGTTTCCTCAACCTGTGTGCCTCTGAGCCAGAAATTTCCAAAGTGCCTATCATGGTCGACTCCTCTAAGTGGGAGGTTATCGAAGCTGGCTTGAAGTGTATTCAGGGTAAAGGCATAGTTAACTCCATCTCACTCAAGGAAGGTAAAGAGAAGTTTGTTGAGCAAGCTAAGCTGATTCGTCGCTACGGTGCGGCTGTTATCGTGATGGCGTTTGATGAAGTTGGTCAGGCAGAAACGCGTGAACGCAAACTGGAAATCTGTACTAATGCCTACAATATCTTGGTTGATGAAATTGGTTTCCCACCTGAAGATATCATCTTCGACCCGAACATTTTTGCCGTTGCCACCGGAATCGAAGAGCATAACAACTATGCAGTAGACTTTATTGAAGCGGTTGCGGACATCAAGCGTGACCTACCTTACGCGATGATCTCTGGCGGTGTCTCGAACGTTTCATTCTCATTCCGCGGCAATAACTACGTCCGTGAAGCGATTCACGCGGTGTTCTTATACCACTGTTTCAAGAACGGTATGGACATGGGCATCGTTAACGCAGGTCAGCTTGAAATTTACGACAACGTACCCGACAAATTGCGTGAAGCGGTGGAAGATGTGGTTCTAAACCGACGCGATGATGGTACAGAGCGACTGCTCGATATTGCCGCTGAATATGCAGGTAAAGGCGTCGGAAAAGAAGAAGATGCCTCGGCGCTTGAATGGCGTACTTGGTCAGTTGAGAAGCGTTTAGAGCATGCGCTAGTTAAAGGTATCACCGAGTTTATTGTTGAAGACACCGAAGAGGCGCGAGTTAATGCCAGCAAGCCGTTAGAGGTGATTGAAGGTCCACTAATGGACGGCATGAACGTGGTAGGTGACCTGTTTGGCGAAGGTAAGATGTTCTTACCTCAGGTGGTTAAATCAGCTCGCGTGATGAAGCAGGCGGTTGCTCACTTAGAACCTTTTATTAATGCCTCTAAGCAAGCGGGTTCGTCGAACGGTAAAATTCTGCTAGCGACAGTAAAAGGTGATGTTCACGATATTGGTAAGAACATTGTTGGCGTTGTTCTACAGTGTAATAACTACGAGATCATCGATCTTGGTGTAATGGTGCCGTGTGAGCAGATCCTCAAAGTCGCCAAAGAAGAGAATGTCGATATTATTGGTCTGTCCGGCCTGATTACTCCTTCATTGGATGAAATGGTTCATGTGGCAAAAGAGATGGAGCGTCTCGACTTTGACTTGCCACTGCTTATTGGTGGCGCGACGACATCGAAAGCCCACACTGCGGTTAAGATTGAGCAAAACTACAAACATCCCGTGGTGTATGTAAACAATGCTTCGAGAGCAGTTGGTGTGTGTACTTCACTTCTGTCAGATGAGCTGCGTCCTGCTTTCGTCGAGAAGTTAGATGCTGACTACGTCCGTGTTCGTGACCAACACAATCGTAAGAAGCCAAGAACTAAGCCTGTGACTCTTGAACAAGCGCGTGCTAACAAAGTGGCGATTGATTGGGAGAGCTATACACCTCCAGAGCCTGCTAAGCCGGGTGTTCATGTGTTCGATGATTTTGATGTTGCCACACTGCGCAACTACATTGACTGGACGCCTTTCTTTATGACTTGGTCGCTTGTCGGTAAGTACCCAGCGATTTTAGATCATGAAGAAGTCGGTGAAGAGGCGAAGCGTCTGTTTAAAGATGCCAATGATCTGTTAGATCGAGTAGAGAAAGAAGGTCTACTTAAAGCACGGGGCATGTGTGCGCTGTTCCCTGCAGCAAGTGTTGGCGATGATATTGAGGTGTACACCGATGAGTCACGCACTGAAGTGGCCAAAGTGTTGTATAACCTGCGTCAGCAAACAGAGAAGCCAAAAGGCTTTAACTACTGCCTATCTGATTATATTGCTCCTAAACAGTCAGGTAAGAAGGACTGGATTGGTGCGTTTGCCGTGACGGGTGGTATTGGTGAGCGCGAACTCGCTGACCAGTATAAGGCGGCTGGTGACGACTATAACGCCATCATGATTCAGGCGGTGGCCGATCGCTTAGCTGAGGCATTTGCCGAGTACTTACATGAGCAGGTACGTAAAGAAATCTGGGGCTATTCTGCAGATGAGAACTTATCGAACGATGAACTGATCCGTGAGAAGTATCAGGGGATTCGTCCTGCTCCTGGTTACCCAGCTTGTCCTGAGCACACAGAGAAAGGTTCTCTATGGGATCTGCTTAAAGTTGAAGAGACCATCGATATGTCACTGACGACAAGCTATGCGATGTGGCCAGGCGCGTCTGTTTCTGGTTGGTATTTCTCTCACCCAGATTCTCGTTACTTTGCGATCGCGCAGATCCAACAGGATCAAGCGCAAAGCTACGCGGACCGTAAAGGTTGGGATATGCTCGAAGCAGAGAAATGGTTAGGGCCAAACCTTAACTAGTTCTAAATAAAGAAACAAAAAGCGCAGCTTATGAGCTGCGCTTTTTAGTCTCTGAAAGTCTGATTAAATCATGATGGTTGCTAAGCCAAGGAAGACAGATAGGCCGATAACATCGGTCACGGTTGTGAGCGCCATACCCCCCGCCAGTGCCGGGTCGATGTTCATCTTCTTGAGTAGAATAGGGATAGTTACCCCAGCCACACCTGCGACCAGTAGATTGGTCAGCATTGCGGCGGAAATAATGCCGCCTAACATCCAATTTCCTTTCCAAGCGACAACGATACCGCCAATAATCAGTGCCCACATGATGCCATTGAGTAGGCCGATCGCGGCTTCTTTCATCAGCAGTTCACGTTTATTGGCATCACCAATATGACCAAGTGCTAGACCGCGAATTACGAGCGCTACGGTCTGGTTACCCGCGACACCGCCCATAGAAGGGACTATGGTCATTAAGACAGCAATTGCCGCCATTTGGTCAAGCGTTGCTTCAAACATGTTTGATACGGATGCGGCAGCAAGGGCTGCGAGAACATTCGCACCTAGCCAGATACTACGCTTACGCGCTGACTTAACCACGGGTGCGAAGGTATCTTCGTCATCATCCATACCAGCCATACTCATCATTGAGTGTTCAGCGTCTTCACGGATAACATCGACTACGTCATCGATAGTGATACGACCAACCAAGTGTTGGTTCTCATCAATAACAGGCGCTGATACCCAGTTGCGGCGTTCAAACAGACTGGCAATGTCTGAGTCGCTCATAGTGACATCAATGGCTTCATCGGTATCTTCCATGACATCACTGATCTTGATGTCAGGCTGAGTAGTCAGAAGGGTTGTGATCGGTAGTTCACCAATCAAGCGACTTTCTTCGTCAATCACGTATAAAGCATCAGTTGCTTCTGGCAGTTCCCCTTTCATACGTAAATAGCGAAGTACAACATCAACGTCGACATCACCACGAATAGTGATAACGTCGGTGTTCATCAAACTACCGGCAGTGTCTTCTGGATAAGATAGGGCCGTTTCAACCAATAGACGCTCAGCTGTATCCATTTGGGATAAGACTTCGCGAGAAACATCATCTGGTAGGCTGCGAAGTACGTAAGCGACGTCATCGGTTTCCATACCTTCTGTTGCTTCAGCAAGCATCTCCGGCGCCATTTTGGACACCAGATCATCTTTAACGTCTTCGTTTAATTCATCAAGAATTTCACCGTAATCTTCCGGATCGGTGAGTTGCCAAAGGACTTCACGACTTTTACGTGGAGAGGCTTCTAAGAGATGGGCAATATCTTCTGGTTCCATGTCCTGAAGTTGGCGACGGACATGGACAAAACGACCATTTTCTAGAGCTTCGGTAACTTCTTGGAGGGCTTGGTGAGCTTGATCGAATTCTATTTGCTCTGCCATTCATTCCCCCTGACTCTCTATGCTTACAATGCTGTGAATAGTAACTTAATTTTAGAATGTATTTAATAAGTTAATGTGAAGGAAGGTTATTTAGTGCCAAATGACTGGTGAATTACTCATCTTCGTCAAACTTGTCTTCAATAAGATGACAAACGGCTTCAAGAGCAGGGTGCGCATCACTGCCTTCAGCGCTGATAGTGACATGTTCGCCTTGTGCTGACTCGAGCATTAGCAGCCCCATTACGCTGTCTGCGGTCGCTTCTTTGCCTTCATGATTTTGAATGGTAAGGATGGCGTCGAAGGATTGAGCCAGTTCGACCAGTTTGACAGCAGCACGAGCGTGAAGACCTAAACGATTTTGGATTAAGACAGTACGACTTTGCTGCTGCATAAACTATTCCTTGTGGTTTTTCTCGAGTGAAGCGTGACGAATCTGAACTTGATGACCCATCTGTGCAAAGTATTCTCCGATTTGCTGAGTGAGATAGACGGAGCGATGTTTGCCGCCAGTACAACCAATCGCGACGGTTAGATAGCTACGATTGTTTTTCTCCAGCATTGGCAACCAGTGTTCAATGAACTTTTGAATTTGCTGTTTGAGCTCCATCACCTCTTGATGACCTTCCAAGAAGGATTTGATAGGTGCATCTAAGCCAGTTAAAGGTCTTAAATCTGGTTCCCAATGCGGGTTGGGTAAGAAGCGCACATCAAACACATAGTCGGCATCGCTTGGTAGGCCATATTTGAAACCAAAAGACTGGAAAACCATCACAAGATCTTTGCGTTCACGTCCTTCAACGCGCATACGCACTGTTTCACTTAGATCATGCAGAGATTGGTTACTGCTATCGATCACTAAGTCAGCATGCTCTTTGAGAGGAGAGAGGATACAGCGTTCTTTCTCTATCGCCTGCTCTAACGAGGTGTTTTCAATGCTGAGTGACAAAGGGTGAATTCGACGTGTTTCGCTATAGCGCTTTAATAGCGTCTCTTTGTTGGCATCCAAAAATAGCACGCTGACATCAGAGCTTTTCTTTAGCTGAGTTAACACAGCTTCGACTAAGTTTGGCTCTGTTGGTAGGTTACGGATATCGATGCTGACGGCGACATTCTGTTTGCTGGTTTGAACCGATTGAACAAAGACTTCAAGCAGGTCGACGGGCAGGTTATCTACGCAGTAGTAACCTAAGTCTTCCAGTACGCGTAACGCAACGCTTTTACCTGCACCGGACTGACCGCTAACAACGATAAGACGCATTATTGATTAACCATGATGTCGTAGAGCTCTTGGTCTGACTGAGCTTTACGCAGTTGTTTGAGGATCTGTTTGTCGTTTAGACGTTCTGCCATGCTCGAAAGTGTTTTTAGGTGCTCTTTACATTGTGCGTCTGGCACGAGTAGAGCAAAAAGTAGGTCGACAGGGCGATTGTCAATGGCGTCAAATTCAACAGGTGATTCACACTGCAGCAATACTGCGACAGCTTTATCGCTTGTTTGCATACGAGCATGGGGAATGGCTATTCCATTTCCAATGCCAGTACTGCCCATTTTCTCGCGACTGAGCATACATTCAAAAAGTTCGGTTGAGTTTTGCCCCGTTTGTTCAGCGACAAGTTCACTGATCATTTCAAGGGCTCGTTTCTTACTAGTACATTGAACTGCACTTTTGGTGCAGTCCAATGTAAGGATTTCGCTTAATTGCATGGTTTTAGTGGGCGTTTAGCTTTTCTTTGTGCTTGTTGAGCTGTCGAACAAGTTTGTCGACGAGCGAATCTATCGCTGCATACATGTTTTCATCGTCTGAAGAGGCATGAATTTCAGCTTGATTTACGTGAAGGGTAGCTTCCGCGATTTGACGGAGTTTTTCAACTTTTAATACCACATGAATACTGTTGATATGGTCAAAAAAGCGTTCGAGCTTCTGAAACTTTTCGTTTACGTAGTCTTGCATTGAATCGGTTAGATCAACGTGGTGGCCATTAATATTGATTTGCATAGACTTTCCTTCTCGGTTGTAGGCCTAAAGCAGGCGTTTGCGCTGACTTGAAGGGGCTATTCCTAAAGACTCTCGGTATTTCGCTATCGTCCTACGAGCGACCTGAATCCCTTGGTCAGCGAGTAGAGCTGCAATCTTACTGTCACTGAGTGGTTTCGCACTGTTCTCTGCAGCAACGAGTTTTTTAATCAGTGCACGGATTGCAGTTGATGAGCACTCTCCGCCATTGTCGGTGCTGACATGGCTTGAAAAGAAGTACTTCAGTTCAAAAATGCCACGAGGGGTATGCATGTATTTCTGCGTGGTAACCCTAGAAATGGTGGACTCATGCATGTCGACAGCTAAAGCAACATCATTAAGCACCATTGGCTTCATGGCTTCTTCACCATACTCAAAGAAATCGCGTTGATGTTCAACAATACACTTAGCAACTTTGAGCAACGTCTCGTTTCTACTTTCTAAGCTTTTGATTAGCCATTTTGCTTCTTGCAGGTTGCTGCGAATGTACTGACTATCGGCAGTATTGCCTTTTCCCAGTGCTGCATATTGTTGGTTGACCTTCAGTCTTGGTACTGAATCCGGATTAATGGTGACTACCCACTTACCGTGATCCTTAAACACGGACACATCTGGGATAACATATTCAGCATGGTCAGGGGCAATGCGGCTTCCTGGTCTTGGATCAAGCTGTTGAATCAGCTTGAGTACTTCACGCAGCTCTGCTTCTTTTAGCTTAGTCTCTTTTATAACCAGTTTGTAATCACGGTTACCTAACTGGTCGATATGGTTAGTTAGTACTAACTTGGCTTCTGCTAACCAAGGAGTGTCTTCTGGGAAGGTGGCGAGCTGTAGTAACAAGCAGTCCTGGAGATTATTGGATGCAACGCCAAGTGGATCAAATTGCTGGATACGTTTACGTACCGCTTCAATTTCCTCGATCTCAATCTCTTCGTTATTGAAGCTGTCGAGGATGTCCTCAGTCGATACAGTTAAATAACCATAGTCATCAATGGCATCAATCAGTGCCAGGGCGATAGTGCGGTCCGTTTCACTAAATGGCGTGAGATCTAATTGCCAGATTAGGTAGTCTTGCAGAGATTGAGTGGTTTCACCTTGGTAGACGGGAGCGTCATCATCAAGAGCGATGCCTGTACTGCCCGTGTTTGCACTGTAGACATCTTCCCAAGTGGTATCAATTTCGAGGTCGTTGCTGATTTCAGATTTTTCTATCAGCTCTGAGCTGTCTTTTACATCAGGCTCTGCTGTTTCTGCAAGCTCAACGGTGGGTTCTTTCTCTTCATTGCGGTTTGTTTCTTCAGCAGACGGCTCATCACTGGTTTCTTCAACCTCGAGGAGAGGGTTTGAATCCAAAGCTTCTTGAATCTCTTGTTGAAGATCTAGCGTCGACAGCTGCAACAAACGAATCGCTTGCTGCAATTGAGGTGTCATCGCTAACTGCTGTCCTAGCTTGAGTTGTAATGAGGGTTTCATTCAGTATTACTTGCCTTAATGCTGGAGAATCTTACCGTTCTTCCCTTTAATCATAGACGGAATTGTTCGCCGAGATAAACTTGTTTCACTTGCTCGTTGTTTAGCACTTGATCTGGTGTGCCTTCTGCGATGAGGTGGCCTTGGCTTACAATGTAAGCTTTTTCACATACATCCAGTGTTTCACGAACGTTGTGGTCAGTGATCAATACACCCAGTCCACGATCTCGTAAATGTTCAATGATCTTTTTAATGTCGATAACCGAAATCGGGTCAACACCTGCAAACGGCTCATCCAACAGAATGAATTGAGGGTTGGCTGCTAGTGCGCGTGCAATTTCTACACGGCGACGCTCACCCCCTGATAATGCCATACCCGCGCTGTGGCGTATGTGCTGAATGTGGAATTCTTCTAACAAATCTTCTAGCTTGTCTTGGCGTTCTTCGCGAGTCATCTCTTCACGAGTTTCCAAAACCGCCATAATGTTGTCTTCAACGGACAACTTACGGAAGATAGAAGCTTCCTGAGGCAGGTAGCCAATACCCATACGTGAACGGCTATGCATCGGTAGGATACTGATGTCTTCGCCGTCGATAGTAATTGCACCTTGGTCACGCGCCACTAGGCCGACAATCATATAAAACGAGGTCGTTTTACCTGCACCGTTAGGACCTAAAAGGCCAACAATCTGACCCGATTCCACTTGCAAACTTACATCGGTAACAACTGTGCGGTTGCCGTAAGTTTTCGCTAAGTGCTCAGCTTTAAGTATTGCCATAATTATTCTTGTACTGCTTGTGGCTGAAGTACGGTAGAGACGCGATCGCCTTTCTGTTTACCGTCAGCAATCAGCTTCTGAGATGAAATTTTGTAGCGAATTTTCGTGCCGCGAATCACGCTGTCATCTTGCGAAAGCATGGCTTCATCGATCATGGTCAATTGGTCATCAACCATGACGTAGTAAAGCTCTTTTGCTTCCCCGTAAAGCGTTTTTCCATCATCTGTTAACTGAGAAAACGTTGCCAAATCCCCATACCCTTCAATCTCTTGGATTGAACCATCTTTGGGGTCTCGGGTAACAATAACTTTATCAGCATTGATATTGATACTGCCTTGTTTGAGTTTTACGTCTCCAAGGAAAGTAACTTTATTGCTCTGCATGTCTAGCTGTTGGCTATCTGAGTCGATATAAACCGGTTGGTCTTGGTCAGTCGACAAAGCCATTGCTTGGCTAGACAGTAATAAACAAGAAATCAGACTAAGGTGTGAGAGTTTCATATCTACTTTGTACGTGATTGTAGAGGGTAGCGTGATTATCGGCGAAATTCCCCGTCATCGCTTGCCCTACTGTTTCAAATTGAGGCCCAACCATGATTACTTGGTTGTCTGCCCAAAAGTCTCTGCTGTCTAGCTGAATGTTCATAACATCGGTAGACAGGGTGTCAAAGCCAGAGTCAGGTAATAAGTTTGTCGCTAAAACATCTTCATAAAGCGTCAAAACATGATCTTTGCTTAAAACACCACGGACTGCTGTCACTTCCCACTCTTGAGTGGTGCCTTCCTTATAAACTTTAAGGACCGGCTGATAAAAAATGGTATCGCCACTTCTTGCGAAGTGGTCAAGATTTACCGATGTTATTACGTAGCTGCGAATGCCTGACTCATTGTATGAGGTGTTGACTAGACCTTCACCACTGAACATCGGGAGCTCTGTATCTGGCTCTACCTGAATATCATAACCCTGCTGCTTATCGAAAAGATAGTAAGCAGACCAGCATATTATGAAAGTCAGGATGAGATATCCAATACGAGATAGACTCATATACTTAGACCTTTATGAACATCGAGTTCGTTTCGTGCTTGTAGAATTAGGTCGCAGACTTCTCTTACTGCTCCATGTCCACCTCGAATAGAGGTCACGTAGTTTGCTCGACGCGCCAGTAGTGGGTGTCCATCAGCCACACATACTTTTAAAGCAACTTGCTCCATCACTGGCCAATCAATTAGGTCATCACCAATATAGCCAGTTTGTTCTGGTGCAATGTCGAGCTTGGTACAAATATCCTGATAGGCTTTGATTTTGTCATCTTGGCCTTGGTAAATCAGGCTGATACCTAATGCCTTCATTCGGTTTTCGACGATCTGAGAGCGTCGACCGGTAATAATGGCGATTTCAATCCCTGCATTCATCAGCGATTTTACGCCATAGCCATCACGGGTATGAAATGTTTTCAGTTCTTCACCATTGTTGCCCATGTAAATCAGACCGTCAGAGAAGACGCCATCTACATCGCAGATCAACAGTTTAATGTCTTTGGCAATATCTAGAATGGATTGTTCCATTGGTTGATATAAAGTTTCAATCATTTTCGACATTACATCACTCCAGCTTTTAATAAATCATGCATGTTGAGTGCGCCAACCACTTTGCCATTGTCACATAGGATTAGGCCACTAATGCTTTTATCTTGCATTAAGTTTAACCCCTCAGCAGCGAGCATATTTGGTACTGCGACGGTTGGGTTTACTGTCATTACATCACCAATTAGCGCAGTGTGAATATCGACTCGCTTATCCAAAGTTCTGCGTAAATCACCATCGGTAAAAATACCAACCAGTTGCTGGTGGTCATCGACGACCGCCGTCATTCCAAGCCCTTTTTGGCTGATTTCGAGCAGCGCATCACGAACAACTGTGTTTGGAGTGACAAGCGGCAAGTCCTCGCCCGTGTGCATGATATCAGACAGCTTAAGCAACAATTTTCTTCCCAACGCACCACCTGGATGCGATAGGGCAAAATCTTCCGCTGTGAAACCGCGTGCTTGCATCAGTGCCATTGCTAATGCATCGCCCATTACTAGGGTTGCCGTAGTGCTAGATGTTGGCGCGAGTTGGATTGGACAAGCCTCTTTTGGCACTGTGATTTGCAGATGAATATCTGCCAGTTTTGCCATGTTCGACTTTGGCTTGCCAGTCATACTGATGATCTTGATATTGAGGCGTTTCAACACTGGGAAAAGCCCAAGGATTTCTCCAGATTCACCTGAGTTGGAAATCGCTAACACAATATCTCCGGGCTCGATCATGCCTAGATCACCGTGAGCCGCCTCGCCGGGATGAACAAAAAATGATGAGGTGCCTGTACTGGCAAGTGTTGCCGCAATTTTGTTGCCGATATGACCTGATTTACCCATCCCCATGACTACGACCTTGCCATCTTTATTAGCAAGGATAAGCTCACACGCTTTGATAAAGTCTTGGTTTAGGTATTGGTCGAGCTGTTCTAGTGCTGCGATCTCAGTTTTTAATACTTCTAGTGCCGCAGAGCGATAGTCAAACATACATAACTCCAACAGGGTTTTAGGCGGTCATGTTCATAATTAAGTAGGCTTGGTAGCCAATAAAGCAGCAGAATAGGGCTGCGCCTTCAAAACGATTAATGCTACGAGATTTACCTAGCGCCATCGCAACAAGCAGTAGTGAGACGCCAAGCATGACCCAGAAATCACGCCCCATTGCATATTCACTTAAAATTGATGGGTTTAGAATGCCAGGGATCCCCATTACTGCGAGAATATTGAATACGTTCGAGCCGATGATGTTACCGACTGCCATGTCATCTTCGCCTTTCATAACGCCAGCAAGAGAAGCCGCTAGTTCAGGTAAGCTAGTACCAACCGCAATAATCGTCAGGCCTATCACTAGATCGCTCATGCCAAAGTATTGAGCAATGATCACCGCATTGTCGACTAATACATCGGCAGCGAGTGGCAAAACAATCAGGCCGATCACTACCCACATCGCGGCTTTACCGTTACTTACGCCTTCTGGTACTTCGGATTCTTGCTCTTCAATGAATGCATCGCCGTTCTTTTTCTCGTTGCGGCTGATGCGCAGCATAGTGAGGATAAAAGCGGCAAAAAGAGCAAACAGTAATACACCTTCGTAGAAGCCTAAGTGGCTATCCCACAATAGAACACCTGCTAAAAGCGTTACTCCGATCATCAAAGGTAATTCGCGGCGTAGAACACCTGAGCTGATTGAGAGTGGCTTGATTAGTGCGGTGATACCTAAGATTAATGCGATATTGGCAATGTTCGAGCCTAGGACGTTACCTACAGCAGTATCTGTTTTACCATCGAGAGCTGCAGTGGCAGAAACCATCATTTCAGGTGCTGAAGAGCCCATAGCAAGGATGGTCATACCGATAACGAGAGGAGAAATACCTACGTTACGAGCCAGGGCAGCAGCACCAAACACCAGTTTGTCGGCACTCCAAACCAAAAATACCAATCCAATAATGAGAAACACAACGGCTTCAAGCATGATGATTCCTAATCAATATACAACGAGAGAATTTAACCGTTAATTTTGACGGTTTGGGGGTAAAAAGAAAAGCAGTTCATTCAATTAATTGTTAACCAAATACGTAATTGGAGCGACTAAGGTAGAGTAGGCGGGCGATAGAGTCAGAATTCGAATAACTCACATTTAATTGAACAGTGCTTTAAATTCAATTTGAATGTGCTTATGATTGCCCATTCTTAAAGGAACAAATATGAGTCCAGCATGGAATCTGAAGACCTAGTCACCGTTAAGCAGCTAACGTTTTCTCGTGGCGAGCGCAAGATCTTTGATAACGTCAGTCTACGTGTACCTAAAGGTAAAGTGACTGCGATCATGGGTCCATCAGGGATTGGTAAAACAACCTTGCTGCGCCTTATCGGCGGCCAAATCTACCCTGAGAGCGGCGATATTTGGTTTGATGGTAACAATATCCCCACTTTAGGCCGACGCAAGCTCTATCAAGAACGTAAGAAAATGAGCATGTTGTTCCAATCTGGAGCCTTGTTTACTGACTTGTCAGTGTTTGACAATGTCGCCTTTCCTTTGCGTGAACATACCGAGTTGGACGAGTCGATTATTCGCACTTTAGTCCTGCTTAAATTAGAAGCTGTCGGATTACGTGGTGCGGCGCAGTTAATGCCAAGTGAACTCTCCGGGGGGATGGCAAGACGTGCTGCTTTAGCTCGAGCGATTGCACTCGACCCCGATCTCATCATGTACGATGAACCTTTTGTTGGCCAAGACCCGATAACGATGGGCGTGCTGGTGGAGCTGATTCGTAACTTAAATCAGGCGTTAGGTGTTACCTCTATCGTCGTGTCGCATGATGTTCCTGAAGTGATGAGTATTGCGGACTGGGTGTATATCTTGGCCAACGGTAAAGTGATTGCGAGCGGAACGCCACAAGAGTTACGTGCCAATATGGATCCACAAGTGCAGCAGTTTCTTAAAGGGGATGCGGATGGTCCAGTGCCATTTCGTTTCCCATCTCAACCTTTAGCTAAGGAGCTGTTCTTATAATGGGCTTAGCGAATTTCGTAGCTTCGATTGGCCGCCGCACTATGTCGGTGTGTGAAGCATTTGGTAGAGCAAGCTTGATGCTGTTTGGCGCATTAGCGAGTCGGCCCCAGCCACTCAAAAATTTACCTCTACTGGTTAAACAACTCTACAGCGTTGGCGTTCAATCTCTGATTATTATTGTTTTGTCAGGTCTTTTCATCGGTATGGTGTTGAGTCTGCAAGGCTATGTCATCTTGGTCGACTTTGGCGCTGAAGGTGCTTTAGGCCAGATGGTTGCGCTCTCTTTGCTTCGAGAGTTGGGGCCTGTAGTAACAGCATTATTGTTCGCTGGGCGTGCAGGCTCAGCGTTAACGGCTGAAATTGGTTTGATGAAAGCGACTGAGCAGCTATCGAGTATGGAAATGATGGCGGTTGATCCCCTTAAAAGAGTCATCGCGCCTCGGTTCTGGGCTGGCGTTATTTCTATGCCATTGTTAGCGATGATTTTTATGGCTGTCGGCATCTGGGGTGGTCAGTTAGTCGGGGTTGATTGGAAAGGGATTGACCACGGTAGTTTCTGGTCGGCAATGCAAGCTTCCGTCGAACTTGGGCAAGATATTGGTAACAGTATGATTAAGAGCTTAGTGTTCGCAATAACTGTTACTTGGATAGCGCTTTTTAATGGATACGATGCGATTCCGACTTCGGAAGGGATCAGTCGTGCGACGACTCGCACCGTTGTCCACTCTTCATTGGCTGTACTTGGTCTAGACTTCGTACTAACGGCCTTGATGTTTGGTAATTAAATGATGTTTGGGAACTAATCATGCAACAAACTCGCAAGATTGAATTATGGGTTGGTAGCTTCGTTCTCGCTGGAATTTGCGCAATTCTGGTGATGATTTTTCAAGTCGCTGACGTAAAGGGGCTCGGCTCTAACGATACTTATACTCTCAAAGCCGAGTTCGATAACATTGGCAGCTTAAAAGTACGTTCCCCAGTTAAGGTAGGCGGAGTGGTAGTCGGGCGCGTGACTAGTATTGGTCTGAATAGTGAGTCTTTACTCCCTGTGGTTTCTATGGCAATCAACAGCACATACAACCAGTTTCCAGAAACGTCGAGCGTGAAGATTTTAACTTCAGGTCTAATTGGCGAGCAGTACATTGGTTTAACGCCGGGCTTTGTATTTGAAGATGAGCAAATGCTGGTGGAAGGCGACTATATCGAAGATACCAAGTCCGCTTTGGTGCTAGAAGATTTGATTGGACAAGTTTTGTATAGCGTTGGTGGCTCTGAAGAGTAAGGAGAGAATGATGTTGAGAAAGTTAGTACTTACTCTGTTTTCAATGTTTTTGGCGTTTAATGCTTCTGCGCAGCCAATTGATAAGACTCAACCTTATCAGATGATGAAACAAGTATCAGAGCATGCTTTCGCTCGCTTAAAAGCAGAGCAAGATCAGGTGCAACAAGATCCTAATCATCTCAAAGTAATTGTTGATGAAGAATTAATGCCTTACGTCAACGAAAAGTATGCGGCTTTGAAACTACTTGGCCCTAATTTAAAAGGGGCAAAACGTGAGGATGTAGGGAAGTTTATCGTCGCATTTCGAGCCTACTTAGTTAGCTCTTACGCGCAAGTATTGACCCAATATATTGATCAGACGATCGAGTTTGGTCCAGAGCCAAAGCTTGACCCTAAAAAGAGCATTACCAGCATCAAAGTCGACATCGTTGATACACCAAGACCAAACATTAAGTTGGAATTTAAGCTACGTCGTGACAAGAAAAGTGGCGAGTGGCAAGCATTTGACATGATTGCCGAAGGGATCAGCCTTCTTTCTAGCAAACAGTCAGAGTGGAGTACTAAGCTTCGCCAAGAGGGCATTCTGTCAGTCGCTCAAGAGCTTGAAGAGCTCGCGAAGCAACCAATTCGGCTTGAGAGTAAAACTCAATGATGGAACCGAAATGGCAGAAAAATCATGACGGTCAGTACTCACTAACCGGTGACCTAAATCGAGATACTGTGCCTAAGCTGTGGCTGTCTCTTCAAACGTTACAGCTCGCTAGCGAGCGGGTTGAAGTCTCGCTTGAGGGCTTAACAAGAATAGACTCTGCTGGAATGGTGATGCTAATTCATCTAATTGAGAATGCAAAAAAACAAAACTGTCATATAATGCTCAGTTTCGTGCCGGAACAACTGCGCACATTATTTCAGTTGAGCAATGTCGATGAACTCATTGCAGGGCATTTAAAGAATACTACAGGGGTGAATTGTGGATAGCGCAAAAGTACAACAGATTTTAAACGAAGCACTTAAATTAGAAGAACTGCACGTGAAAGGCGAAGGCAGTCATTATGAAGTAGTTGCTGTTGATGCTTGTTTCGATGGAATGAGTCGCGTTAAAAAACAACAGCTAATTTATGCACCACTGATGGAATACATCCAAAGAAATGACATCCACGCCGTCTCTATCAAGGCATTCACTCCAGAAGAGTGGGCTCGTGATAAGAAGTTGATGTCACTGTAAGGTTTAATAATGGAAAAGTTTCGAGTTACGGGTTCTAACAAACCTCTTGTAGGTGAAGTAACCATTTCTGGTGCAAAAAACGCTGCACTGCCAATTTTATTTGCGTCTATCTTGGCTGAAGAGCCAGTTGAAGTGGCCAATGTGCCTCGCTTACGTGATATCGACACAACGATGGAGCTACTAGAGCGACTCGGTGCTAAAGTCGAGCGCAATGGCTCGGTTCATGTTGATCCAAGCTGTATTAATGAATACTGCGCACCTTACGACTTAGTTAAAACGATGCGTGCTTCAATTTGGGCTTTAGGTCCATTAGTGGCTCGTTTCGGTCAAGGTCAGGTCTCATTACCTGGTGGCTGTGCGATTGGTGCTCGTCCGGTTGATTTGCACATTCACGGTCTAGAGCAGCTTGGCGCGACGATTACGCTTGAAGACGGCTACGTTAAAGCGAATGTTGATGGTCGCCTTAAAGGTGCTCACATTGTTATGGACAAAGTCAGTGTTGGCGCAACGATTACAATTATGTGCGCAGCTACTTTGGCGGAAGGTAAAACAGTTTTGGATAACGCTGCGCGTGAGCCTGAGATTGTTGATACTGCTGACTTCCTTAACAAGCTGGGGGCCAAGATCTCTGGCGCAGGCACAGATACCATCACTATTGAAGGCGTCGAGCGCCTAGGTGGTGGTAAGCACTCAGTGGTTGCAGACCGTATTGAAACGGGTACTTTCCTAGTCGCGGCAGCGGTTTCAGGCGGTAAAGTAACGTGTCGCAACACCAAAGCGCACTTGCTTGAAGCGGTACTGGCTAAGTTAGAAGAAGCAGGCGCAATGGTTGAAACAGGTGAAGACTGGATCACTGTCGATATGACGGGTAGAGACCTAAAAGCGGTGACAGTTCGCACTGCGCCACACCCAGGCTTCCCAACCGATATGCAGGCTCAGTTCACGCTGCTTAATCTAATGGCCAAAGGCGGTGGTGTTATCACCGAAAATATCTTCGAGAACCGCTTTATGCATGTGCCTGAGCTGATGCGTATGGGCGCTAAAGCAGAGATTGAAGGCAATACTGTTATTTGTGGTGACGTAGATGAGCTAAGCGGTGCACAAGTGATGGCAACCGATCTTCGTGCTTCAGCAAGCTTGGTTATCGCCGGTTGTATTGCGAATGGCGAAACCATTGTTGACCGTATCTACCACATTGATCGTGGTTACGACAAAATTGAAGACAAGCTGTCTGCCTTAGGCGCAAATATTGAACGTTTTCGCGATTAAAGATAGAATCAGCTAACGCTTGTAAGCCGAAACACGAGTTTCGGCTTTTTTATGAATGATAGATCAGTTAGAGTCTGCTCAACTGATAAATGACTCTCTATTTTGGAGAACCACAATGATTGCACTATTACGTGTATTGGCTGTTGCGATATTTGCAATTGTGATGTTTATTTTTGGCTGTGGCTATTGCTTACTGAGCCCACGTAATCCAAAGCACGTGTTTACCTTTGGTCGTCTATTCGGAAAAATGTCGAGAGTGTTCGGTATTAAGCTTGAGCTGCGCATTCCTGAAGACGCTTATAAACGTGGTCAGCATATCTATATCGCCAACCACCAGAACAACTGGGATTTGTTTACGGTCTCATCAGCGGTAACACCGAAAGTTGTGACAGTAGGTAAAAAGAGCCTAGCTTGGATGCCGCTGTTTGGTCAGTTGTACTGGCTAACGGGGAACATTCTTATCGACCGTGCTAACCGTTCTAAAGCAAAAGGGACGATCGATCAGGTAGTCGATAGCCTCAACAACAGTGACGTATCTGTTTGGATGTTCCCAGAAGGGACTCGTTCGCGAGGCCGTGGTCTACTACCTTTCAAAACAGGTGCTTTCCATGCAGCTATTGGCGCTAAGCTACCAATCATTCCTATTGTATGTAGCTCGACAGGTGGTGTTAAACTCAACCGTTGGAACAATGGCCACGTTATTATTGAAATGTTGCCTCCAGTACAAGTCGAAGATTACGGCAAAGAGAATGTTCGTGAACTCGCGAATACATGTCGTGAGCAGATGAAAGCTAAGCTAGAGTCGCTTGATAAAGAGGTCGCTATGCTAAACCAACAGCAAGGTGTGAAAGCCTAGCTTAGAGCAAGCGAATAGAGAGCCAGTCCAGAGTGACTGGCTTTTTTGTGTCTCATCGTCTACACCGCAATGCCCACATCGAGCTCATCAAGCCAAGCTAAGAAGGACTGGACATTATCACCTTTAAAAATCCCACCGTGCTGCGGACAAATCATATCGATATCAAGGTGTCGCACTCGTTCAATCCAAGCGCTCTTGGCCTTATTTGATGGCATCCAACGTCGATGGAAGTACTCCATCTTTGGAATATGAGCTTCAAAGTCTTCGACAAACAAGGGCGCATTGGGTACATCGAGCGCCGCCCCAATATCCCCCGACATTAAAATCTTGGCTTTACGATCATAGACGGAGAAATTCCCTGATGAGTGCATGTAGTGAGCGGGAATAAATTCGATGTCTATGTCAGCAAGAGATAAGCGCCCACCTTCATCTTTGATTGGTGAAAAGGAGATAGACTCCATACCAAAGTGACGGATAAAGCCTTCCCATAGCCAAGGAGAGTATAAGGTCGCGCTTGGCAAAGCTTTATCCCATAAGCCGAGAGAGGAGATGATGTCCGGATCTTGGTGAGAAGCGAACAGATACTTAATTTGATCTGTCGGTACTTCCTTGACTACGCTGCTGAGCATGGAAGAAAACATCTCTATACCACCGGGATCAAGCAGAATCGCTTGTTGTTTGTTGACGATCATATATTGATTGGTATCGATGATCTTTTCCGGTTTATGAGGATCGCGGGCAAACATGATCCAACGGTGTTCATCATCTCTAAATAAGACTTTTGATTGCATAGTATTCCTTTACTCGAACAACGAGAATAATTTGAGGGATTGCAGAACATGGCTACGGATAGCTTCCGCAGACTCTTGGACACTGTCGGCGATAGAGTTCAGTTGCCCTTTAAAACGCTCTTCCACTTGTGAGGCTTCAACGCTTAGCAAGGTTGAAATAATTAAGGCAACTCTCAGCTCGCTATGGAGCGTATTAAGAAGTGTGCTGAGTTCTTTAGAGTCTTGGACAAAGGTCTGACTGAGCTGCTCTGCTTCTTCAAAACATCGAGAGCGGGTAGTATCAAGGCTATGAAGGTAAGCCGCCCCTTGTGAGCGCGCATAGACGGTTTCAAAATGATTCAGAACAGTACGAGAGCGCGCTTCAGCGGTGGCTATCTTGCTGAGCCTCTGCGCCTTTAGATTGATGCTGCTAGAAGCATTGAGAGTAAGGCGTACAAGTTCGTCAATGGAATCAGTGATAGGGTGGAAACCAGCCGCACTTTCCCCAGCACGTAAAGCCAAGGCGCGGGCATTGCTTGCAACAAGCTGGAGCTGTTTCGCAATAAGTACACCACGATTAAGTTCTGCAGAGATCTCCGCAGCAATGACAAACAGTTGCTTCCTAGCCATGATATTTCCTTATAGATATTATGGAATAAATATAGGAAGCGAAGATGGCTTTTTCCAATGTGCTTGAGGAATTACCGACAATGGGGTAGGTGAGGGAGGGCTGACAACAAAAAGCTTCATCTTGCGATGAGGCACTTTCAAATATGGTTCCCCCTGTCGGGACTCAACGCGGGCGGCTAGCTCTGAGACATTTACTTGGTATAAGTAAGTCGCAGTTAAAAACGAAAAAAGCCAAGTCTTTCGACTTGGCTTCTTGAAAGTGGCTCCCCCTGCGGGACTCGAACCTGCGACATACGGATTAACAGTCCGCCGTTCTACCAACTGAACTAAGGGGGAATTATGCTTTAAGAACGAATTCTTAAAGATAATAAATGGTGCCGACTACCGGAATCGAACTGGTGACCTACTGATTACAAGTCAGTTGCTCTACCTACTGAGCTAAGTCGGCACACTAAAATTGGCTCCTCCTGCTGGGCTCGAACCAGCGACCTGCGGATTAACAGTCCGTCGCTCTACCAACTGAGCTAAGGAGGAATTGTCCATTAGGAAAAGAAATGGTGCCGACTACCGGAATCGAACTGGTGACCTACTGATTACAAGTCAGTTGCTCTACCTACTGAGCTAAGTCGGCGCACGTTATTTCTTTTCTTGTTGTTGTCTTGTTTAGACACCAACAAATAAATTGTGGTGCCCGGAGGCGGAATCGAACCACCGACACGAGGATTTTCAATCCTCTGCTCTACCGACTGAGCTATCCGGGCGACGAGGTGTATTAAACGGCTTTTCGTGCTTTAGGTCAACATTAAAATGCAAAAAAAATATCGTTTGTTGTTTTTCTATACTTAATGGGCTGTTTTTATCCATTTTGGATATTAAATGTATAGAGGACAACAGGCGTTATACGCTCTAATAGGTGAAATAGTCCAGTTTAGACAACAAAAAAGCACGCGAAGAGGCGTGCTTTTTGCTACTCCAAGCGGAATTAGTGCTTAACAGTAAACTTGCTAACCCAGTTTTCTAGCTCATTCGCTAATCTTGCTAGGCTTTGAGTGCTGTTATGACTCTCAGTAACGACGCCACTTAACTGGTTGCCGCTCTCTTCAATCATGTTGATTCGTTGAGAAATATCATCACTCACTTGAGTCTGCTCTGCCGCCGCAGTGGCAATTTGCTGACTCATCTGGGTAATAGACTCTAGAGCGACAACGATTTGCTGCAATGCCTCAGAAGCATTTTGCGACTCTTGAACAGTGCTTTCACTGGTTTCTGCACAGACTTCCATAGTCTGGATTGCGTTGCGTGAGCCTTCTTGCAGGTTGCTAATCATCTGCTGAATTTCTTTGGTGCTGTCTTGGGTTCGACCCGCTAGGTTACGAACCTCATCGGCAACCACTGCGAAACCACGGCCTTGCTCACCAGCGCGGGCTGCTTCGATAGCCGCATTAAGCGCTAGCAGGTTAGTTTGCTCGGCAATATCACCAATAACATCGAGAACCTTAACGATATTGTTTACATCGTTATCTAGATCTGCCACCGCTTGGCTCGCTGTACCTAATTGAGTGGCTAACCCTTGAATATTATCGACAGTATTATGAATCAGGTGCTGAGTATGTTGGCTCTGTTTGTCAGCTTCATCGGTGTTTCTTGCAGTATCACTGGCTGAATCGGCAACATTGCTTGCTGAAGAGGCCATTTCTGTCATTGCTGTAGCGATCATTGCAGTAGATTGTTGCTGAGAATCAGTTAGCTGCGCAATACTTCCCGCGCGATCTTCTACGCTCGCCAACTCGCTGCGTAAATCATGCATAGAACTTTCAAGATTACCTACTAGCTGAGCTAAAGACTGGCTCATCTGCTGAACCGCTTGGTAAATACTGCCATCATCGGCTTGATTTTCAAACGTTGTCTGGATGTTGCCTTTCGCGACTTCTTGAACCGCTCGGCGCACTTCTTGTGGCTCGCCACCAAGAAGAGTGAGCATGCGGCGGATTGACACAATTAATGTGGCTAAGATAGCGCCCGCAATACCCAAACAGAGCACTAGCTGCCATTGCGCCGTAGACCAGAAGCGAGCATTGACTTCATTAAAGCCGATACCTGTGCCTACCACCCAACCCCAATGAGGTGTTTTCTCCGCGATAGACAGTTTCTCTTCGATGCTGCCATCTGGTTGTTTCTGCGTCCAAGTATACTCAACCATCTGTCCAGTTTTGCGCCCTAGTACGTCGAGAATGAGTTGCCCAACGCTGTTGCCGTCGCCATCTTTGAAGTCATGGAAACTCGTTCCATGAAGCTGCGGATCAAGAGGGGTGGCCACAAAGGTCATCTTCTCATCGGCAACGTAAACATACTCATTGTCTTTGTAGATGTTGTTGCGCAGTAAGCGTGTTGCTAGTGCTTTAGCTTGTTGCTCTTCAAGCGTACCGTCGATCGCCATCTGTTCGACTTCAGTAAGGATACTGTAGGCGCTGCGGAACAATTCTGTTACGCGAGCCTTGTTGTCTAAGTTACTTGCCACGCGAAGAGTCCAGAGACCTGTTGCGGTTAACGCAAGCAAGGCGATCAAGATAATTCCTGATAATAAATAAGCTTGTGTCTTAAGTTTCATAAAAATTGCTCATCAATAGGTCGATTTCGAACGAAAACGAAGTTGGTGTCTTATTGTAATATTCTTGTCATCTTATTTGAGATGCTCTAAACCTAATAGCAGACTGAGTTCAAACTATGATTTAGATTAAATTTTTAGCGTGAAATAAGTCGTTTTTTACGACAGTACAAGCATAAACTCGACGTAGGTGGCAATTTTAATAGTAAGAGAGTTGAGTAGAACGACAAGCCAAGGTGAAACAACGACGGTGAATCTTGGCAATGGGAAATGAATACTTTGGGGGATATACGAAAAAGCCAAGTCTTTCGACTTGGCTTCTAGAAAGTGGCTCCCCCTGTCGGAACTCAACGCGGCCGGCTAGCACGGTCCGACGCTTCGGCTGAGACATTGGTTTGGAACAAACCAGGAGCAGTAGAAACGAAAAAGCCTCATCTTGCGATGAGGCTTTCTCTAATATGGCTCCCCCTGCGGGACTCGAACCTGCGACATACGGATTAACAGTCCGCCGTTCTACCAACTGAACTAAGGGGGAATTATTTGTGTTAACAACAGGTCTGTAAGACCACTATTTGTTAAGCACCAAATAATGGTGCCTCGAGGCGGAATCGAACCACCGACACGAGGATTTTCAATCCTCTGCTCTACCGACTGAGCTATCGAGGCAAAAGAATGGTGCCGACTACCGGAATCGAACTGGTGACCTACTGATTACAAGTCAGTTGCTCTACCTACTGAGCTAAGTCGGCACACTGTATTCTTTGTGCTTTTGTCCGTGTTATAACATTTCGTTAAGACACCAACAAATCAAATTGTGGTGCCCGGAGGCGGAATCGAACCACCGACACGAGGATTTTCAATCCTCTGCTCTACCGACTGAGCTATCCGGGCGACGGAGCGCTATTAAACGGATTTTCGGTCTTGCCGTCAACTTGTTTTTAGAAAAAAATTCAAAAAAGTGGTTGAGTGCCGATTATTTAGGCGTTTTTGATGATTATGTTTTACCAGAGTTAAAATCCTTTTTGAATTTGGTAACTTTTTCTAGATAGCGACGTGCTTCCGCATTGGGGTGCTTTTTAGTAAGCGCCCAATAAACTTGATTGGGTTGCAGTGAGTTAAGATCGCGCATTGCACGTTTACGGTCTTTGCGATTGAAAGTATTGAGTACCCCACCTGTGCCTCCGTTGTAAGCAGAAATCATACTGTACTCCAATGAAAGGGGGTGGCTGACATCTTTCAGGTAGCGATTTTTGAGAATATAGAAATAGGCGGTACCGGTATCGATATTGTTCTCTGGATTAAACAGGTATTCCGGTGAAGGTTGTCCCGATTTTTTCTTTACTAACTTGAAGACGTCTTTTCCGGCTGTTTTTGGCACGACTTGCATCAAGCCATACGCATTCGCCCAGCTAACCGCATATGGATTGAAGCTACTTTCTGTTTTGATGATTGCGTAGATCAGGTCTTCTGGGATGTCATATTTACGTGAAGCGCGCTGAACAATGTCGGCGTATTTGTAACTACGAATCTCAAATTGTTCTTCGACCATCGGAATTTCGACGTAATACGCTTTCTTAAAGTCGACATTTTTCACTTTTAGCTTATTAGCGATCAAATAATCAGCGAAACGATTGGCGCGCCAAGACCATTGAATTGCCTTTTTGTCTTGATCGACCACTTGTCGGTAGAGAAAAGGTTGCCCTTCAAGTTTGACGTCTTTGGAAGAAAACAGATCGACGTTAGCGGGATCATCAGGAGTGAGAAGAGTGGTAACGATCGCGTTTTTAAGGTGTCTCTTTGGGTCAGTTGGGGAGACGGTTTCTATAGTAATCAAGCCTTTATCAAAGTTTACTTCGGAGCGGCTAAGATAGTTATCGATGTACTTTACGTAATTGCTTTTGCCAGCAAATTTAATTTCTCCTCGTCCCCAGCGTTTTTCAATGTTGCCAGAAAAGCTGCTGATGAGCGCATCGAGAGCTGCAGTGTCTTTCTGAAATTGCCCCGGTAGCTCTGCAAGGTTCTTCGCAAACCTATTGGTCGGTTCATAATTGACATCATAAAGGCTTTCTACAAACTCGCGGCTACAGCCTGTCAGTGTCACTGCAATTAAAAAGTACGCTAACTTTCTCATAACTCTCCTAAAAAAATGACATCACTGCAGGCAATGATGTCATTTCTCTGTTTCAACTTGGGCTATTCGTTACTCGCTTGGTGGAGTGTAGCCTTCGATATGAACGTCTTTACCTTCAAATAGGAAGTTAACCATTTCGGTTTCGATCAACTTGCGGTGCTCAGGATCCATCATGTTGAGCTTCTTTTCATTGATCAACATGGTCTGCTTGTGTTGCCACTCAGCCCAAGCTTGCTTTGAAATGTTATCAAAAATACGTTTGCCTAGCTCGCCTGGATAAAGTTGGAAATCTAATCCATCGGCTTCTTTTTGTAGTCGAGCACAAAATACAGTGCGGCTCATAACGACTCCTTAACAATAATTAGCTTTGAAGTTCGAATGGTAAGCTTTCCAGTAACTGTTTTACTGGTGCGGCTAAGCCAATCTCTTCAGGTTGCGATAAGTTATACCAAAGACCTTTGCTTCCTTCCATTATCACATGAGGTTGCTTTGATAGGTCTACCAAAATTGGTGTGATATCGAGGTGGTAATGGCTAAAGGTATGGCGAAAGGCGATCAGCTGAGTTTGCTGCTCAATCATTTTCGAAGACACTCCTCGAATATCAAGCTGATGCGCAAGCTCTGAATCTGGATTTTCAGGGAAGCAGAACAAACCACCCCAAATACCGGATTGAGGGCGTTGTTCTAGCCAAACTTGCCCTTGGTAGTGCAGCATGACAAACCAAGTTTCTTTTATTGGCTTATCTTTCTTAGGTTTTTTGCCTGGATAATCGAGTGGGTTACCTTGCCTATTCGCGATGCAATAAGATTCAACAGGGCACAATGTACATTTTGGTTTGCTGCGAGTGCAGACCATCGCCCCCATATCCATCATGGCTTGGTTATATTTATCGACATCGACATCCGGTGTATGTTCTTCTGCGTATTGCCAAAGTTGGTTTTCGACCTTCTTTTGCCCCGGCCAGCCTTCGACGGCAAAACTTCGCGCTAGGGTTCTTTTGACGTTACCATCTAAAATAGCGTGAGGCTGTTTGTAAACCGATGATAGGACAGCCGCAGCGGTAGAGCGGCCGATTCCCGGTAGGGCATTCATTTGCTCGATATCCAATGGAAACTGGCCATCATATTCTTGCGCGACAATTTTGGCGGCTTTGTGCAGGTTTCTAGCACGAGCGTAATAACCTAAACCTGTCCAGAGGTGAAGAACCTCATCTTGCTCTGCATTGGCAAGATCAACCACGGTCGGAAAGCGCTCTAGAAACCGTTGGTAATAGGGAATCACGGTCGCAACCTGAGTTTGCTGCAACATGATTTCTGATAGCCATACGCTATAAGCAGTTTTATCCTGCTGCCAAGGTAGGCTCTTACGTCCATAGTTTTCGTACCAATCTAAGATGGCACTGGCAAATGGGGTCACGATATGCTCAATATTATAGTTGTGTAATTAAACAAAATTGCATCATAAGTTGAGGGTAAAGTACAACCGATAAAGAGTAAGGATATAAGCGAACGAAGCTGAAATTCGCTAAAAAACTTGCACCGATAGCAATTCTTTGGATAATCACAATCCCTTTGAGGCGAGACCAATTTTTAAACAGGCAAAATCATGAGTGAAGTGACCACTAACGAGTACAACGAAGACGGTAAACTGATACGCAAAGTTCGCAGCTTTGTTCGACGCGAAGGTCGTTTGACCAAGGGTCAAGAAAACGCGATGAATGAGTGCTGGCCGACGATGGGTATTGATTACCAAGAACAGCTTCTTGATTGGAAAGAAGTGTTTGGTAATGACAACCCTGTCGTTCTAGAAATTGGTTTTGGCATGGGCGCGTCGCTAGTAGAAATGGCGAAAAACGCTCCTGAGAAGAACTTCATCGGTATTGAAGTGCATAGTCCAGGCGTTGGTGCATGTCTTTCAGATGCGCGTGACGCCGGCATTACTAACCTGCGCGTAATGTGTCACGATGCGGTAGAAGTTTTCGCTAACATGATTCCTGACAGCAGCTTAGCGACTCTACAGCTATTCTTCCCAGACCCATGGCACAAAAAGCGTCACCACAAGCGTCGTATCGTTCAGTTAGACTTTGCTGAGATGGTTCGTCAGAAGCTTATCGAAGGTGAAGGTATTTTCCACATGGCAACAGACTGGGAGAACTACGCTGAACATATGATTGAAGTGATGAACGAAGCGCCGGGTTACGAAAATATTGCTGAACAAGGCGATTTTGTACCTCGTCCAGATGAGCGCCCGCTAACAAAATTTGAAGCACGTGGTCACCGTTTAGGTCATGGCGTTTGGGATATTAAGTTTAAGCGCGTAAAATAACCAAAACGAATGCAATGACTACTTTCTGAAGACGAGAGCAGCGCATCGAATAGAATTTAAAAGCCAACATGCCTATGTTGGCTTTTTTGACCCTACAAGAAAATAATAATAACTGATTGATTTTTAAGGTTGCCGATGAAACCGACACAACAAATATTACAAGAGATTCTAGAAGAGGTTCGCCCACTTATCGGCCAAGGTAAGGTTGCTAACTACATCCCCGCCTTAGCGAAAGTACCCGCTTCTAAGTTGGGTATTGCTGTTTTTACCAATCAGGGTGAAGTGATTAAAGCGGGCGATGCTGATGAAGCATTTTCTATTCAATCAATCTCCAAAGCGCTTAGCCTGACGCTAGCGATGTGTTTGTATCAACCTGAAGAGATTTGGACTCGTGTTGGCAAAGAGCCTTCTGGGCAAGCTTTTAACTCTCTTATTCAGCTTGAAATGGAGCAGGGCATTCCGCGCAATCCGTTTATCAATGCCGGAGCCATTGTTGTCGCGGATTTGCTCAATAGTCGCTTGTCGGCTCCTCGCCAGCGCTTATTAGAGTTTGTTCGCCAGTTGTCTGGTGATACTCATATCTGTTATGACAAGGTTGTGGCTGCTTCAGAGATGATGCACAGCGACCGCAATGCGGCAATTGCCTATCTAATGCGTTCGTTTGGTAACTTTGAAAATGAAGTCATCCCAGTTTTAAACAACTATTTCCATGCGTGTGCCCTTAAGATGAGCTGTGTCGATTTGGCAAAAACCTTTAGTTACCTTGCTAATAAAGGGAGCTCAGTTCAGACAGGAAAGCCAGTGATTACACCAACGCAAACCAAGCAGCTGAATGCTTTGCTCGCAACTTGTGGTCTATACGATGGTGCCGGTGAGTTTGCCTACCGAGTGGGTATGCCAGGAAAGTCGGGTGTTGGTGGCGGTATTATGGCCGTTGTACCGGGTGAAATGACTATTGCTGTTTGGTCACCAGAACTGGATCCATCAGGTAACTCTTTAGCAGGAACCAAAGCGCTAGAACTGTTAGCAGAACGTATTGGGCGATCGATTTTTTAGAGGTTTGAAGAACGCTTTGCTCCGAGATCGGGCTGCGCCCGCGAGAATCGGGAACGGGCTTCGCCCTTCGAGAGGATGACGGGATTGACCTATTGAAACGAAAAGGGTTGACGCACTGCACCAACCCTTTAATTTTTTCTCGCTTCTCGCTTCTCGCTTCTCGCTTCTCGCTTCTCGCTTCTCGCTTCTCGCTTCTCGCTTCTCGCTTCTCGCTTCTCGCTTCTCGCTTCTCGCTTCTACTCTTCCACCATAAACGCTTCTAGTAAATCGTTGAGGAACAGTTTGCCTTTCTCGGTGACCTGCCAGTGGGTTTCACTCTCGTCGATGTAGCCCATCTCAACCGCCCAGTCTATGGTTCCTTGAATGGCTGCAAAGCCAAGCCCTGTTGTATCTAAGAAGTCTTGTTTTGGGCACGCTTCTATCAGGCGGAAGCGGTTCATAAAGAACTCGAATGGGCGGTCTTCAACAGCGACTTCTTGTTCGCTGTTGAGATAAGGCTTAACCATATTATCGTAAGCGGCAAGATAGCCCTTAGGATGCTTAATCTTGGTGGTACGTACAATGCGACCATCCGCAAAGCTTATCTTACCGTGCGAGCCACAACCAATGCCGAGGTAGTCACCAAAACGCCAGTAGTTGAGATTGTGCTGACATTGATAACCGGGTTTGCTGTAGCCTGAAATCTCGTACTGCACATAGCCTGCGTCAGCTAACTTTTTATGCCCTAACTCAAAGATATCCCACAAATCATCGTCGTCAGGCAAAGTTGGCTGCTTGTAGTAGAACATGGTGTTTGGCTCGATCGTCAACTGATACCAAGATAAGTGGGGGGGATCGAGCTCGATCGCCTTTTCAAGATCGCTAAGTGCTTGATCAACAGACTGATCCGGTAGGCCATGCATAAGATCGAGGTTAAAGCTGTTAAGGCCAATTTTGTGGGCAAGCTTAGCAGCATTTACCGCTTCATCTTGGCCGTGAATACGCCCAAGCCGTTCTAGTTTCTGCTGCTCAAAACTTTGTACACCCACAGATATTCGAGTCACCCCCGCCTTTTGGTAGCCAGCAAAACGCTCTGCTTCTATGGTTCCGGGGTTGGCTTCCATTGTGATTTCGATGTCTGACTTGAATGGGATTCGTGCCTCGATACCTTGCAACAAGTCTGCGATCCCTTGGGCTGAAATCAGACTTGGCGTTCCGCCACCAATAAAAATCGAGTGCAGTTGGCGCTGATTGTCTGCAATCTGGTAGCGCTCAATATCTGCATCTAAATCTTGTAGCAGGGCCGCAATGTACTCTTGCTCTGGAATATCTGCTTTGAGCGCGTGCGAGTTAAAGTCGCAATAAGGACACTTTTGTACACACCACGGGATGTGTACATAAAGGCTCAGAGCTGGTGGAATTAACTGATTCATAGTGGTGAAAAAGATGACCTAGACCGCTTGCTCAGATAGTGTCGCAAAAAGCTGTTTCAATGCTTTGCCGCGGTGCGAAAGCTGCTTTTTACGTGCAGGTTCTAGCTCTGCTGAAGCGCAATTATCTTCAGGGACAAAGAATACAGGATCGTAGCCAAAGCCATTTTCGCCGTGTGCTTTAGTTAAGATACGACCTTCCCATTTGCCGTGACAGACGATTGGGGTAGGATCATTTTCATGACGCATCAGTACTAGTACGCAGTGGAAGCGAGCAGTGCGTTGTTCTTCTGGGACATCTTTCATGGCTTCTAGCAGTTTTTCTAGGTTCTGCTGATCGCTTGCGTCTTCGCCTGCATAACGAGCCGAGTAGATACCTGGCGCACCTTTTAGAAAGTCGACTTCAAGACCTGAATCGTCGGCGATAGCCGCAAGCCCAGTTTCTTTAGCTGCATGACGCGCTTTGATGATAGCGTTTTCAATGAATGTTGTTCCGGTCTCTGCTACTTCAGACACATTGAACTCGCTTTGAGCAACAACATCAAAACCAAAGTCAGACAGTAAATCTGCCATTTCGCGAACTTTGCCTTGGTTACCGGTCGCTAGAACAATCTTATTGCTTTTCATCGTATCGCCTTATCTATTTCTCGATTGTCGATTTCTATTCTTCGACATAAAATTTTTGGGTGAACTTTAATGCCCCTGCGCCTTTATTACCAGCGCTAACGTCAATGTTGAAGGTGAGTTGCTCTTCGTCTGAGATTGGAAACTCAGCAAGATAGTAAATAGCACTGCCTTCTTTCACTTCGCGGAAGCTGAGTTCGCGCGTTTGACCAATCAGGTTTTTTGCGCTGCCAGAAAGCTCTGCGGTGATCGCAGGTTTGCCCACTTGAGAGTTATCTAACACGCTTATATTGAGAATAGCTGAGTAACCGTTACGCTTGAGTTTGTAGCTGCGTGCGACTTGCGGAGTTAAGAAAGTTGAATTGAACGCAGAGTAGTGAACTTCAACATCTTTGATGGTTTTAAACTGACCTGCCCATGCTGGTAGGGCTAGGGCTGTAGCAAGAATAAGAGTGATCCATTGTTTCATAATGCTTCCTTTGTATTGGGCATGTGCTCTAGATGAACACAAATAAAAAGCCATCATAGGATGGCTTCTATCTCGTTAGGTATTTGGGATGGAGAGCTGATTCGGACTTGTTTATGTCTGCCCAGCTCGCCTTTTTCTATTGTTATTAATCCCTTTGCCACCTTAAATTGCTTGGCGAGATACTTACTCAGATGAGCGTTGGCTTTACCATCGACAGGAGGCGCTGTAATCGCTATTTTCAGCTCCTCGCCGTGTTGACCTACAATCTTATCTCGACTTGCTTTCGGCTGAATATAGAGCCGAATAACAAGGTCTTCACCATCAAACCAAGCTGCTTGTGACATTATAGTTGGAACCAGATAGGGCCGATCAGGTCACCCATCAAGAAATTGGCAAACTGTAGCGCAATAAACAGCACCAGTACGCTTAGGTCAAAGCCACCCATCGCAGGAATAATACGACGAATCGGCGCTAGCATAGGCTCTGTTAGCTGATGGAAAACATACTCAATCGGGCTACGGCCTTGGCTCACCCAGCTTAGAATTGCGCGGATTAATAGCACCCAGAACAATAAGCCGCCTGCTGCTTTAGCCAATGACAATAGGCCTAAGAATAGGAAGTCAGCACTGAATGAAACGGAGCCATTTGACGCGACTAGAATAAGCGCGACAAATTTAAGCACACAAAGCACATAGGCAAATAGCAGGGTCGCTAAATCAATGCTGCCGACAGAAGGGATTACACGACGCAGCGGTGCGATCACTGGTTGAGTAGCCTTGACGATAAATTGCGAAAACGGGTTATAGAAGTCTGCACGGGCAGCTTGTAACCAAATACGTAAGATCACCACCATGATGTAGAGATCAAACAGGGTGGAAATCAGAAAACTCATTGAATTCATAGGTTACCCTTATTGTCTAGAGACTATTGCTCTGGTCATTTAAAATAATTTTTCCATCTCTTCAGCGCGTGAAACCGCGGCTTGCATCGCTTTGGCTACTATATCTGAAAGTTGATGTTGGTTGAATGTTCGCAGTGCTTCTGCGGTGGTGCCACCTTTTGAAGTCACGTTCTCTCGCAGGGTTGAAAGTTCGGTATCTGGATTACCTTCAACCATGCTAGCAGCGCCAAGAGCCGATTGTTGTACCAGCAAGCGAGCCGTTTGTTTATCAAAACCTTGAGCGATGGCTTCAGCTTGCATCGCTTCCATAAACAAAAAGAAATACGCAGGCGCACTACCTGCTGCGGCAATAATATTGTTGATGCCAGATTCATGTTCAACCCAGCATACTTTGCCGCATGATTCCATTAGCGCGGCGGCGAAGGCTTTATCTTGCTGCGATACTTTTTCTGGCGCATAAAGACCACTCATACCTAGCCCGAGTTGCGAAGGTGTGTTCGGCATGACGCGTACAAGGTTAAGTTCACAATCAAGCATTTGGTCAAAGCGGGCACTTTGAATACCAGCAGCAATGGAAATCACCAGTTTTTGTGACCAATCGATGTCTTGCAGTGGTTTGCACACTTCTTCCATCATTTGAGGTTTTACCGACAGTACGACAACGTCTGCTTGCTGCGCAGCTTGGGTGTTGTCATCGGTGGTACGAATACCAAACTCTTGCTCTAAAGGCACTCGGCGTGTCTCTGATGGTGCAGTCGCTGTAATTAGCTCTGCTGGATAACCATCAGCTACTAAACCCGACACTATGGCTTTTACCATGTTTCCTGCGCCGATAAAGGCAATTTTCTTATGTTCCATTACTGTTGTATTCCTTGTGAACCGCTTACGCTTTATTACTGTAATCTCGTGCGCCAAATATTGCTGTGCCGATGCGTACCATAGTACTGCCAGCTTCAATTGCTGCTTGCATATCGCCGCTCATCCCCATTGATAAAGTATCGATGTTTTGCTCTGGAAAACGTTGCGCAAGCTTCTCTTTGAGTTGAGCTAGCTGAGTAAAGGCGTCTAGCTGTGAGGCATAGTCTGATACGTTAGCCGGAATTGACATCAATCCTCTTAAAGTGAGGTTGGGCAGGCTAGAAATCAACTCTGCTAGCTCAAAGATTTCATCATCATTGATGCCTGATTTCGAATCTTCGCCGCTGGTGTTGACTTGGATTAGTACTTGTATCGGTGCCATATCATCAGGTCTTTGCTCGTTGAGGCGCTTAGCAATCTTGGCTCTATCAACGGTATGAACCCAAGCAAAGTTCTCAGCAACATGGCGTGATTTATTCGACTGGATTGGACCGATAAAGTGCCACTCAAGCTCTAACTGTGGATGGTGCTCGGCAAAATACTCGACTTTGTTTGCGCCTTCCTGCACATAGTTCTCGCCAAAAGAGACTTGCCCGGCTTGAGCTGCCTCTAAAATTGCCTCGACTGGCTTAGTTTTACTGACTGCCAGAAGTTGCACTGTGTCTCGACCGCGTCCACACTTTTGTTGTGCGCCCTCAATCTGTGAGGTGATCTGTTCAATGTTTTGTTGAATACTAGTCATAGCAGATTTTACTTAAGGATTTTAAATGGATATCGCCGAATTACTGGATTTTAGTGTAAAGCATAATGCTTCAGATCTACATCTTTCTGCCGGAGTATCTCCAATGGTACGGATAGATGGTGAAGTAAGAAAGCTTGGCGTGCCTGCTTTTAGCCATGCAGATGTGCATCGTTTAGTATTCGAAATTATGAATGATGGTCAACGCAGTGAATTTGAAGAGCGCCTTGAAGTCGACTTTTCTTTTGAGTTGCCGAATGTTGGTCGCTTCCGTGTTAATGCATTTAACCAAGCGCGTGGTTGCGCAGCGGTATTTCGCACCATTCCGACTGAGATTCCGACCTTAGAGCAATTGTCAGCCCCACAAATCTTCGAAAGTATCTCTAACATGGAAAAGGGTTTGGTATTGGTGACAGGCCCTACAGGCTCGGGTAAATCCACTACTTTGGCGGCGATGGTTGACCATATCAACCGCAACCACAATAAGCATATTCTGACGATTGAAGACCCAATTGAATTTGTTCATAGCAATAATAAGTGCTTAATCAACCAACGCGAAGTTCATCGAGATACGCATAGTTTTAATAATGCGCTGCGCAGTGCACTGCGTGAAGACCCAGACGTGATCTTAGTGGGTGAATTGCGTGACCAAGAGACAATCAGCCTAGCACTGACAGCAGCAGAAACCGGGCACTTGGTGTTTGGGACTTTGCATACCAGTTCAGCGGCAAAAACCATCGACCGTATTATCGATGTTTTCCCGGGGAGTGATAAGGACATGGTTCGCTCCATGCTCTCTGAGTCATTACGCGCAGTCATTGCACAAAAGTTGCTGAAGCGTATTGGCGGTGGTCGTACCGCTTGCCATGAGATCATGATGGCGACACCGGCGATCCGTAACTTGATCCGTGAAGACAAGGTTGCTCAGATGTTTTCTGTGATTCAAACCGGTGCGGCACATGGCATGCAAACCATGGAGCAAAATGCCAAGCAGTTGATTGCGCAAGGTCTTGTTGATCAAGATGAAGTAGCGAAGAAGATCGAACTTGAAACTTCAATGTTCTAGGGAAAGAGTTATGGATATTGATGTTTTTTTGCAACAGATGATCGACCAGAATGCGTCTGATCTTTACATCACAGTTGATGCGCCAATTCTTTACCGTGTCGATGGAGAGCTGCGTGCACACGGAGATAAACTATCGCACGCTGTTGTGAGCTCTTTGTTGGATGGGATTATGGATCATGATCGCCAACACGAGTTTCATTCGAGCAAGGAAGCGAACTTTGCCATTGTGCGTCACTTTGGTCGATTCCGTGTCTCTGCATTTTATCAGCGCGAATTGCCCGGGGCGGTGATTCGCCGAATTGAAACCAAGATTCCTACCTTTGATGAGCTTAAGTTACCGGATGTTTTGCAAGACTTATCGATTGCGAAACGGGGTTTGGTGCTGGTGGTTGGAGCGACGGGTTCGGGTAAGTCAACAACCATGGCTGCAATGACTGGGTTTCGTAATAGTCAGCGGACAGGGCATATTTTGACGGTGGAAGACCCGATAGAGTTTGTTCATGATCATCAGCGTTGTATTGTGACGCAACGTGAGGTGGGGTTAGATACCGAAAGCTATGAAGTGGCGTTGAAGAACTCACTGCGCCAAGCTCCAGATATGATCTTAATAGGTGAGATTCGTACACGTGAGACGATGGAATACGCGATGACCTTTGCTGAAACTGGGCATTTGTGTATGGCAACCCTTCATGCAAACAATGCCAACCAAGCGTTAGAGCGTATCCTCCATCTGGTGCCTAAGGAACAAAAAGAGCAGTTTCTATTTGATTTATCGATGAACCTACGTGGTGTGATAGGTCAGCAACTTATTCGAGATAAAAATGGTCAACGTCGGCACGGCGTGTTTGAAGTTTTACTCAACAGCCCACGCGTGTCGGATCTGATCCGTCGTGGCGAGCTGCATGAGCTCAAAGCGACCATGGCTAAATCGAAAGAGGTTGGCATGCAAACCTTTGATCAGGCGCTTTATCAGCTGGTAGTTGAAGATAAGATCAGTGAAGAAGATGCCATGCACAGTGCGGATTCAGCTAATGATTTACGCCTAATGCTTAAAACACAACGTGGTGATGTATCTAGCTCAGGATCACTCAGTGGCGTGAAGATTGATATGGACTAGTCTTCTAGCCTCTAGCGATTACTATTTTTAACTCTGTGATATTAAAATAAAACCCAGCCGTACTGGCTGGGTTTTCTCGTTTAAGTTGTTACTTCTTTTTAGTTTGAGAGGCGCAGTCACCGCCACATCCATTGCCACAACTACCTTTCTTTTTCACCAAACGGAAGTAGAGGTAACCCACGGCGATGGCGACAACGACCACTAGGGTTAGGATGTCCCACATTTCTACGTTTTGTTGATACATGGCTATTTCTCAATCATCTGAATTGGGATCGGTTTACCCTGCTTTTTCTGTTGTGCACTATCGCGTATACCTACCATAAGTAATGCCAATAGAGCGGAGAAGTAAGTCAGCGACATGACTTGAATGCCACTGAGTGCGAAGCGAGTACCTATGGTGTACACCACCGTCGCAACAGTAAAGCCGAGTAAAGTGGGTAAGAAAATCGATAGCAGCAGCCATTTATACTGACCGGTTTGGACTTTAATCATCATCACGGTCGCTAAGCAAGGGGGGTAAAGAATGAAGAACAGAATAAGTGCCACTGCCGCAACCTCACCATGTCCCGCCAGTTCATCTGATTCTGCCATTCGTTGCTCAAGCTTTTGATTACTGTCTTCTTCTGGTTGAAACAGAACCCCTAAGGTTGCGACACTACTTTCGCGCGCTGCAAAGGAAGAGAACAGCGCGACGTTGATTTTCCAATCAAAACCAGCAAATTGCGTCACAGGTTCAATGGAGCGACCAAAGCTACCTAGTAATGAAGCTTCTAAGCGTCGTTCTTTCATTTCACGACGAATTTTCTTACGTGCGGAAGCAAGCTTGCGCAGCGGTTTGTTAAGCTTTTTAGCATCTTTGTCACCCTTACGAGCAGTAATCGCGAAGTAGAGCTCATTGCGAGCTTGAAAATTGGCGTTTACCTTCTGTGATGCTTGTGCGCCTTTGGCATTCAGTTTTGCTTGACGATAGTCGGTGTAGAAGTTGACCAGATCCGTCAAAGTCTGTTGATTAAAAGCATCAGCATATTGCGTTTTGTTGGCTGCTTTTTGGAATTGAGCCACTGCTTTTTCTGCGCGTAGTTGATAATCATTGAGTTCCTGTTGAGGAATACCCGGGAACTGGAGCAGAACGAAGATGACGGTTGAAACCGCAAGCACTATGGTCCCGACTTTGCGAACGTACATCCAAGTTCGCTCCATCGCACGAGTCACGACACTGCGAGCTGTAGGCAGGTTGTAGCGTGGCAGTTCCATGACAAAGGGCGCTTGTTCAGTACGTCGCAGCACCGACTTCGTCAGTAGTTTAGCGACCAGTAGGGCGGCAATAATAGAAATGGTTGAAATATAAAATGTCATCAACGACTTATCTTCAGCAAAGAAGATCCCGAGCAGTAGTGTATACAGGGGAACTTTAGCCAAACAGTTCATATAAGGAACCGTTAAGATGGTCGCGATACGGGCTCGGTTATCCGGTATCCCTTTGGTTGCCATAACGCCGGGTACTGCGCACCCTCCGGCGAATACGCCGGCTAAAATCATCGGTAGGGTGCTTTGTCCATGGAGGCCGAATCGGTTCAAGACTCGATCAGAAATAAACGCGATTCGAGCCATATATCCCGAGTCTTCCAATATTGCGATTAGGGCAAAAAGGATCAAAAAGATCGGGATGTAGTTGAGTAGAGTGTTGGCTGAATCGACGATCCATAGCCCTAGTGAGCGAACATAAGGGTCGTGCAAGAAGCCCGCTTCGGGAAGTAAGCTTGCCACCAACTCACGTAATGCAGCAAGGTAAGGCCACCAATAGTTGGTCAGCTCATAGCCGTAGACAATAGAGCTCTGGTAAATGATAAACACAGTGGCAATTAAGAACAGCGGGGCACCGAACTTGTTCAGAACCACCCTATCGATTTTGTCGGTGAGTGAAAGCTGATTACTTTGGTGTAGGGATTGAGTTGTGCAGCGCTCAATAATTGTTGATACACGCTGATGGCGCTGAGCGACGATATAATCGCTGACGGTCCCACTCAATGTCTGTGTAATTTTGTCTAAGTGTTGTTCAACTCTAGTACTTAGCTGCTTAAGCTGTGGCTCGGGCATCAAATCTTCTAACCACTTTCCGATGTGGCTATCACCTTCAAGTAGTCGTAGAGCAAGCCAGCGGTTACTGTAGGTCTGTGGCTCAATATAGGTATCTATCCACTGGGTTAAAGAGGTAAGTTCTGGCTCTAAGAGAGGATATTCAACAGGTGTTGAGCCAATTTGGGCCTCTACTAATGCAGTGGTGATGCCTTCAACTCCTTTGCCTTTTCGGCCTATACACTCCACGACAGGGACTCCGAGTTCCAAGCTTAAAGAGTGTGAGTCGATAGTAATTCCTTCGGCTTGTGCGACGTCCATCATGTTGAGAGCGAGGGCGAGTGGGAGTTCCATCTCAAGTAACTGCATGGTGAGATGTAAAGAGCGATTAAGGTTGGCGGAATCAACAACATTCAAGACCACATCCGCGGCCTCGTTTCTTAATGCGTCGCGAGCGACTCTTTCTTCTAGCGAAAAGCAGCTTAAGCTGTAGGTGCCTGGCAAATCGATGAGTTGATAGGCACCATTATCGTTAGAGAAGTAGCCAGTTTTCTTGTCTACGGTCACTCCAGGGTAATTGGCGACATGCTGCCTTGCTCCTGTCAGCATGTTGAAAATGGTCGATTTTCCGGCATTTTGTTGGCCAGCTAATAATACTTTTTTCCGTTGCATTACTCTTCCTCACTACCAGCGCTTAATCTAAACGCACGATTACAGTGTCTGCTTCTGTTTTTCTGATCACGACGCTGGTGGCTCCGACGCGAAACTCTAGTGGGTCGCCTAGAGGTGCTTTACGCACAAATTCAATAGTGGTTTGTGGAATTAGTCCTAAATCGAGTAAGCGTTGACGAATCGCTCCACTGGACTGGTGAGCAGTGATAGTTGCATGCGCCTTAATGGGTAGTCGGCTTAGAGTGGTTTCCATAAACGTTATTTTTTATTAGTTTCATTTCAATATTGTAATTCAGGCGGCTGTTATTAAATCAAAAATAAACCTCAAAAACATGATTTAAATCAAAGAAGGTGAGTTTAAGAATTATTCTCACTTTCATTTAAAGGGTTAGATCGTTAGTCTTCACTCAATCAAGCTGAGAGTTAATCTCAATATTTGTCTATTTGCGTAAGCTTAAAGTGGAATTAACAATGAAAAAATCGACCCTGCTACTACTGATTAGTGCAGCTGTACCTAGCATGGCACTTGCACATACTCCTTTATTTTCCTGTTATGACTTCGGTGATAACACCATTCTTTGTGAAGGTGGCTTCTCCGATGGTTCCTCTGCTGCTGGTGTAGAGATCCTAGTTGTTGATGGTTCAGGTACAGAGTTAATCAAAACTGAAATTAACCAAGACGGTGAAATTGAATTTGATAAGCCTGAAGGCGCTTACAAAGTGCTGTTTAATGCAGGTCCAGGACACTCCATCGAAGTCGATGGCAAAGATATTGTTGAATAGTTATTGATATTTAGGGAAATAAAAAATGAAAAAGCTATCTTTAGCTGTTGGTATGGCAGCACTCTCTTTATCCGCAGTTTCTCAAGCACACTTTCAATTGATGTATACACCAACTTCTCAGCTTGAAAAACCAGCAACTGTCGACATGAAACTTGTGTTTGGTCACCCGATGGAAAATGGTCACGTGATGGACATGGGTCAACCAGAAGAGTTCTTTGTAAGCTTCAAAGGTGAAAAGACAGATCTACTAAAAGATTTGAAGAAAATCTCTTGGGCTGGACACGATAACAAAGCAGATGCATACAAGGTAGACTACAAAATCCGTCGTAACGGCGATTACATATTTGGTCTAGTACCAGCACCTTATTATGAAGGTGGCGAAGACATTTATATCCAACAGATCACTAAACGCTACATCAACAAAGGTGCAATGCCAACAGGTTGGGAAGAGCCCCTAGGCCTTAAGACAGAAATCGTTCCTAAGAACAAGCCTTACCAAGTGTTTGCAGGCAGCACATTCACTGGTCAACTTCTATCTGAGGGTAAGCCAGCAGCTGGCGTTGAGTGTGAGATTGAATTCCTCAACACTGATATCGATACTAAAGCAAATGCGTTTGGTAAAGACACTCACCGTGCGACTCCAGCTTCTGCTATCGTTGCGATTACAGACGACAACGGTATGTTCACTTTCGGCATCCCAACAGCAGGCAAGTGGGGCTTCGCTTGTCTAGGTTCTGGTCCAGATACCGAGTTTAAAGGCAAAGAGCTATCGCAAGACGCTGTACTTTGGATTGAAGCTCAGGACTTATAGGCTTAGTTGAATGAAAAAAGCTGGCATCGGTGCCAGCTTTTGTCGTTTTGCAAATAGTGGTGTAAGTGATTACTCACCCCATTGGGCTTCAAACCAACTTTCTAAAATGACTACCGCAGATTGGCAATCAACATTGCCTTTGCTCAAGGCTTTATAGCCGCCCATCTCGAACAGATCGGCGCGTGCTTCCGTGGTAGATAGCCTTTCATCATGAAGTTCAACAGGCAGACCAAATCGTCCATGTAGGCGGTTGGCGAACTTTTTTGCTCTTGGCGTAATGGCTTCTAAATCTTTGCCATACAGATCGGTGGGTAAGCCAACAACCAGTAAATTGGGTTGCCACTCTTTAATCTGTTTCTCGATATCATCCCAGTTTGGAATGCCATCATTGGCTTTAAATGCTTTTAGTGGTGAAGCTGTGCCTGTGATCTCTTGCCCAATCGCACTACCAATGCTTTTGGTGCCGAAATCAAAGGCCATAATTGTTTTAGACATAAACAGGTATCTTTTTTGTTATGCGTGGCCGATATCACTTGAGAGCTGCGAGACGTCAATACCAAGCATTTGTACCGCTTTCTGCCAGCGTTCATTGATTGGTGTATCGAACATCACGTTTGGATCCGCTTCGACGGTTAACCAAGAGTTTTCAGAGAGCTCGATTTCTAGCTGACCTGCTTCCCAACCTGAATAACCTAAAGCGACGATATAGTGGTTTGGCTCAGCCTCTGTCCCAAGTACGCCAAGGATATCTTTAGAGGTGGTGACAGAGATGTTATCCGTCATCTTGATGCTTGATTCATATTCATCTTTAGGCTGATGAAGAATGAACCCGCGATCTTCAGAGACAGGGCCGCCGTTAAGCACTGGCTTGTCTAAACTCTCGGTCACAAGTTTCGGGTGAGAGGGCTCTACATCGACTCGTTCCAACATTTTACCGATGGTGATATCGATAGGAGCATTAATCATTAAACCCATCGCGCCATCTTCATTGTGCTCGCACACATAGATAACACTGCGCTGGAAGTAGGGGTCTTTCATCCCCGGCATTGCCACTAAAAAATGGTTGGTTAAATTCATAAAGACTCCCACTTACAAAAGAAGGGCAACCAATAGCGTTGCCCAAATATGATTAGGCCTTTAAGCGGCGCTCAATGGCATCCATTAGCTTGCCTGTAATTGACACATCGAATGCAGCCTCGATTTCACGAATACATGTTGGGCTTGTTACATTGATTTCTGTCAGCTTGTCACCAATAACGTCGAGACCAACAAAGATCAGTCCTTTTTCTTTAAGTGTAGGCGCTACAGCTTCAGCGATCTTTTTATCTGTCTCACTAAGTGGTCGAGCTTCACCTGTACCACCTGCCGCTAGGTTACCGCGAGTTTCACCTTTGGCTGGAATTCGCGCTAAGCAGTAAGGCATTGGCTCGCCGTCAACGACAAGAATACGCTTATCGCCATTGCTGATATCAGGAACGAAAGTCTGCGCCATTGCGTAGTTTTGACCATGATTGGTCAAGGTTTCAATGATCACCGAAACGTTAGGATCGTTCTCTTTAACGCGGAAGATCGAAGCGCCACCCATGCCATCAAGAGGTTTTAGGATCACATCACCATGCTCTTCACGGAAAGCTTTAATTTTATCTGCTTTTCGCGTCACAATCGTGGTCGGAGTTAGCTCAGGGAACCAAGCCGTGAATAGCTTTTCATTACAGTCACGTAGGCTTTGCGGCTTGTTGACGATCAATGTGCCTTGCTCTTCAGCGCGCTCTAGAATGTATGTCGCGTAGATGTACTCAGTATCAAACGGAGGATCTTTACGCATCAAAACGGCATCTAGTTCAGACAGTTCAATAGTTTGCTCCGACTTGAACTCATACCAACCGTTTGGATCTTCTTTTAGTTCAACAACTTTGGTATCTGCGATGGCTACACCTTGATCTAGATGTAGGTCGTGCATTTCCATGTAGTGAATTTCGTAGCCGCGGCGCTGCGCTTCAAGCATCATGGCAAAGCTAGAGTCTTTTTTGATGTTAATGGACGAGATTGGGTCCATTACGATACCTAATTTGATCATGTATTTTCTCCGTTTAACCAAGATCGCCGAAACGAACTTGCAAGGCTGTAATTGCAGTGAGAGCCGCTGTTTCTGTACGTAATACGCGCGGGCCAAGCAGCGTCTCTTCAAATTTGTATTCTTCAGTCATACCGATTTCTTCTGCGGATAGCCCGCCTTCAGGACCAATCAACAGACGCACTTTTTCAACAGGTGCCGGTAGGGTATTGATGGAGTATTTTGCGCGAGGATGAAGGTTGAGTTTCAAGCCGTCATACTCTTCAGCGCACCACTCTTCAAGCTGCATAATTGGGCGAATTTCAGGTACGGTGTTACGTCCGCATTGCTCGCAAGCACTAATAGCAATTTTTTGCCATTGAGCGAGCTTTTTTTCAAAACGCTTTTGATCAAGCTTAACGCCACAACGTTCTGATATGAGGGGAGTAATGGTGTTTACACCCAGCTCAACCGATTTTTGAATGGTGAACTCCATTTTGTCACCACGTGAAATGACTTGACCAAGATGTAGGTCGAGCGGTGATTCAGAGCTGCGTTCGATACGCTCCGTGACGTCGACTTCTACTGATTTCTTCGACACATTCGCAATGGTTGCTGGAAACTCAGCCCCACTACCATCAAACAGTAAAATATCTTGTCCTTCCTTCATGCGCAGCACGCGGCCAATATGGCCAGCAGCGTCATCACTGAGCATCAAAGAGCCTAACTGAGAAATGGCTTCTGGGTGGTAAATTCGTGGGATTCGCATGGTGTCTCGATTTCCAACAAGAGATTTGAAGTTCTCTCTAACATGGATGCTTTAGGTTTAAAAAACAAGGGTTAGAAAGAGTTTCCAATTAATTACCAGAAACTCTTTTGAGCTAACTTATAACGCTTGGCAAGCTTGATGCACAAATGGGTTGTGATTGCCTTGAACTTTGAAGATGCGCTGCTCACGTTCGCACTCCCAATGGTCGACCGGAAACTGTTTATTCCACGCATTCATCAACTGTGTTTGCTGCTTAGAGAGGCGAAAGCCATACTCTTGGCTCATGTATAGATAGGTACGGGCAATGGAACCCTTAGCGCGATCCGGTGGCATCACCTTACGCTGCTTAAAGTTGACCTGCATTTCACAACGACCATAGCTTACGCCATCGACACCATTCCACTGACTGAAGTTATAGTTAGAACGGTCACCGTTAACTTCACCAATCGCAGGAGTTAGGTTGTGTAAGTCAGCCTCCATCATACGGAAGGCTTTATCATTCTTGGTGCAGTTCTTACGTCCACCATTTTGCCAACATTGACGTTGGTGACCAAATTGCCAAGCCGGAACAATATGTTCCCACTCAATGCGTGATGCTCGTTTTTGCTGTTTACGAACCTGATAGCCACACGATGCTAAGTCAGGTATTCCTTTGCGACCTTGCCATGAAATATTGCAGCCACAGTAAAAACTGGTTGGATGGTCAGCGTAAATCTTTACCGCTTCTTTTTTGGCTTTAGAGAAAGATGAAGGAGGCGCAGCATGTACAGCTGCAGTGCACAACAAGCCGATAGCAGATAACCACAGAGATTTGTTCATGATTGAGGGTTAGAAAAGTAGTAATAACTACAGTTTAACACGCAAATCTAGCTATAAATTAATGATGCTCTACTTAATTATGACAGTTGCTTGCCGGTAAAGCTGAGTGGTTGTTGGCACTGCTGACAACGGTAGCTTGCTTGATTACGTAGCACTTTGTTGTGACGACGAATGGATAACGGATAAGTGCTACAGCCACAGTAGTACTCAAAGGTTTTCCCTTGTACTGATGTTGTTTCGAAGCTGTGGGTGGTTCGGGCTGGCACGTTAAATACTGATTCCATGACCCCTTGCCACTCTTTACCGTGTGGTCGAACGCGGCCATAGACTTGGTAGGTAATCAGGTGAGCAATTTCATGAGGAATAACTTCCGCCAAAAATGCTTGCTGGTTCTCTGTGAACAAAACAGGGTTGAGGCGAATCTCATTCAGCTGTAAATAGGCTTTACCCGCCGCTTTGCCGCGTAGATTGAAACTCAATTGCGGGAGAGGAAATGAGCGCTTAAATGTTTGTGATGCGAGCTGGATACAGTCAGCCATGACCTTTTTTGCTCGGTATTCAAGTTCCAAATCCAACGCACACCCCAAATAAAAACGCCTCTATAGTGAGAGGCGAATCATATACTGGTTCAGCGTAGAGCGCGACTTATGGGTGATGTTTTTTCTTGATCGTTTCGTGATAAGCATGCCAAGTACCATAACCAAGAATAGGCATGGTAAACAGCATTCCGATTCCATAGGTTGCAAAGCCAACGAGAATACCGCCACAAATGAGTGCTGCCCAGACAATCATGGCTGGTATATTCGATTTCACAGCATTAAAGCTTGAGAAAACTGCAGTCATCATATCAACTCGGCGCTCCATCATTAATGGAATTGAGAATGCTGAGATACTGAATACAACACATGCTAGAACGAAACCAACCAGTGACCCTATGACTAAGAAAGGCAGAAACTCTGTTAGCGGTGCCCCTTGGACGGATGGATAAAGAGCGTGTAGAAGTGCTGCAATTCTCATCCAGAAGATCATACATACCGCCAGTAAGACGGCGAATGCCCATTGAGAAGAGGAGTTGCGACCAATCGCTTTCATTGAGTGAAGCAGGCTTGCACTATGGCCTTTTTCTCTTTCCCAGCTTGCATCGTAAAGGCCAAGCGCTAAGAAAGGACCAATAAGCATATAGACAACGAGGCTTGGCATCACGACTAAGTGAGTGCCTTGCCATTGGACAAGCAAAACAATACCTATGGCGGCGGCCATAAAGCACAAACCGTAAAAGGCGCTGATAAGTGGCATGCGGACAAAGTCATGCAGACCGAGGGCAAGCCAGTGGAATGGGGCAGAAATACTGACCTGGTTGCACGGAATCGTGCGGGCGTATTCTGAGTCTTTGACTTCTTTGTTCTTGTCATCGAAGTCGTGTGGATTCACCGTACGAGGCATATATCCTCCTTGATCGATTCTCTACCTACACTGTGCTCAGTGAGCTGCAGTGAACGAAACTCGATGCCCGGCTTGGCGACCTCTAATAATGTAAGCGGCGCATCAGTTAAACAGTTTACGAAACAAACTCGACTTTCGATTTGTTCGTTAACATATTTTTAACTATTGACCGCATGGCAAAAAAATACAAATTTCTTGATGTTTTTTTGCGCATAAAAAAAGAACGTCTGGTAATCCAGACGTTCTTAATATTTTTATTGTGTAATCAAAGATTACTTTAGACCAGCGAACTCACGTAGAAGAGCTGCTTTATCTGTCGCTTCCCATGGGAACTCTTCGCGACCGAAGTGGCCGTATGCCGCAGTCTTCTTGTAGATAGGCTGAAGTAGGTTCAGCATCTCTTGTAGGCCGTATGGACGTAGGTCGAAGTTTTGACGTACAGCTTCAACGATCACGTCTTGCGATACTTTTTCAGTGCCGAAGGTTTCAACCATGATAGACGTTGGATCTGCAACACCGATCGCGTAAGAAAGTTGGATTTCACAACGATCCGCTAGACCAGCAGCAACGATGTTTTTCGCAACGTAGCGTGCTGCGTATGCTGCAGAACGGTCAACTTTTGATGGATCTTTACCAGAGAAAGCACCACCTCCGTGACGAGCCGCACCACCGTAGGTATCAACGATGATCTTACGACCAGTTAGACCACAGTCACCCATAGGACCACCGATTACAAAACGGCCAGTTGGGTTGATGAAGAAGTTAGTCTCTTTATTGATCCACTCAGAAGGCAGTACAGGTTTGATGATCTCTTCCATTACTGCTTCACGCAGGTCTGGCGTCGAGATTGAATCACAGTGCTGGGTAGAAAGAACAACTGCATCAATACCAACGATCTTACCTTGGTCGTACTGGAAAGTTACCTGTGACTTAGCGTCAGGGCGTAACCATGGCAGTGTACCGTTTTTACGTACTTCAGCTTGCTTTTGAACAAGAAGATGAGAGTAAGTAATCGGAGCAGGCATTAGGATGTCAGTTTCGTTGGTCGCGTAACCGAACATGATACCTTGGTCACCAGCGCCTTGCTCTTTAGGGTCAGCTTTATCAACGCCTTGGTTAATATCTGGAGACTGTTTACCGATGGTGTTTAGAACAGCACAAGAGTCAGCATCGAAACCCATGTCAGAGTGAACGTAACCAATTTCACGAACAGTCTGGCGAGTTAGCTCTTCAATATCGACCCATGCTGATGTCGTGATTTCACCACCAACCATCACCATGCCGGTTTTGACGTAAGTTTCACACGCAACACGTGCTTTTGGGTCTTGCTCTAGAATCGCATCAAGGACTGCATCAGAAATTTGGTCTGCAATTTTATCTGGATGACCTTCTGAAACAGACTCAGAAGTAAACAGGTGCTTAGCCATGTGAGCTCCACTTTAAATTTTTAGAGAGCGCTCCGTTATCAAAAGAGGAGCACTAATAAATAATACTGATATCTGTAGGTGTATCTACATCTAGACGTCTATTTTAGTTTTGAACGCTCGGATTACAAGATCTTTTTTATTATTGGCCAAAACCAAACGTTTGCTTTAATTGTACGAAATATTAGTAACTTTTATCGATTTGCTGCGAAAGCTAGGAAATTTATGAGCTTTTGACTTGGAAAACGATTGCAGTGCTGATGGCGCTTTGAGAGAATTATCGCCCATTTTATTTCGATTCGCTTAATGCACTCAGGAGCTGACATGTCTTCTCGTCAACATCTCGCTAATGCAATCCGCGCTCTAAGCATGGATGGTGTTCAACAAGCTAACTCTGGTCACCCAGGCGCACCTATGGGTATGGCTGATATCGCTGAAGTTCTTTGGCGCTCACATCTAAACCATAACCCAGCTAACCCAGAGTGGGTTGACCGCGACCGTTTCGTACTATCAAACGGCCACGGCTCAATGCTGATTTACTCGCTACTGCACCTAGCTGGTTACGAGCTGTCTATCGATGATCTGAAAAATTTCCGTCAACTACACTCTAAGACACCAGGTCACCCAGAGTACGGTTACGCACCAGGTATCGAGACAACTACGGGTCCACTAGGTCAAGGTATCACTAACGCTGTTGGTATGGCGCTAGCTGAGAAGACACTTGCAGCACAGTTCAACAAAGAAGGCCACGACATCGTTGACCACTTCACTTATGCATTCATGGGTGACGGCTGTCTAATGGAAGGTATCTCTCACGAAGCATGTTCTCTAGCCGGTACGCTAGGTCTTGGTAAGTTAATCGCTTTCTGGGATGACAACGGCATCTCAATCGATGGTGAAGTTGAAGGTTGGTTCTCTGACGATACGCCTAAGCGTTTTGAAGCGTACGGCTGGCACGTAATCCCAGCAGTAGACGGCCATGATCCAGAAGCGATCAACGCGGCTATCGTTGCAGCGAAAGCTGACCCACGCCCAACTCTAATCTGTACTAAAACGATTATCGGCTTTGGTTCACCAAACAAGTCTGGTTCACACGACTGTCACGGTGCACCACTAGGCGCTGAAGAAATCGCAGCGACTCGTAAAGAACTTGGTTGGGAGCACGGTCCCTTTGAAATTCCTGCTGACGTATACGCAGAGTGGGATGCAAAAGAAGCTGGCGCAGCTAAAGAAGCAGCTTGGAATGCTAAGTTCGATGCTTATGCAACGGCATACCCAGCAGAAGCAGCAGAGCTTAAGCGTCGCCTAAACGGTGAACTACCAGCACAGTGGGAAGAGAAAGCAAACGCAATCATTGCTGACCTTCAAGCAAATCCTGCAAACATCGCCTCACGTAAAGCATCTCAAAATGCGCTAG
>WJXG01000034.1_pt1 | contig 58224 bp, 53 predicted proteins | sample 9266541 | NCBI WGS metagenome assembly WJXG01 (sample SAMN12697363, study PRJNA563984) | aquatic metagenome | isolation source: water samples from a prawn hatchery tank treated with erythromycin plated on... | place: Australia | collected 2018-10-17 | reverse complement strand
TGGGTTAGTAAGTTTATGATTCACACCCATTTCATACGCCACATTGATAAAGATAGGATAGTCCGCAGAAAAATTTCACTAAGGGGCAAATTTTAAGAATTGGTTCATTTGGTGTTGACTGTAAATATGAACCACACTATATTATGAGCCATTACATCAAATGAACCATGATAAGCTGACTATGGCCACTTACATCTACACGCGTTTTTCTCCTAAGAACCGAGCCTACGCTGAACACCTAGAGTTACTGCAAAGTGCTGCTGCTGAGAGTGAACACATTGAAGACAAAGTCCGGGGGAATGTACCGCCACTGGAACGCCCAGGTTTCAAGCTGTTACTTGAAAAGGTCAAGCCCGGCGACACACTATACATCTGGTGGTTAACGGTGTTTGGCCGCGACTTTTCTCAGGCCAGAAACACGCTAGAAGAACTACTTGATAAAGGGCTAACCATCAAAACCCTGTGCGAACCATTAACTCTGCAAAGCGGCTGCACTCACACTCAATCAATGCTCAGCTTGCTGTCTGGTTACGCGAAAGTTCAAATCCAGCATCGGCTATTTGCTGCTGAGTTAGGTCGAGAAGAGTTAAAGGGAGATCCCGAGCGCTGGAAAGAGAAGTTTCGTGGTCGGCCTGCCGACAAACACAAGCATCAGCAGATCAAGTCTTTGCTTCTTGAAGGCGAGACGATGCAAAGTGTCGCCACTGCCTGCGATGTCAGCCTATCCACCGTCAAACGAGTCAAAGCAAAACTTAACAAGCTCGACCAAGAAGGTTGCTTACGCCGTCGTGGTCATCATAGCGATCCGTCTGGTGAGGTGTAATGAGTAGTAAACCTATTCAGTTTCGAACCATCTTACTGGCGTGTTTAATCATCAGTATTGGTCAGCTCAGCATGGGGTTGGTTTTCCCATCGCTGCCATGGATCGCGAAAGATTTTTCTATCTCGCTCGACCAAGCACAGCTTTTAGTTAGTGTGTACTTACTAGGCTTTGGCCCCTCACAATTTATCTACGGTCCAATTTCCGATGCTCTGGGGCGTAAAAAAGTCCTGCTTACCGGATTACTGATCGCCCTTTCAGGTCTGATGGTGATTATTGTATTGAAAGATTCCTTCAATGGCATGATATTAGGGCGCTTTCTGCAAGGGTTAGGTACGGGCTGCTGCGCAGTACTCGCTAGAGCATCAACCAGAGACAGATACAGTGGTGCTCAGTTACCTGTCGCCCTATCCTACATCGCAATGGCCGCGTCCATTACTCCATTGGTTGCTCCTGTTATCGGTGGTTTTATTAACTACCACTTTGGCTGGACGATGGTGTTCGTTTCTTTACTTGGTTATGTCGCTATAGCCTGGGGATTACTCGCTTTCAGATTTGATGAAACGCTCTCAGCGACCAACAAGATTCCGTCACCAAAACAGATGGTACAGCAATATAAACAGTTACTAACATCGCGCTATTTCATGAGCTTTGCCAGCATAGGTTGGCTTAACTTTAGTCTGATGATTACCACTGTATCCATCATGCCTTTTATCATGCAAGACCAGATCGGCATGACATCAGACGAATACGCACTATGGGCGATCATTCCCGCACTGGGGATGATTACCGGTACCAGTGTCTGCAATCGTGTCAGACCTATGATTGGCAGCAAAAAATTACTGTTATTTACACCGATGCTGCATTTAAGCTCCGCGCTGTGGTTTTTCGTTTGTCCCCTTGAACCTCTTTATCTGATGATCGGCCAATTGCTGATGATTCTCGGAAACGGGATTGCACTCCCTTGTGCCCAAGCTATGGTCATGCAACCATACAAGAAACAGGCAGGAGCGGCAGCGGCAATGTCTGGGGGTGGGCAAATGATCGTTTCTTCGATTGTCAGTATGGCGCTGGTTCAACTTGGTTTAAGTCAGGCATGGCATTTATCGATTGTTATCGTGATTTTTGCTGTGATTACCCTAGGGAATATCTTGCGCGGCTTTAATGCGGTGCAGTCCATGGAGCAACAAGGAAAAAGCATCACAACATGAAGGCACTCTCTCTATCTCAAGCACAAAAACTTGCCCTCATCGCCCAAGGGCTTCCCGTAGGAAAGTCAAAAGGCAGTGCTTACAGCAAAACACTCAACGCTTTCGAGCAACTAGGGTATGTGCAGATAGATACGATTTCCGTTGTTCAAAGAGCCCATCACCATACACTTTGGAGTCGTAACCCAAGCTATCAACCCAAGCACCTTGATCAGCTTGTCGCTGACCGTAAAGTCTTTGAATACTGGTCTCACGCCGCCGCTTATCTACCTATGAGCAACTTTCGCTACAGTTTACCGCGAAAGGCGGCGATCAAATCCGGTCAGCAAAAACACTGGTACTGCAATGACCGTCAATTGATGAGCGATGTTCTTAAGCGCATCGAGTCCGAAGGCCCACTGATGGCAAAAGACTTTGAGTCAAAAGCCCATAAAACGGATGGGTGGCATACCAAGCCGACTAAGCAAGCCTTAGAAAACCTATACATGCAGGGCGATCTAATGATTGCTGAGCGAAGAGGGTTTCACAAAGTCTATGACTTAACTTCACGCGTGTTACCCACTAGCGTCGATACCTCGATGCCAACCCCTCAAGAACACGCGCGATTTCTTGTCATGAGTTACCTGAAAGCGCACAGCTTTGGTACTCTCGCGGAGATGACCTATCAGCTTAAAGACGTCAAACAGCATGTGAAGCAAGCGCTACATGAATTAATAGAGAGTGGAGAAGTTGAGCAGATAAAAATAGGTGAAGGCGAGTATGTGGTAGAAAGCGAAGCACTTCAGTTGCTCGACAAACGCATCAATCGCAAACGGGCAAAGATACTCTCTCCGTTTGATAATCTGCTTATTCAAAGAAAACGTGCCAACGCCGTATTCAACTTTGACTATCTGATTGAATGCTACGTCCCCCAAGCCAAAAGGCAATTTGGCTACTTCTGTTTACCTATTTTATGGGATGGCAAATTAGTCGCACGGGCAGACTGCAAGGTTGATAAGAAGAAGTCTGTACTAAACGTACTCCACCTGTTCACCGAGCCTTCAATAAAGGATAAAGCGGCATTTCTAACCGCATTAGACGAAGAGCTTCAAGCATTTGCCACATTCAATCACTGTGAACATTTCGCCATCTTGAAGCTGTCTGAAAACCGCTAGCGTCTTTATGATACAGAAGCGCTAATTCCTCAAACTAAGACGCCATGACAGACTTGTTGTCGATGAATTTGGTCATTGATCTCTAAACCAAGATGGTTAACTATCAACGAAGAGTCACAGCAACAAATATCGACATAATGAAAAGACTGACTATTTTAGATGGAGGAATGGGACGAGAGCTCAAGCGAATGGGTGCGCCTTTTTCTCAGCCTCTCTGGAGTGCTCAGGCACTGATTGAGTCACCGCAATGCGTAGAGCTGGCCCACGCCAACTTCATAGATGCTGGCGCTCAAATCATTACCACTAACAGTTACGCCTGTGTTCCATTTCATCTTGGGCAAGAGCTGTTCAACGCTGAAGGAGCGAATCTCGCTGCAAAAGCAGCCAAAATAGCAAGACTATCAGCTGACAAAGCATCACATGCCGTACAAGTAGCGGGCGCTCTACCACCCGCCTTTGGCAGCTACCGACCAGATTTGTTTCGTCCAGCAGAGGCAAAGCAGATCTTTAACCTACTCTATCAGGCACAAGATAAATACGTAGATATCTGGCTAGCGGAAACCATCTCAAGTTTGGAAGAACTCAACGCTATTGTATCGGTTCTATCTCAGACAGATAAAGCAAGCTATTACGCTTTTACTCTTGCGGATACCACTAAGACTGCTCAATTGCGCTCTGGTCAATCGGTGCGAGAGGCAACAACTCGCGCTTGTAAAGCTGGTGGCAGCGGCATCTTTTTTAATTGCTCGGTACCCGAGGTCATGGTTAACGCGGTGACCGAAGCGAAACAAGTTCTTAATGAGCTAGGGTGCTCAATCGAGATTGGCGTCTACGCCAACAACTTCACCCCAATCGGTGATGAACATGAAGCCAATGACACCATTCAAGCGATGAGAGAGCTAACACCACAAGATTATCTTGAATACAGTAAGACGTGGTTTGAGAGTGGAGCGACGATCATCGGAGGCTGCTGTGGAATAGGCCCTGAGCACATAAAACTACTCAGTGAATGGCAAAGCACACTCAAGCCTTAGTACCTACCACGTTAGCGGTGGGCGGCACCTTTACCGACAGGCTTAAGGAACTTATAATCAGGCTCGCTGCTCAAGCATCTTCATCAACGCGATGATTTAGCAAAACTCTCGCTTATTTACTCACCTCATATTTACCCTTTGGAACCTTTTATGTCATCAGCAAATTCCGTTATTGTCCTCGATTTTGAGACTACTGGCTTATCACCAAATATGGGCGATCGCGCCATTGAAATAGGTGCAGTAAAACTCGTTAACGGCGAAGTAGTGGATACCTTTCAGCAACTGATGAATCCTGGGTTTCGAGTCAGTTCCTTTATTGAGGGGTATACGGGCATTACCAATAATATGCTAGCCCATGCGCCAAGCTGTGAGGAGGTAATGGCAGAATTCTGTGACTTTATCGCTGACGACAACCTTGTCGCACATAACGCTTCGTTCGATAAACGCTTTTTGGACGGAGAGCTAGAACGTATTGGCCTTTCCTACCAAGGCCATTTTGCCTGTTCACTATTGGTTTCTCGCAGGCTTAATCAGGAAGCACCAAGCCATAAACTGGGTGACTTGGTGCGTTTTAAGAACATTGATAATGATGGCGTGTTTCACCGCGCTTTAGCCGACTCTCAAATGACAGCAAAGTTATGGATGATAATGCTTGAAGATCTCGAACAGCAAGGTATCCACCAGCCTTCCTTTGAGCTTATGCAGAAAATCAGCAAGACCAGTAAACATGCGGTGGGTAAGCTCCTTGAGCAGCATCGATAAACTCAATGCCACTAATGAGTAACTAGGGTTCAAGCTGCTCACCTATGTAAAAACATAGTTTCATTTGACTAATTGTATACTCGAGCAAGGGTTCCCATACCTTGGTAATGATACATTATGGAGTCATGAGGGATAAATACAGACTCACCTGGTTCCAATCGTATCTGTGTGTCGTCGGTAGAAAGTGTCATTTCCCCTTCGACACAAAATACGATCTCGGCGCTGCGAACGTACTGGTGGCTTGGCGTTTGCTCTGAATATAGAATATCAAAACAAAAATCATCCACTGCGATAGGATAGGTAATCTTACCTTGCTTCTTAACTGGGATTAACTTGACCTCTTCAGGCTTGATCGGTTCGAATTTGGTATTGTCGATCAGTTCAGCGATATCAATGTGTTTGCGAGTTAGCCCCGCGCGTAAAACATTGTCTGAATTTGCCATGACCTCAAGCCCTGTACCTTCCACATAGGCATGGGGAGTCTCCGCGTCAAGAAACATAGCCTCACCAGGTTCGAGCTCGACGGTATTGAGCATTAGAGGAGCAAATAAACCAATGTCTCCGTCATAGTAGGTTTTGAAATCCGCGCAGTATGATAGTGCTTCTCGACACATAGCGGTTCGAGCAGGACGCTCAATCGCACGATACAATTCTCTGAGCGCTTTCGCTTTACGTTCGTCACTCACCGACATCACCGAAGTAAAGAATGACCTCAGTCCTTGGCTCGTCTGATTACTTTTTAGTCGTGAAACCTCATCATTGAAGGTAGCTATCCCGGTTTGCTGGAACAGTTCTACTATATGCTCAATCGGACGAAAGCCGTTGATTGCTTTATAGAAAGTCAGTGCGTATACAAGCTCTGGTTTATGGTTGGGATCTTTATAATTTCGATTTGCCGCACCTAGCGCAATACCTTGAGCATTTTCTCGAGCAAAACCTATTTCAGATTTACGCTTATTAGGATGCACCTGAATAGAGAGTGGGGTTTCTGCCGCAAGCACCTTAAATAGATATGGAAGCTCTCCAAATCGAACCGAAGTATAATCACCAAGAGCGTCCTTTCGATTTTTCTCAATGTAATCAGACAAAAGGTGGCCTGACCCAGCAATTTTCGAACAGCCTCCCGGATGCGCGCCCATCCAAACCTCAGCTTGCGGAACATTATTGGGGTTATCTATACAAAATAACTCTCGAAGCGAATTTTTACTGCCCCAGGCATAGTTCTGTATGACGTTTTCCAGTTTATATAAAGGCATTACAGACCTCACTCAATATCAGATAGTTCCGCCAATTAAGACAGAGTCAGTAGTGTTTCAAACTTAAACATGTTGTCGAAGCGACAGAACTCGACGGCTCCATGTTTAAGTCGTCCAAACTCATGCTGAAAACGTTCTTCAATACGCTCCGAAGTCTGCTGCAACTCCTGTTTCTCGCCCTGCTCAAGTTCCAGAATTCGATAACTCAATGTGATATGAAAATGATACGAATCGAACTCTGGCATGTTAATGCCTGTCGATGTTCTCAACCTCTTTCTGCAATTAGCTAGTGCTTGTCGCGACGATTCTGTCGCTGGCTTCAAGCGAATCGAAGTACCACCTGTTGGGCAGTTGTATACATAGTCAAACTCCATTTCGAAACCAGAATGCGCACCAATCTGGCTAACCTCAGTGGCAAATAGATCGGTCGTATGAGCCAGAGGTGTATCTAACGGCAGTTTAGTAGTCCATTTTTCTGGCAACCGCACTTGATCACAAACCCCTTCAAATACCGTCATATGCATTGACGATATCGGCAAGAACGAAAATTTAGTCCCACACTGCATTTGCTTAAGCTCATTTTGAGCCCATTCAAGCAAAGTGATGAGTTCAGAAGATTGGTCGATATGGCAAATAAAAGTATTGCCAGGAAATTGCCTTACCGTGCCATCATGGTTGAATTTTATTCCTACGGCTGGTGCATAGTTCATACGTGTTTCTCCACAAAATTTCCGCTCTATACTATCGCGATTAAATTAAATTAGTTAAGTTAATTTAAACAAAGAAGTAAAAATGTGAGATAGGCAGAGGGAAGACCTTCAAGTTAAACTCCCAGAAACTTCTAATTCATTGATTTAAAAAGAAAGTCAATTAATGACAAGCAATGCATAAGGGTAGCAAATGAAAGAACTAACCTGTTTTAAGGCCTATGATATTCGTGGCAAATTGGAACAAGAGCTTAATCACGATATCGTCTATCGGATTGGCCGCGCTTTTGGTCAATATCTCAACGCACGTAGCGTCGTTGTGGGAGGTGATGCCAGAGCAACATCGATACCTCTAAAACAAGCGCTAGCAGAAGGGTTAATGGATGCTGGGGTCGATGTCATAGACCTTGGGTTAACAGGTACTGAAGAAATCTACTACTATGCGCAAGTTATGGATGTTGATGGCGGCGTAGAGATTACCGCGAGTCACAACCCCATAGATTACAACGGATTAAAGCTAGTAAGGGAAGGAGCGAAACCCATTAGTGGCGAGAGCGGTCTAAAGGAAATTCAATCTCTAGCTGAACAAGGCCTGTTTACTGAGCCGGCCTGTAAAGGCAACTACCGAGTAACCTCTCATCTTGCTGAATACACCGAGCACTTGCTTAACTACGTTGACCTCAAAAACATCACACCACTTAAGTTAGTTGTTAACTCTGGTAATGGTGCCGCAGGGCATGTAGTTGATGCACTCGAACAGCGCTTTTTACAACTCGGTGTTCCAATAGAATTGATTAAACTTCACCACGAGCCTGACTGTCGCTTCCCTAACGGAATCCCTAATCCTTTGTTACCGGAAAACCGCAAAGATACCTCCGAAGCCGTTTTGGCACATAATGCAGATTTGGGAATCGCCTGGGATGGTGATTTTGACCGCTGCTTCCTATTTGACGAACGAGGCCAGTTCGTCGAAGGGTATTACATTGTAGGTCTGCTCGCTGAAGCGTTTCTCGTCAAAAATCCAGGGGCTAAGATCATCCACGACCCACGCCTAACGTGGAATAGCATAGATATAATTGAGCGCAATGGTGGCAATGCCATCATGTCTAAAACTGGTCACGCGTTCATCAAAGAGCGTATGCGTTGTGAAGATGCCATTTATGGTGGAGAGATGAGCGCCCATCACTATTTTCGAGACTTTGGTTACTGCGATAGCGGTATGATACCTTGGTTACTGGTCAGCGAATTATTGTGTTTGAAAGGCGAAACACTGTCGAACTTGGTGGCTGAGCGTATTGCAGCGTTTCCTTCCTCGGGTGAAATTAACAGCAGATTAGCCGCTCCCGAATCGACACTTCAGCGCATTAAATCTATCTTTGAGACAGATGCATTAACGGTTGATCACACCGATGGTATTAGTATGGAGTTCTCCGACTGGCGGTTCAATTTAAGAACTTCTAATACCGAACCTGTCGTTCGCTTAAATGTCGAAACAAGGGCATGTACTCAATTGTTGAAAGACAAAACCGAGCAGCTTTTAGCACTTCTAAACTCGAACTAATCCCTTTTTCAGAGCTGCCAATTGGGCAGCTCTATCTTATTTGTTACTTAAATTAACGACCTTAATAAAACCTCTTCATTTCCACAAACAAGATCACACTTTCATTATCTTTTATTAAGAAAACCTCTAACAAAGCTCAAGCCGTGAACACTTTCACAAAAACATTAAATTAACCAAGTTAATATATTTGTCATGTTAGTGCCCTACTCTACGCTTTGACAAAAGACAAACTTCGACAATAAAAGGCAATCGAATGTCACGACTAGAACTAAAAAATATCTGTAAAAACTTTGGCGACTTTGTAGCGTCAAAAGACATCAGTTTTGTTGCAGAAGAAGGGGAAATGGTCACCCTTCTTGGCCCATCCGGTTGTGGCAAGACTACACTGCTCAAAATGATCGGTGGCTTTCACTCCCCAGACTCTGGTGAAATCGTTATTGGTGATGAAGTCGTTAACAATCTCTCCCCAGAGAAGCGCAATACCGCTATGTGTTTCCAGTCATACGCACTGTTCCCACACTTAAGCGTCGACCATAACATTGCATTTGGTTTGCAACAGAAAAAAGTGACTAAGAACGAACAGGTGCGACGTGTTGAAGAAGCGGTATCTCAAGTAGATCTCGATGAACACGCTCACAAGATGCCAAGCGAACTTTCTGGTGGACAACAACAACGTGTTGCGCTCGCTCGCGCCATGGTAACCAGACCGGCAGTGATTCTATTTGATGAACCTTTGTCTAACCTCGACGCTAAATTACGTGAATCGGTACGTTTTGAGATTCGAGAGCTGCAAAAGCGCTATAACCTAACCGCCATCTACGTCACTCATGATCAAGCAGAAGCACTAGCAATGTCAGATAAGATTGTCGTGTTGAATAAAGGACGAATCGAACAAATAGGTACTCCAGAAGATATTTACTATCGTCCGGCGAGCCGATTTGTCGCAGACTTTATCGGAGCTGCAAACATCATGCCTGCGCAGGTAAAACCACTCGCTCAAGATAACACCTACCAAATCGATACCGAGCTAGGTCAATTTGTTGTCGAGTCTAGTGAGCAGCCAAAGAGTGAGTACGTTTATGTTTGTTGGCGACCAGAAGACGCATCCGTCGCCACCAGCAGTTGTGAGAACAGCTTTGCTGCCAATGTACAAAAAATGGCATTTATGGGTAATGTGACAGATTTGGTTGTACAACCTGAGCAAGACTCGACTATCGAGGTTCGCATTCAGTTACCAAAGAAACCTGTATTCGACAACCAATCACTAAACTTTTCGATTCCAAGAACAGGTATCCGCTTCTTAGAAGAGGTCACAGCATGAACAACAATCTCACCAGCTGGAAAGTTTGGCTGATGCTGCTTCCCGGTGTCGGCACTATCATGCTTTTGATGGGGTCAACCTTCTATATGGTGATCTCTCAAAGCCTGGGGTTTCACAATATGATGGGGGAAAGTGGCTTTTCACTCTCATTCTGGCAAGAAGCTCTCAGCGACGCAAAACTACATAAGTCGCTGATTTACTCAATTAAGGTTTCCGTAATCGGTGCGCTTGGCGCCGTAGCAATGGCCTACCCGTTAGTACTTTGGTTGCGCAAACCGTTTCCAGGGTCAACAACAATCACTGGGGTTCTTAGAGCACCAATGTTTATCCCAGGTCTAGTTGCAGCATTTCTCTTGGTAAACGTCATTTCTTACCACGGTATCGTTAACCAAATTTTCATGGGTCTAGGTATCACTGACAAACCCATCCGAATGCAAAACGACGATTTTGGCTGGGGTGTAATCATGCTACAAGTGTGGAAGCAGCTGCCATTTGCCATGATCTTGCTGGCAGGGGCGGTCAACTCTATCCGAAATGATGTATTGGATGCCGCTTCAGACCTAGGAGCTTCTGCATGGAGCCGATTTAAAGGCATCATCTTTCCCATTTCGATTCCATCACTTCAGGTCTCGTTGATCTTAATCTTCATTGGCGCCTTAGGCGACTACTCGTTCTACTCTATCGCCGGGCCGAAAAACACTTACTCACTGTCAATGCTCATGCACATTACCTCTACAGAGTTTATGGAATGGAATAAAGGTGCAGTTATCGCCGTGATCATTATGGTAACGGCTGTTATCGCAGCGCTTGCTATCTCTCTGTTAACCGCGCCACTTGCTTATAAGAAAGGGAGATTGAAATAATGACTTCTTTGGTATCAAAAGCTCTACCAAGCGGGAGCACTCCAAAAGTGAAAACCAAAAATGGAAAGCTGATCAACAAAATCGCTATCGGTCTATTTATCGCAGTAAACTTCTTTTGGCTCGGCGTTCCTTTCATCATGGCTTTGTTATGGTCTTTAGTCGACCCAGAGCATCCATGGAGCTATCCAGATGTATTACCTCAAGTACTGTCATTTGGCCGTTGGACAGACATGTGGGAAAACTCGGGGCTGGTAGAAGCGCTACAAAACAGTTATACCATTGCTCCTGCTGTGGCAATCCTTACCGTTCTCTTGGCTTTGCCCACTGCGTACGCCTTTGGCCGTATTGAATTCAGAGGCAAACGAATTGCAGAAGTGATCACGCTACTACCTCTTGTGATGCCGGGTATGATAATTGGTGTGTTCTTCAGCTCAATGTTGATTGCTCTGGATTTCTCCAACGCATACATAGGTATCGTCGTTGGTCATACTGTCCTAGCCCTACCATATGCTATCCGCATTTTGTCGGCGAGTTTTAAGAGCGTGCCACAAGACTTAATCGATGCTAGCCGAGATTTGGGGGGAAACTCATGGACTACGTTCAAAAATGCCTACCTACCGATGCTAAAACCCGGGTTACTGGCATCACTGATCTTCTGCTTAGTCATCAGTATTGAAGAGTTCAATATTGCATTTGTGCTTGGCTCACCAGACTACGTCACCGTGCCAACCATTCTTTACTCTTATCTGGGCTATTCATTTATTCGCCCGAATGCGGCGGTGGTTTCTCTGATACTGGTGATTCCAAATGTCATTCTAATGCTGATTATTGAACGTCTGCTTAAAGGTAACTACCTCGCAGAATCCACAGGCAAAGCCTAAATCATAACAAGCTGTACCCCTATAACAGAAAATTATAAAGAGACACAACAATGAAAAAACTCCTTCTTACCGCTGCCATAGCAACAACTGCCAGTCTATCGACGAACACTTTTGCTTATGACCTAAACACCATGACTTGGGATCAAATCGTAGAACAAGCCAAAAAAGAAAAAATGGTCAACGCCTACATTTGGTACCTTCAACCAGAATTCCGTAAGTTTTTCCGTTCATTCGAGAAAGAGTATGGCATTAAGGTGCGTGTACCTGAGGGAAATGAAGCAGGTAACCGCAACAAACTACTCGCTGAAGCACGCAAAGATCAGGGAACCATTGACGTGATGGCATTGGACACCGTCAAACTGCCAATGATGATTCAAAGCAACGTCGTCTATGGCCCACTCACTGATATTATCCCTGGTAGCGATAAATTACGCACCAACTTAGTCGGAGTCGACACCCAAGGGTATGCTTACGCGTTTTGGGGTAACCAGACCGGTTTTGCCTACGACCCAATGCGTGTTGATGAAAAGTCGCTACCGCAATCTTTTGATCAGTTAACTCAATGGATTGAAAAACATCCAGAGCAGTTTGGTGTTAACGATCCGAATAAAGGTGGTGCAGGCAATGCGTTTATTCAACGTGCAATCTACCATGTATCTGGCAGCAACGATACTTACTTCCAAAGCACCATGGACAAGTCAGCGATGACGCAATGGTCCAAAACTTGGCAGTGGTTTGAAGAGCAAAAAGACAACATTATCATCACCGCATCTAACGCTGACAGCCTGACACGTATCAACGATGGCGAAATCGCCATGGCACCAGCATGGGAAGATCATTTAGCCGGTTTGCAAAAAGATGGCGCAATCACGCAACGCATTAAATTCTATATTCCAGAATTTGGTATGCCAGGTGGTGGTAACATCATCATGATTCCAAAGAATGCTAAGAATAAAGCGGCGGCTGCAGTATTCATTCACTGGATTACTTCAGCACAGGCTCAGACAGGTCTAAACACAGTGTTCGGAGCAGCTCCTCAACACCCAGATGCAGATGACTCCAACGCACTAGTCGATAGTACGCAACGTTCATACAGCTCTGAGTTCTTTACATCAGAGTACGCAACTGAAGCGAAAAAAGCGTTTGTAGAGAACGTATTAATGTAATAATTCAGGCTCGGTTTCGATCGAGCCTATTTGATTAATAACTTGAATAAGAAACCTCAGGTGATTAATCAAATAGTAGTGTCCAATAACAGTCTAACCAACAAGATGCTTAGAGTTTGTGTGGTTAGCCAATGGATGAATAACAAGAAATTAAACCTAAACGGTTAAGGATTGAATGTGATTGATTTTGGCTCCGATACACAGCGTCAAATACTATCGATAATCCATCGCAACGCACCCACAACACGTGCAGCAATCGCTGAGAAAAGTGGTCTGACACCAGCAGCGATAACAAAAATAACCAAGAAGATGCTTGATGACGAGCTGATCATAGTCACCGGGAAACAAAAAGGATCACGTGGACAGCCCGGAATTGAGTTGGGAATAAACCCCAACGCCGCTTACAGCCTAGGTATCAATATTGAGCTAGAAAAAATAAGTATCGAGCTGGTCGATTTCACAGGTGAAAGTGTCTTTTCACGTGCTATACGCGGTATTTTTTCTGATCCAGAATCGGCCATCGATGAGCTTTCTGACTTGCTTAAAGTGACTTCAAAAGCGTTTGAAGAAGAGTTTGCTAAGCTGATTGGAATTGGGATGACTACCAGCTGTAACTTTGTTCAAGGTAGCAATAACATTACGATGCCACCACACCTTAAAAAATGGGAAGAGATCGATATACCAAAACGTATTGGGCAACAATTTAATTGCCCATGCTGGATAGACAACGATGGCAACGCAGCAGCGCTGGGGGAATCAGTGCGTTCTAAACGGGCTCGCCATGCCAACTTTTTCTATCTCTATCTAGGTTATGGTATTGGTGGTGGCCACTTCTTCAATGGCCAAACCTATCGTGGTGCAGGCGGGAACGCTGGTCGTATCGGTAAGTTGTTTCCCGACCGCAATAATCGTCCATCTTTGTCGTGTTTGTATGACTATCTGGGTATGTCAGATCCAAGCCCACACCGTGAAGAAATTTTATCAACCTTGCTAGCCAAGAACCCAGAAAAAGTCATCGAGTGGAAAAAGAATGCTCAACAACAGTTGGTTTCTGCACTGCAAGCCATTCGCGCCATCTGCGACCCAGAAGAGATCATTGTCGGCGGACTCCTTCCCTCTCAGTTAGTAAAAGATCTGCATAGTGCGAGCATCAATTCGCTAAAGCACTACCTCGAAGATGAAGAAGTTATGCCTAACATTACACCTGCGACACTCTCTGGCGACAAAATGGCCGCTACTGGTGCCGCGATGATACCTCTATACCAGCTGGCCTACTCAGCATCATAAACTCATATGGGTGCGGTTAGCTGCACCCTACAAAAACCAGTTCCCAATCATATAAAACGCCCATGAAAAATCAGACACATAGCCCGAAAACTAAGCAAAATTCGTCCAAATGCGACCAAAAGCTAGCAAAACAGCATTGGGTTCCACAAACCATCGCTGCCGGAGCTTACTTTAATTCAGCCGCAATAACTGGATTCAAAATGGCCCAAGGACCACTTGGCAATCCACTTCACCCTAATACTGAAACGACTTTTGAAACAGATTTAAAAGCTAGGTTTAACGCGACCAAAAAATCTCATCCAGAAATTGAATTAAAACGCATCCATTTTGAAATGCCACATTTCGAACCAGACTCACTTCCAAGCGCGGATGATTATACCCCTATTGAGTTACCTAAACCGCTAGCAAGTACGTCTGTCACTCTAGCGTGGGCAAAACAAAAGAACCTGAAAAAGACTCATGTTGGCTATCATTTTACTGGTAACCAACTGGCTAACTTAAGAGATAGACTCGATGCAGGTCCTTCATTTCGCGGTTTAGTCGGTAACCTAGGCTACTTCATGACTCGAGACCTTAACGTCGGCGCTCATAGGTGGTCACATCAGCATCGATATTCTGATCCTGAACATCAGTTACCAGAGATACTTTCCTATTTAGGCTTTTACTACTTTGCCGACGCACAAGGCAACATTGAAACGGCAGGCTTTGACAGTGCACACTGTGCTGCAATTGGCATTAAACATAGCGGTGAAGTCAAGGTCCTACCTAATATTCGCAACTACGCTTACGACATTACCATCGCGGGCCGCACTATCAAAGCAGACAAGATTAACCCACCGATGGACCAAGTTGAACAACTTGACGTAGCCCTGTTTAATCCAAACTATCCCTATGAATACCAGGGCTCGCTGGAAGCCTTCGCCCCTATGCTGGCCGTTAAAGATCGCGTCAATATCTTCATTAGTAATCAGGGGGAAGGACAAAAGCCGTATGAGCAAGTGGTCAAAGTTTGGTGTGACGAATGTCCATTGCCTTCTTTTGGTGCCGTGTTGTCACTTAAAACTGAACAGTTTAACCAACTCTACCCAAACGGATTGCCAGCTAGAACTCCTGTTTCTGTGATTCCTTACTCACACACTTGTGATTTCTCAGAATATGCCCAGATTCTAGGCGGGTTGGTGCCCTCGGTCATTGATGGACAAAGTATTGTTCCAACCGGAGCTCAATTTAGTGCCCAGCAAGCAGAAAAAGCCCTAGATGAAGTCGCAAAAACTGACGCAGCTCTGTCACGCACGGGAAAAGAAACCAATAACTTTGACGCTATCATCCGTGAACCTGGTGGTTTGTTCATTGAAACTGACAACCATGTGGGTTATTTGCTGTTTGATGGACGGCACGAAATGAGCGTCGGAGTAAACATTGTTGATGTCGCAAACCTTGTGAGTCGCTTAGCGCAATCAGACATCAATTTCTTCGACGGCGAAACAATACGAAATGCCATCTCAATCGATGGTGGTTCAGCAATGAAAGCATACGCGGTCGAGGTTCAAAGCGGCAATGTTTCAATGGATATTTTAAATCGCGTTGCCGCAGGAAGCCGAAATGCTCCGGGGAACGATGAACAAGGTTTAAACCTTTACTCTACAGTTGTTATGGAACTATAAGTTATGAGAATTTTGTTAACTCACTACCGTGTCGGCGAAACAGACGGCGTTTCACTTGAGATGGATAAATGGAAATGGGCGCTCGAGCAACAAGGACATCAAGTCTTTTACATGGCAGGCAGTTCTGGCAGTGTTGAAGCAGAATGCATCAACGCTCTGCGCTATGAAGACGAACTAAATGCCAAGATTACTCAAGATGCGTTCATTGCACCTAAATATTTCGAAACAGAACAGTCTCTGCTTGAAGCCATTCACTCTCAAGCTGAAGAGATCGCGTCTCAAGCCACTGCAATCATAGAAAAGCTCAATATCGATGTGATTGTACCCAACAATATCTTCGCTGTTGGGCACAGTTTAGCCGCCGCAATTGGTCTAGAAAAAGCAATCGAGAACACCGGGGTTAAAGTAGTCAATCACCACCACGATTTTCACTGGGAACGTGAGAAATTTAGTCAGCCTTGCTACCCAAGCATTCAGCAGATACTCGACAAGCATTTTCCTCCACAGCGCCCGCAAGACAAGCACTGCGTCATCAACAAGTTAGCTAAAGAATCATTAAGAAATGCGACAGGCTATGAGTCGACTGTTGTACCCAATGTATTCGACTTTGACCATTCAGACTGGAAGATCGATGACTACAATCAAGATCTTAGAAGTGAGTTTGGCATTCGAGATCAGGACATTGTTATCCTGCAAGCCACACGGATTGTTGCGCGTAAAGGCATAGAGCTCGCCATTGATCTCATTGCGGCACTAAACCAAAAGCTCCCTGACTGGATCGGTAGAACTCTCTATAATGGGCAACAAATTCAGCCCGATAGCCAAATCATTCTTGTTCTTGCAGGTATGAATGAAGAAGATGAATACTACGATAAACTCAAAGCGAAAGCAGACCAGATGAATGTGACTTTGCTTGATATTAACCATCGCATCGAGCACTCGCGTGGTAGCAAAAACGGCATCAAAACCTACTCATTGTGGGATGCTTATGTCCACGCTGATATTGTAACCTACCCAAGCTGGCTTGAAGGTTGGGGGAACCAATTCCTTGAAGGCTTGATCGCTAATGTTCCGCAAGTCGTTTATCGCTACCCAGTATACAAGACAGATATTGAACACTTTGGCTTCCACATCATAGATCTAGGAGAAGAACTAAGCTGGGATGCCAATAATCTAGCTCAAGTGTGTCCAACACGTATCGACAGTGCAGCAAAGCAGACCGAAAGCTATCTGTTTGATAACGCGATGCGTCAGCAACATATGCAAGAAAACTACACCATTGGCCAGACTTCGCTTTCCTACAAGGCGCTTGGTGAAATACTCAACACGGTATTCTAATCGTAATGTAAATATTGGCTCACTGGTAGTACTCGCTAAGAAGTATTAGTCGGCGCCTAAATTCACTGTCAGGTATGAGCCTATTGTTAAAACAATTCCACCCGCAAGATGCTTGCGGGTGGAATTGTTTTATGAGAAACATTGAAGCTATTTAGACATCTTGCCCGACATCTTCTTCCTCTAACATTGAGGAGAACTTAATTTCAAACTGATTGAAGTTAAAGGTACTCGGCCCATGAACTCGCTTGGTCGTGACTTTCTCTTCGCCAAATTGAACCGTTACGTGAGTATAGACCTTGCCTTTCACTTCAATGACAGATTCTTCTAATGCCACTTCTAACTCCTGCTCATGAGTATCACGAGCGTGTTTGACTTTTTCTAGGTGAGCATTGGCATCGCTCTTGTCCGCTTCGAGTTTCTCTTCTTGTTCTGGAGTTCGCTCTGATTTAGGAATTTTCTTTAACTCCAACTCTTTACGAACCATATCCATGGTTGCTTCTTGAGCTTGGGTGTACTGCTCTTTCAACTTAGCTTGCTTATCTTTAAACATTTGGAAGCGAGCAAAGGCATGCACATGAGTGGCGGTGTCACCCTCAACCCCAAGATTTACACAAGTTACTTTGTCGCCGACTTTTGCGCTACCACCGCTAAGTGTTCCTTGCCTTTCATTGGCGTCACATACCACTAAATTGTGTCCGCATCGTACTTCATTATTCATACAGTGCACGGCAAGGTGAATATCAGTGGCCGCTTGCAATTCGCTAAACTGCGCGTAATTGGCTGTAATTGAACCACCCGATTTCACCACACAGCTTTTCTTCTCATCCTCAGAGACGTTGTGGCCAATAATACCTTTCGCAACCTCTATGTCGCCTTGCGCCTGAACGTCGGCAGACTCAATAAAGCCACCGACAGTCAGTGACCCTGTGGTACGGACAACCATGTCGGACTCAATATTGCCAAATACCACCACATTGCCTTTAAATTTAACATGCCCAGTTGATACACCTATCGTTGGCAAACAAAGCGCGTCTTCCACATCGACACTCTTTTCCTTTAACACGGGCATACCGGAAACTTCTGCGACCAATAGGTTGGGATTATCAGGCGATACTTTGGTTCCTTTACCCGATTTAAGTACAGAGTCATTGCCCGGTTTAGGCGGAATAATTTTCCCTTGTACTGTAATGCCAGGCTTGCCTTTTGTCGCCGGAACTCTTTTCATTAAAGGGTCATTTTCAGAAACGGTAATGGTTTCACCAAGATTAAGCATATCCACTTTGCCGTCTTCATCAGAGGCTTTGGGAGCAAGAACTTGTTTGGTTGGATCTTCGACAAGAGGAACGAACTTAGCATCGACGCCTTGGACAGGGTTTTTACCTTTAGCTACTGGCTGAGTAAAGGTTTCCCCCGCCTTTAACTGATGACTCATTACCAAAACTTTTTTCAACGCAAGCTTGTTAATGCCTTTGGTAACATGCGCCTGTGCAAGAGCTTGCACAATTTGCGGTCCACGAAGTGGCTTGCCTTTGTAGGCACCAACCACAACCATACTCGCCAACATGTCATGTTCAGAAAGCACCACTTCAACCGTCGCATCTTGTACTTCAGCAATCGAAATACCGATATAAGCTTCACTCTTCATCTCTTTGGCGAGATTGATAAATCGAGCGACTTCATCATCAAGTAGCTTGTACTCATCAGCACCGATCGCTGCCAATGCATCATTTAACCCTCTGGTGTCGAAGTTATTATCCACTGTAATATCCGGTGATAACTTCGCGACAACCTGTTCCTTGTCTTCAGAAAAAGCGACAAACTTGTTCCACATGCCATTCTGTCCTATGTACGTCCTTACTTGAGTGTATAGAAGTTATTCCCCCAACTGTATCAAGTGTGTGACAAATTAAGGCGTACATCACTAGAAGGCGTTTTTACACTGTAAATAACGTTAGCTAGAGCTCGGAAAGTGATGAGCAGCACCTATAGAGTACACAGCGGTAACACGACAGCCTTGTTTGGAATACTCCAACGAATCACATAATTCAGAAGCAAGAATAATGCCTCGACCGTGAGTCTGGTTTTGCCCTGACGAGTTGTGGGCCCTCTCGTAATTGAACCCCTCTCCATTGTGCTCAAGATCAAGCGTCACTTTTTGCTGCTTAGGATCGTAGTTAACTCCGAGCTCAATCCAAGCATCGTCATCAATCTGTTTTATTTTTTCTTCTTTCATTTGATAGAACAGAAAGAAGCCATCAGGTTGCTCTTTAATTGAGGAATCAAGCTTGAGTAAACCATGATCAATAGCATTGGCAAACAGCTCGGAAAGAACAGAACAAACCAAGTCTAAGTGAGCGCCACTGATTAAAATGCCTGCTAAAAACTTTCGTACTTCGGTCATGACCGTCACTTGGCGCAACACTCTACCATCTAGCCGAAGCGTAGAGTTACAAGGAATTTTGTTGTATTGAATGGGTTCAATAGGAACATCTTGGTTGTTGCCGTTTAAAATAGGAAACTTCATGGTCAGTATCGATAAATCATCACCCACAGATTCATCGGCAAACTGACGTACGGATTCGTAAAGAACGGGAATCACTGACTGCTGACAGGTAAATGAGGCTTCAAGGCGCTCTTGGCCAAACTGCTCACCAGACTCATTGGTCGCTTCGATAACACCGTCAGTGTAGCAAATGATTTGTTGGTCGGGCTCCAGTTTGAAGTGAAGTAAATCAGATTCAAACTCGTGGGTTTGTAGAACCCCCAGTGGCATATGAGTGGAGGTTAATCTTCTAACAATAGTGCCATCATTATCAATTAAGTATCCGTCAGGTAACCCCCCTCCCCACCAAGAGACTTCGAATCCATTTGCACGGACTTCAAAGATACTGGCTGCTAGCATCATCCCCATAGGTAAGAAACGAACCAATACATCGTTAATCTCTCTTGCTATTTCACCGAGTGAGAGCCCTTTGGCTGCCATAGAAAAAAATGCTCGAGTCGCAGGAATCGCAGAAATTGCTGCAGGCAATCCATGCCCTGTTGCATCGGCAATCATGACATACACACCACCGTGAGGACGATTCGCAACAACAATCAAGTCGCCATTAAACACCGTTGAAGGAGTAGATAAATAGTTAATGCCATAGATGTTTTTAACCTGCGAACTCATCTCATGCATTAGATTGGAGAAGATAGATTCCGCAATGGCGTAGTCATAGCTGACTTGCTCACGGAATTGGCTCAGTTCATCGCGTTGTTCTTTTACTTCATTATGCATTTTAACGATTCGGCAATGCGCTTGCACCTTAGCGATCAAAACACTTCGTTCAACCGGCTTAAGAATAAAGTCATCTCCGACGGTTAGACAGCGTTCAAACGAGACATGGTCATCAAGTACCGTGAGAAAAATAATAGGAATATGAACATCAGAAAACGCATGCTTAATTTCTTCCGCTGTAGTGAAACCATCTTTAATCGGCATCATTACGTCTAGCAGGATAACGTCGGGCAAATTGTCCATCTCTTTCATAGCCTCCACCACCCCTTCACCGTTTTCAAACGTAGTGACAGTTTCAGCTAGATGATTGAGCATGAATCGGCATAGTTCTCGATTGGTCGCGTGATCATCAACGATCATTACATGCATAACTAACCTCCGAGTTATTACTCAATGGCAAACTTCTTATCGAAGCGAGATATGGTTAAAATCTTTCTCACCTGTGGCAAGGTATTGGTTATTCGAATCATGCCATCTTCCTGGCCTAGGTAGTTGTGCATATTGAGCAACATACCAAGGCCTGCACTATCTATGTAATCAACCTTTCTGAGATCAATTGTGAAACGAAACTCTTGGCGATCGTTATAGCAACGACGAAACTCTTGAACCAAATTAAATCCAAACGCACCTTCAATCAAAATGGTGACATGCTTGGTTGCGGAATCAATCACTGTTTCTACTGACATACTCTTCCCCTTTGACCTTATGTAATTAACGTATGTTAATGGTTAGAAAAGCTCGACTTCCCCTTCTTCAATGCTTTCTTGTGATGCGGCTGGCGCCCCTCGACTTTCAATCTGAGATTGAAGTGCTACGACTGCTTCGGCAAAATCTTGCTGATCGATATCTTGACGAGTCCATTGCTCGCAAAGGCTGATGAACTCTTGCAGATAAGCGACGGACTGCTTAGCGTAGTCACCCTGCTGAACGATGATGTCAGCAAACTGTAGCGCCCGAATACCATTATCAACCTGGGTATGTAATCGATCCCCACTCGAACGTATCTTCTGTACTTCTTGCTCCACTGAAATATTCACTTCTTGGACACCGCGGAGCATCTCATCAACCTTGTCTTTCGATTCAATCGCTTCTGTCATATCAATAGAAGCCATCTCGCCTACCGTCTTGTTTGCCTCTTGCACTGTCTGTTGCGCGACATTGATTTCCGCTTCAATTTCATCGTTGAGCTCTTTCGCTTTGTGTGAAAGATTACGTACCTCTTGTGCGACGACCGCAAATCCTCGTCCAGCCTCACCAGCACGCGCAGCCTCGATCGCTGCATTAAGTGCCAGAAGGTTCGTCTGTTCGGACAAACCTCTAACCTGAGCCAGTAGCTTAAATACCGAATCTAGTTTGTCCGACATATCATGGATACTGTGCACTGCCGAGATACTTTTTTCTGAAACATTGACTAAGGTATCGACAAATTGACGAATAATCGCTTCGGTCTTAGGTAGCACTTGGCTTATGTCGCTTTCATGATCACGGTTACCGAGCAGGTTATCTACAAGCTCTGATGTGATCTGACTTTGTCCCTCAGCTAGCTTTTGCAGCTCAAAATAGCTTTCGTTGAGCGTCTCTACGGATTCATCGACCACACTTCGTTGGTGATCAAGCGGGTCGGTTAGTTGCTGAGAAATTAAGCTCAGCATCGGAGAGATTTCGCTAGGTGGAGTGCTGCCAGGCGAAAGAGCCTTTTCACTGGCTTTGTTAGATGGCACTTCGCTTGTCACTCGCTTAGGCAATACAAACCATGGAATTGCTGCGGCGAGTACAGTCAATGCTACATGAGCGATAGAGGTAGACATACTCATAGCGATAGACAAGAGCACAACTTGCGAACCAATTGCGATGAAGTATCGAGTTTTTATATTGCTTGTTTTAGCTTTCATCGGTCTTCCTTGAGGTTGTATGTCACCTGGCTACTCATTAGGAGACAAAAATTGACATATCTGTTTGGGGACTTTCTTCAGGTCGAGAACAGATAAAGCAGCATCCATCTCCACCGCCACACGGGGCATCCCCCAAACAACCGAAGAGGCTTGATCTTGCGCGATGGTTTTGCCACCCGCTTGTTTCATACGAAGCATTCCTTGTGCTCCGTCCTTCCCCATACCAGTAAGAATGACGCCGATTGCATTTTTGCCAACGGTTTCTGCAACCGCATCAAACATAACGTCAACCGAAGGTTTGTGGCGATTCACCGCTGGTCGGTCATCCAGTTGGCAATAAAGATGATTTCCACGTCGTACAACAACGAGGTGTTTATCTCCAGGAGCGAGATAAGCGCAGCCATTGACCAACGGCGCCCTATTCGCACTCAATTCTTTGACATTAATCTTGCTATGCTCATTAAGCCGTGCAGCAAAGGAGGTTGAGAACATAGCGCTAATATGTTGAGTAATGATGATGGGAGGGAGCCCTGCGGGCAATGCCGAAAGCACCTGTTTCACCGCTTCCGTTCCTCCGGTTGACGCGCCAATCGCTATCACTTCAACTTTACTTTGACCTTTGATCGTCGGTAATACTTCCGGTTCAACGGCCGAGCCTTTACCTGTTACATTTGCCCCTGCCGCCATTTTTATCTTTTCGTTAACCAGTTGCTTGTAATTAACCATCTCCGCAGTGCTTTCGACCGAAGGCTTGGGAAAATAATCTACTGCACCAAGCTCTAAAGCCGCGAGTGTCGCTTCAGCACCATGCTGAGTGAGCGTGGATATCATGACGACAGGCATCGGCCTCAAACGCATGAGATTCTTTAGAAACTGAACCCCATTCATTTTTGGCATTTCGATATCTAGAGTAATGACGTCGGGGTTATGTTGCTTAATCAGATCTCTCGCTTGAAATGGATCTTCCGCCATGGCAACAACCTGTAGCTCTGGATCTGAGTTAATGAGTTGCGAGAGCAATGCTCTAAAAACAGGAGAATCATCGACGACTAAAACTTTAACTTTCTTCATTAGAACAGCTCCACGTCATCGTCATGTGGGCGATGACTTTCTTTATCCAACTGACTGGCGTATTTTTCTTCTTGATGTTGTAGATTATGCATTTCAGTAAATGGAATACGCTTAATCCAAGCTTTTCCGCTGATTGGATCAAACAACACTCTTCTTGGCTCTAGCCCGCCAAGATCTTGAGCAACAACATTAAGGCTTTCTTGTTCGACGTAACTTAAGATGAACGCGATATTCTTTTCCCCAACCATGCTGTTGCGCCCTAACATTTGTGCACCTCCAAACAGTTTGACCTGTAGATTACTTCGCCTCGCTCCCCGTTCTATCAGTGCATTGATCAGTATTTCCATCGCATAGCTGCCGTAGCGAGAGGCAATGGATACAACTTCTTCTGGCTTCCATGTTTTTAACTGCGACTTACTGTCAAAAGGCAGTAAGAAATGGTTCATTCCTCCCACTTCTGATTCTTTATCCCACATACACGCAGCAATACATGACCCCAAACCTGTCGCGATAATTTCATCTGTCTTACGACTACAATACACCCCCCCAGGAAACACCTTTACAATGTGTTTTTCTTTTAAAGGATGATAGAAGCGATCAAAGTGACTGTTTTCGTACTTGGGTGTTTCCGCTCTTGCCCAGTTCATGGTTAGCGCCTACTTTTTTACGTAAATGGTATGTCCTAGATGATGGAAAATATCTAAGCTCGCAGGCACACCCTCTGAATGACCTAAAAGCAGTACCCCGTTGGGTTTTAGCTGCTGATGAAAACGTTGAATTAATTTTTCTTGGGTTTGCCTATCAAAATAAATCATCACATTACGACATGAGATGAGGTCAAACTTTTCTTCAAAATGCCACTTTTCAAGTAAGTTCAACCGATGAAAGTTGATTCTTTTTTGTAGGCCAGCTTTGCACTTAATACTACCTTGATGCTGCCCTACCCCCCGAACAAAACAGGGTTTAAGATATTTTTTGGGTATACTTGCAATAGCCTCATCACTATAAATACCCGTTTTTGCATGCGCCAAAACTTTGGTGTCGAGATCAGTGGCAGTGAGGCTTACATCGTCAAACTGGGATAGCGCATTCGCCCAATGTAAGGATGATATTAAGCTATAGGGCTCCTCCCCCGTAGAGCACCCTGCTGACCAAACTTTAAGTCTTTTCACCCCTTGTTGGCGCCACTCTTTCATCAAAACTTTCTCGATAAACTCAAAGTGATGATACTCACGGAAGAACTGCGTTTTATTGGTTGTTAAGCAGTTAATAAAGCTAACCTGCTCTTGAGGGTCTTGTTCTATAATCTGCCGATATTCGCTAAAACGCTTAAGGCCTAGCCGCCTAAGCTGACGGCTAACCCTTCCATATACCATGGTTCTTTTTCGATCCGAGAAGAAGATGCCGACATTCTTGTGCATAAACCACTGAATAAACTTGAAGTCTTTTCCAGTCAGCTCGAACTCTTCGTTGTCTGGCACCGCACTCTCAGTTTGAGCTAGAACTCTTCCCATTCGTCTCCATCCTCTTCAAGCTTGAAGCTTGAGTTCGCCACTTTCGGTGTTCGAATCTCACGGATATTGGTATCGCGCCCGCCCTTATCTTTGGGTTTTGACTCAAATGTGGTGACGTTATTGTCAGTGGCAAAAAAGTTCATTAGGTGGAGTAGCTCTTTACCTTCATCCTTGAGCGATTGACTCGCCGCTGAAGTTTCTTCAACCAGTGAAGCATTTTGCTGAGTCATCTCATCCATGGTGGTGATAGAGCGATTAATCTCATCAATACCGGTCGATTGCTCAAGGCTTGAAGAAGCAATTTGGGCAATCAGCTCTGTCACTTTCTGTACCGCTTCAACGATTTCGTTAAGAGTTTCACCGGATTCGTCGACTAAGCGAGAACCTTCATCGACTTTCTCAACGCTGTCTTTGATCAAGCCCTTAATCTCTTTCGCCGCCGCCGCACTGCGCTGTGCTAGATTGCGAACTTCGCCCGCAACAACTGCGAAACCTCGACCCTGCTCACCCGCTCGTGCAGCCTCTACCGCAGCGTTAAGGGCAAGTAGATTGGTTTGGAACGCAATCTCATCAATAACGCCTATGATGTCAGCAATCTTCTTACTAGCGGTATTAATCTCAGCCATGGCGGAGACAGCCTGTCCAACGACTTCACCGCCTTTACCAGCTTTCTTCGCCGCATCATCAGACAGCTCATTCGCGCCCTTCGCGTTGTCTGCATTTTGACGAACGGTCGCCGTCATCTGCTCCATACTTGCCGCAGTCTCTTCTAAGTTAGAAGCTTGAGCCTCAACTCGCTGACTAAGGTCATTATTACCTTCAGCAATCTCTGTAGATGCTGTGGCAACTCGAGCAGAAGATTGTGTAATCTTATCGACCATATTCCTCAAGTTAAGGATTGAGGTGTTCACCGCATTAGAAAGTCGAGCAAACTCACCGGTATTATCTTCTGGCATCGTGGTATTGAGATTGCCATCGGCAACTTGACTCATCACATCAATACATTGCCCGATAGGTGTCACCATGGTGTCTAACAGGTTATTGATCCCATCACCTAACTCTTTCATAAATCCATTGTAAACACTGGTATCGATACGCTCATTCAACTCACCTGCAATGGCTTTCTGAATCAGTGATTCGACCTGGCGCTGCCCATCTTGCTGTTCGGTAATATCAACCCACTGGAGCGCAGGTCCAATATAGTTCCCTTCACCATCACGCATTGCGATACAGGTTAGATTGAACTCCAACCCACCTACCGCAATGTTTGAGGAAAAGGGTAAGCGATCAGGGTTAGTGATAATACCTCGCTGATGACCTGGGTTTTTATGGAACACGTCAATATTTCTGCCAACCAGTTTACTGGCATCAAACCCAGGTAATACTTTCTTCAGATCGCTCTCTCGGCTGCTGAGCAAGGTTTGTAACGCTGGATTGAGATAAGTAATGATGCCATCTTTATTCGCCATCATGATGTTAGTCGTCATACCTGAAACGGCAGAAGCCAAGCGGCCAATCTCTTCTTCCTTCGCCCGCTCTTCTGTCACATCGCGCCACTCCAGCGTATTACCAATGTAGTTACCCTGAGCATCATGGATAGCGGCAACGTTTAGCTCAATTTTTATATCCGCAATGGTGATATCTGTGCTGTATGGTAAGTTACTTGGATCAGCGAGAAGCTGGCGCTGGTGAGCAGGATTGCGATGAAACTCATCGATGCAGCGTCCCATCAGCCACTCTTCACTAGCAGTAAACCCAGACCAGACCGTTCGCATTGTCGCCTCGTGTTTTTTGAACAGAGTAATAGTCTCTTGGTTTGCGTAGGTAATTTGGAAATCTCGGTCAATCATCACCATAGCGGTTTGAGCTTGGTTAACAGCCGCTTGTAAGCGAGAGATTTCATTGTCTCGTTTTACACTCTCGGTAACGTCAGACCATTCAAGAGTGTTACCAACATAGTTCCCTTGAGCATCGATAATGGCGCCGACGTTAAGCTCAATTAGAACATCTTTGACTTGAATGTTGGTGGTATACGGCAGGTTGGATGGGTTAGACAGCATCTGACGCTGATGACTTGGATTCGAATGGAACAAGTCAATACAGTAGCCTAATAGAAACTCTTCCGTAGCGCGGAAATTGGGCCAAATTGACTGAAACAAGGCTTCATGAGTTTTCAGCAGATCGACTGATTTTTGATTGAGATAAGTGATATTGAAATCACGGTCAATCATCATCAAAGCCGTTTGCGCTGCATTTAATGCAGAGAAAAGCTGTTCCTTGGTGACACCTTGTTCATGCTCAGGTTCAAATTCTTCAGTTAGTGTGTCCTGCGTTGGCGCTTCAAATTGAGCAGCAGGCGCTGTTTTCCGATTCCAAAATGCCATGAGTTTTCCCTCACTGGTTGCTTCTTCTGACGTGTATTACCAAAACGAATAGACCACACCCGTCTTGGTATTAGGCCCAACTCTCTTCCTCTTGGCTGGGTACAGGAAGCTCGGCAACATCAAAGAGAGCCTCCAAATGAATAAGTATTAAGTGCCCGTTGGTCACTGATGCAATGCCGCGCACGTAGCTATGATCGACGCTAGTGGAAACATGTGGTGATGGTTTTATTTGTTCTTCTGTTAACGGGTAAACTTCTGACACACCGTCGACAATGATGCCAAGCGGGTGTTTATGTGAATCATTTAGCACGATGACTACCGTCGTCGAACTTATCTTTGCCGGAGACAAGCCAAAACGCATTCTGAGATCGACTATAGGAACGTATTCCCCTCGAATCTCTAGCACGCCTTTCATGTACTCTGGAGAATTTGGCACTTCACGAACAGAGCTCCAACCGCGAACCTCTCGGACATCCAAAATCGGCACACCATACTCTTCTTCTTCTAAAACGAAGCTGAGAAACTCTTCTGTCATAATCATTATTCAGCCCTCAGAATTCGGTCTATATTGAGCAGTTCTTCAGTATCGAGCAGTGACATAACGTGTTCGCCCACGTTGATCAAACCTTGTAGGTAAGGCGTTACCTTAGACTCGCCAACCGCTGGATACAGGTCGTTGTCGCCACGACTGACAACATCACTCACTCCATCAACCACAAGCCCCATTAAGCGATCCTGATCCGCATCACTATAGCGAAGCACAATAACAACGGTTGTAGGGCGGTATTCATTAGATCCGACTGAGAACCTCAACCTAAGATCAACCACAGGGACAATCATTCCGCGTAAGTTAATGACCCCTCGAACATATTGAGGTGACCGCGGTATTGGGGTTGGACGCTCCCACACTCGAATCTCTTCCACATCTTTGATTTCTACGCCATACAACTCGTGAGCGAGTTTAAAGCTAAGGAAGTCGGCACTTTCGCTGACCTCTCCACTAACATTGCCCAAGAGTACTTCTGCCTGGGCTTCTATGTTCTGCTTCGCTGCATCTGACATATCATGAATATTGGTTACTTCGCTTGTCACTGCTTCCATGCTCGCTCCTTAAGCTGCCACGCCTTTGTGAGTAGTTTCGGAGGCTCTTTTTAAGAAGTTGGTGATCAGCCCTTGAATATCGAGAATTAGTGATACCGAGCCATCCCCTAAAATGGTCGCACCTGAGATACCTGCGACCTTGCAGTAATTGGACTCCAAGCTCTTGATGACCACCTGTTGCTGATCAAGTAATTCGTCAAGTAGTAAACCAACTCTATTACCGGCCGCTTCAACAAAACAGAGAATACGCTGCTCTAAACCTTCGCTATTGCCCATTTCGAGCTCATCTTGAAGACGAAGAATTGGAATGTTTTCTTCACGGAGGCGATAAAGTTCGATTCCTCCAGAGGCGAGCTTGATGCAGTTGGGATCAATTTGAATCGATTCAACAATAGTAAGGAGTGGGATCACATACACTTCACCGCCCACTCTGACTAACTGTCCATCAAGAATGGCAAGGGTTAACGGCAAACTAATCGTAAAGCAACTCCCCGCACCAAGCGCAGATTCCACTTCAATATGCCCACCAAGCTCTTCGATATTTCGGCGCACGACATCCATGCCGACGCCGCGACCGGATATATCCGAAACCTCTTCTGCGGTAGAGAAGCCAGGGGCAAAAATCAGATTCATGATTTGTTTATCGGAATACTCTTCGCGGCGAGACTCCGCAGCAAGTACGCCTTTTTCGAGTGCTTTGTTCCACAGCTTGTCGCAATTTAGGCCCGCACCATCATCCTTAATTTCAATGACAATCGAACCACCCTGATGATAGGCGTTCAGCTCAATAGTCCCCATTTCACTCTTACCTGCTTCAAGGCGCTGCTGGGGTTGTTCGATGCCGTGATCGATACCATTTCTAACTAGGTGAACTAAAGGATCGACAATTCGCTCTAGAACGGTTTTGTCTAATTCGGTTTGCTCGCCTTTAATTTGTAGATCCACTTGTTTATCCAATCGACTCGACAAGTCTCGGACAAGGCGTGGAAAACGACTGAAAGCAAAGCTCATCGGTAACATCCGGATATTGAGGACATTTTCTTGTAAGTCTTTGCTGTTCTGCAGCAACTGATCTAAGCCGGTTTTGAGTTTTTCTAGCTTTTCAATGGTGAAGTCGTTACCAATTTCAGTCAGCATAGATTGTGTAATGACGAGCTCACCGACTAAGTTAATCAAGCTATCGACCTTATCGATATCGACGCGAATTGAACTCACATTGGAGTCTGACTTAGCCACCTTAGTCGATTTATTCGGTTCTTTGCTTTGTGCGGAATTCACTACCTCGGGAGTAGCGCTTTCCACGCTCTCAGCTTTACTTTGCTGTTTGGCATTTTCGATAAGATCGGAAGACTGTTCTTCTTTCTGCGGTTGCGGTGTTTGCTCTATCTTTAGGTCACACTCATCTTCAACCCATTCGAACACTTCATGGATTTGCGCTTCTTCAACGCTGCTATCTAAACTAGCGGTCCAAGCAAGGAAACACAGCTCGGCTTCAATGTCATCGATTTCTGGAAGTTTTGTCGTATCTACAAGGATCTGACAAGACTCGTCTAACTCTTTCAATTCACGGAGAATACGTAATGGGTCATTGCCACTGAAAAACATCTCAGGGTGAGGAGAGAAGGTGATCTTCCACGGTTGATTCGAATCCGTGCTACTAGTTACTTGATTCTTTTCGGATTGAACATCGACTGTCTCTGATGGCGCCTCACCGAGCAACTGGGCTAATTTGACTCCGACTTCTTCTTTTAGCGCGACGTTAACTTCGTTACCCAACTCGTGACCTTCGAGCATGCTGTGAATACAGTCACCACTCTTAAGCAATAGGTCGATCGTTTCAGCAGAAAGTGAACGCTCATTGTTGCGCACCAAATCGAGATAGGCTTCGACGTTGTGGGTAAACTCGCTGATATCAAGTAGGTTAAACGTCCCTGCCCCTCCCTTAATCGAGTGGGCTGCACGGAATATGGTGTTGATTGACTCTTCTTCTACCTGAGCCGGGTCTAAGTTAAGTAGTACATCTTCAAGCACTTCAAGATTTTCACGACACTCCTCGTAAAACATCTTGCGCAGCTGTTCCATATCTAAAGCCATATTGTAGCCTCACCAATTGACGTTGCTGTGAGAAGAAACCGTTTAGATTACGCGTTTTAGTGTTTTTAATAACGTATCTGGATTAAACGGTTTCACTAACCAACCTGTTGCTCCCGCTGACTTACCTTGTTGCTTTTTATCCGTACTGGTTTCTGTTGTCAGCATCAGAATTGGGATAAATTTGTATTGTGGTTTTTCGCGCAGTGCCTTCACTAACTCAAAACCTCCCATATTTGGCATGTTGACATCGGATATCACCACATCAAATTTGGCTGTTGTCACCTTGCTTAACGCATCTCTTCCATCATTTGCAGTTTCAACGTCATACCCTGCGTCGCGCAAAGTGTGACTCACCATCTGACGAATTGAGACGGAATCATCCACAGCTAGAATTTTAGTCATATTTACAGTTCTCCAACTTCGGTGTTCATATCAAAATGATCATCCAGTCCAAGTGTACTAATACCTTCGATCAGTGACGGAGTAGGTTGTACTAATTGAATGTCTATCTGATTGGATTTGGCAGAGAGGAATAATGACGCCAGAGCCTGAATACCAGCAGCATCAACGCGGCTAACATGTGACGCATCTATATTGAGTTGATTGTCTTGAGCAAGCCAAGTTTTGTATTGGGTCGCGGAGTCGAGTACCGTTGAGATATCTAATGACTCAGGTAACAAACATTCCATGTTTTCAACCTTAACTACTTTGTTATTATTCCTAGCCGATATTAAGCATGTTGCTTAAGAATGAGTGTAGGAAGGAATCATTAATTCGCAAGTTGCTTATATACGGAATATGGATGAGTCTTTGTTGATAGATTTAAAGTTGCAGGAGATTATCTTTACTTTTTAGATAATTACATAGAGTTGCACTGTTTCAGGAAATTATGATTTTTTTCCAATGGGTGAGCCAAGTTCTGATGAACAGCGTTAGGCGTGATTTCAATTTACAGTGTAAAAAAGTAGTTGTTTACACTGTAAATTCTTACTTTTATGAGCGCAGCCAACATTGTTTTACAGTGTAAATTTGGGCAGCTTAATTACCAACGTAACTATTACTAATGATAGAGGTAAGAAGCTGAGCTCTAAACTCCTGTTCTGCCTGCTTACTCCCAGCAAAACCGAACTCTCTAGCGCACCATTGCCAGTCTTTACGTTGAACCACCTTTCGAATGAAAAAGTCACTCATGGTATCCAATACATGCGGCGAGTTCTTCCACCATAGATCGAGCAATGGAACTACGCTGTCAAAGCTCGCTCCCCCGTTGCAATAGTTTTTTATTAGGCTATTCAGTTTAGGCTTTTCAACGGAAGCATTATCTTTTGCGAGTAAACTACGGACAAGTTCAATCTCAAGTTCGCAGTAAGTTTCACTCACAGCATATTGGAAAGAGAGATCAAAATAACCCTCGACTTGATGACCCCAATCAAGGTCACCGCTTAGCATGACGACTGAATAAGTGCCACTCGCCTGCTCTCTCTGGCTGCCTAGCTTAACGGGAAAAAAACCACAGCTACGCCAAAAATGAATCAGTTCCGCAGTTGCACCAAAGCTGGTGGAGTAAAAATCGTAACGACCACTTTGGATAAGTTGCTTGACCATAGCATTGCCGATACCTGCTCTTTGCATACTAGGGTGAACGGCGATGCGCATAATTCGTTGGCTCGACTGCAAAGCGGCCTCAGTCACGCCAAGTTGATTGGCTAATAAACTTGGCACTAAATGTCCTCGTGGGCGGCGCTTACCTAACTGAACTTGCTCAACCAATTCCGGAGATAACCTCCCCTCTTCTACTGTGAGCATGCAACCTAGACATTGGTCATCCTCCAATATCGCATGTAGCTGTATCGCATCATCTTCAAGTAATAGCATTAAGTCATTGGGAGAGGTCTGATAATGAGCATTCACCAATAAAGCAAAACACCTTCTTAGAATCGAAGTTTGAGCGACGAGCTTTCGCTTATCTAACTGGATAAGTTGATTCGACGAAGCTTGCTGTTTCACATCGGCCAAATCAGCATTTAATAGGAACGTATCAAAGAGCCATTGCTCAAGCGGGTCACCCACGCTCCAACGGATGGGTGCATCCAAATGGAAAAACCGAGCACCAGGACGTTGTTGCTTTAGCCATGTTTGGAATTTAACACTAAAGCCTCGGCCACATCCTTCATAGCCATGAATCGTGGTCGAAAAAACAGCGCGATGATGCTGTTCAACCATAGTCTTCAACATGGGAATGGGGATAGCTGACGCTTCATCGACAAACAGACAATCACACGTTTTCTGGCTGCGAAGCAGTTCATCCGGCGCAACAAACTCTAGCACTGATAGCTGAAATTGAAGACGGCCTTTATCAGCAGTTGCTTGAGGTAGCAACCGTTGAGCATGCTCAAAAACTGGCTGAACGGTCGCTAAACTTGGTGCCGTCACCACGATATGGATAGACCGTTCTTGCATCAGTTTCGCGGCAGCAATGCCCAAAGCACTGCTTTTTCCTCTGCCACGATCAGCGGTCATCACTAGAGGACGCTTGCGATGCCCTTCAACGACTTTAAGGATTTTCTCAATAGCCTGGTTTTGCTGTTCAAACTTTTCATGAGCTTGGTTTTCACTGCACGGAGGCATGGATAACTTGCCGTCCTCTTCAACCACAATGAGATTGTGAAAAGCATTGTTTAACCATGTTTGGGCAAGCGTTGGGCTGCTGGTTTTCTCAGGTAGAATGATCACCAGCCCACCACCTTTCACACAGCCTGTTGCAGCAGTAAAGCTATTAGCGTCAAACCCTTCCCGGAAATCACAGCACAACAATAGGCATTCTTGCCCTAAGAGCTGATGACCCTTCTTGAAGCCGACTTGTTTTTCCACCTCATCATTACAATCGCCCCCAAGCAAGAAAACATCTTTACCAGCAACCAAAGAAAAAAGAGTATCGAGGCATTGCTTCTGCCAATGCTCACTACCTTGTAACACAACACCATAGCGATGGTTAGACTTAGCGGACAACGCGAGCAAGTTGGAAAAATAGTCTTTGATTGCAGTCATAAACTCATAAGCACGATAGGATTGGAGTTAGCGATATTATGGCATAAAAAAAGCCGCAAATAGCGGCTTAATAAATGAGTGTGATGACTTAGTGTAGCTTCTTCGCAACTAGGTCTAGTAACTCTTGCATCAAAGCGTCATCAACCTTTTTCAGGTTTAACGTCAAGTTGCTGCCTTTGCGGGTATAGCTAGCGCGACCCTTCACTAACTCTGTTTTAGCCACGGCGGATTTCTTAGTTGGTGATAGCTCTTCAATCCAAGCTTCGATGGTTTCTGTCACTTCTTTAGTGATTCGAGCCACCCCTTGAGATTGAGTACGCTGCCAAACAAAACCTTCATCTGAGCTGCACTTATTGAGAAGTTTGCTCTGCTTATCTGACTCCAAAGCATTAAATTGCTTATGCAGTTTAACGATTGTTGGGCGGCCCAGCTCAGCCACATTTGGGTAAGCTTGTAGAAGTTCAAGCGGAAGATCAGCAGCTTTGAGTGCGCCACTCACTAGTGCTTCACTACACTGGAACATCTTGGCTAAAGCTTTTTGATCTTCTGCTTCCCCACTTTCAAGTTTAGCTAGCATCTCGCGACCTTTCTCATACAAAGACAAAGGTTTATGAGCGTTCGCGACATCAGACAAGAACTTAGCGTGTTCAGTGCTAATATTCTCTCCGACATAAATCATGAACTCTTTGTCTGCAAGAATACAAGACATGCGACGGCGACTACCATCGAGGACTTCAATCTTGCCATCTTCACGTCGACGACCGACTGCTGGATATTGCTGACCACGCTCTTTCAACGTAACCAATACATCTGATAACGCATGTTCGTTTAAAAACGACTGCTCACGAGCGTTTTCTGCAAATACAACCGTTGACTCACCTATTTTTTCAGCAGGAATACGCACTAATTCGAATTGAACTTTCTCTTCACCAGCAACGGCAAGTTCAATCACCTGAGCTTGTTCTTTCGCCGCTTGTTGCGCTTCTTGTGGTGTAGTGACATGACGCTTATTCGCCTTGCCAAATAATCTCGCGTTTAAATCTGAAGTTTTAATTGCCATTTTCTAATTACCCCTGATTTAATGATGACCAATGACTGTGCAGAACTCGTTCAAGTTCTAATGCACTTTTCTGTACCGCATCTTGCGCAGTCGCTAGGGTCTTCTTACCCCCTTCAAAGTCGCCTGTCGTCAAGTCAAATACCGTGCTGTAGGTATCAGCACATGTTTCAAAAGCGCGGCTGCGAGGAATAGTCGCCATCGTTACTTGATCACCTAATAAATAATTCATTTCGGTTAATACTGCGACCTGCTTTTTGTTGTCATCTTCAAACATAGTCGGCATCAGACGAACAAACTCAAGACCCTGCCAATCTTCTGGGAACATTTCGTACACAGTTGGCAAATGCTGGAAGAAGTTAACCGTTGATGCCCAGTCCAAACGCTTCGCAGCACACGGAATCAGTAGCGCGTTTGAGGCGTACATAGCATTCCATACCAGTGGATCGACGTGTGGACCAGTATCAATCATGATGACATCGAAGTCGTCAGCAATCTGATCGATCAGTTTTTCCTTCAGCAGCTTCACGATATCCAAAGACTGATTCTGCGATAAGTGTTGCCACGCTTCAGCGTTAAACATCGCGTCTTCAGGGAAAGCAGAAACCGTCTTTAAGTTTGGATACTGCGTGGGCAGCAGGACATTTTTATGTAGGAACTCGTTATCGACTTCCACCCCTTCTGGCACATTATCCAACATGATATCAACGGCTGAATAGATGTTGTCGTGGTCGGTCAGACTAATTTGTGGGTTTAAGAATAGACGTAGTGACCCTTGAGGATCTAAATCGATAAGACAAATACGGTAACGCTTATCTAAATTCAGCGCTAAGCAAGCCGCAAGGTGTACCGCTGTCATCGACTTACCTGTACCACCCTTTTGGTTTTGTACGTTGATGATCCATGGCTTATTGTCACCATTCTTCTTACGTTCATGAAACTTAGGGATGCCCGCCGCATCCATCAGCATATGCGCTTCTTGCAAAGAGATTGAATAATGGTTGGCATTATTCTTAGTGAATTGGTGGCCAGACTCTTCAAGCTTGCTAATTGCATCATCCAATTTACGTCGAGTTAAGCCCGAACGCGTTTCCATCAACGCTTTCGACATTGGAGGAAAATGCTCATCGCTGCGTTCTTCCAAAACTATTTCGATACGATCAGCTTGAACCTGAGCTGTTTTTTCTGCTAGCTGAATGAGACTCTCAATCGTATGTTCTCGTTTCATTTGCCAAATTCCGTTAGTAGTGACCTGATGATTATTGTACAGCACTTTGCACAACATACAATAAAAAGGTGAACATACAATTATAGATATTAATCACATTAAATAGAAATACGACATGTATTTTAAAGTCAAAGAGCAAAAACAGGTCAAATCATTGTTAAAAAGTTCTTTATAACAACCTTAAAGTCTAACAACAATAAAAGTGTTACAGCATCACTTATTTACAATGTAAAAATAATAGTAAATGCATCTAATCAGTTAACTCTCCGGAACGATTAAGAATTAGCTCTATTTTACGGTTGGTGCAATTTTGACTTAAGTCGCGCAGCAAAATGAAGAAGCCTCCACCCAAGTAGCCAAATTCGTTCATGCTAGAAATACACCGCGCTAGAACTTTACTGGAACAATGATCAAGGAAGGCATGGTGATCATGCTTTCGGCAAGTTTTAATGCGTAGGGAACGATGATCAAGGAATTTTCAGCTCAGAAACAAGGCGACTCTAGATCCTAAACAAATGATCAAAGATCGGAACAATGATCAAGTAACACTCACCACCGGAAGCATGAAAAAATGCTACCGAATTACGGAAGAATGCAGATGGACTAAGAGATAAGAGCCAATACGGTATTGCGAGAGCGAATTGTTGAACTACAACTAAACAAATTCAGGAACGATGTAACTTACTTGATCATGCTTTCGAAACAATGAAGACTAGCGATAAAAGCACAGCAAAATAGACGACTTGTCGTTCAACTAAAGATATTGTTCAGATAACAATCAATACCCGTTGTTACATCCGTCTTCCTTGATCATTGTTTCGGAAGTTAGGCCAGGAAAAAGAGAAGGTTTCGTCGTCAATCTCAAACAGTTATTCTTGGTCCTGTGGATAAAGTGTGTAGGGCTGATGATCATGCTTTCATAGGCACGTTGATCATAGATTCGAATTAATGATGATCATCGTTCTAGTAATATTTGATCATGCTTTCAAAGACTTATTGATCATGCTTTCGGGTTTATCATGATCATGCTTTCCAAAGGTTTAAAAAAAAATCTCTTTATGTACATACACTTACAGACATCAGAACGCCCGGATCAATAGATCATATAATCTATTAAGATCAGATTAATCAAAAAGATCAGTTATTTAAAAGCAATAATTTTTTCTTTATTTATGATCTTTTTTTCTTTATTCTTTCGGAACTATAGCGATATTACGGCTAGTGTGACACGGATCTAATAATGAGCTCAGACGAAAAACTACTGATCAAAGCGCCAAGAAGCCACAAAGATGGACACTTATTTGAAGTATCTGAAGTTGCTGTTAATTGGATAGAACAGTACCAACACTTCAAAGGCGTTACGAAAAGTATCGTCGAACTTCTTAATCTCATTTCCCTAAGAGGTTTTAGTAGCAAAGATGGATTAGTTTCTACAACTGAACTGATTGATGCCACTGATGGTCAAGTAACCCGCGCAGCTATCCAGCAAAGGTTACGCGCAGCCGTCAATATTGGTCTTTTTCAGCAAGTTCCTGTTCGATTTGAAGAAGGTCTGGCTGGTAAAACCATGCTACACCGTTTCGTGAACCCCAATCAGCTAATCTCCGTTTTAGGTGCAACGAGTCTGGTTACAGAGTCTGTTAAACAAACCGAGAAACAGAAACGCTCAAAAGCTTTGGCGCAAACACAAGTCAATAAACGATTATTGAATGAGCACGGGCTAAACACGCCACCAGCAATGAAAGATGAAGCAGATCAGTTTGTTGTCTCACCAACCAACTGGGCTGGTATCATAGATCAAGCTTTAGCGCCGCCACGTACGCGTAAAAGCTATCAAAAAAGTATGGTGTCGATCTCGGGAACACGTGCTGTGATCGAAACACGATCATCTAAAAACATAATGACCGTCGATGATCTCATGACCTTATTCGCGCTGTTCACTTTGACTGTGCAATATCATGAGCATCACCAACATCAGTACCAGTTGGATGGTACTCATGTACCGAATAAAACTCCGCTGTACATCACCGATATTCTTTCTCTGCGTGGGAAAAAAGACAGTGGTCCGGCCCGTGATTCTATTCGTGACAGTATTGATCGAATTGAGTTCACTGACTTTCAGTTGCACGAGCTTACTGGTCGATGGCTTAGCGAGAACATGCCAGAAGGCTTCAAGAGCGATCGTTTTAGATTTTTAGCCCGTACCATTACCGCATCGGAAGAAGCCCCTACAGAGGGCGCTGACGGCGAAATACGCATTAAACCAAACCTATACATCCTAGTATGGGAACCATCGTTCTACGAAGAACTGCTTACGCGTGATTATTTCTTCCTGTTTCCGCCTGAAATCCTAAAGCAGCATACTTTAGTGTTTCAGCTGTACAGCTACTTCCGCAGTCGTATGTCGCGTCGTCATTCAGACGTGATGTTACTGAGTGAGTTGAACCAGAAACTGGCGCGAAATATTGAATGGCGTCGCTTCTCGATGGATCTGATCCGCGAGTTGAAGAGACTGGCTGAAGATAAGGGCACCGAAGATCTATTTCTGGTCAACCTTTGGGGCTACCACTTAACGATCTCGGCAATGATCGAAAATGGTAAAGTCAAAGATTATCAGTTTGATATTAAGTGTGATGCCGAAGAAGTGTTGCGTTACTCGCGCGCTCGAACTACCAACGCGGGTAAGCGTAATATGGCTCCAACCTTGCCAAACCCGCTTCGTAACGAAATGGTGTCAAAACAGCAGCTTGAAGAGATGTCTCAGATCATCGATGGTGAATTTGAGCCAATCCAACGCAAAGAGCGTTCACCGCGCGGTAAGTTAGGCCGTCGTGTTAAGCAACGTAAGCACCTGGTTGAGATCAATGCGGATGAAATTACCATTACTCTATCCAAATATACCTCCTCAGAGGCTCTAGAACGCTCTATATCGGCTTTAGCCGCTATGACAGGGCATTCCCATAGCTCAATCCAAGAAGAGTGTCTGGAGTTGATTGACAAGCTTGATTACCTACGAGTCGGTCAAGAAGCGATTCCTTACGAGACACTCAGCAAAATGGTAGAGCTATACAATGGTCAAAGTGAGAACAAGCATTTGTCTATTGAGCGCTTAATTGCAGGTTTGGCTGTGCGTCGTAAGGTATGTAAACAAGTTTTTGAAGGTCACTTAGACGAAACTGTGTTCAGAGCGCTAGATGAGGTGGCTGTTTAAGCCATCAAATAGGGCAAGATACGAAGCCAGCGATTCAAACGCTGGCTTTTTTGTGTTTATTTACCCTGATATACACCTTGTTACATTCTTTGCGCTATTAAACAGAGCTACTACATTCCCCTGACAGTGCACTGACATTGACTCAGGAGCAGTTGGATAATATTTATCCCGAATAGACAACCTTTTGTCCTTTCTGATGAATGAGGGATAGGATTATCCCTGATAGATTGGCTCATATTGTTACATTCATTCTGAATATTTTGCGAGTTCTCCGAGCTCGCTTTTTTTTGCCTAAAATTCAGCAGATTACCTGATTATTGCGAAACGATGATCAAGGTAACTCCCCTTGATCATCTTTCCGTCTTTATTTCCAGCATTCCTATTGTCGCTTCTTAAAATAAAAAAGGCGCAATTATCGAGACCATTCCTTTCATGTTTTATTGTGAAAATCGATAGTACGCTCCGCTAATTAGTTTTTGGTGGAGATGTTTCGTAAATGAATAGAAAAATAGCAGTACTAACGATTGTGGCAGCGCTAGCTGGATGTGGGGGAGGTGATGGAGGAAGTACTCCTTCAGTAACCAGTAATAGACTAGTGAACTTATCATCGCTATCAAATGTGTCGGCTCAACTGCAGACGGTGCAATGTAATCAACTGCAATTGGTTGGCAAGAACTATGTGCAGCCGAAAACCGTTGATAGTTGCTGGCTTCTAGAAGTGCCGGAAGATTACACTCAACCTGAAGGTAAAAAAATTAAAGTTGCAGTTGCCAAAACCCTTTCTCAGGGCCCAAAAAAAGGGGCATTTTTGTTCCTCAATGGTGGGCCGGGCGGCATGTCTATTGATAGGGCTCAATATAGTAATAATCGCTTTTCCGTTCTATCGGCCAACCATGACATTTACTTTGTCGACCAACGCGGTACCGGGTATTCCACTCCCTCTTTGAGCTGCGAATTTGAAGATTCTGGTACCGCTCAACAGATTAAAGATTGCAAGGAAAAATATGTCAACGATGGCGTGAATTTGAACCAATATACAAATGTAAACAATGCGTTAGACCTACTATTGCTAGAAAAGAAGCTCTCTGAAGTTAAAGAAATAGAGGGTGGGTGGAAACTTTATGGTGTCTCATACGGAACACGTCTAGCCATGACAATGGCGCGTGAAGAGCAAAAGCAGATTAATGCAGGGTATCAGACATCCAATGCAATTCAAATGATGGTACTAGACGGTGTTTTTCCTATCGAAATGAATGGTATTAAGGATATGCCCTGGTCAAACTATGCAGCGCTAGACAGGATTCTAGAAGTTTGCACACGTAGCACTGGGTACTGCGATGAAGCGAAATTTAAATCGGACCTAAATACAAAATTTGCTCAGATTGATGAGAAATACCATGATTTCTTTGTTAGTTACTTGACCACGACGAGTATGCTTCGCGATGACAGTAAACCGGTAGATGGTGCATTCAACCCAGTAGAATTAATGAAATTAACCAAAGCACAAATAGAATCTGGGTTAGACGTATTGATTGCTAATAAGGCTAAAGCTTATGACCCAACCAATCCAAGCCAATTTGCTGCCATGGGGTTGGCAAATATTTGTTCTGAAGAACCTGTTAAACAGAAGTACTATTCAAGCCATCATGAGAGTCGAGCAAAGTGGGGGGCGGATGTACAAAAAGCAATAGATAATAGTACTCATTATGGGTTGACGCTTGAAGCATGCCAAGCCATGAATGTTGAGTCTGTATCTAGTAGCTCTTACGTTTCTATGGAGAAGGTGGAATATCCAGTACTCATTCTTAATGGTGCGAATGACGGTATTACACCACCAGCACTGGCTGATATTTCCGCTAAGAAATTCTCGAATATGCTTAGTTTGACCTACGATCAAGGTTCTCATGGTATTTTGACTGATGCCCAAGATTGGGTACCTTGCCTGAAAAATTTGATTCTTAGCTCGATCAATGAGCCTGAGAATATGCGCAGCTTAGATAGTAGATGCCTAAATACTTCTGACTTTAAGTATGTGGCGGATATTGATATCTAACTGATTAAGGCCCAAGCTGTGCCCTCATATTTTAAACCGATATGAGGGCGCATTTTGTTGGCTGGCAGATGTTAATGAGGAGCAATCGAAGTTCCTTGATCATCGTTCCGCGCTTCATTCCAAGCATGGGCTGCCATAAACTGAACATGGGCATCGATCAATTGATGAGACTCTTCCTGCCAGCTGCAATGACTTTGTTGATTGCAGAACTCCAAGCTTAATACTGTCAGGTGCTGCATGCGCTTCATACACCAATCTCTCAGTTCTAGCTCACTGGCCGGATTCGAAACCACATTTTGCAGTCTGCTATAGGCCAGCTGTAAAAATTGGTACGCTTTATCAGGTGCGTCGTAACGAGCATGATTAAAGATACGCAGGCAACCATCTAACCAACAGGCAATCGCCTTACTCTGTTGATCAGAAATTAACGGCCCCCAAATTTGCTCTGGAGGTGACAGGATCAATGATTCAAGATTACTACCTTGATCATGCTTTCGGTGTTGATACCAGATCCCGATCTGTTCTACCCACGTATCTAATTGACTCATGCTGCCTTAACCCATTGTTTTACAAAGTGATTTGGTCCAACTTGATCAAACCCTTCTTTAACAATCGCACTTTGCTCACGGATTTGATCGGCATCTAAAGAATAGTTTGGTTCATTTTCCACTAATTGACCAAATGGCAGATCGGGGTCGGGTACCGCAGAGATCAGTAGCTTGGTGTATGGATGTTGCGGATCAGTTAAGATCGCTTGAGTATCACCCCATTCAACAATTTGCCCTTTGTACATCACGGCAGTTTCTTCGGCAATGTAGTGCGCGGTCGCGAGATCGTGGGTTATGTACAAAAAGCCAATACCGAGCTCTTTTTTCATTCGTTGCATCAGGTTGAGGACACCTAGACGAATGGAGACATCCAGCATAGAGGTCGGCTCATCGGCAAGAATGACCTCAGCGCCTACCGCGAGTGCTCTTGCCAGATTCACCCTTTGTCTTTGGCCGCCGCTTAGCTCATGTGGGTACTTGCCTAAGGTATCAGGAGCCAGTTCCACTAACTCGATCAGCTCCTTCAGCCTAGCGGGAATATCGGCTTTGTTTGCCACTTGTTTGTGTATCTTCAGTGGACGAGTTAAATGGTGCTCAATGGTTTGGGTGGGATTTAACGATCCAAATGGGTCTTGAAACACCATTTGCACCTTGCTGCGATAATCCAGCAGCTCTTTTTTACTGGTGATTTCATCAATGTTCTTACCGTTAAACAGGATCTCGCCAGATGTAGTTGGGTAAACCTTAGTGATCAAGCGTGCGCAAGTACTCTTACCGCAGCCAGATTCTCCAACTAGCGCTAAGGTACGGCCTTTATGCAGGTTGATGGTTATCCCTTGCAAGGCTTTAAATCGTTCAACAGACGCAAATCCTCCGCCAATAGTGAACTCTTTAACCACATTGTTAAGTTGAATGATGGGTTGGCTCATGCGAGGGCTCCTTGCTGTTGATGTTTACCTTCGTGAATGTTCGGGAATGAGGCCCACAGTTTTTGTGTATATGGGTGCTGAGGGTTGTTGCGAATTTGCTTAGACTGATTAACCTCGACAATTTCGCCATGACGCATGATGGCAATGCGATCGCACAATTGGCTCATCAGGGCTAAATCGTGGGTAATAAAAAGAACCGAGAATCCAAACTCTTCACGTAGCTGATAGATTTGCTGCAATATTTCGCGCTGGACCACCACATCGAGTGCTGTAGTCGGCTCATCCATAATGATCAGCTTTGGATTGAGTGATAGAGCAATCGCGATGACCAATCGCTGTCTCATACCACCACTGAACTGGTGAGGGTACTCGGTGAGTCGCTCTCGGGGAATATTGACTAAATCGAGCAGTTTTTCCGCGCGATCTTTGGCTTGTTCCTCACTCATACCTCTATGGTGGCGCAGTACATCGGCAAATTGCTCTTGAATTGGCAGGACGGGATTAAGTGAGTTCATGGCACTTTGAAAGACCATAGCAATTTCACTCCAGCGGATAGCCCCGAGCTCTTTATCGGATAGCCTAAGTAGGTCTTGCCCCTCGAAATGAATTTCACCACCCGAGATAAACGCAGGTGGCTTATGTAGACGATTAATTGCAAAAGCGATGGTGCTTTTACCACAACCTGATTCGCCGGCAAGGCCAAATATTTCACCTTTACCAATGTCAAAACTGACTGACTTCACCGCGTTGAAGTCGCCCGTGTCGGTAATGTAGTCGACACATAAATCCCGAATCTTGATGATCGGGTCTGCATGATAGGCATGCGTGCTGGTTAGTTTACTCATAATCTTACTCAAAAATGCAAAAGATAATGATTATCATTAACTCTTATTTTTTGAGTGAAAAGAAGTACGATTGAAAACAGTGAAGTGACTCGAAAAATGCGCTCAGAATGTGTTCAGCATTGGGGGGTTGAGAAGAAAACGCTTAAGAAAAAATGAGACCCGGATCGCCTTCATTTCTGTAGGGGTAATCCTTTAAATGTACTGTGCGACAACGGCAGGCGCAAAACTTATTTATACAAAAAACAGTAAGAGTTTCTGAACTATTAGCACAATCACATTATGGGACTAAAATTCTTAACAAGGGGCGAGAGGTTTTGCTACAGATTACCTGTCCCTAGCATGGTTTGTTCGGAGGTTATTATGTCCATTAATTCTATTGACCATGATGAAATGAGTAAAATTGCTGGCAAGTGGGACTTCACGGAAGAAGTAGAGTCACAAAAGCCGACTAAGGGTGCCAAATCTGCCGAAGCTCGTCGTCGTATCGAAGCATTAAAAGAGATTCGTGAGAGTGGGTTAACTATCGAAGAGGCAAAGGAACTAGGCATTCTGCACTAGTTGTGACACACATATGCGATTACCTAAGGGGGGCACAGGAAAGCCCCCCTTTGTTTTTGAGAGTTTTTTGATCTAACCCTTCACTCCCACTGCAATTCCTCGCTACATTCGCGTTGGGTGTGGTATATTCCCTCCCCATATTTTTACAGATTTAAATTTTGCTATGTCGATAAACCTGTCAACTCTCCCTGCAAGCGAAAAAAACAAGATTGAACTTGATAAGCAAGCCTCTTTTTTGGTTTGGAAGCTTCGTGAAGCGAAAGCTGTGCCTGATGAGATTGATCAGGAGGCAGCCAAAATTGCCGATGAAGAAGAAAAGGCTTCATTCCTAGAGTCTGTAGCTAAATATAAGCGAGTAATGGGCGTCGCGTAACGTAACCATTTCCTCTGCAAGGCGAGAAATTGAAATGTGCTCGCTTTTTGCTAAAATCCTTCGCGTTAAATTGAATTAGAGAGAACATCCCGATGGGAAGAAGTTTTGAAGTGCGCAAAGCCTCAATGGCTAAAACTGCTGGCGCAAAAATTAAAGTTTATTCCAAATACGGTAAAGAAATTTACATGTGCGCGAAAAATGGCGGTGCAGACCCAGACATGAACTTGTCTCTTAAGCACCTGATCGCAAAAGCGAAAAAAGACCAAGTTCCTGCACACGTTATCGACAAAGCGATCGATAAAGCAAACGGTGGTGGCGGTGAAGACTACGTTCCTGCGCGCTACGAAGGCTTTGGTCCTGGCGGCACAAGCGTCATCGTTGATTGTCTAACTGACAACGGTAACCGTACTTTCCAAGATGTGCGCCAGTGTTTCGTTAAAACAGGTGCGAAAATTGGTGTTGAAGGTTCTGTTTCACACATGTTTGATCACCAAGCAGTATTCCAGTTCAAAGGCGATGATGATGAAATCATTCTAGAAACGCTGATGATGGAAGACGTAGACGTGACTGACGTTGAACTTGAAGATGGCGTGATTACGGTTTTCGCTCCTCACACTGAGTTCTTCAAAACTAAGACTGCTCTAAACGGTGCGTTCCCAGACCTGACTCTTGATGTAGAAGAGATCACTTTCGTACCTCAAACTCACACGCCAGTTGCGGGTGAAGATGCAGAGAAATTCCAGAAGTTCTTAGACCTTCTTGATGACTGTGATGACGTTCAGCAGGTTTACCACAACGCTGAGCTGTAATCGCTAAGCGCTGCAAATCAGATAAACTAAAAAGGGATCGATTCGATCCCTTTTTTTGTTTTCGCGTGTTAAAAATAGGGCTGATACCAAACTCGAAAGAGCATTCATTCTGTTCACTCTGTTATTGAAGGACCAATGATGACCAAATTTATTCCGATTGTACTGGGTTGTAGTTTGGCGTTTTCCGCTGCTGCTACTGAGCTGGATCTCGTGACGAAAGCGCAGCAGCTCTATGAAGCAGGTGATAAAAAACAAGCGCAGACTTTGTTTACTCAGGCGGCCGAGCAGGGCAGTGCAGAAGCGCACTTTAGACTTGCTTACCAATACGTTATACCTGATGAAGAGAGTGTCTACCATTTGCAGCAAGCCGCGGTGCAAGGCCATCAAGAGGCTTTAGAATACTATCTAGATAAGGTCTTTTTCCGCGCGGGCAGTATTAGAATGTCTGACCCTAAAAGCGCACTAGAGACTTACTATAAAGCCAAACAGACAAATCCTAGTTTGTCTCTCTATGACGAACAAGAAAAGGTGCAAGTACTGACCTACGCTGCCGAAGTCCCCGAGCGTGACCCTGATGCGTTCTTTAAAACTTATCAGGTAGAGGATGAAGATGGAGATTGGCCCTTCTACGATGTATGGGAGTTAGCTGAACAAGCTTCAAAAGAAGGCGGTAAGTTTGGTAATCCCGATCCAGAGCTGGTGTTTTGGTTGATCACGCGTGGTGGTGATGTACCTGCAGAGCTCTCATTCGCGGTGACCGATTACTATAAACATTGGAAAAATGATCAAGTGGTGCCTTTTAACCTTTGTCATTACGTGACCAGTGGTGCGGGTGCTGGGTATTGCGCTGATAGGGATGCCGTAGAGCAGGAGAAACGTCGCCAAAGTGAGCTTTCAGCGTTAACTGAAAAACTGCCTGGGGAGAGCCTAGCTCTGTTGAATCTCGCCTATAAAGAGATGGAAGATTATGTCACGCTCAAAGCGCAGCAAGAAGAAATGCATGGTGGTACGGGGCGTACTGCTTGGATAATAGACTCGATTCAATCGCAGAAGGATCTTTACCTTTCAACGCTAAATAAAGCCATTCAAGGTGATATAGAGGCCGTTTCCACGCCACTCAGTGAAACAGATAGCCAATTAAATACGACGTACAAAAAGCTAATGAGTGCGCTTAAACTGCCATCTGAAGACTATGCGATGCCAAAACCACAAGCTGATGATGTAAGAGAAGTGCAAAGGCAGTGGATTAAACATCGCGATGCGACATGTCGCTTGATCGCGTCAGTCGAGCCACAGTTAAAAGAGCAATGCCTCAACTGGATAACGGCTCAACGAGAGCAAGAGTTGCAAGGTATTATCACGCCATAATGGCACCAACAAATATGACAAGGGGACATGAGGTCCCCTTTTTGTTTTTTAACGCTTTAAGCCTGCGAGACTGCGCTTGTGCTAGCTAACCAGTTAGACAACTTTCTAATTTGCGGTAAGACAGTCAAGTTAAGTGTTAGCGCTGCCGGCCATGCCAGAAGAAAGCTATCTAACCAAATTGCTGGCCACTCGCTACTAAAACCCAATTTATAGCCAGAAATTAATCCCGACATAATGATGGCCATGGTCAAAGACGAAAGCAGGGCGGAAATCCAAAAATGTTTGCGGCTCATAAATTCTCCTCTTGTTGTTGTTGTTCTGATGTATTTAAGGATATAACTATCCAATAGTGAAAAAAATAAGCAGGTATAGAAGTATGAATTCCATATTTGGAAACATGGATGATCTCTATTTGTTTTGTAGTGTGGTGGAAGAAGGGTCTTTGCTGTCGGCTTCTAAAAAGCTTCAGCTTCCGGTTTCGACCATGTCACGCCGCTTATCTGCGCTTGAACAGCGCCTCAACACGCGGTTATTGGAAAAGAAGGGCAGAGAGCTGGTTGCAACACAAAGTGGCTCAGAAGCCTTTGAGTTGCTTAGAAGTGGAATGGAATCGGTCGAGTCTGGCTTCGGGCAAATGCTATCTGATACACAGGAAGTGTCAGGCAAGATAAAGCTCGCTATTCCACACAACTTTTATCGAGCCTTTGTGGGGGAGGTGGTCGAGCAGTTTTTGGCTGATTATCCCAAAGTATCGCTCGACTTGGTGCTTAGCCAAGAGCAAGCTGTACCACAGACTGACCGAGATTTGCTGATCACTTTCGACTTGGCAGAGATGAATGACATGATCGCCAGACCTTTATTTAAAACTCGCCATGCCTTTTTTTCCAGTCCTGAGTACTTAACCAAAGTAGGGGAGGTTAACGATCTTGCTTCTTTGAGTCAGCTTGACTGGGTCAGCGTTGATCATGCTTTAGACATTTCCGTGTATGAGCAAGAGCATCTGGTTGATGTGATGAGTGTGAAACCTAAGCTGATCGTGAATGATATTTTGGCGGTATGTGGTGCTGTAGAGAAAGGTTTAGGCGTGGCGTCGTTGCCTTTCAGACATGTGCATAAAGGGATGAACTTAGTTAGGGTGCTGCCTCAGTATCAACGCAGTGTTAGACAAGCCTACTTGGTGTATAAGCAAAGGCGTTACCAACCTAAGGCGCTGAGTTTGTTGGTAGAGCGCTTAATGGCTGGCGTAGAGAAGATGCAAGAGCCAACGGATTTTACACTGTAAAGTCACCTCAATTGGAATTGAAGAGTAAAGGAAATCAAATGGATAAAGTGGTTATTGTAACGGGAGCGGGTAGGGGAATTGGCGCTGAAACCGCAAAACTTCTTGCAAGCCAAGGCTATGCCGTCGCGGTCAATTATCTTAAAAACCACCAGCGTGCTGATGAAGTGGTTGAGCAGATTACTTCCGAAGGCGGAAATGCGTTCGCGATTCAGGCTGATGTTTCAGACCAAGAGCAAGTTGAAGCTATGTTTGCCCAAGTTACCCAGCGCTATGGCACGGTCACTCATTTGGTGAACAATGCAGGTATTCTGTTTACTCAATCAACCTTGAGCGAGATTGACCTAGAACGATTCAAGAAGGTAATGGATGCTAATGTCATAAGCTGCTTTTTGTGCTGTAAGGCGTTTATCAATCAGCTTGATAGTAATGGCTCTATCGTTAACGTCTCTTCCGCTGCATCAAGAACAGGAGCGCCATTTGAATATGTAGACTACGCAGCCTCTAAAGGCGCGATGGATTCGTTAACCAAAGGGCTGTCACTTGAGCTTGCGTCGCGAAATATCCGTGTTAATGGTGTCAGACCAGGTTGTATTTACACTGAGATGCACGCCGATGGCGGTGAGCCAGGACGAGTCGATAGGCTTGGGCCACAACTTCCACTAGGCCGCGGAGGAACGGCATTGGAAGTGGCGAACTCAATTGCTTGGTTATTGTCTGATGAGGCGTCGTTCGTCACTGGCTCTTTTATCGATATAGCGGGTGGTCGCTAATTGCTTTTTAACAAGGGCATTCGTTAAGCCTATGCCCTTACATTGAGTTAAACCACCAGTGGCAAATGGCCTGTCTTCACTAGGATAACGGTTTCTTGTTCGACGTAAGGAAAGTGCTCACTCATATGCGGACTGCGTATCCAACAGCCCTTTGGATACTGCCCGTGCTCATCGGAGAATTTGCCACTGAGCACAAGGATTTCTTCACCACCAAAATGCTTATGTGGTTGAAACCTTTCTCCGGCTGGCCATTTAACTAAGGCAACATGCTCATGCTCAAAGTCATATAGGGGCATCACTTCAAGGCCACCAATCCCCGCAAGCCATTGCTGTCTGTTTGTATTGACTCGAACTGTCGCACTATCGCGTGCATCAAATTGATTTAGTTTGACTAAGATAACGCAGCCTTTGTCGCTAAATGGAGCGTGGCTACTTCCCGGAGGGTTACGTAAATAAGTCCCTGCTGGGTAATCGCCATTTTCATCGGAGAACACCCCCTCTAATACAAAGATCTCTTCACCCATTGGGTGAGGGTGGGTTTTAAACTGAGAGCCTGCTTCATAGCGCACGATACTTGTCGTATGGCCTGATTCTGCTTCCTCACGTTCGAGTGGTTTACGCCAAACACCTTGGGCAGGGCTGGCGATCCAAGGCATAGACTGAGTATCAATCACGACTCGCTCAGCAAAATTCATATTGAGCATACTTTTCTCCTTCCCGTTACTTGCTCAATTGAAGACAGTGTTATCGGCATCAAGTAATGGGATTATTTAGATAAGAATATTCCAGTTTCTTATCGTTTTGGTTATTTTGTTGGTACTTATACTATCCACATACCAAGGCGTTAGATAGTAAGTACTAACTGGTGGGGTAGGTACTTATTGGTACATCTTTATGAATAACAAAGAGAAAAAATTTTCGAGGAAAGTCGCTCCTCAAAATAGCGCTCGGATGGTTGAAACCATCTATGGCTGCAAATGGTCACTAACGGTTTATCAATTGCTTGCTGTAGGCATCAATCGTCCTGGAGAGATGGTACGTAGTGTTGATGGGCTGTCGACTAAGGTTCTGAACCAATGTCTAAAGCGTAATGTAGAGTTCGGTATTTTAGATAAAGTGGTATACAACGAGTTGCCACCAAGGGTGGAATATCAGGTGACGGATTTTGGGGAGAAGTTTCTCGCCGTACTTGAGCAACTTGAAGCGCTTCAGCAAGAGATTGACCGTGATTTAGAGCGCTAATAGACAAGGAATACTAGCGCTCTTTGTAAAGCAGTTTAGCCAGTGATTAGGGCGAGGTTCTTTAAGCTTTTGTAGGCCGCAGTTTGTGTTTCGATCGGCTTACACACCGAAAGTAGATCATCAATAAAGTGCCCCAAAGCGCGGGCTTCAACCTTTCTAATACCGCGTTGTTGGCTTTCGGTTAAGTAGTCGTAGACAGATGCGGCGCCAAAATCGCCAAATATCATCTCACCTTGTTCATTGATCAACACATTGTGCGCGTAGAGGTCACCATGACATACCTTGTTGTCATGCAGGTGATTAAACACATCCATCATCTGGTCGACAATCTTTTCAATCTGACTGATCGAAAGAGTGAAGTCTTGTTTAAAAACATCTCGTGTACAGGTTTGCAATGTTGGCGGTAGACCAAGATTAAAGTAGCTATCTGGGATCAATTCCATCACTAGGGCAAGGTGATTGTCCTCGCTTACTTGGGCGATAGATTTCACAAGGTTGTTGTGGTGACCTGTTTGTAGGCAAGCTTGCAGCTCATCGCAAGGATAGCCATCACTGGTTACGTCTCCCTTAAACACTTTTACCGCAACATGGTCTGGGAAGTCGAAATTGGCGTCGAGCCAATCCGCGTGAGAGATCACCCCAGAAGCCCCTTGCCCTAAAACCTGATTAAGCTTGTAAGCGCTTGAAGCAACTTGTGGAACACTTTCTTCAAGACTGGTTCTTTCACAGAAAGGGTTACCTGCAAAAGCCATCCACGCCAGGTTAGGAAGTTCAAGTAGTACGCTGGGGAAGCACTCAAGTTGATTTGCTGATAGGCGCACTAACTCCAAGTTGAGCAACTGGCTAAAGCTGTTGGGTAGTGATGTCAGTTTGTTACCTGCCAAGGCTAATTTTTGCAGGCGCGGGCGGTAACCTAAAGATTCTGGCAACTTAGTGATCTGGTTATCAGTCAGAATTAGCCAACGAAGTTGCTCTGGCAATGACTCTTCGGCGACACGAACAATTTGGTTACTTTTAAAGCCAACCATCTCAAGCTTTTCGCAGCGTCCGAGAACAAGCGGAAGGCGTGTGAAACGGTTATTAGAAGCAAACACTATTTTAAGTTGCTTTAATTCAGTGAGCCATTCTGGCAGTTCACTTAAAAGGTTGTTCGAAACATCGAGAATTTCCAGCGTATCAGCTAAGGCTAAGATCTCTTGTGGTAACTCGGTTAATTGTTCAGAAAGCTGAAGACGCTGAATGCCTGCAAGCTCTCCGCTTTTAAGTTGTTCTACTGTGTGCAAACTGACTGCCTATAGGTGCTCGTGAATGGGAAAAGAGCGCGTATTCTACGCAGGTTGGCTATAAAAGGCGAGGTGAGCGTTAGGTGGGAATTAGGTTCGACAATAAAAAAGCCGAGTGGGTAAACACTCGGCTTGGCAGTTATGGGTACGGTTATAAAAACGCCTTGTATGGCAGTTCTGGTTCATTTTTAAAGATGTCTTTGAAACCACGGAAATGTTGATAATGCATACGCCCCTTGTCTGTTGGGTATGTGTACTTACCGCCAACCTGCCAGAAGAACGGAGCAAAGCTGTACTGAAGACGATCTTTTTTCATGTTCCATAGCACTTCAATTTCTCGAGGGTCATTCTGGAAGTTGGCCCAGATGTCGTGGTGGAATGGCATTACGATCTCACAGTCTAGTGACTCAGCCGCTCTGAGAATATCCGATGAAGTCATTTTATCAGTGACACCGCGAGGGTTCTCACCATAAGAAAGTAATGCAACATCAATTTGGTACTCGTTACCATGTGATGCGTAGTAGTTCGAGTAGTGTGAGTCACCAGAGTGATAAACGGAACCCCCCGTTGTTTCGATTAAATAGTTGACGGCACGTTTGTCCATTCCATCCAAGATTTCTTTATCGTACGACGATGTGCCTTCTGGAAGTGTTACTAGTGCAGTGCGGTCAAATGAGTCGAGAACGCGGATCTTCATGTCACCCACCTCTAATACATCACCAACTTTTGCTACCACACAACGATCTTCAGGAACCCCCCAGCCCATCCATAGATCGACACAAGCTTGTGGGCCGATAAATTTAACGTGCTCAGAGCAGTTTTGTAGGACCGCTGCGGCAACGTTAACATCAATATGATCAGCGTGATCATGAGAGGCGAGTACAGCATCGATCTCTTTGATCGCAAATGGGTCAAGTGGGAAAATTGCTGTACGCAAGTTTGGTTGAAGCGCTTCTACACCACCCATACGCATCATCTGGTGTTGGTTTTTCATCAATGCATTCTTTTGCGTTTTCTTACCTGTACCACACCAGAAGTCGATCGAAACATTGGTATTGCCTTCACTTTTTAGCCAGATCCCAGTACACCCTAGCCACCACATAGAGAATGTATTTGGTTCTACAACAGTATTTTCGATCTCTTCGTTTAGCCATGTACCCCACTCAGGGAAAGTGCTTAAGATCCAAGATTCACGGGTTATTTCATTCACTTTGCTCATAACAGTACCTTTAATTTCACGAAATTTGATTTATTTAGGATGTAGGGAGCCAAGCGTCTTAATATGAGATTAAGACACTGAGCAATTTATGGTGTTATTTATCTATTGGGTGGTGTTAAACCAGAATGACTTGTGTTCCTTGAGCTTCAATCGCTTTGACAACGTCAGGGTTGGCATCTTTGCCGGTTATAACGATATCAATCTTGCTCGCGGGGCAGAAAACCATCCCTGTTCTTTGACCCACTTTTGAACTATCCACTACCACGACTAACTTATCGATTTGCTCAAGCATTTGCTGCTCTGCTACAGCGGTAAGCATGTCTGCTTTATAAAGCCCTGCTTCCGTTAAGCCTTTGCCTGAGGTAAACATCCAGTTACCCGCGTACCCACCCAACGAATCAGGAGCAGGGTTAAGAAAGATGTTTTGCGCTTTATTGTATTGGCCACCAATAATGATCACATCGTCATGATCCTCATTGATTAGATAGCTCGCCAATGGAAAGTAGTTGGTGACAATCTGTACATCTTGACCACACAGTTTTTGGCCCAGTAAAAATGCGGTTGAACCACAGTTGATGACCACGCTATCTCCCGAGTCGCACAACTCAGCGGCACGTAAGGCTATAAGAGACTTCTCTTCATAGTGCTCAGTACTGTTGATGTTTAGTGGTGACCACTTTTTCTTTTGGCTCTCAATACGCTCAGCACCGTTACGAACTTTACGTAATTTGCCCAACTCATCGAGCTTTGAAATGTCGCGACGAGCTGTCGCAGGAGAAACATTAAAGCTGTTGATGATATGCGAGACGTTGATCGTCCGATTTTCTTCTAATAACGACAAGATACCGTCGTGTCTTTGTACTTCGTTCATTCTTATCACCTTTTCAAGTGTTGTGATTACTTGGTGATTGATTGTGATTTGTTTTGATTCTAATAATCATCAGTTTGATTGTCAAATAACCATGAAACAAAAATATGTTATAAATCACAAATAATTATAAGTGACTGATTTTTATGTATTTAGTGGTTTTTGGTGTGATCGGTGACCCAAAAACAGCCATTGAATGAGGGCAAAATTGATAAAAATCAAAATAATCACAAATGAGCATTGAATGATTACTTTTGATTGTTAAAGTTTAATTCGTGAGCAAAAGAGAGCGTATTTCACACATTAAGTTGAAAACGTTCTGTCCTACGAACCAAATAAAATTACAAATACTATTAGGGGTAAAGATATGGAGTTCTTATACGACATCTTCTATATATTTTACAGCCAAGTAATGACCAAAGCCCCCTTGCTGCTTGGTCTCGTTACTTTTATTGGCTATTGGCTGCTGAGACGCGATCCTACGACGATAATCAAAGGCTCAATCAAAACGATTGTTGGCTTTATGCTAGTCCAAGTTGGTGCGGGCACATTGGTTAAGGGGTTTAAACCCGTCATTGAAAAGTTGTCGGAATATCATGGATTGACGGGATCCGTTATTGACCCATATACAACCATGATGGCGACGATGGAAAACATGGGAGATATGTATTCCTGGGTTGGCTATGCAGTACTGCTAGCGTTAGGCATTAACATTCTCCTCGTCCTTTTCCGCCGCTTCACTGGCATTCGCACCATTATGCTGACTGGGCATATCATGTTCCAACAGGCAGGTTTGGTTGCTGTTTTCTACTTCATCCTTGGCGCTTCAATGTGGGAGACCATCCTATATTCAGCCGTGTTAATGGCGCTGTATTGGGGTATCTCTTCCAATATCATGTTCAAGCCTACTGAGGAAGTAACGGGTGGTGCTGGTTTCTCTATTGGTCACCAACAGCAGGTTGCTTCTTGGATCGCGACTAAGGTTGCACCAAAACTTGGCGATAAGAACGATAGTGTAGACCATATCGAACTGCCTAAATGGCTGCATATCTTCCATGACAGTATCGCTGCAACAGCGATCGTTATGACCGTGTTCTTTGGCATTATCTTGCTGTCGTTTGGCCTAGATAACCTACAAACAATGGCGGGTAAAACGCACTGGACAATCTACATCCTAGAAACAGGCTTAAAGTTTGCTGTAGCGATTCAAGTTATCGTTGCTGGTGTTCGTATGTTCGTTGCTGAACTGTCAGAAGCGTTTAAGGGTATTTCTGAACGCGTGATTCCAAATGCAGTATTGGCTATCGACTGTGCTGCGATCTACGCGTTTTCTCCTAACGCTATGGTATTTGGCTTCATGTGGGGTGCTATTGGCCAATTCCTTGCTGTTGGCGCGCTGCTGCTTGCTGACTCTCCAATCATGATCATTCCAGGTTTCATTCCAATGTTCTTCTCGAACGCAACAATTGGTGTCTTCGCTAACCACTTTGGTGGCTGGAAAGCGGTTATGAAGATCTGTTTCGTGATGGGCATTATCGAAGTGGTTGGCTCTGCTTGGGCTATTCAGCTGATTAGTAATCATGGTGTGGAGTTCAGTGGTTGGATGGGTATGGCTGACTGGGCTCTAGTGTTCCCACCTATCTTTGCCGGTATCTCAATGTCAAAAGCCTTCTTCTGGGTATTAGTCGCACTGTCACTGGTATACATGTTCTTTGCGTCCAAACAGCTTCGAGCAGAAGAAGATGCGCAAGGCGTTGTTTCTGTTACAGAAGAGCCTGAAGTGATTGAAGCGGTAGAGCAAGCAATCAAAGCGAGCGACGGTGTTCGCCCAGTAAGCATCTTAGCGGTATGTGGTAATGGGCAAGGCTCTTCAATGATGATGAAGATGAAGATTGGCAAATACCTAGAGAAAAAAGGTATCCCTCATGTCATGGACTCATGTGCGGTATCTGACTACAAGTCTAAGCTTGCGTCGACTGACATCATCGTCTCATCGAAACACTTATCTGCTGAAATGGAGCCAGGCGAAGGCAAGTTTGTCTTGGGTGTACAGAACATGCTCAATCCGAACTCTTTTGGTGATGAGTTATTAGAAATCATCGATAAGAACTTCGCTGGAGCAAAGTAACCTCTATACCAAACAACCAATAACAATAACTAAGTGCCAGTTATTGCTGGCACTTCACTGGAGATAGAACAATGGGTTTTAAGCAATCACTGATCGACAACAACTCAATCAAACTACAAGCTTCTGCTTCTAATTGGCGTGAAGCTATCACCATTGGTACAGACATGCTGACCGCATCTGGTGCGATTTTGCCAAGCTACCATGAGGCGATCATCAACAGTGTAGAGAAATTAGGCCCTTACATCTGCATTGCACCTAACTTGGCACTGCCTCACGCTCGTCCAGAAGATGGCGTAATTCGAACGGCTTTTGCGCTCGTTACTCTCGAAGAGCCTGTGTTCTTTGAAGGTGAAGATGAGCCCGTTGATGTACTGATTACGTTAGCTGGAAGCTCGTCTGATGAGCATATGGAAGGCTTAATGGAAGTGACCACGGTACTTGATGACGAAGATAGTGAAACGGGCGTTGATCTTAACAAGTTGCGTCGTTGCAGAACTAAAACTGATGTGTTTGACGTTATTGATGAAGCGCTAGCGGAAACGGCGTAAGGAGAAACTATGTATAGCGCACTAAAACAACGTGTCTTCGAAGCCAATCTCAAGCTGCCAAAATACGGCTTAGTGACATTCACCTGGGGAAATGTTTCGGAAATCGATCGCGAACTTGGTGTATTGGCAATCAAACCTTCCGGTGTTGAGTACGATGCCATGACCGCAGACGACATGGTTATCGTGGATTTAGAAGGCCAAATTATTGAAGGGAAACTAAATCCTTCGAGTGATACAGCGACGCATATTGAAATCTATAAAGCGTTTCCAGAGGTTGGTGGCGTAGTGCACACTCACTCACGTAGTGCCACTATCTGGGCGCAGGCTGGGATTGATATTCCCGCACTCGGTACGACTCATGCTGACTACTTTTACGGAGATATACCCTGCACCCGTAAGTTGTCTAACGATGAAATTTCAGGGGCTTATGAGAAAAATACTGGGCTCGTTATCATTGAAGAGTTCAAGCAACGCGGCATTAAGCCTATGGCAGTTCCTAGTGTGATTGTGGCAGGGCATGCGCCATTTTCTTGGGGCAAGAACGCGAATGATGCGGTTCACAATGCCGTAGTACTGGAAGAGATTTCGGCAATGGCATTGGCAACTCGCTCGCTGAATAGTGGCATTAAAATTCAGCCAGAGCTCTCTGACAAACACTACCTGCGTAAACACGGTGAAAATGCATACTACGGCCAGCGTTAATCTTTGTTGGAGGAAGAGCCCATGTACAAGGTATTAGCATTAGATTTAGATGGAACAGTGCTGACAGATGAACACACGATCCATCCTGAAGTTAAACGCGCGATTAAAGAAGCCAAGCAACATTGCAAAGTCGTCGTGGTAACAGGGCGTCATCATACTGCTGCTAGGCCTTATTACTACGAGCTTGAACTAGACACTCCAATCATCTGCTGTAACGGCACGTACGTCTATGACTATGCCAATGAGAAGGTTCTTAAGCAGAACTCGATTGATAAGGAAGATGCGCAGATATTTATTGAGTTGGCGCGTGAGTTTCAAGTCAAGATGGTGATGTATATTTCTGACGCCATGACTTACTCCAACTACAACCCGATAACTTACATGCAAGCTTTGGAAAGCTGGGCTAAAACTGCACCAAAAGCCCACCGTCCGAAGATATACAAGGTTGACTCATTCAGTGAAACAGCAAAACAGACAGAGCATGTATGGAAGTTTGTTGTTGAGGGGTGCCCAAGCTCTGTGGAGAGATTGTTGGAACACCCTTGGGTTGAGCGACAGTTCAACGGCGAGCGCTCTTGGTCAAACCGAATTGACTTTGCCGCAAAAGGAAACAGCAAGGGCCTCCGTCTTGCTGAATATGTCTCTGAACTTGGTTACCACGCAAATCATGTGATCGCGGTTGGCGACAATCACAATGATATCTCAATGCTTCAATACGCCAATTTAGGTGTCGCAATGCGCAATGCCGACGACACCGTAAAGTCACACGCCAAACTCGTGTGCTCGACAGATAACAATCAAGATGGCTTGGCCCGTCTAATACGTGAAAAAATTAAAGGATAACGAAGATGACAAAACCAATGATTCAAATCGCCCTAGACCAAACTAATTTACCTGCAGCCATTGAAGTTGCGAACAATGTTGAAAGCTTTGTTGATGTGATTGAAGTGGGCACTATCCTCGCATTTGCTGAGGGCATGAATGCGGTTTCGACTCTGCGTGCTAATCACCCTGATCATATTTTAGTGTGCGATATGAAAACGACAGACGGCGGAGCCATTCTAGCCAAAATGGCCTTCGAGGCGGGAGCTGATTGGATTACTGTTTCCGCTGCCGCACATATTGCAACTATAGAAGCGTGCAAGAAAGTCGCGGATCAGCACAAGGGCGAAATTCAGATTGAGATCTACGGTAACTGGACAATGGCAGACGCTCAAGCTTGGGTTGATTTAGGTGTCTCACAAGCTATTTATCACCGCTCTCGTGACGCAGAGTTGGCAGGAGTTGGCTGGACCGAACAAGATTTGGAAAAAATGCGTGCCTTGTCTGAACTTGGTCTAGAGTTATCTATCACTGGCGGTATCGTGCCTGAAGATCTTTACCTATTTGAGGGTATCAAGGCCAAAACTTTTATTGCGGGTCGAGCTCTAGCGGGTGAGCAGGGTAAGCAAACCGCTGAAGCACTTCGTGCTCAAATTGACCGCTTCTGGAACTAGGAGTCGTCTATGTATCAAAATCTTCAACGCCACCGAGTCGGTTTGTATGAAAAGGCCCTACCTAACGAGCTAAGTTGGGAAGAAAAGCTTAAAACGACCAAAGAGCTAGGATTCGATTTTTTAGAGATTTCTGTGGATGAATCTGACGAACGTCGCAGCCGCTTAGATTGGGATGATGAAACCATTTATGCTCTGCGTCACCAGTGCGAACGTTATGGGGTTCCTCTTCAATCGATGTGTTTAAGCGCTCATCGCAAATACCCGTTCGGCTCAGCTGATCCTGAAACTCGCGAGCAAGCCT